>VFSW01016118.1_pt1 | contig 10219 bp, 11 predicted proteins | sample 5358111 | NCBI WGS metagenome assembly VFSW01 (sample SAMN11554181, study PRJNA540505) | mine drainage metagenome | isolation source: sediment from site ElyBrook_90M | place: USA: Ely Copper Mine, Vershire, VT | collected 2017
GCGGATTATGAGACCGCCGCTCTAGCCAGCTGAGCTACACCGCCACGGAGATTCCAGTGTAGCAAAAGAGCTTACCTCTTTCAGCTCAACTGCCGTGCAGCAGCCCATAGGGGGGATTTACCTGATTGAAAATTGTGGAAAAGAGGTGCAATTAACTGACGGCTTCGGGCGGTTTTTGTAACACGCGGCAGGGATTTTGATTTTTCCTGGTAAGCCCTCTGGTATCAATGGATTAACTGAATATGCTGCGCCATGGTTCATAGCGCCATAAGTGCCTTTTATTACTATAGTTAACATCCCGTACAAGGACCTTTCCCACAGAGTTTTCCACAGATAATATGGGGGTGGTCAGAGACTGGGCAGGCGGCGTTTCAGAGACTCCGGCACCTCCGCCTCCACTTCCACGGAGTCATCATGATAGCGGGTGGAGAGGACGCGGCCGAACTCGTGCAGCAGGGCGAGAGTGGCGCCATCGCCGGCGGAAAGGCGGAGGGTAGCGTGGACCACCGGGTCCAGAGGCAGGACCGAGTCGATCAGCGCCAGCAGTCGGTCGATACCTTCTCCGGAGAGGGCCGAAACGGCGACTGCCTGGGTTTCATGGCGAACTCCCGCGCCGTTGAGGAGCCGGAGACGCAGACTTTCCGAGTCCGACGCGTCGGGACCAAAGCGGTCGATTTTATTAATAACCAGGATCTGGGGAATTTCGGCGGCGCCGATTTCGCCCAGAACCGAGACTACATGCGCAGTGTGTTCGGCGGCGGCGGTCGAAGAGCCATCCACTATATGCAGAATCAGCGCAGCTTCGGTGACCTCTTCGAGCGTGGCGCGGAACGCCTTCACCAGCGTCGTGGGGAGATTTCGGATGAAGCCGACAGTATCGCTCGCCAGCACGCGGCGGCGTGACGGCAGAGTCAAAGGCCGGACTGTGGGGTCCAGCGTAGCGAACATCCGGGCATCGGCCAGCACGCCGGATTGAGTGAGGCGGTTGAAGAGGGTGGATTTGCCGGCATTGGTATAACCGGCCAGGGCCAGGGTGGCCAGCGGAACGGCGCTGCGGCGGCGCCGATGGAGCGCCCGTCCGGCCCGGACGCCATCCAGCGCATCTTCTATTTTTTTGATGCGGACGGAGATGCGCCGGCGGTCGCTTTCCAACTTGGTTTCACCGGGACCGCGCGTGCCGATGCCGCCGCCCAAACGGGACATTTCCACGCCATGGCCGGAGAGACGCGGCCGCAAATAATTCAACTGGGCGAGTTCCACCTGCAGCCTGCCTTCGCGAGTGCGCGCGCGGGCCGCGAAGATATCCAGGATGAGCTGCGTGCGGTCGATGACTTTGCACGCGAGCGCTTTTTCCAGATTGCGCTGCTGCGTGGGTGTGAGATCGTGATCGAAGATGACCACGTCGATTGCGCCTGCCGCTACTTCCGCGGCAAGTTCTTCGACCTTGCCGTGGCCGACAAGGGTGGCGGCCTCCGGAGCGGTGCGCGTCTGAATGGCCCGGCCGGTTACTTCGGCGCCCGCGCTACGCGCCAGTTCGGCCAGCTCATCGAGGGATTCTTCCGCGCCGGCAACAGAACCACGGCCCGCACCTGCGCGGGGAGATCCCTTCCATTCGAGCCCGACTAGAATTGCCCGTTCGCGAGCCGGATTGCTAGGCGGCGTGTGCTATGCCTCCGATGGCTGGTGCACCGGCACCCCCGGCACGGTCCCGCCGGACGCTCCGGTGGCTGAGCCTTGAGAATTATTCGAGTACGAATGTGAGGTTTTCTGTGTCACCACCGTGGAGATGGCGTGCTTGAAGATCAACTGCTCTTGATTGTTGGTTTCCAGCACCAGAGAATACTTGTCAAAACTCTTGATGCGTCCGGACAACTTGACGCCGCTCATCAAGTAAATGGTAAGGACGATCTTATCCTTGCGAGCGTTATTCAAAAAACTATCTTGGATGTTCTGCGCCGGCTTGGTCTCCATGGTTCCCCCAAAAACGCCCCCAATATCAGGGCAAATAGAGCAGTTCTACGCTTGCGACTGTAATTGTACACCTATTCACGATGGGGTGGTGGAGTAGCGACGGCGGCCCGGCCGCATGGCCCTTCTTACTCGTCTTCGTGTTCGTCGTGCAGGGCCGCGGGACCGGATACGGTCATCTGCGACAGCTCCTCGCGGCCCAGCGAGCGCGAGGATGAGGCGTTTTTCTTACCTGTGATTACGACAGGATCGAGCAGGAACTGGCTGGCTGAGACCAGCTCCTGCTCCAGGTTGAAATCGGGAATCCCTTTTAACTCGGGGATCTGCGCAATCCCGTGTTCGGTGATGACGCATTCCATGCCATTCCGCAGGCGGAAGTGAATTCTGACCTGTTTCCGGATCGAGAGTTTGCGCAGATCCGCGAGCGTCATCGGTCGGCTTCCTGGAATTCATTCTCCATTTCACCTGAGGCAATGCGGGCCGCGATGGCTTCCTGGCAGGTGACGCAAAAACGGGCCCAGGGAAGAGCATCCAGCCGTTTGGTGGAAATTGGTTCTTCACACTCCAGGCAAACCCCGTACTGACCCAGTTCGATGCGGTGCAGAGCGTCGGAGATCTCTCGCAATAACTTCATGTCGATGCTGTTGCGATTCAGAAAAATCCATTCTTCGTGGTGCTGCTGGCTCAAATCGCCTTCGTCGGAAGGGACATCCAAACGGGACACTACCTGAGCCGCCTTTTGAGCGGACATGCTGCGGCGGACTTCCTCCGCCTTTTTCTCGAGCACCTTTTTGTATGTAGCCGTCTTGGGCTTCGGCGCGGTTTTAGTATTCGTATTCATTTCTTTAAGACTGCCGATCTTAGAATGATCAGATGGTTAAGACGCGGACCCGGCTTCAAAAGTTGCAACGTCTCACTGGTGAAGGGTCACTACGCGGACTGAAAAGTATAGCCTGACTGGCAATTCGAAGTCAAACGTACCGTATGCTTACAAACGTTTACAAAACTCCGCTGTAAAGAACATTAAAGGCTCATTCGTCTGAGTTTCGTTCCTTTGGCTAGTGCCGTTTAACTAGTCTCTCTGACGCAACTCTCCCTCAGGTGGGACGGCCGATCGGCTGTCCTACCTGATTTTTTTCAGAGCTTCGACCAGTTCGGGAACTACCTGAAACAGATCCCCGACGATGCCGTAATCCGCCACTTCGAAAATAGGAGCATTTGCGTCCTTATTAATGGCGACGATCGTGCGGGAACCCTTCATGCCCACCAGATGCTGGATGGCTCCGGAGATTCCGACCGCAAGGTACATTTTGGGCGCCACCGTTTGGCCGCTGCTGCCCACCTGCCGCTCCATGGGTAGCCATCCGGCATCGCAAATGGGACGGGAAGCCGCCAGTTCCGCGCCGAGGACATCGGCGAGCTCTTGCACGATGGGGATATTGTCGGCTTCCTTGATGCCGCGGCAGACCGAGACGATGATCTCGGCGGCCCCCAGATCCACGGCTCGCTGCGATTCGCGAAACAGCTCGCCCGGTTTGATACGAATGTCCGGGGCGGCCAGCGCGGGGGCGAAGGTTTCCACCGGCGCGCTGCCTTCGGCAAGCTGATCGGCGCGATAGGCGCCGGCCTGCAATGAGGCGAAGTTGGGCCCCTCACCGGTGAAGCGGATATCGGCGTTTACCTTACCCTGAAACAGTTGCCGCACCAGCACGAGTTGCCCGCCGGCCACCCTGTGGGCCACCACGTCGCTTACGGCTACTTTGCCCAGCGCGGTGGCCAGCTTCGGCAGGAAGTCGCGGACCTGGTAAGTATGCGGGAACAGAATCAGCGAAGGCCTGGCCCGCTCGATAAGCTGGCGCAGCGCCGCCGTGTACCCGTCCGGCGTATAGTCCTTCAACAGGTCGTGATCGACGGCGTAGACTTTGTCGAGCTGTTTGGATCCGAGTTCTCCAGCCAGTGCCGAAATCCCTTGCCCCAGTACGGCGGCGGAGACGGTGGTATTCAGCTCTTTGGCAAGCTGCTGAGCGGCTGCCAGGGTCTCGAAAGACATGCGGTTCCAGACACCCGCACGTTGTTCCAATACGGCCAGAATGGTCATAGGACGCGCGCCTCGAACTTCAGTTTTTCCACCAGTTGGGCGGCCGCTTCCTTGGGGCTGCCTTCAAACAGTTGCGTGCGCTTGGTGCGTTCGGGCAGATAGATGCGGTCCAGCGCGATGGCCGGGGACGCCGATGCGCCGCCCAGGTCGGCGGCAGTGAGCCGTTTGATCTCTTTCGATTTGGCCTGCTTGATTCGCATCAGCGTGGCATAGCGCAGCTTGCTGATGCCGCTCTGAATCGTGAGCAGCGCCGGAAGCGGCATCTCGACATGCTGGAACCAGCCGTCTTCGAGCTCGCGCTTCACCTTGATGGCGCCATCCAGCTTTTCCACTTGCATAATGATGGTGGCATGCGGCAGGCCCAGCAGTTCGGCGAGTATGACGCCGGTTTGCCCGTAGCCCAGGTCGTCGGACTGAAGACCGGTGAGCACCAGGTCGGGGGACTCGGTGCGGATGGCGGCAGCCAGCATGCGCGCGGCGGCCAGGGGATCCAGAGCACCCATTTCTTCTTCGATGTGAATGGCGCGGTCGGCGCCTTTGGCCAGCGCCTCGCGGATGGTTTGAGCGGCGCGGGCGGGAGCGGCGCACAGAGCCACCACTTCTCCGCCGTGCTTTTCTTTCAATTGCAGGGCTTCTTCCAGAGCATAGGCGTCCGGCTCATTGATCTCGTAGGCAATATCGCCTTCCTCGATCCATTGGCCCGAGGATGCGATTTTAAGCTGCGAATCGCGAGCGGGAACCTGCTTGATCGCAACGACTATTTTCATAAGGAAAAATCCGTCAGCCCAATTTACGCGGTCAATCTCTACTCGAACCGCTTAAAAATCAGGCAACCGTTGGTGCCGCCAAAGCCAAAACTATTGGAAAGCGCGTAGTCGATTTTCATGGAACGCGCGGTATGCGGCACATAATCTAAATCGCAACCCTCATCGGGATTGTCGAGATTGATGGTGGGCGGCGCGATCTGATCGCGCAGCGCCATTACGGTAATGCCGGCCTCCAATCCACCGGCGCCGCCCAGAAGGTGGCCCGTCATACTCTTGGTAGAGCTGCCCGCCCCGTTATAAGCATGATCGCCGACCGCCCGCGTCAAGGCCGCTGTTTCGGCGCGATCGCCCACGCTGGTGGACGTGCCGTGAGCGTTCACGTAATCGATCTGCTGAGGCTGGATTTTGGCGTCCCGGATGGCGTTGCGCATCACTCGATAGGCGCCGTCGCCGTTATCGGGCGGCGCGGTCACGTGAAACGCATCGGCGCTCATGCCGTAACCTACCAGTTCGGCCTGAATGCGAGCGCCGCGGCGCCGGGCGAATTCCAGTTCCTCGATCACCAGGATGCCGGCTCCCTCACCAACCACGAAGCCATCCCGATCCTTGTCCCAGGGACGCGATGCGCGCAGCGGGTCGTCATTGCGCGTCGATAATGCGCGCATGGCCGCGAACCCGCCGATCCCCATGGGAGTGATACAGGCCTCCGTGCCTCCGCAGATCATGGCGTCGGCATCACCGTGTTGAATCAGGCGAAACGAATCGCCGATGGAATGGGCGCTGGTGGTACACGCCGTCGCGGTGGCCGAATTCGGACCTTTGGCTCCACTACGGATGGACACATAGCCGGAGGCCAGATTGATGATGGTTGCCGGAATAAAGAACGGGGAGATGCGGCGCGGCCCCTCCTTGATTAACGTCAGGTGCTCGCGTTCGATTACTTCGAACCCTCCGATGCCGCTACCGATATAGACCCCGACTTGTTCCTCGTCCTCCGGCGACACTTTCAGTCCCGAGTCGGTGAGGGCGCACTCCGCCGCCGCAATGGCGAACTGAATAAAGCGCCCCATCTTCTTAATTTCTTTTTTTTCGATGTAACTCGCTGGATCGAAGCCTTTGACCTCTCCCGCAATCCGGCAGGAAAACGCCGAGGCATCGAACTGGGTAATGGGTCCGATGCCGCATTTTCCAGCACGGATGGCCTGCCAGGACGCCTCAGTCCCGATCCCAAGCGGCGTCACTAAACCGACGCCGGTCACTACTACTCTTCGCGGCAAAACGACTCTCCCTGGTGAGAAACGCAACTACTTCTTGGAGGTTTTTCCCTCAATGTAGTCCACTGCGTCTTTTACTGTGGTGATCTTCTCGGCATCTTCATCTGGGATCTCGAGTTCGAAAGCCTCTTCAAAGGCCATCACAAGCTCTACGATATCGAGGGAGTCGGCTCCCAGGTCGTCAACGAACGACGCGTTGCTGTCAACCTGGCTCTCGTCTACGCCGAGTTGCTCGACAATAATCTGCTTCACCTTCTGCTCAACAGCCATGATTCCTCCTGGGATATGGTGCGGACGCGATGATTTTAGCGAGCTTTACGGAGCTTCCGCAACCTGACGGAACAATCGTATCAGCACACCACGAGCGTTTGCCCGAAAATCATGTCCAGTTCACCCTTATTCTGCCACGAAATTGGTTAGATGTCCGGGAACTTTTCGGGATGCACAATAGTCCACCCGGTCATGCGATTTGCTTTGCGAACCCTGCTCCGCCAACCCACCTTCACGGCCGTGGCGATTCTTTCGCTCTCCCTGGGCATCGGCGCCACCGCTTCCGTGTTCAGCGTGGTGGATCGGATTCTGTTCCGCAGCCTGCCCTTCCAGGACGCCGAACGGTTGGTGTCCCTGGGGATCAAAGCGCCGGTTTTGCCTTACGATTTTCTCCTGGGCGCCGGCTATTTGCAGTTGAAGCGGCATGTTCCGGCCGGGCTGGAAGCCGTCACATCGTGGGTGGGAACGAACGATTGCGACCTGACCGGCGGCGAGCCGGTACGCCTCACCTGCGCCGCGGTGGAATCCACGTTCCTGGCCACGCTCGGGGTGACGCCGGTTTTGGGGCGCAGCTTCACCGCGGCGGAGGATGCTCCGCACGCGCCAAAAACGGCCATGATCTCCTACGGGCTCTGGCAGTCGCGCTTCGCCGGACGGCCCGATGTGGTGGACCGTGTGATTTCCGTGGACGGACAGCCCACTCGAATAGCCGGCGTGCTGCCGCGCGACTTCGAAACCCCCACCCTGGCTCATGCCGACCTGCTGGTGCCGCAACAACTCGATGACGCCATTCTGGCGCGCGCGGTGACCGGGCGGCCCCTGCGCATCCTCGGGCGCCTGCGTCCGGGGGTGAGCGTGGCGCGAATGCAGGCGCAAGGCGATGCCGTTCTGGCAGCCGAACTGGCATCGGCGCACGCGCACCTCCCCGGCGCCGGCGATATCGAACTCCGCGTGCGCACTCTGCGCGACCTGCAAGTTGGCGATGCGCGAACCGTCTCCTGGGTGCTGTTCGGTACCGTGCTGGCGGTGCTGCTGCTGGCCTGCGCCAATGTGATGAACCTGCTCCTGGCCCGGGCCTGCTCGCGGCAGCGCGAGATGGCTATTCGGATGGCTCTGGGCGCATCCCGGTGGCAACTGCTGCGGCAAAGCCTGGCGGAGAGCCTGCTACTGTCCGGCGCAGGCGGAGCGGCCGGTACGGCAATGGCGCTGGCGATGGTCCGGCTGTTCGTCCGGATAGCGCCGGAGGGCATACCGCGGCTGGCCGCGGCCACATTGGATTGGCGGGTGCTGGCATTCACGCTGATGTGCTCTCTGGCGGCGGGCGTGGGATTCACCCTGGCGCCGCGATTTTCCCGCGGCCGCGCATTCCTGGTGGTGACGCAATTCGCGCTTTCCCTGGCCCTGTTGACCGGCGCGGGCCTGCTGGGCCGGGCGCTTTGGAAGTTCCAGCAGAAGCCGCTTGGAATGGAGACGCAACAGGTCACGACCGCGTAGCTTTCCCTTCCACGCAGCGCTATGGCCCGGCGGCGCCGCAACTGGCGTTTGCCGAAGAACTGGAGCAGCGGCTGCGCGTGGCGCCTGGGATGAGCGTGGTGGCGATGGGCGATTCCTATCCGCCCAACGTGCCGCAGCGATCGCGCCCGGCGATGGTATTGCAAATTGACGGCCGGCAACCCGCCACGCTCCAGCAGGGACCGGTGGTGTGGCGGGCGGTTTCGCCCGAGTATTTCCGCGCGCTGGGAATTCATATCCTGCGCGGGCGTGCCTTCACAGAGCAGGACCGGAGCGACAAGAACGGGCCGGTGATCCTCAGCCAGTCCCTGGCGCGCCGCCTGTTTGGCGCGGCGGACCCGGTCGGGCACTTCCTGGGAACTCAGGGGTTGCCTCAGCGTTCGCAGATCGTCGGCGTGGCGGAAAATGTCCGCAACAGCGGCGGGACCGCGCCTGACGATCCGGAATATTACGTGCCTCGATCGCATGCGCCGGACGCGGGGATCTATGCCGCGCCCAATGAACTGCGCCGGATGGCCGCCATCGTCCGCACTCCCATGACTCCCGGCGCGACGGCCCGCATGCTGCGCCAAACCGTGGCGGCGATGGACGCGTCGTTGCCCGTTGAGATCGTCACGCTGGCCGAGCGCACGGCGCACATGGCGGTGCGGCCGCGATTCGCCGCTACGCTGCTGGGCCTGTTAGCCGCAATCGGGTTGGCGCTGGCGGCGTTCGGACTGTATGGGGTGCTGGGCTTCGTAGTGGCGCGCAGAACCCGCGAGATCGGCGTCCGGATGGCCCTGGGCGCCGCTCCGGGCGCGATAGCACGGATGGTGCTGGGGAATGCGAGCCGCTGGCTGGCCCTGGGCTTGCTGTGTGGCTTGGCACTATCGGTAGCGGTCTCGCGAGCACTGGGAGCGCTGCTGCTGGAGGTCTCAGCCGCGGATCCCGTGGCTTGGGCGGCGGCGGCGGGCGTGCTGATAGCGGCGGCGCTCCTGGCGGCGTGGTTCCCTTCGCGGCGCGCGGCCCGGGTCGACCCCATGGAGGCGCTCCGCCAGGAGTAGCGAATGGCTGAAAAGCACCACCGGGCGGTGTTTTCGGGCCAGTCCGAACCTCTATCAACTATCAATTTTTCAATAATTTACATGCTTTGTTAATTTGGCGAAACAGATGCACTGCACGAATACGTCGAAATTGATGAGGCAGCCTATGAGATCAACCGCTTTCAACACTCGCTTATCCGGCATCCTGCTGTTTTTGGCTGCGTCCGGCCTGGTCCTGGCGCAACAGAATGCCCCAACCGGGGCATGGCGCCGCGCCACCGATCCCGCACCCGCGGCCCAGCAGACCCCGCCACCCGATGCACAACAGCAGCAGCAACCGCCGCAACAGCAGGATCCGTCGGAGCCCGTCGCGCGCAGCGACGACTTCGGACCAACCGGTCAGAATACGCCCCAGACCGGGCAGCAGCAAGCCAAACTGCCCGCATACGGCCTTCCGCCCCAAGTGACGGTGAAACCCGGGACGTATGTCACAATCCTCACCAATCAGGCGCTCTCTTCGGATCATAACCAGGTGGGAGATGCTTTCTCGGGCACTCTTTTGCAGCCCCTGGTGGCCGATGGTGTGGTGGTGGCCCAACGAGGGCAAACCGTGTATGGCCGCGTGGCCGTGGCTGAGAAGGCGCATGGCGGTAAGGATTCCCGCCTCGGGGTGGAACTGACCGGCGTCACGCTGGCGGACGGCACGCAGCAGCCTATCCAGTCGCAACTGGTGGCGCAACAGGGTCCGAGGACTCCGGCCGGAGTTCAAGCCGGCACGGTAGCCGGCACCACCGGAGTGGGCGCGGTAGTTGGCGGAATCGCGGGCGGCGGCATGGGCGTGGGCGTAGGCGCGGGTGTCGGCGCGGCAGCCGGAATTCTCGGCGTGCTCCTGACGCGCAACCACGAAACGCGCATTTACCCGGAATCGGCGCTCACGTTCAACGTGACGTCCCCCGTCACCGTATCGACGCTGAATGCTCCGCAGGCGTTCCGGTTCGTGGGGCCCGAAGACTACAACCGGCCATCTTTGCAGTATTCCCGGCGCCCGGCTCCGGCGACCGTGGCGGCCCCCGCATACGCTTACCCCTATCCCGGCTACTATCCGTATTACGGTTGGGGCTATGGATATCCCTATTGGGGACCGTCCGTGTTCATCGGTGGCGGATGGGGCTGGGGCGGCGGATGGGGCTATGGCGGCTTCGGTGGATACCGCGGCGGCTTCGGTGGATACCGCGGCGGCTTTGGCGGCTACCGCGGTGGCTTCGGCCACAGGTAATGTTGGCATTGTAGGGCGGGCGGGAATACCCG
>VFSW01016119.1_pt1 | contig 10218 bp, 12 predicted proteins | sample 5358111 | NCBI WGS metagenome assembly VFSW01 (sample SAMN11554181, study PRJNA540505) | mine drainage metagenome | isolation source: sediment from site ElyBrook_90M | place: USA: Ely Copper Mine, Vershire, VT | collected 2017
GTCCCTCAAGTCGAAGGTCGAGAACGCCGACCCCTCCGCGAAGAAGAAGTTCGACCGCGCCTACGACAAGCTCTTCGAGAACGGAGAGGCGGCAGCTAAGGATGCGGAGAAGCTCCTCAAGAAGTTCGACCACCTCGACGAGGACTCCCAGGCGGGGGCCGCCGTGAAGATGCTCCACAAGGCCGTCCGAGAGTGGGGCAACGAGCGCATGCGACATCACTCGGCCAAGGGCGCGCTCGCGGGGGAGAAGATGCGGCAGGCCGAGCAGACCTGGTCCTACGCGAAGCAGGTGGACGACAAGATCGAAGACCTCCAGAAGGCCCTCAGCGGAGCGTACGACTGAGCCATGGGCGTCGCGTTCTTCAAGGGGCAGCAGCTCGGTCGGCACGACCTGAACCTGTTCCTCACCAACGCCAACAACACGCCGACGAACGCGGCGGTCATCAGCTACGCGCTCTACGACTACACGACGGGCATGGGGGTCCTCGTCGGACCGGAAAAGCGCCAGCCGGTGAACCCCAGCATCGGCGAGTACTACGCCTCGGTCATCATCCCCCTCGACGCGAACCTCGGGAACTACCGCATCAAGTGGACGTTTCAGGAGGTCATCGGCGGGCAGGTCCAGCAGGTCGTCCAGGAGTTCTCGGTCGTGGACAAGACGACGGGGATCGGCGGGGGCGGTGGCCCTGACGGTGACGAGCGCAGCCACATCATGCGTGATCTCGGGCGGCGCCTCCGCACGCTCCTCCGGGACAACAACCCGGACCGCAACTACCACTTCATGCCGCCGACGCATGAGCGGACGATCCAGCAGTACAGCAAGGTCTTCGGCTACATCTGGGAGTCCGAGGAGCTGTACGAGTACATCGAGCGCTCGCTCGACATGATCATCTCCGTGCCCCCGCGGACGCCCTTCGCCAACGTCGAGGCGATGGTTCAGTCGAGGAAGGAGTGGACGACGCTCCTCCTGACGGGAGCGATGCTCCATGCCCTCCAGGCTCTCCGCATCAACTGGGTGGCCGACGAGTTCGAGTATTCGATCGGTGGCGTGAGCCTCACCATCGACAAGGCCAGCAAGTACGAGGCGGCCTACTCGGCACAAGCCGACCAGTTCGAGAAGCAACTGGAGAAGGCCAAGGCGACCGTCAACTACATCCTCGGCCTCCAGCAACCCAAGTACGGGACGGGCATCCGCTCGGCCTTCGGACCCTACGTCGGGCGCGGCGTGCTCTCGCCCCGCAAGTTCATGGGGTTCTGATGTCGCTCGCAGCCCGAGTCGTTGCCCGGTACCTGGCGGCAGAGAACCTCGTGGCCGAACCCGGCACCACGTACGTCTACCAGGTGGACCGCAACAACCAGGTGCTCTACCCGGGCGAGAAGGTGCTCGTCCAAGTTGGCGAGAAGCTCGTGCGCGGGGAGATCAACCTCGGCAACAAGAGGGTCACGACGGAGAGCGGCGCGCAGCTCCCGGCGCTCGCCGTCAAGGCCGAGGACGGCAACGTCTACGACGCCACCGCGTCGGCGGTCGTGAAGCTGCCGCAGACCATCCCCACTCCCAGGACGGTCAACGCCTCCTTCGAGTTCAACGTCCGGCTGTCGCAGAAGCTCGGTGTCGCAGGCGCCGCCACAGCGCTCTCGTCGGTCTCGAAGGCCTTCGTCGATGGGCAGCAGCTCGGGCTCATCTCGTCGATCGAAGTTCGGGTCACGGCCAAGGAATTGCTGCCCCAGGTGCGTGTTGGCGTGCTCGAAGGCCTCAGCCGGGACGGGTTCGCTCGGTCGTCAGCGGCCATCCAGAAATCGGCGAGGCAGGTCGTCGCGGATCTGCGGCGTTTCCCTACGGTCGAGGTCGTATGTCCCGTTTATCTCAGGTGATTTTCGGTTCTCGTCCGAGGGTCGGTCTGCCGTTTCGGTGGAGGATCTGTTGGTGTAGTCACCTATAGACGGGAGACCCCGCGTGGACTCGAACTCTGGACGGCCGCCTCGCATACATCCCTGCGTATGCGGGTTCACCTGCGAGAAGTACTCGCAGATGAAGCACCACCGGGAGGCGTGTGCCCAGTGGCAGAATCGGCCGAACCCGATGCGCATCATGATCGAGCGCCGTCGGGTGACCAAGTCGGAGCGGACCGACGAAGCTCCCCGGTACACGCCCTGCCCGCTCTGCCATCACCGGCCGGATCACCACGACAGCGCGTGCCCGAACTCGCAGGCCGAGAAGGTCCGGCGAGACCTCATCGTCAAGCACGGCATCGACCCCTACGAGTTCGAGGTCTTCCTCCGTCTGCTCGCCAAGCGCTACGAGCGCCGCAAGTAATCCTCTTGTGCGCCACCTCCTGGTGCCCTTACGGGCTACCGAATGGAGATGAAGATGGCAAATGAAGCGCAGCAGCAGCCGCAGCCGGAGAAGCGTCTGAGCCTCGAAGACCCCGTCGGCAAGGAGACCCTCGACAAGCTCGCCGAGCTGGAGACGACCGAGATCAACACGGCCCTCCAGCTCATGGCGATCAAGCAGGAAGAGGTCAAGCTCGGCGCCGTCGGACGCCGAATCGAAGACGAGCGTCAGCGCATCTTCCAGAAGCTCCTCATGGAGCGCGGACTGGCCCCCAACACGCCGGCCACGATCGACTCGACGAGCGGCAAGATCACCGTCGTGCGGCCTCCGCAGGGCATGCAGGCTCCGGCGAACATCCCGCCCCAGGTCCAGCAGGCAATCCAGGCCGCGCAGGCTCAGGCAGCCGCCACGGCCGCCGGAAATCCGCCGCCTCAGCCACCTCAGCCGAACGGGCAGAGCTGACCTGAAGTTCCCCTTATCGGGGTGCTTCTAGGGGAGGCCCTGTCATGGGTTACGCCTCGAATCGCGACCGTCAGGTCCAAGAGCTGGAGTTCACGAAGCTCCCGTGGCCAGCTCCGCCTCTCAACCTGTTCATGACGAGCGGGTTCGCGCCGGGACTCATCGATCTGACGTGGGACGACCCGAGCGATCTTGCGCTCAACAGTCGTTTCCGCATCTTGGGGGTCAACCTCTACCGGAGCTTCGACAGCGAGTACGGCCCCTTCCAGCGCGTGACCGACCTCCGGGCCGGCACACGCTTCTGGAGGGACCGGACCGACAACGAGCTGGTGGTCGAGGAGGATGTCACCAACCAGTTCGTCATCTTCGGCGAAACGGGCGCTGTGGGCGACCGGGGGCCGAGGTACGTCTTCCGGGTCCAGAACTTCCCCATAGTGAAGGACGGCTCCCAGCAGTGGAACGCCGACACTGGGGACGCGCGTCGGTACATCCACGACGATGGGCAGCTTGCGGTGTCCGATGTGCAGGTCTTCGTGGACGGCCAGCCCGCCTCGGTGCTCAACGTCTGGGGCTCGACGGGGGAGGTCGAGATCGACCCTTTCACCTACATCGACGTGAACAAGCAGGCCTGGGACCCGTCGGTCATCCCGGCGGGCGGGACCGTTGCAGGGCAGCCCACGCCGCAAGTCGGAGGTCTCACGGGACCTTCGGGTAACGGCCAGCCGACGAGCCGGGTCACCTGCACGTACCGCTACACGAGGCAGCTTGTTCGGACGGACCTCTTCCAGCGCATCTACTACCGCGTCACGTGCGTGGGGGTCCCCATCGACAAGGACTTGTCGGTCGTCCAGCCCCAGGACTTCGTCGAGACCCCCATCGAGCACGCGACGGCCACGAGCGTGTATGAGATCGAGAAGCTCGACTGGATCTGGCGGGAGGCCGTGCGCCGCAACCGCTGGATCTTGGAGCAGGGCGGCGAACGCGTGAAGGTCTTCCTCCGCAAGAACGTGGGCCTGCTCTGCCCCTGCATCCCGGACGACTATCACAAGCAGCCGATCAACGATGACCCCACCTGCTTCGGGACTGGGATCATCGGGGGCTACGACGGTCCCTACGACATCATCATCGCGCCGCCGGACATCGGCAAGAAGATCCGGCAGACGCAGCAAGGTCGCACGGGCGATGCCACGTACGAGGTCTGGGCGGGTCCTGCTCCGCTGCTCTCCCAACGCGACTTCCTCGTGAAGCTCAACGGCGACCGCTACTCGATCGGCGACGTGAGGATGCCGAGCAACCGCGGCAACCTGATCCAGCAGCACTTCAACATCGGCCACATCGACGAGAAGGACATCCGCTCGCGCGTGCCGGTGAGCAACCCCGTGAAGTTCATGGCGGTACAGTTCCGGCCCTCCGGCCCCGAGCAGGAGGCCGACTCTCACATCACCAACGACCCGAACGTCCCCATCGAGCAGCAGCTCCGTGGACGGACGCCGGCCTGGCGGAACACCACCTACTAATGTTTGCCATCGGCGCGCGCATCTACATGAAGCCCTTGCTGCCCGGGGAACTCGGCCTTGGGCTCGACATGCACAAGATCATGGAGGCCGGCAAACGCTCGCTGCTGCGCCGCCTCAAGGGCAAGCTCCTCCAACAGACCGTTTTCACGCCCGCGGCCAAGGCGATGCTGGCGAACGCGGTGAAGGTGAAGATCAAGCAATCGAGCCTTCAGGTCGTCTCGGACCACCCAGGATTCCTCCCGCTCCTCAAGGGGCAGGACCGGATGCAGATGAAGTGGCTCACGAAGGCGCGGGCGCCCATCCCCATCGTCCTGGACGACGGTCGCCTTATCTTTCGCTCGGCCACTCCTGCGTCGATGGCCCGCGGGAGCTGGTGGCATCCAGGACGCGCGCCGACCGACTACGTGGACAAGGCCAAGGCGCTCACGCGGGACTTCATGCGCGAGAAGATCCTCAAAGAGATCGAGCGCACCATGGCGCTTCAGCTCAAGATGGCCGCTGCAAAGGGTACGAGGCCCTTGAAGTCTCGATGAGCGGCGAGGTTCCTGTGAGCGGTGACGTGCGCGTCTTTGGGTTGGTAGCGGGTACCCATGTCCTGGAGGACATCAGGATGGACGTGCCCCATGGACGGGAGGTCGTCATCCCTGCGGACCTGGCCGCTCGATCGAAGGATCTCTGGAGGGCCATCAGCCAGAAGCGCATCTTCCAGCTCCCCTCGCAGCCTCCGCCCCCACACGCGGCCCCAGTCACGTTCATCCGTGACGACGTGCTTCAGGAGCGCAATCGCTTCTTGGAGCAGCGGAACAAGGAGCTGGAAGACGAGAACGGGCGGCTCCGAGAGGCCTTGCGCCAGTCGATGGCTCAGGGGGACCGTCTCGACACCATCCTGAAGGCCATCCAGTCGATGCCGGCGCCCCAGGCGGTTTACGTCAACGGGGCGGGTCCGGCGTCGGCTCCGAGAGAGGAGATCGCGGACGGGACGGCGCCCCAGTTCATCCCGGCGGAGATCGCGCCGAAGGACGCCGAGACGCGCATCGACGCCAAGCGCGAAGAGGCGGCGGATTCCAGCGGTATTTCAGCGGCGGCCGAACGGCTCCGCAAGATGCGGAAGCAGTCCTCGGACGGTTAAACTTCTATCACGGCGCGGCTTGTAGGGAAGACCATGCCCAACGAGCACGAGCTGGAGCAGGTGGCGACCAAGGACCCGTACACGGGCCTCCACGCCGAGAGCATCTATGCGCTCTGGCACGACCCTTCGACGTACGACCACATGAAGATGGGTCCCCCGTACCTGCCGGACATGCAGGTACGGTTGGCGCGCGCGACGAAGCAGGAGCTTCGGGACATCGTCAGGAAGTTCGCCAACGACAGTCCCGTAGCCCAAATCTTCTCGCACCTGGTCGGTGACTACCAGGGCATCGCGCTCGCCGAGTTGGGAGCGCTCGTGGCGGTCCTGCGAGCGGCTTCCCTCGTCCACCAAAGCCATCACTGGCAGACGCGTGGGGACACCTTCTACGGCGATCACCTGCTCTACAGGCGGCTCTACGACGAGTCGGTCGAACTCGTCGATCGTGTCGCCGAGCGGGCGGTGGGCTCGGGACATCGTCTCCTCGTCCACCCGGTCATCCAGGCGAACCAGGTGGGCTCGCTCGTCAAGTTCTTCTGCGGGGACATCCAGGCGGACCCGAGCCCCGACGAGTACGCGGCCATCAGCTTCATGACCGAGGTCTACGTCCTGTCCTTCTTGGGGATGGCCTACGGGAAGCTGGAGGCCTCCCAGCTTCTCACGAACGGCACGGACAATCTTCTCCAGGATGCGGCCGACAAGCACGAAAGCTTCGTGTACCTGCTTCGCCAGCGGGTGCAGTCCAGGGTCAACTACGACCGTCGATGAAGATCCAAACCCAGATGAACAAGGGGCTCACCCTCGGGTGGCCCCGCCGATGAAAAGAGGATCAAGATGAGCACGGATCAGACGAAGAAGGCCGCTGTCGGTCTCGACATCGGCACGATGAACATCGTGAGCGCGCGCATGAACGCGCAGGACAGGGTGGAGACGGTCCGCATCCGCGACGCCTTCATCGACCTGGACCTCGAAGCCAAGAAGACGCTCCGCCTCTCCAAGATCGACTACGTGGAGAAGGACGGGCGCCTGGTGGTCATCGGGGACTCGGCGCTCAACATGGTCAACCTCTTCAAGCGGGAGCTTCGTCGGCCCCTTTCGCGCGGCGTCATCTCGGCGGGCGAGATCGAGGCCCAGCAGATCCTCAGCCTGCTCATCAAGCACGTCTTGGGGGAGCCCATCGTCCTCGGGGAGCACTGCTACTACTCGGTCCCGGCGGCTCCGATCGACGCCCCCGAGCAGGATGTCATCTACCACACCGAAGTCTTCAAGAAGATCGTCACCGAGCACGGGTACACGGCGCACGCGGCCAACGAGGCCATGGCGATCATCTACTCCCAGTGCTCGCAGGAGAACTTCTCGGGTCTCTCGGTCTCGTTCGGCTCGGGCATGTGCAACGTCGCCCTCGCCTTCCAGACCGTCTGCGGCCTCTCCTTTTCGGTCGCGCGCGGCGGAGACTGGATCGACACCCCCGCGGCGAAGGCCATGGGGTCCACGTCGGCGCGCATGTGCTCGATCAAGGAGAAGGGGGTCAACCTCGCATCCCCAACGAACCGCGACGAGGAGGCCATCGCCCTCTACATCCGGGCGCTCATCAAGTACTGCCTGGAGAACATCGCCATCCAGTTCAAGAAGGTGCAGGCGAGCATCGACTTGCCCGAGCCCATCCCGTTCGTCGTCTCGGGTGGGACAACCAAGGCCGGCGGCTTCCTCGACGTGTTCAAGGAGGAGTTCGAGGCGATCAAGAAGAAGAACTTCCCGATCCAGATCAGCGAGATCCGTCCGGCCAAGGACCCGATGACGGCCGTGGCGGAGGGCCTCCTCGTTCTGGCATCGCAAGAGGACGAGGCCAACTGAAGATGTCCTCTTGGGTCTGCAAGAAATGCGGGGGCACCGAGCGCACGAGCGACGGCCATTGTCGCACGTGTGAGCGTCAGCGCATGCGTTCCACGTACGAGGCCAACAAGGAGTCGTGGGCCGCACAGACCCAAGCTTGGAAAGAGGCGAACCCGGACAAGTGGGACGAGACGAAGGAGAGGAGCCGTCTCAAGAAGTACGGCCTTACCCCTGAGCAACATCAGGCTCTCTTCGAGGCTCAGGACGGGCTCTGCCACATCTGCAAGGACCCTTTAACCCGCCGCGTCCATCTCGATCACGACCACGTTACGAACAAGATTCGAGGTCTCCTGTGCCATCGCTGCAACGTAGGGCTCGGGCACTTCAGAGATCGGCCGGATCTCCTCCGGGCCGCAGCAGCGTACCTAGAAACGGCCACGACGGAGTACTCCGTCCGTCGTCGAGCCCCAAACTTCCGCTCAGACGACCGTCGATTCAAAGTGACCGAGTCCGTGCGTACGGAAGTCCATTCCCTTCGTGAGCAGGGCCTCAGCTTGGGGTCCATCGCTTCCAAAGTCGGCCTCTCCCGGTCATGGGTGCAGGTCATCTTGAAGTCGCACTAGGAAGGGGGCCGCCATCTATTACTACCTGACCCAGTCGATCAAGCGGCGGCTCATCCTGGAGCTGAAGGACAGCTTCTCGCGGCACCCCGTCTACGAGAAGCTCGTTCCCTTTATCCAGAACAAGAACGCGTTCGACGAGCGTCCCCAGTTCGGTATCATCATCAAGAACTCGACGGCGAACAAGGTCTCGCTCTCGGCCGACAACTTCGTCGGGACCGTCGAGAGCCGCGTGATGCTCGCGTACATCAAGCACCCCGTCTACCCACTGGAGTGGGTGCGCGAGGACTTGAACACGGTCCGCGAGAACGGCGACACGATGCCGACGCCGCCTTGGATCTACTACATCGAGATCCTCAAGGTCCCTGAGAACGCCCAGGACCAGGGCTTCTACGCGATCGATCCCTTGTACACGATCACGGACGAGCCTGTCCTCCACTTCATCTCGGGCATCGAGCACGAGGCGCAGCTTCAGCACGTGCCCGTGCAGGGGACCGTCCGGCTCTGGCAGAACCGGAACTACCTGCTCATCGAGGGGACCGACTACCAGGTCAACTACCAGGACGGGTCGATCTACTTCCTCACGAGCTTCCCTGGCGACTCGTACGTCACCGGGAACTATCGTTGGGCGGGCGAGTCGAGGGGTCCCATCCCCTTCTTCTGGAACACGGCGGACTTCAAGACGCTGCCGGGCATCGTCCTCGCTTTCGGCAAGCGCGCGAAGCTCGGCGACAAGGTGGCGGTGGTCGTCTACCCGGACCGGGTCGATGTCGCGAACGCCTACGGAGGTCGCTTCGACGCGACCTTCGAGCTGGACGTGCTCTCCCAGGACACCAACCAGATGGAGGAGATTGCCGACCTCGTCACCATGTTCCTCTGGGGGGAGAAGCGGCCCATCCTCTCGATCGAGGGTATCGAGATCACGAACATCTCGATGGGCGGTGAGTCCGAGGAGCCGTACGACGAGACGGGTGACCTCAACTACTACATCGCCTCGCTGACGGTGGAGATCCAGGCCGACTGGGAGATCCACCTGCCGCTGCCGCTGACGATCAGCCGTTTCGGTCCGCTGGCAACGCCCACGACTCCCGGGGGTCTGGAAGGGATCATGGCGGGCCTCTCGCCCGTGCAGCCGGGTCCCAACAACAGCTTGTTCTACCAGACCATGCCGATCATCAAGGACCGCAACAACGCTTTCGAGCGCATCAAATGAAGATGGAGACCTGCCGTGCCTGCCTATACGTTCGAGTGCCAGACGTGTGAGGTCCGCTTCACGCGGACCCTCAAGATGGACAATCACACGACCCACGAGTGCCCAAGTTGCAAAGAGCCGGCGCCGAGAGTCCTGGAGGGTTTCGCCTTCCAGTTCGAGCAGCCCGCGGGGGCTTCGCCGGGCAACTCGGGCGTGCACGACCACGACTACCCGACGGCCGACAAGATGGTGGGACGGAGCGCCGACGAGCGTTGGGCGCTTCTTGCGGAGCGCGACAAGGTCAAGGCCAAGGCTCGGGAAGCCGGGGGCACGCACGCGCTCATCCGTCACACGGGACCCGACTACATCGACTACGAACCCATGAATCCCGCGGGGATCGACGCTCGCCGGGAGCTGGCCAAGGGCATGATCTCGACGATCCGCGAGCTGGCCTCCCGCCGCAAGCGGGGTTCGGGGGCCTCAAATCCTGGCGGATGACAGGCGGCAGAGAATCCACTTGTAAGCCCGGCAAGCTAGGACGGAAACGCCTCCGCTACGCGGCCTCGGTCCCGGGATCAGCCGCTTAGAGACCAGACCCAGATCCGAATCGAATCAGACGGTTTCTCTGAAGGATGCTCGGCCCGTCCGAGACTCCTCTTTTAGCCCAGATCCAGATGCAGATCGGAACGGATTCTCGGACCCACTGCTGAGGAGATTCGGATGGCTCTCGGCCCGTTCATCACCTACGTACCCCCCGGCGTTTACACGCGCACGCTCACCGAGGCAAACGTCTCGAACGTGACCGCGGGTATCCGCATCCCGGTCATCATCGGCGTTGGCCAGGAGCAGCTCGAACAGGACAACGTCGAACTCGTTCGCGGCTCCAGCGGGACCGTAGACGAGCAGATCGTCAACGAGGACGAGAGCCTGTCGTGGGTCGTCAACTCGACGAACCCCAACAACCTCATCCTCGGTGCGCAGAACGGGACGTACACGACGTTCCGGGTTGCGAACTACCCCATCGTCGATGGCCAGGGCTTCGGGCTCGTGACCAACAAGACGACGGCGGTGACGGTCACCGTCAACGGCTCGCCCGTGGTCGTTTCGCAGCTCCAGGGTCAGCAGGGCCGCGGCTCCCT
>VFSW01016120.1_pt1 | contig 10217 bp, 5 predicted proteins | sample 5358111 | NCBI WGS metagenome assembly VFSW01 (sample SAMN11554181, study PRJNA540505) | mine drainage metagenome | isolation source: sediment from site ElyBrook_90M | place: USA: Ely Copper Mine, Vershire, VT | collected 2017
GGGAAGTCAGCGATGCAGGACATTAAAGGGTTGAAAAACTGGGTCGAGTATCTGAGCCGGAGCGAGTTGCCTGTACTCAAACAGACCGCGCGTGAACTGGCGGTACTGCGTGCGGACGAGAAAAAGCTGACCGTTCTGGCGATCACCGGGGTGATCGCGCGCGACCCCATGATGACCGTCAAGTTGTTGCGTTACTTGCAGCAACATAAACGCAAAGTACAGACCGCCGAAGTCATACAAGTCGAGCAGGCGTTGCTGATGCTGGGTATCGAACCGTTCTTCAACAACATCGCGCCGCAACCCTTGGTGGAAGATATGCTGAAGGCTCACGTTGCGGCCCTCGCGCCCCTGCTGCGCGTGGTGCACCGCTCCCATCGCGCCTCGCAATATGCGATGCAGTGGGCCGTTCAACTGCGCGACCTGCATTATGAGGAAGTGCGCATCGCCGCCTTGCTGCACGATATTTCCGAGATCCTGATGTGCTGCTTTGCGCCCGATGAAATGCAGCAGATACGCGCCATCCAGCAGAACAACAAGGCACTGCGCAGCCAGCATGTGCAGCAGCAGGTGTTGGGTTTCAGTCTGGCAGAGTTGCAGAAGGAACTGGCGATACAGTGGGGGTTGCCGCAGCTGTTGCTGAATTTGATGAACGATGCCAGCAATCATCAGCAGCGCGAACGCAATGTAACACTGGCCATCAATCTGGCGCGCCACTCCGCCAATGGCTGGGATGATGCCGCATTGCCGGATGATTACAAAGACATCGGCGAGTTGCTGCATATCACCGCGCAAGAAGCGATGGAACAAATCCGGGACACTTGATAGGATGCGCGGTCTCATCACAGACCTCGACTCCGGGCACTCTCCATGACTCAAACCACGCACCAAACCATTACACGGCTGCTGAACCGGATCGCGATAGCATTGGTGCTGGTTTCTCTGCTGGCCGGGGTGCTGGTGTACCGGTTGGTGGGAAATGTAGGCGAAGAGGCAGTGAGCGGGACGCAAGCCTATATCGAGCTGGATCGCGAAGACAACGAGGCGGAAATCGCCTTTCACCGGCAGGTGCAGGAGTGGAAAGATCTGCTGCTGCGCGGCAGCGAGCCGCAAGCGTACCGGCAATATTATTCCGCCTTCCAGTCCCGCCACGATGAAGTGCAGCTCCATTTGAAGCACTTGTCCGAGAAGCTGGCGCAATACGGTATGCCTACCGCGCAGGTCACCCTGATACGACAGGCACATCTTGCGTTGCGGGATCGCTATGAGGACGCGTTGAGCCGGTTCCCGTTGGCAAACAACCCCGATAACTATCGGCGCATCGACGCTCTGGTGAGAGGCGCGGATCGCCAGCTGGGTGGTGATCTGGAGGCATTGCGCCATACCGTCATGCAGCAGGTCATGGCGGGTACCGGCATGGTGAATGACAGCGTGCAGGTAAAGCATGCATGGGAGCGCGGCTTCGTGCTGTTTTTCATGCTGCTGCTGTTGCCCACTGCGTGTCTGGTCGGTTTGGAGGCGGCATCGCGTGCAATGCGGCGGGTGCAGGAGGAGCGCGAGCGGTTCATGGTCACGCTGAAGTCTATCGGCGATGCGGTGGTGGTGACCGACATGTCGGGCGCGGTGGAGTATCTCAATCCGGTGGGCGAGGCGATGACCGGGTGGCGTCTGGACGAAGCGCGCGGCAAGCCCTTGCGGGAAGTGTTCAATATCATCAACGAGGACACGCGCGAGCCGGCTGATAATCCGGTGGATGCCGTACTGCGCGAGGGGCATACCATCGGTCTGGCTAACCACACCGTCTTGATTAGCCGCAGCGGTGAAGAATATGCCATCGAGGATTCCGCCGCACCGCTGCGCGACAGCGCGGGAAAACTGGGCGGGGTGGTGCTGGTGTTCCATGACGATACCCGGCAACGCCAAGCCCAGAAACGTCTGCAGGAAAGCGAAGAACGTCTGCGCATGACGCTGAAATATGCGGCGGATGCGTTGTTCATCAGCGAGCGGGATGGACGCTTCGTGTTCGTTAACGACAACATGACCAGCCTGTTGGGTTATAGCTCCGCAGAGCTGGTGCAGATGACGGCGTTTGATCTGGTCCCCGCCGATTGGCGAGCAACCTACAGGCAGAGATCGGAACAGATACTGGTGGATAACCAGAACTATCTGTTCGAGATCCGCTGGCTCAAAAAGGACGGCAGCAAGATACCGATGGAATTGAACGCGGCACTGTTGCCCAACGGCCGTATTTACGGTTCATGTCGCGACATCAGCGAACGCAAAAATAACCAGCGTCAAACCGAGGCGATGGTGCGTCGTCACCAGGTCTTGATGAAATCCACTTTCGATGGCATCCATATACTGGACATGCAGGGCAATATCGTCGAAGCCAATGATGCGTTCTGCAAAATGTTGGGATATACACACGAAGAAGTCGCGCGGATGAATGTGGCCGACTGGGACGCGCAATGGTCGCGCGAGGTGTTGCTGGAACGATTGAATCAGTTAGTCCATGAGCCGGGCATGATGTTCGAGACCCGTCACCGCCGCAAAAACGGATCGGTCATCGATGTTGAGATCTGTAGTGCGGGCGTGGAGATAGCCGGACAGCATTATCTTTTTGCTTCCGGCCGCGACATCACCGCACGCAAACAATCCGAGGCTTTGCGCCAGCAAAAGATGGAGGAGCTGGAAGCGATCTATCTGCTCAGCGAAGCGGTCAGCCGGGCGGAAACGCTGGAGCTCGTTTATGAAGAAGCGATGGACTACATGCAGCGTCTAATGAAGATCGCACGTGTCTCCATCATGCTCTTTGATGCGCAAGGCGTGATGCGTTTCAAGGCGTGGCGGGGGCTATCGGAGGCCTATCGTGCGGCGGTGGACGGGCACTCGCCGTGGACCCGCGATGTCGTCGATCCCAGACCGTTCTGCGTCGACAACTTCGCTCCGGATACACCGTTCGCCAACCTCGCCAAGATCATCACAGATGAGGGGATCAAGGCACTGTGTTTCATTCCGCTGGTGCAGCATGGACGGTTACTGGGAAAGCTGACGCTTTATTTCGACCAAAAGGTCCCGCTTGCCGGGGCTGACGTGCAGCTTGCATCAACCATCGCCTCCCACGTTGCCTTCGCCATCGACCGCAAACTCGTCGAACAGCAGTTTGTGGACATGTTCGAGTTTTCGCCCGATGCGATCATCATGACGGATTCACAGGCGGTGATCACGCGGATCAACCAACAAGCCGAAATGCTGTTCGGCTATGCATCCGGCGAACTGATCGGACAGCCCATAGACATCCTGATACCAGAAGGCCCGGCGGGTAATGACAAACCGAGTATGAGACGGAAGTTCATTGCCAGTGCGATGCGGAAACGCGCGTTTCGTTCGGCTGGACGCAGAGATTTGCGTGCCATCAGCAAGAGCGGACGGATATTCCCGGTCGAGATCTCGCTGGCCCAGATGGAGGGTACGCAGGGCAATCTGATCGCCGCTGCCGTGCGCGATGTCAGCGGAAGGCAACAGGTGATGGAGCAGTTGATCAGCACCGCCGCCGAACTCGAACAGGCCAACGTCCAGATCGAGGAGGAACGCGCGATGCTGGCGCAACGGGTGCTGGAACGCACCGCCCAATTGATGCTGGCCAATAAAGCCAAAGACTCCTTCCTGGCGACCATGAGCCACGAGATACGCACCCCGCTGGGCGGACTGCTGGGGATGATCGAGCTGCTTGGCTTGTCGCCGCTTAACAGCGCGCAAAGCGAGATGCTGCACGTCGCACAGAACTCCGGTAAAAGCCTGCTGCGCATCGTCGATGACATCCTCGACTGGTCCAAGATCGAGGCCGGCAAACTGGAGCTTGCTCCGGTTGTGGCCTCCATCGCAGAAACAATCAAAGGGGTGATCGGCACCTACGCCCAGCTTGCCAGCACGAAAGGCATCACCTTGCGGCAACAGGTGGACGACAATCTCAGTGCGGCACACCTGTTTGACCCGCTGCGCGTGTCGCAGATACTCAACAATTTCACCAGCAACGCCCTCAAGTTCACCGCGCACGGCAGCGTCGAGATCGGTGCGGAATGCCTGAGTCGGCAGAATGGCAGCGAGACCGTGCGTTTCCGTGTCACAGACAGCGGGGTCGGCATCACCCCCGAGCAGCAATCGCGTTTGTTCCAGCACTACGAGCAGGCCAGCAACGACACCGCGCGCATGTATGGCGGCACCGGGCTGGGGCTGGCGATCTGCCGCAGTCTGGCGGAATTGATGGAGGGCACGCTCAGCGTGCAAAGCACACCGGGTATCGGCACCACCTTTTTCTTCACGGTCAGTTTTTCGGTGGCCAATCTGGCGGCACAACGCGATCTCCAGTTGATGCTGGACAAACAAGAACGGCACGAGGACAGAGCCGACATCACCCCGCTGGCAGACCAGGAGCAGCACCTGTCGGTGCTGGTGGTGGACGATCATCCGGTGAACCGCATGCTCATCGCACAGCAGCTGGTGCAGCTGGGCCTGCATGTGGAGGCGGCAGAGTCCGGCATCATCGGGCTGTCGATGTGGCAGTCAAAACGCTACGACCTGGTCATTACCGATTGCCATATGCCTGGGATGGACGGTTACGAATTCACGCGCAACATACGCGAGATCGAACAGATGGAAGCGCGGCAGCGCGCACCCATCATTGCTTGGACCGCCAACGTTCTGGCCGAGGAAGCGCATCGTTGCCAGGCGGCGGGCATGGACGATTTGCTGACCAAACCGACCGAGCTATCCGACCTCAGGGCGATGTTGCTGACGTGGCTGCCCATGACTGCCATGACGGGTAATGCCGTGTCGTCTCCTGCAGTAGTGGCGATCGCCGCGCAGGACCCGGTAGCGGAGGAAGAGACGATTGATTTTTCTGTACTGAGGAAGTTCGCCACCAGCCCAGCCTTGCAGCATGAAATGCTGCGCGAATTCAACGTACATAACCGTAGCGATCTCGCCAATCTGAAGGCCACCTTGCAAGATGGTGACGCGGCGGCGATCGCGCAGGCGGCGCACCGTATCAAGGGTGCGTGCCGCATGGTCGGCGCACGGGAGCTGGAAGGCATTTGCGCGGGTATCGAGCAAGCGGCCAGGCAGGGTAATGTGCCAGGTGCAGCGGTGGAGTCGTTGGAAAATGCCGTCGGGCGGGTTGAGCGTGCGATCGCGAGGTTCACCGCTGCTTAGAGCGGATCTGATTTGTCCGGCATGGTGGCGTGCGAATCGATTTAATTTCCCTAAAGTTTTGGCCAAACCAGCCGATATAGCAGAAGTGAGATGCCGGGTATTGGATGGCCGGGTGGGTTGCGGCAAATAGAAATGCCAAAGGAAGGAACGGTGGGGTATGGAAACGTTGCAAGTAATGGTGGTTGAAGACCATAGTTTCCAGCGCAAGGTGGTGGTGCACATGCTGCAGTCTCTGGGTGTGAGGGAGGTTGTGCAAGCCAGCAATGGCAAACAGGCCTTGGAGAAGTTGGACAGCAGGCAGGTGGGGGCGTTGGACATCATCTTCTGCGACCTGGAGATGCCGGAGATGGATGGCATGGAATTCCTCAGGCATTTGTCGGAACGGCAGCCTGGCATGTCGGTGGTCATCATGAGCGGGATGGACAACGCGCTGATCACTTCCGTGGAGAAGATGGCACTTTCTTACGGTCTCCGCTTGCTGGGGGCGGTGGAGAAGCCCTCGTCGCTCGATCAGATCGAGAAGCTGTTGAAGCTGCATCAGGTGGCGAAGCGCAGGCGGGCGCGGACTGCCGTTACACCGGTCAGCTTCATGCTGGAAGAGGTCTTGCAGGCATTGCGTGAAAAACGCTTCGAGCCTTATCTGCAACCCAAAGTGAGTCTGAAATCGGGGCGTGTGGTCGGTGCCGAGGCATTGGCGCGCTGGGTGCATCCCCGGCATGGCGTGATTGCCCCGTTTGCATTCATGCCACTGCTGGAGCAAAGCGGCCATATGGATGAGTTCACTTTTCTCATGCTGGAAAAAGCCGCGATTGCGTGCCGCCAGTTGCACGAGAAAGGCCATGCCATTTCCATTTCGGTGAATCTTTCCCTGTCCTCATTGGGCGATACCAAGATGGCTGACAAAATCACGCAGATCGTGCAGAACGCGGGGGTCGATCCGCATCACATCGTCTTGGAAGTCACTGAATCGGCCGCGATGACCAATGTTGCCGAGGCGCTGGAGAATCTGGCGCGTTTGCGCATGCGCGGCTTCGGCTTGTCCATCGATGATTACGGCACCGGATTTTCCAGCATGCAGCAATTGACGCGCGTACCGTTCACCGAGCTCAAGATAGACAAGTCATTCGTGGCGGACAGTGCCAACAACCATGCTTTGCGTGTCATCGTCGAATCGAGTATCGACATGGCACACCGGCTGAATGTGAAGAGTGTGGCCGAGGGTGTGGAGAAGCAGGAAGAGTGGGATATGTTGAACGAGATGAACTGCGATGTGGCGCAGGGTTATCTGATCGCCAAGCCGATGGATTGCGCCGCGTTCTTCGATTTTTGCGACCAGTATCAGCAGGGGCAAAACACCGCGATTCCTGCCGTCATGCGCGACAGACTGAATGTGTGAGCGGGCTGTGACCCGTGGTGGTGCGCGTCGCAGCCTGTCCCGATGCAACAGCGGCGATGAATGGAGTTGGCAATGAGCCTGGCCGAACAATCGAGATTTACCCAATTGAAGATTACCGGGCGGCTGCCCACGCCCAAGGGTGTGGCACTGGAGGTAATCAATCTTACGCAGCGGGAAAACGCGCCTAATCACGAGGTCGTTCGTCTGATCAACACCGATGCCGCGCTGAGCCTGCGCGTCATCAAGGCGGCGAACGTGTTGCTGGGCTATATCTCCAGACCGGTTGCGACGGTCGACGATGCGGTGACGGTATTGGGCGCGCGCGCCTTGCGCCAGTTGGTGCTGGGTCTCGCCCTGATACTCGATTACCGCCACGGTCCGTGCAAACAATTCGACTATGGACGATTCTGGGTGCATTCCCTGTTGACCGCGATCGCCGCGCGTCATCTGGCGAGGCGGTTGCGCATATTGACCCCGGACGAGATATTCACGGTGGGCCTGTTGGGGGATATCGGGCGATTGGCGTTGGCAACGGTGTACGCGGAAGACTATGGCGCGTTGCTCGTGCAGTCTGCGGGCAGCAGCTGGGTCGAATTGCAACAGCGCGAGTCCGAGCAATTCGGTTTCGACGAGAGAGAGTTGAGCGAGGCCATCCTTGCCGATATTCACTTCCCGGGTATTTTTCAAACATTGGTCCGCGAATACCGGCAGCCCGAGACCAGCCAAGCGATCCATGGGTCGCGCGAGTGGCAGCTGCTGTATCTGTTGCATACCGCGTCGCTGCTGGCAGATGTGTGTATGGCTAGCCGGGCGGAACGCGGCAAACTGGTGTCAAGGCTCAGATTCCAGGCAGTGCGGGTGGGGGTGGAGGCGGATACCCTTGCCGAAGTCGGCGATGCCTGCCTGCGCGACTGGCCGGACAGGTCGGCGTTGTTGGGCATGGGGCCGCTGGACATTCCACCGTTTGACGAATTGTTGCTGGAAGGTGACGGCGTTGCCGAGGTCAGTGCGGCAGCACAACACGATGATTCGATGCCGGCCACGCATCCGCTGCGCGTGCTGCTGGTGGAAGATGATCGCGTCATGTCGGTGTTGCTGGAGTCGCTGTTGAGTCGCGCCGGCCACACCGTGTCCTGCGCGCGCAACGGTGTGGAGGCACTGGCGATGATCGCGCAACACAGGCCCCAGCTCATCATCGCGGATTGGGTGATGCCGGAAATGGATGGCATCAGTTTGTGCCGCACGCTGCGTGAAACTGCCGGGTGGCAGGATGTGTACTTCATCGTCATGGGCGCGCAGGACGATACGGACAAGCAGGTGGAGGCATTTGCGGCGGGTGTCGATGACTATCTGGTCAAGCCGCTCAACACCCGGATGTTGTTCGCGCGCCTGTGCGCCGCCATGCGGGTGGTGAAATTGCAGGAAGCGTTGCAACAGCGCGCAGCGCAGAATCTGTAGGCGGAAATCAATCCGTCCAAAACAGGACGATCATGTCGTCGTCATCTCTGGGCCGAGTGAAAAAATATTTTCAAATTACCCTAAAGTTTTTCAAAAGACTGCCGATAACGGGATACAAGTGAGCCGAAATGCCATATCGCATAAAGGTTTTCTGCTTCCCCGCCTTCCTGTTCAAGTGATGGTGTCATACCCTATGGCGGCCTGTTTGTAGGCGCGATTCCTACGCGCGTCCTCCTTATCCTTTACGAAAAAATCAGCCGAATTCGGATATTTTTTTCCTTTCCATGTCCGCATGATGCGAGCGTCGAAATCAGACACGTTCTTAACGGAATGACAAGGAGCTAAAAATGAACACGATGCAATTGCAGGATGGTATCCGCGACATCAACTTGAACTATTTGATGCTGGCGCAACAGATGATCAAGCAAGACCGGGCGGCGGCGATCTTCCGTCTGGGTATCAGCCAGGACATGGTCGATATGCTGTCAAATCTTTCGCCCGCGCAAGTCATCAAAATGGCGGTCTCCAATATGCTGCTGTGCCGCTTCCGCTTCGATGAACAGCTGATGCTCAATATGGTCACCGACTACAACAAGGACAGACTGATGTCCAAGGCGCACACCGCGATCCTGATGTCGGCGCAACCCGTCGCAGAACTCGCCTGAGTATTGCTGTCATGGCCGTTAAGAGTGTGGTGGCAGAAGCGCAGCAAGTGCGCATCGCGATCGAGCTGATCGAGCTGGGCGCGCGCCTGCAACTGATCCAGGCGGAAACCATACTGAGCCGCGAGCGTTTGCTCAAACTCTACAAAGAGATCAAAGGCGAATCGCCATCCAAAGGAATGCTGCCGTATTCGACGGACTGGTTCATCAGCTGGCAGCCGAACATACACGCCTCCCTGTTCATGGATATTTACCAGTTCCTGCTGAAAAATGCCGGTGTCAGCGGTGTCCACGCGTTGATCACGGGCTATCGTCTATATCTGGATCAGATTCAGGGTATCGAGGGTGGAGAGCCGGTGCTGAGCATCACGCGCGCCTGGTTCCTGATCCGCTTCTTCGATGCCGGGATGTTGCAACTGATCCCCTGCAAAACCTGCGGTGGGCATTTCGTCAGTCATGTGGATGATCTGCATGACCACTATGTGTGCGGCATCTGTCATCCGCCCGCACGCGCCGGCAAGACGCGTGCGGCCAAACTGGTTGCCGCATGACCAACCGTATTCGAGCGGTTGTCGCAACACACGCTAAACTTTTTCGAAGATTTGCCGTTAAGCCTATTGCGTGTTGCAGTAAAAGCGGGAAAACCAACTGGTCGTTCTGGACGGGTGACAGGATGAGTCCTGGAATCTGGACATCAAGAAATAGCAAGGGAGCGCGGGCATGTTAGTGATCGTTGGGTATGTGGTGGTGCTGGGCTCGGTATTTGGCGGCTTCGCGATGGCGGGCGGACACCTGGGTGCATTGTGGCAACCACTGGAGTTGTTGATGATAGGCGGCGGCGCGGGTGGCGCGTTCTTTGTCGGCAACAACATGAAATCAATCAAGGCGACCTTCAAGGATCTGCCGACTTTGCTCAAAGGCTCGAAGTACAACAAGGCAAGTTACATGGAGCTGATGGCACTGTTGTATGAGCTGCTCGGCAAAGTGCGCAAGGAAGGTCTGATGTCCATCGAAGGCGATGTCGAAAAGCCCGATGACAGCCCGATCTTTTCCAAATATCCCAAAGTCGTCGCCGACCATCACGTGGTCGAATTCATGACCGACTATTTGCGCATCATGGTCAGCGGCAATCTGAATGCGATGGAGATCGAAAATCTCATGGAGGTGGAGATCGAGACGCATCATCACGAGGCGATGGTGTCATCCCACGTGCTGGCCAAGCTGGCCGACGGGATGCCGGCGTTCGGTATCGTCGCGGCGGTGATGGGCGTGGTGCATACCATGGAATCGGTGGGCGTGCCGCCCGCCGAGCTGGGCATGCTGATCGCGCACGCGCTGGTGGGGACCTTCCTCGGTATCTTGCTGGCTTACGGCTTCGTCGGCCCGCTGGCCGCGCTGCTGGAGCAGAAAGCGGAAGAAAACACCAAAATGTTCCAGACCATCAAGGTGACACTGCTGGCGAATCTCAATGGCTACGCGCCGGCGATGGCGGT
>VFSW01016121.1_pt1 | contig 10217 bp, 6 predicted proteins | sample 5358111 | NCBI WGS metagenome assembly VFSW01 (sample SAMN11554181, study PRJNA540505) | mine drainage metagenome | isolation source: sediment from site ElyBrook_90M | place: USA: Ely Copper Mine, Vershire, VT | collected 2017
TGTGCATTGCTATAGACAGTGGGACCACAGACATAAAGGCCTGCAAATGGCGGGCGCAGGGCCTTGAATAACTCTTTTTTTCTTGTCAGGCTGTTATACAGGTACAAATTGTTTTGCATACGGAGTTGTTTGGTCTGACAAAAATAAGGTAAATATTACTTTTATCTTTAAACCAGATATGAATATCCTCAAAAATCAAAATATTTTGAATTTCAGAAAATCCTTTTTACCTTTGACGCCACAAATCAAATATTCCTTCCTTTAAGGTTGTTTGATTTTTATTAAGAAGGGTGAAGAGATTAGGCTCTGTGAAACCCTGGCAACCAATCCGGAACATCAGGAGAACGGTGCCAAAACCTAATCCCGGAAAACCGGGAGATGATAAAAATTAAAAGGTAGCAATGAATTCGATTCATCTGACAAACAACAACTTCATCATGCCTCTCATGCCTATGTGCATGTGCTGGTAGGTGATTTTATTCCCATTCAACTATTTTATCATTTGAACCCCGGAGATCATGGAGATGTTTATATCTGTATGTCCGGCCTTTAAAACATAAAATTTAGAAAAATGAAAGACAGGAAAATAAAATTTGAAACCCTGCAGGTACATGCGGGGCATACTCCCGATAAGGAAACATTATCCAGGGCAGTTCCTATTTATCAGACCTCCTCATATATCTTTAAAAATGCAAAACATGCTGCCGATCTTTTTGATCTTGCAGAATGGGGGAATATTTATACCCGCATTAATAACCCCACAACGGATGTTTTTGAAAAAAGAGTTGCCGCACTCGAAGGAGGAGTGGCTTCCCTGGCTGTCTCATCAGGGCATGCGGCGCAGTTTATTGCGCTCACAACAATTATGAGACAGGGTGATAATTTTGTCAGTTCCCCGTTTTTGTATGGAGGAACGCACAACCAGTTCAAGGTTACATTTGCCAATTTTGGTATTGAAGCCAGGCTGGCTAAAGATCTTAAAACCGAATCATTTGAAAAACTGATTGACAGTAAAACCAGGGCTGTTTATGTTGAGACTATAGGTAATCCGGGTTTCGATATACCCGATTTTACGGAACTCTCGAAACTTGCTGAACGCTACAAGGTGCCGTTTATAGTGGATAATACTTTCGGGGCCTGCGGATATCTTTGCCGTCCCATTGAATACGGCGCAAATATTGTTGTGGAATCAGCAACAAAATGGATCGGCGGACACGGCACCAGCATCGGCGGAGTAATTACCGACGCCGGAAATTTCAACTGGAGCAATGGCAAATTTCCTGTCTTCACTGAACCGGCTGAAGGATATCATGGAAAGATCTTTGGCGAGATATTCTCCCCGACGTCACAGGCAGGGAATATAGCTTTCATAGTAAAAGCAAGGGTTGAAGGATTACGCGACCTCGGACCTGCCATAAGTCCGTTCAACTCCTTTCTTCTTCTTCAGGGTCTTGAGACTCTTTCAATACGCATGGAGCGTCATATTCAGAATACCCTGGCTCTGGCAAAATGGCTTGAGACACACCCGGCAGTTGAAAAAGTAACCTATCCCGGCCTCCCGGGAAATGCTTATCATGCACTTGCAAAGAAGTATCTGCCAAAAGGAGCAGGAGGAGTATTGAGCTTTGTTCTGAAAGCTGAAAAACAGAAGGCTGTTCGTCTGGTCGAGTATCTTGAGCTCGTAAGTCATCTGGCAAATGTGGGAGATGCCAAAACGCTCATTATACAACCCTCAGCAACTACTCATTCCCAGCTTTCTCCTGAGGAGCAGCTTGCCGTCGGTATTGAACCCGGTCTTTTCAGGGTATCTGTCGGTCTCGAACATATCGACGATATCATTTATGATTTTGAACAGGCATTCAGAAAGGTATTATGAACCTTTAAACACAAAGGACCACAAAGTGCAGTACAAAGGAGAACTAAGGAAAGCAATGATTTTTAATTTATTAATCAGATAATGACACAAGAAAAACTAAGAATAGGACTGTTTGGTTACGGATGCGTAGGACAGGGACTTCATGATGTTCTCAACAGCAGTAAAGGATTTAAGGCTGATATCGTAAAGATATGTGTTAAGGATAAAACCAAAGAAAGAAGAATCCCGATGTCGAACTTCACCTTTGATAAAAATGAGATCCTGAATGATCCATCCATAAACCTTGTGGTGGAACTTATTGATGATGCTGATGAAGCATTCAGCATTGTCTCCACCGCAATGAAGAGCGGGAAAAATGTTGTGACTGCCAACAAGATGATGGTTGCCAGGCATTTCAGGGAGCTGGTGGAGATGCAGGGAAAGTACAAGGTCTCACTTTTATATGAGGCCTCAGCCGGAGCCAGCATCCCTATAATAAGGAACCTGGAAGAGTACTATGATAACGAGCTGCTTCATTCTCTGAGGGGGATTCTTAACGGGACTACCAACTATATTCTGACCAAAATGCACAACGAAGGACTTCCTTACGAAGAAGCATTGAAACAGGCTCAGGAAAAGGGCTTTGCTGAATCCGACCCTACTCTCGATGTTGAAGGATGGGATGCCAAATACAAGCTTTGTATCATAACAGGTCATGCATACGGCCTTTTCCTGGAACCCGGTGAGGTATTTCATTATGGCATTAGTACAATATCAAAATTTGATATCCAGTATGCCAGGGAGAAGGGGTACAAGGTCAAACTTGTACCCTATGTCGGGAAGACCAATGAAAGTACTATTACCAGTTTTGTCCTGCCCCGGTTCATCTCCGCTGATAAATATCTTTATAACGTCGATAACGAATACAACGGTGTTATTACGGAAGCAGCCTTTGCTGATAAACAGTTCTTCAGCGGCAAGGGTGCGGGTGGCCATGCCACAGGAAGCGCGGTTCTTTCAGATATTTCCGCCAACTCATATGGTTACAGGTATGAATATAAAAAGTTTCAGCAGGGAACAGTATCAAAATATACCCGTAACTTTAATCTTGAGATTTATTTAAGGTACAAAGATGAAAAGGACAGGGAATTATTCGGGTTTAAAGAAGTCTCCGAATATTTTAGTGGTAAGCTCTTTAAATATGTGATAGGAGAGGTAAATCTTGAAAGACTTTATGAGCTGAGGGAACAACTTGGCAAAATGGATGTTTTTATAGTAAATACCGGGAGAAAGGTAGTATGAATTGGTGCAGATGGTTCTGAACATGTCCTTTGAGCCACCTTTGTGTTATCCTTTGAGCCTTGTGTTTAAATGGTTTAACACAAAGGAAAACAAAGGAGGAAGATTATAACTTAATTGAAGTGAAACAGAGTATAACAGATATTATTCAACAGAGGATCCTTGTCCTGGACGGAGCAATGGGTACCATGATCCAGAAACACAGGTTTCAGGAGAAGGAGTTCCGTGGGGAGAGGTTTAAGGATCATCCGAGGCTCCAGAAAGGCAATAATGATCTTTTATCGGTTACAAAGCCTGATGTAATCAAAACCATACACAGGGAATATCTCGAGTCAGGAGCTGATATTATAACAACCAACACCTTTAATTCAAACAGGATCTCCATGTCGGATTATGGTATGGAGAGCCTTGTCTATGAGATGAACGTTACATCAGCCCATCTGGCAGCAGAAGCTATTTCAGAGTTTGAGAGATTAACCGGATCAGGGCCTCACTTTATTACCGGAACCCTCGGACCCACCAACCGTACCGCTTCAATGTCGTCCGATGTAAATGACCCCGGTGCGCGTTCGGTTACCTTCGATGAGCTGGTTGAGGCATACGCTGAACAGGCCAGGGGACTCATTGACGGAGGGGTGGATATTCTTCTCATTGAGACTATTTTTGATGTTCTGAACGCCAAAGCAGCGCTGTTCGCAATCGACTCTGTCTTCAGTGAGAAAGGCCGGCAGCTTCCCGTGATGGTCTCCGGAACAATTACAGATGCCAGCGGAAGGACACTTACCGGCCAGACGCTTGAAGCATTCATGGTATCTGTATCCCATTTTCCCCTGCTGAGCATCGGCCTTAACTGCGCTCTCGGAGCAGAACAGCTCAGACCATTTATTGAGGAGCTGTCGGCCAAGTCACGGTTTTATGTTTCAGCCCACCCCAATGCCGGTTTGCCTAATCAGTTCGGAGAGTACGATCAGTCAGCAGAGTTCATGGCCTCTGTTGCTGACGAGTTCATGAGAGAGGGCTGGGTCAATATTATAGGAGGCTGTTGCGGCACCACGCCCCTTCACATCCGGAAAATTGCCGAGGCATCAAAAAAGTACAAAGCAAGGATCAGACCTGAAATAAAAAGATATACCCGTCTGAGCGGACTTGAAGCCCTGACAATAACCCCTGAAACGAATTTTGTAAATATAGGGGAGCGGACCAATGTATCGGGGTCGATAAAATTTGCCAGACTCATAAAAGATGAGAAGTACGATGAAGCTCTTACCGTAGCCCGGAACCAGGTTGAGGGAGGGGCGCAGGTTATCGATATCTGTATGGATGAGGCTATGCTCGATTCGGAAAAGGCAATGGTGAAGTTTGTGAACCTGGTGATGGCTGAACCTGATATCTCAAAGCTTCCGCTGATGATCGATTCATCGCGCTGGAACGTTATTGAATCAGCTCTCAAATGTATACAGGGCAAGTCGATAGTTAATTCGATAAGTCTGAAGGAAGGGGAGGAGGTATTTCTCGGTCATGCCCATAAAGTCAGAAAATACGGGGCTGCAGCCGTGGTAATGTTGTTTGATGAAAAGGGACAGGCCGATACTTACGGGAAACGGATCGCTGTTGCCGAAAGGTCATACCGGCTTCTTGTTGAGAAAGCAGGATTTCCACCGGAAGATATAATTTTTGATCCTAATGTTCTGGCAGTTGCCACAGGGATAGAAGAACACAATAATTATGCTGTCAATTTCCTCAGGGCAACGGAATGGATCAAGCAAAACCTTCCCTTCTGCAAGGTAAGCGGGGGGATAAGCAATCTCTCATTTTCATTCAGAGGAACCGACAGTGTGCGGGAAGCGATGCACTCCGTTTTTCTTTATCATGCCATTAAAGCCGGGCTTGACATGGGAATCGTAAATCCGGGGATGTTGCAGGTTTATACCGAAATTGACCCTGATCTTCTTCAGCTTACAGAAGATGTGATACTTAACAGAAGAAAGGATTCTACCGAGAGGCTGGTTAAATTTGCAGAGACAATCAGAAATGAGGGAAGGAAACAGGAAAAGGAAGATACCTGGCGCCAGCTGCCTGTAATTGAGCGCATCAAATATTCACTGATAAGGGGTATAGATGAATTTATAGAACAGGATGCAGAGGAGGCCCGCTCTCTTTTCAGCCGGTCAATTGAACTTATTGAAGGGCCGCTGATGGGTGGTATGAATGAAGTAGGCGATCTTTTCGGATCGGGGAAAATGTTCCTGCCGCAGGTGGTAAAGAGCGCCCGTGTAATGAAAAAAGCAGTCGCTAAACTTGCTCCTTACATTGAGCTGGAAAGTGAGGGAGAGGAGAAGAAAATCGCAGGAAAGGTTCTGCTTGCTACTGTGAAGGGAGATGTTCATGATATCGGGAAGAATATCGTGGGTGTGGTACTTTCATGTAACAACTATGAGATAACCGACCTTGGGGTAATGGTGCCGGCTGAAAAAATAATAGATACTGCCTTACAGGAAAATGTAGATATTATCGGTCTCAGCGGTCTGATAACACCGTCACTTGAGGAGATGGTTCATGTAGCAACAGAGATGGAGCGCAGGAAAATAAAGCTGCCTCTGCTTATCGGTGGGGCCACTACATCTGAAATACATGCTGCAGTTAAAGTGGCACCTGCCTATTCGGGTGCTGTAATTCATGTGAAGGATGCATCAAAAGCAGCCGGGGTCATCTCTTCCCTGCTTCAGAAAGACAACAGGGAATATGTTGCATCAGTCAGGGAGAAGTATAAAAAATTGAGGGAAGATCATGAATCCCGGAAGGTAGAAAAGAAACTTCTTCCCATCAGCGAAGCAAGAAATAACAGATTTATAACCGGCTGGAAGAAATCTGACCTGTTTGAACCGCTTCAACCGGGTCTTCATATTATTGATAAAATAGATCTGAATGTACTTACAGAATATATTGACTGGACATTCTTCTTCTTTTCGTGGAAATTATCGGGTAAATATCCGGCAATCTTCGATGATCCTGTTAAGGGTGATGAGGCCAGGAAATTATTTGATGATGCCCAAAAGTATCTGAAAGAGATCATTGGGGGCAACCTGATCAGGGCAAAAGCTGTGTTTGGATTGTACGCTGCCGTTTCCGAAGGGGATGATGTTAAAGTGTATTCTGACGGAGGCCGGAAAGAGCCTGTCACTGTCTTCAGATTTTTAAGAAACCAGGAACCGAAGGAAAAGGGTGTTCCAAATCTTTCACTTTCCGATTATATTGCACCTGAGTCTTCCGGATTGACAGATTATATCGGAGCATTTGTGGTGACGGCAGCGCTGGATAAAGATAAAATGAAAGATTATAAAGAGGATGATTATGCTTCAATAATGATAAAGATCCTGAGTGACCGGTATGCAGAAGCTGCGGCTGAATGGCTTCATGAACGTGTCCGTAAGGAATACTGGGGCTATGCGGCCCAGGAAGATCTCACAATGGAAGAGATCCTCAAGGTCAGATATAAAGGTATAAGACCCGCTCCCGGCTATCCTGCCTGTCCCGATCATACGGAAAAAAGAGTTATCTTCGATCTGCTTGGAGCAGAAAAGCTTATCGGGGCTGAGCTTACTGAGAACTTTGCAATGATACCGCCTGCCTCTGTCAGCGGATATTTTTTCTCGCATCCCGGTTCAGTCTATTTTAATATCGGGAAGATAGCATCCGATCAGCTTGAAGATTATGCCCGGCGTAAAAACATGACAATTACGGAAGCTTCCAGATGGCTTGCACCTAACTTATGATCTTTAGAAATGAGTGTTATTGAAAAAATAAATGCAGCAAAAGGGCCATTATTCACTTTTGAACTGCTCCCGCCGCTTAAGGGGCATAGTATTGAAAGAATCTACACGGCAATTGAAAGGCTGCTGGAATTTAATCCTGCGTATATTAATTTCACCTCACACCGTAACGAAATTATCTATCATGAGAGACCTGACGGACTGATTGAGAAGCGGATCGTTCGCATACGGCCCGGGACGATTGCACTTGCTGCTGCGGTGAAATGCAAATACAATATAACGGTAGTTCCGCATCTCCTCTGCGGAGGCTTTACAAAAGAAGAGACAGAGAATGTTCTAATCGAAATGAATTTTCTCGGAATAAATGATGTACTGGCACTGAGGGGTGACCCGGCTAAAGGAAGCCGCAGGTTCATTCCTGAGAAGGATGGGCATGCCAATACCTTTGAGCTTGTAAGGCAGATATCCAATATGAATAAGGGGAAATATCTTGAAGAGTCTCTTGTAGATACATCACCAACCAATTTTTGTATCGGAGTGGCGGGCTACCCTGAAAAGCATTTTGAGGCGCCGAACAGGCAGGTGGATATTGATAATCTGAAGCTGAAAATAGAAGCCGGAGCAAGCTATATCGTCACACAGATGTTTTTTGATAACAGCAGGTTTTTCCGTTTCAGGGAGGAATGCCGGAAAGGCGGGATCACCGTGCCTGTTATTGCAGGGATGAAGCCCATATCGGCTCTTAATGATATTAAGCTGCTGCCCCAGGCTTTTCATATCGATCTGCCGAATGATCTGGTAACTGCAGTTCAAAAGTGCAAAACTGACGTAGAGGCACGGGAAGTGGGCATTGAATGGGCGATCATGCAATCAAGGGAGCTTATCAGGGAAGGCGTTCCCGGTATTCATTACTACACTCTTGGCCGTTCAGATAATATCGCGAGGATAGTCAGGGCCTCATTTTAGAAGCGGCCATTTTCCTCATCTGAATGATATGCTCAGGAGTAGTTCCGCAGCACCCGCCAATTATGTCAGCACCCGCACTCAACAGATCAGGTACAAACGATGCCATCATTTCGGGAGATTCATTGTAGACAGTTTTACCGTCAATAAGTTCCGGAAGACCGGCATTTGGCTGGATGATAACGGGGATCTTATTGTCTGCTGCTCTTAAAGCTTTTACAATACCGATCATATTTCCGATCCCGTTTCCGCAGTTAGAGCCTATTACATGGGCTCCGGCCTCTTTCATTGAGGTCATCATCTCTTCAGGGGAAATACCCATCATAGTGTAATATCCGCTATTCACATCTCCTGAAAAGGTCATAGTAATGATTACAGTACATTTCGTATTATCCTTAGCGGCCTTCACGGCCAGGGCTGCCTCATCAGATGCAGACATTGTCTCAATAATAATAATGTCAGCTCCCCCTTTCTCAAGAGCGGCTGCCTGTTCACTGAAGGCATCATAGAGTTCTTCCTCTGTAATGTCGCCTGTGAGTACCATTTTACCTGTTGGTCCGATTGAACCTGCAACATGCCTGTCATCACCTGCTGCTTCACGATATATAGATGCGGCTGTCTGATTCAATTCCACTGTTCTGTCAGCAAGACCATACTGAGCGAGCTTTATTCTGTTTCCTCCGAAACTGTTTGTTGTGATAATATCTGAACCCGCGAGCAAATATGATTCCGCAATTTCCTTAATATCAGATCTGTGGGTAATGTTCCAGAGTTCCGGACATTCTCCGGGCTTAAGGCCTTTAGCCTGGAGCAGGGTACCGAGAGCCCCGTCGGAAATGAGGATCTTTTTATCTCTTAATTCATCTAAAATGTTCATTTAAAATTAATTTGCTTATCATGGTAAATTTAAACGCGAAGGAGCACCAAGTGCCTCACAAAGGTGCCCAAAGGGCATTGAAGTATACCGTTTGGTTCTTACAGTCCGAATTCCTTTTTAATGGCGTCGACATAGTCAAGCTTCTCCCATCCGAAAAATTCGACTTTTTTCTGGTACACCTTTTTACCATTGCCATTTGTACATGTTGATTTGCTTCCCGGTACTTCATAGTATACATCAACTTCCCCGGTAAAGCTTTCACGTCCAAAATGGCCATATGATGCCGTTAAAAGAAATATCGGATTTTTAAGGCCGAAGCGCTTTACGATGGCATAGGGGCGAAGATCAAAAAGACCCGTTATCTTCTCAGCTATTGCCCCGTCATGCAGAATAACGCCCTTGCTGTCCCTGACTTTTGCTGTACCGTAAGTATTAACAAACAGGCCAACCGGTTCTGCAACACCAATGGCATATGCAACCTGAATCAGAACCTGGTCGCAGACACCTGCTGCTACCATATTCTTGGCTATATGTCTGGCAGCGTAGGCAGCCGATCTGTCAACCTTTGACGAGTCCTTTCCGGAAAATGCACCTCCGCCGTGAGCGCCATGGCCTCCATAGGTATCCACAATTATCTTTCGTCCGGTCAGTCCGGTATCTCCGTGAGGACCTCCGATAACGAATTTGCCGGTCGGATTTACAAAAAGCCTGAAATTGGTGTCGAAGAGTTTCCTTACTCCGGGTGAGAACAGTTTTTTTACTCTTGGGATAAGGATCTTCCTGACATCATCCGTGATCTTCTTCTGCATCTCCTCTTCAGCGGCTTTTGCAGCGGTGTGCGACTTGTCTGCGGGCAGAATAAATTCATCATGCTGTGTACTTATGACTATTGTATCAATGCGCAGCGGCTTATTATTGTCATCATATTCAACGGTGACCTGGGATTTGCTGTCAGGTCTGAGATATTTCATCTGTTTCCCCTCACGTCTGATCCCGGCAAGTTCATGAAGCAGTCTGTGGGCAAGCTCAATAGTAAGTGGCATATAGTTATCCATATCACGGCAGGCATAGCCAAACATCATTCCCTGGTCTCCTGCACCCTGTTCTTCAGGTTTCTTTCGTTCCACGCCCTGTCTGATATCGCCCGACTGTTCATGGATGGTAGATATCACCCCGCAGGAATCACAATCAAAACGGTATTCTGCCTTCGTATATCCGATTTGCCGGATAACCTTCCTTGCAGTCTCCTGTACGTCAACCCAGCCTTCAGTACGCACCTCTCCGCCGCAGACAACCAGCCCGGTTGTTACGAATGTCTCACAGGCAACTTTTGATTCAGGATCCCACTTAAGGAATTCATCAAGAAGAGCATCTGATATCTGGTCGGCCACTTTATCGGGGTGCCCTTCTGATACGGATTCGGATGTAAATAAATATCCCATAATTTAATTGG
>VFSW01016122.1_pt1 | contig 10217 bp, 9 predicted proteins | sample 5358111 | NCBI WGS metagenome assembly VFSW01 (sample SAMN11554181, study PRJNA540505) | mine drainage metagenome | isolation source: sediment from site ElyBrook_90M | place: USA: Ely Copper Mine, Vershire, VT | collected 2017
GGCAATCATCACAGCACGGAGCAGCAACAGCGGCTCCATCGATCCTCGCCAGGGGGCTAGGATCAACCCAGTACCACGGGCCAACGGGCTGGCTGGTGTGACGCGAAGACCCGCCTCACTCGCCCGGTTGAGGAGGGGAATGATGGCCCCCGGGACGAGGCCGAGCGCCAATGAGGGGATGCACAGCACCAGCATCGCGAACCTCATCGAGGGCGCCACTTCCGTCGCCTCGGCGGCGCCGATGCTTCGAGGTTGACCGAGAAAGGCGATGCCGAAGGCCTTGACGAACGCGATTGCGGTGAGTCCACCCGTGAGGGCGAGGGCAATCACGCTGACGAGCATCGCAATCGAGGTTGCACTGTTGTGCGAGACGAATCCGTGGAGAAGTCCTTCGAAGAGGAGCCACTCCGAGGAGAAGCCGCTGAAGAGCGGGACCGCCATGACAGAAAGAACGGCGACCGAGAAGAGCAGTGCGGTTGTCGGAATCCGAGAGAGGAGGCCGCCGAGCTGGTCGAGATTGCGGGTGCCGGTGGAGCGCTCAATGGCGCCAGCGACGAGAAAGAGACAGCCCTTGAACGCTCCGTGGGCGACAACCAGGAGCAGTGCAGCCACCATCGCCAGATGCGCCACTTCATGATGCCCCGTGACGGCGAGGGCACCAGATGCACCAATACCGAGAAGCACGAGCCCCATCACGTCGATGGTGGAGTAGGCCAACAATCGCTTCAGGTCGGTGCTCGTCGTTGCGTGGAGCGCCCCGAAGAGCGCCGACGCTACGCCCAAGGCGGTCACGGTGATCCACCACCAGAGTGACCCCCCTGCGAGCAGAGTGTCACCGACTCTGATAATTCCGTAGATGCCGAGGGCCACCATCGATCCCGACATCAGTGCCGATATTGGGCTCGGAGCCTCGGGGTGGGCCTTGGGTAACCAAACGTGCAGTGGCACGGCACCCGCTTTGGAGGCGAAACCCACCAGCGTGAACACGAACGCAGCTGACCTCTCCAGCGAAGTGAGCGAGTGCGCGTGTTGCGCGAGTAGTGAAAAGGTTTGTCCGTGCGAGTGCAGGGTCATGAAGAGAAAGCCGAGCAGGATCGACGCTGCACCCAATTGGGTCATTGCCCCGTACCAGAGCGCCGCCTCACGTGCTGCGCGGTGGTGACGGTGCTCGGTCGTGATCAGCAGCATTGAACTAAGTGCCATCAGTTCCCATGCGAACATCCAGGTCATCACGCTCGAGGAAACGGGTACGAGAATCAAAGACAAGAGGAAGAGCATGAACATCGACAACGTGGCGCGCGAGCCGGACTCTTCTTTCGCGTAGCCAACGTAGTACAGGCATGATGCGAAACCAACGAGTGCGGTGACCGCAACAAAGGTGGCGCCGAGGGGATCTATCGCGAGATCGGCACCGGAGAGCGGAAGAAGGAGAGTCGAATGCAGGTTCGCTGAGGTGCCACTCAGCAGTACGCGCAGCGCAGAACTGAACGCGAGGACACACGCCCCCGCGCCGATCAGTGCCGTCACCAGGACCCGGGCCGGCTCGGTCAACACGAGCGCGAGCAAGGCACCGAGTAGGCATAGGGCGAGGCTGGCGAGGAGGAGGGTCATCGTCATTGTTGGGTGAGTGAGCGAAGGGCGTGAAGGATCGCGTTGGGGTGGGGTGGGCATCCTTCGATTCGTACGTCGGGTTGAACAAGGTCGTCAACGCTCGACGCCACGCCGTAGGCATCGGTAAAGATACCGCCGTTGATTGCACAATCGCCGCAGGCGATCACGACGCTGGGCTGAGGGGTTGCATCGAGAGCCCGCACCAAAGGTCCGTGCATGTTTCTCGTGACCACGCCGGTAATCAGTAAGCCGTCGGCGTGGCGCGGCGAAGCGACGAGCCGGGCACCGAAACGCGAAGCGTCATAGACGGGTCCGAACGCGGACGCGATCTCGAGTTCGCAACCATTGCACGAACCGGCATCAACGTGGCGCAATTGTAGCGAGCCGCGCAGCTGCACCGCGATGGCGCTCGCCGGTTTCACCGGCGTTGGCGTTGTAACGGGCTCGGTTGCCGGCGCTGAGAAGATTGAGCGAAGAATGGAACGTGGACGTCGCTGACCGGACCTCATACGTCGTCACGCCCAGGTTTTGCGGAGAGGGCAGCGCGCCGCGGCGTGATCACAATGTCACGTGAGCTCGGGGTTCTCGAGATCTTCGAGGGTTTGCCGCGCTCGGCCGAGCGTCGAGGCCAGCACCGCTCGCGCCGCCTTCAAGAATCGACCGACCGATGGATCGGTGATTCGGTAGGTGACGGCGTTGCCCTTTCGACTGGACTCGACCAGGGCTGTGTGCTTGAGGACGTTGAGGTGCTGAGAGAGCGACGACGGCTCGAGCCCGGTCTCGGCGAGCAGCGTGGTCACGGACTGTTCGGATTCGACCAGTAGTTCCAGAATCCTGATGCGAGCGGGATGGCCGAGCGAGCGAAAGAGTTCAGCTTTGGCAACGTAGAGCGGCTGATCGAACCGGGTGATGGCCATATATGCATACTATCCATGAATTCATAGATTCTGAAAGTCATACATCCAGTTGCCTTTTCGAGCGTCGTGGCCAGCATCCGCTACCCGAGCAGTCAGGCGCATGACGCCAGGGCGCCAAGATTTTGCGATTGCGAGGATGTTTGGTTGATTTGGACGATAATTGGAGGGCGCACGAGCACATTGGAGTCAGGTGACGAACTATTCATTGGAAGATCAGTCACACGGTGAACGCGGTGGTTCCCTTAAGCCCGTCATTGATGCGATACCACCCGAAATCTATGAGAACCCCACATGGAAGGGACTCTCGTACTTCTTTCGTGACCTCTCGATCTACGTGGCGATGGCTGTCCTGCTTGTCTTCGTGACGAATCCGTTGCTGGTGGCGCCCGTTGAATTGGTCATGATCCTTGCGGTGACTGGACTCTTCGTGGTCGGACACGACTCTGCGCACGGCGCACTATTCAAATCGAAGAAGATGAACGCCACTATCGGCAAAGTTGCGATGCTGCCTTCGTGGCACGTCTTTGAAGCTTGGGTCCTTGGCCACAACCGGATTCATCACGCTTTTACCGTTCGTCAGGGCTATGACTTCGTCTGGCACCCGGTCACGGCACAGGAATATGCGGCGAAGAGCAGAGCCAGCAAACTACTTCACCGTATTGAATGGTCGTGGATGGGCGCCGGCCTCTACTACCTGAAAGAAGTCTGGTGGCACAAGATGATCGCGTTCAAGCCACCCGCGCGTTGGGTGTCAGCGATTCGACGCGACCGGGCGTTGGTGGGCGTGTTCGTCCTCCTGATGGCGATTGGTTTCGCAAGCCTTGGCTACGCCCGCACGCACTCGGTGTGGGGCGCAATGTGGCTCGTGGTCCGGGCAGAGATCATCCCATTTCTCGGATTCTCGGTGATGATCGGCTCGGTGGTGCACGTACATCACGTCCAGACCGATATCCGGTGGTGGAGTCGGGCAGAGTGGACGAAGTTCCGAGGACAGATGGAGGGCACGACGGTGCTTCGTGTGCCCAAGGGACTCAACTTCTTCTTCCACTGGATCATGATCCACACACCGCATCACGTGGACATGCGAATCCCTATGTACAACATGGAAAAGGCGGCTAAAGCGATTGAGAAGGCCTTTCCAGACGTCGTGCACGACGCCCCTTGGCGCTTCGGGGACTTTCGTCGGGCCACTCGGGCGTGCAAACTTTACGACTTCGACGCAGGTCATTGGATGACGTACGCAGTAGCGCGTCAATCGCTGAACTCAGTGATCTAGACCAACCTGCTGACCTATCCGTGCCACGACGCGGCGCAGGTGGCGCCGCTTGGCGATGATATTTCCAGATTTGAACAACAAGGAAATGTTTTTGAAACACTGCCGTGGTTATCTGGGGGCATGGGTCGGTCACACATTGCGATTGATCCCAAGCAAGCGTGGGATGAAGTCTTCAGCGCGCCGGGCACGCCGCGGCCCATCTATCGAAACGTGGTGGCCGAACTTGATCGATACGTGGAGGGCGAACTCCAGATTCGATTCGATCAGCTGGCACGTACCTTTCGAGAACGAGGCGTGACGTTCGCTCATGACGGCGAGGAACGACCGTTTCCCCTCGATCTCATTCCGCGAATCATCAGTGCCTTCGAATGGGAGACTTTGTCGCGAGGCATCCGTCAGCGAGTGCTGGCGCTCGAGGAGTTTCTGAGTGACGTTTATCAGCACGGGCATTGCTTCGATGACGGGGTTATCCCGCGTGGTCTGATCACTTCGAGTGAGAACTTTCGACGAGAGGCGGTCGGCATCGTGCCTTCGCACGCCCCACGGATCACGGTGTCGGGAGTCGACCTTATTCGAGATGAACGCGGGGAGTTCAGGGTTCTCGAGGACAATCTGCGAATACCGTCAGGTGTGTCCTACGTCATTGAAAACCGACGGGCTATGACGCAGAGTTTTGCGTCGCTGTTCACCAATCAGCGCGTACACCCTGTTGACGAGTATCCCCAGCGGCTTCTCGCCGCATTGCGCCGGTCGGCGCCCGATGAGGTGCGCGATCCCACGGTGGTCGTGCTTACGCCGGGGGTGCACAACGCTGCGTACTTCGAACACGTGCTCCTCGCTCGACTCATGGGTGTGGAACTCGTGGAGGGGAGCGACCTCGTCACGGTGAACAATCGCGTCATGCTGCGAACTACTGAAGGTGAACGTCCCGTCCACGTGATCTATCGCAGGGTGGACGACGAATGGTTGGACCCAGTTCACTTTCGACCTGATTCACTCATTGGTGTGGCCGGTCTGGTGAATGCGGCGAGGGCAAATACGGTGACGATCGCCAATGCGTTGGGCAACGGTGTGGCTGACGACAAGCTGATCTATACATTCGTGCCGGATTTTATTCGTTACTATCGAAACGAGGAGCCGATACTCGCCAACGTCGAGACTTTCCGACTTGACGAGCCCGACGTCTTCGAGGACGTGATTTCTCGGCTTCACGATTTCGTGGTCAAGCCTGTGGATGGATCCGGTGGCAAGGGGATCGTCATTGGCCCCCACTCCGACGAGCGGACTTTGCTCGCGCTTCGCCGAGATGTTGAAGCCAATCCTCGGGGATTCATCGCACAGCGCCCCGTCGCACTCTCCACACTGCCGACCTACGTGGACGGCAAGATTGCACCGCGCCACGTCGATCTTCGCCCCTTCGCCATCAACGACGGACGTGACGTGTGGGTCCTGCCAGGCGGACTGACCAGGGTGGCACTTCCCGAAGGCGCGCTAGTAGTGAACTCCAGTCAAGGTGGCGGCTCCAAGGACACCTGGGTCTTGGCGGACCCGGACGTGGCGATCGAGCAGTCCGTCGCGAACCCGTCCGCGCTCGTCCGTCGTCCACCCGCAAACGCCATCGTTCGTCAACGTGACCCGTCGCACGAGACCGAGGCTGAGCAGTGAGCGACCAGCGATTACTGTCACGAATCGCAGAATCGCTGTACTGGATTGGTCGTTACGTGGAACGCGCCGACGGTACCGCTCGCATCATTAATGCCTATATCCATCGCATCGCTGAGGACCCCTCCGGCGACCCAGCGAACGCCTGTCGTTCATTGTTCGCCATCTTGGGCGTTGAACTGAGCGCGAACCGGGCGGCCACCTCCGAGGTGGTGCTCGAGGACTTGGTGTTCTCGCTCGAGAACCCGAGTGCGATCACCGGATCGCTGCGGGCGGCGTACGAAAACGCACGGCGATCGCGCGAAGTGATCTCGTCTGAAATGTGGGTGTGTCTTAATGGTACGAATGACGAAATCGCGTCGCGCCAGCGCGAGGCGCGGCGAGTCGGAGTCGCTGCCTATTTCAAGTTCGTGTCGGATCGCGCGGCGCTCTTTGCGGGGCTGAGCGATTCGACGATCAGTCACGACGAAGGCTGGCACTTCTTGGTGCTCGGACGCAGCATTGAACGTATTGACATGACCTGTCGACTTCTCGATGCTCAATTAGTGGGCCTGGACAATGCGCCCGATTGGTTGACCTTGCTCCGTGCGGCTGGGGCCATGGAGTCCTATCTTCGAGAATCTAGGGGTGGCGCGACGACTCAGTCGCTGGCGTCGTTCCTACTGCTTGATCGACTCTTCCCTCGATCGGTCTTTCACGCGTTGCAGGTCGCCGACGTATCGCTCGACCAACTGAGCTCGTCCACCAGTCGAGTTGGCGATACCTCGTCGGCTCGTCGAACCATTGGTCGGGCGAGGAATCGTCTCGAGTACTCGGACGCCAACACGCTGGCCGACGAACTCCCTGAACTCTTGGAGTTCTTGGAACGAACCTGCGCCTCGGCGAATGACGAGATCACCACGCGCTTTTTTCGCCAGGTCGTGGCTCAGCCCTTGGCTTCGGAGGCGGGGGCGTGAGCGCCACGACGTCGCGTCTCGCAATCCGTCACATCACGGGCTTCGTCTACGACGGCTTGGCCGACTCCTCGTACAACGAAGCGAGAATGACGCCACTCAGCTCTCCTCGCCAGCACGTCCTGGAGGCGACACTTCGAACTTCGCCGGGGGCATCGCAATTGACCTACCTTGATTACTTCGGTTCTGCGGTCACATCGTTCGACCTGCACGAGCGTCACGACCGACTCGAGGTAAGGGCGGAGGCTCTGGTGGAGGTGAGCACACGAGCCAAGAATTCACCATCGCTAACACTGGCAGAATTGTCAAGTCCCACCATTGTTGACCGTTATGCGGAGTATCTGCTTGCTCGGCCCCGAACGCAGTTACCCGTGGAGATTCATCAAGACCTGGCTTCTGAGACTCAAGGGTCCTCACTTGATGGGCTCGTCGCCTCCATCTCGCAGTACGTCCGCGCAAGGGTTGCCTACGTGCCGGGGTCCACACACGTCACAACGACCGCACTCGAATCGTGGGTGCAGGGGTCAGGGGTGTGCCAGGACCTCTCGCACCTAATGATCGCGCTGCTTCGCGGCCAGGGGATACCGGCGCGCTACGTCAGCGGCTACCTACATCCGAATCCTGACGCCGCGCTCGGTGAGACCGTGTCGGGGCAGAGTCACGCGTGGGTCGAGTACTTCGACGGCGCGTGGGTGGGGGTTGACCCGACCAACGGAGACGACATCGGACTGCAGCACGTCGTTGTGGCGAGGGGTCGTGACTACGGCGATGTCCCGCCGCTCAAGGGCATCTATCACGGCGCACCGTCGAGGGCCTTAGGAGTGACCGTCGAGATCACCAGGGTGACTTAGGAGTCCGAAATAAAGATGCCGATCAGGAGCCGGTAACTTCATCTTGCAGGTAGTAACCCACGCCCGGCACGGTGCAAATGAATTCACCAAGTTCGTCGTTTAGCTTGTGGCGTAGTCGATGTATATACGCGTGTACGTACTGGGCCTCTTCGCCATAACCGACGCCCCAGACCGCGCTCAGGATCATCTGATGTGTGCAGGTCCGACCCGCGTGGCGAGTCAAGTAAGCGAGCACTTCGAATTCCTTGGTGGTGAGGCGCAACTTCTCGCCCCTGAGGAGCGCCTCGCGGTGCGCAAGATCAAGTTCTAGGGGTCCAATCGTGATCGACGTTATCGGGGCCGTGTCGGGCGCCGTGACGCGATTTCGGATGACGACTCGAATTCGCGCCTCAAGCTCCGCCATGCTGAACGGTTTGGTGACATAGTCATTTGCCCCACCATTCAATGCCGCGACCTTGCGATTCTCGGTGCCGGTCGCCGAGAGGATGATGATAGGGACATCGCTCCATTGTCGAATCCGTGCGCACACCGCAAGGCCGTCCATGTCGGGTAGCCCGATATCCAAGACAACGACGTCGGGCGAGCGGAGCGCTGCTTGGGAAATGCCGCCCTCACCAGTCTCGGCGGTCGTGACATCGTGGCCCCCCGCTTTGAGGCCTAGGCGAAGGGCACGCAGGAGCGACCTGTCATCGTCGATGATGAGAACCTTCGCCATGATCAATTGTGACTCGACGTCTCGGGAGCGGCCCGCACCATTGAAAGAGCAAACCTCGCACCACTACCAGATGCTTCCTCGCACCAGATGGCTTCGCCGTGCGCCTCTACGAAAGTCTTCGCGATGGTTAGACCGAGTCCGGCTCTCCCCCCGGTGTCGAACTTCACGAATCTGTTGAAGACTGCCTCTCGATCTTCAATGGGGACGCCTGGGCCTTGATCGGAGACCGAAAGAATGACTCGATCGTCGTGCAGTACTGCTTCGATGGTGATGAGCCCTTGGTCCGGCGAGTGTCGCAGCGCGTTGTCCAGCAGATTGACGATTACTTGGGTTATAAGTAGTGGATCGATGGACACGTCGGGAATGGAATTGGGAATGGCTACTGCAATCTGGTCCTCTCTGATACCCGGGCCCATGACCGATACGGCCTCGGACACGAGTGTGCGCACGGCGGTGGTCCTTCGGTGTAACTCCAAGACACCCGCTTCGAGACGGGTCACGTCGAGCAAGTTGGAGACCAATCTGGTCAGCCGGTCTGACTCGATCTCAATTAGCTCGTGAAGCTCTTGTATGTCGTCGGTTGATAGGAGTTGAGCTCTGTTCACGAGGGTAGACGAGGCTACTTTGATAGTGGCGAGTGGTGTTCGAAGATCGTGGGACACCGCTCCCATCAAGGCGTGACGGAGTCGGTCCACCTCTTCGAGGAACTTCGTACGCATCGCCTGCTCACGGAGACTGGCACGTTCGACCGTAAGCGCCGCGTCATTTGCAAACGTGATGAGTACGTTGCGGTCGGCGTCAGAGATCTGGGGGCCCTTCAAGACCAACAGTCCAATGGGCCGACCCGACGACGCTAGCGCTACGGTGCGGAGTCCCGCATGGGTACCGAGAGCTGTCGAGACGCTCGTCGAGTGACCAACGTGAGATTCGAACTGATGCATCTCGTCGCGCGCGAGCGGAGTACCCACAGTGGCAGCTATCTTCAGTTGGTCCGCCTCGAGTACGAAGAGTGAAACTCCATTGAATCCAAAGGCGCTTTGAACCGTACGCACAATTGCCTTAAGAAGGTCATCAACCGTCTGCTCTCGTACGAGTCGCTCCGAGAGTTCGTAGACGCGGCGCATGTTGTCCGCGCTGCGGCGCGCTTGGGTACGAGCGGCGTCGAGGTTCGCCACGACCCGGGTTACGAGAGCCACAACAACCAAGTAGACACCGAGTCCCACCCAATTCTGCGTCGAGCCAACGGTGAGAGTTCCGTAGGGCTTGATGAAGAAGTAGTCGAGGAGGAGCGCTCCCGCGAGAGTATTGACGAGGCCAGCGAGAAGGCCGCCTCGGACCACTCCAACGATGACTGGTACGACGAAGACGAGCATCACAGTTGCGACAGTGAGGTGTTCTCGGAAGGGAAGCAACACCGCGACGAGCGCTACGACGCTGGTGATGCTCAGTATCAGTCCGACGAGGCGTCCACGCACTCACCCATTGTTCCATCAAAATTCCTGTTGCGTTATTTGTGACGAAATGAAGAATCTATTAAGGCGCAACGATCACTTTTAAGAGTCTGTTGAGAAGTTCCCGGTGAAACTTGACTCATGGCAGATATCTATTCACTACTAGGCATTGTGGGTTTCGCACTCGCGATGCTGGGGCTCATTCGGTCACTGGAGCGCGTATGACAGTCACCCAAGGAATTCTTCTAGGTGTTGCAGTGGTGATGTTCCTCTATTTGGGGTACGCCATGTTCAAACCCGAGAAGTTCTAATGTCCTATTTCCTCACTCTTCTCGCCCTTGTAGTGGCGCTGGGGCTCACCTGGCGTTACTTGGGGTCCTACATGGCTGGCGTGTTCGAGGGTCGGGTGCGCTTTCTGCGTCACGTGGAGCGGCCCCTCTACCGCCTTTTGGGAACGAGTCCCGAGCAGGAGCAGACCTGGAAGCGCTATGCGGGTGCGATGGTCGTCTTTTCGGCGGTCTCTCTACTCTTCACCTACGCGATCTTGCGCTTACAAGGATCATTGCCCCTCAACCCTCAACACCTTGCTTCCGTGGGCCCTGCTTTGAGTTTCAATACCGCGGCGTCATTCGGCTCCAACACCAATTGGCAGAACTACGGGGGCGAGACGACGATGTCGTACTTCTCCCAGATCGGTGCATTGAGTGTTCAACAGTTCGTGACTCCGGCGGTCGGAATCGCAGTGGCGATCGTCGTGGTCCGTGGCTTCGCTCGACGAAAC
>VFSW01016123.1_pt1 | contig 10217 bp, 9 predicted proteins | sample 5358111 | NCBI WGS metagenome assembly VFSW01 (sample SAMN11554181, study PRJNA540505) | mine drainage metagenome | isolation source: sediment from site ElyBrook_90M | place: USA: Ely Copper Mine, Vershire, VT | collected 2017
CGAAGCGTTGGCGGGCGCGCTCGGCGAGCTGGAGGGCCATGCCAGTGGCATCGAGGCAGCAGCGTTGGAGTTGGGGCAGACGCAGGAGGCGGAAGAGCGCGTCTTCGATCTCGCTGAACGAGCGGTTGAGCAGCTCGAGGCGCAGCCGGTCCCAGACGACGTCGCCGAGGCGCTCGCCCAGGTCGAGCACGCAGAGGTCCTTTTTGCGGGCGACATCGACGCCGAGAAAGAGCGAGGAGGTGGAGGATGGGGACGCCGGGGAGGGCGTCACTACCCGGCCTCCGATTAACTGGTCGAGCGAGAGCAAGCGGAGGGCGGGTTCGGTGCAGGCGTTGAGCAGTTCGTAGGGGATGAAAGCGGTGGATTCGTCGGCGGGGACGCAGCAGTATTCCTGGAGCCACTGCTCTTGGTCGATGCACTCGGCGCGTTGCTGGGCCAGCCAGGCGGCGCGGCGGGTTTCGCCTGGGCCGGGAAGCGGTTTACCGGAGGAAGCGTCGATTTTCTCGACGAGCCCCTGCTCGACGGCGAGCTGAATGGGGAGGGTATGGAGAGACCAGCCCATGGGGTTGCCGCGCTGCTGAATCTCAAGGATAAGTTCGTTGAATACAGTGGCGATGCCGCGGTGGGTGGAGATGACGGAGAGCGTGCCGCCCCACTGAATCACCGGCTTGGCGACGGCGTAGAGCGTGCGCTGGTCCTTGTGCAGGGCGAACTCGTCGAGTTTGACGTGGCCGGTTTTGCCGACGATGGCGTCGGGGTGGGAGGAGAGCGCGTAAACGCTGAAGCGGCTGGCGAACGTGAGCACCTGGACGGCGGCCGATTTGCCGTTGGGCAAAGTGAACACCTGCTGGCCGTGGTCGGCGGCGGCGAGGTGCAGGATATTGGCCCAGCGTTTGCAATACCGGATGTATTGCTTGGCCTGCACTTCGTCGCGCGACATGACCCAGACATCGCGGCCGCCCGGGCGGACCGCGGCTTTGCGGACGCTGTCGTAGCTATCGGCATAGCTGAGGCCGATTTGGCGGCTTTTCTGGCAGAGCTTCAGGCGGGAGGTGTCGCTCAGCCAGGCACACTGGTAGGGCAGAAAATAGGGAGAAAGGGACTGAAGAGACATAGGCGAGGCCAGGAGGGTTGCGGTGGTTTAGAGGAGGTTCAGTTCCTGCTCGATTTTCTCGAGCGTCTCGGGCGAGAGCGCGGCGTCGCCGGGATTGGCTTGCCTGGCGCGCAGGGCGTTTTGGGCTTCGAGCTTTTTTTCGGCCAGCTCGCGCTGGCGCGATTTCTCCTGGAGCTGGGCCCAATCCATGATGGGTTTCATGAGGTCCTTGACGAGCTTGAGCAGCTCGGGCGCCTGTTCGGCCTCGAGGCTGAGATTGAGGACCAGCACGCGGTGGAGCTTGATGATGGTTTCGAGCTCCGGCGCGGGGTGGCGGCCGAATTGGGCTTCGAGTTCCTGGCACTGGCGGGCGGCTTCGGCGAGCTGCGCCAGGAGATGTTCGGACGCGGGAGCCGGTCGCGCCGGTGCGGTTGGGCAGGGCGCCAACGGTAACTCAGGAGTCATCGGGGGCGCGCTGGGACTTTGTGATGGAAGCTCGCTCATGGTTCGTGATTGGACCGGGGTTTTGGAGACGGCACGACTCAGCCGAGTTGTTTGGCTTTGTGGCGGCCTTTGTCGGTGAGGGTCCAGGTGACCTGGCCGTCGAGGTCGTCCCGGTTGCCTTGGAGATAGCCATCGCTTTCGAGCTCGCGCTTAGCCTGGTGGATATCGCTTTGGAGAGGCGGCGGGAAAACGCCGTGGCGCGCGGCCTGGTCGAGCAGCTCGTCCGGCCAGGGGACCCCGTTCAATCGCGCGAGGGCGCGCAGGAGGAAGCGTTTGATTTCGCTAATCGGGTTCATGCGGTGTGTCGTTCGATGACGCGGTCGAGCTTGGCGTCGATGCGCGCGAGTTGTTGGTTGTTGAGTTCAATGGAGGCGCGCAGTTCGCCGACTTCGCGGTCCACCTTGTTGATCTTCTGCTGGAGTTCGCCGACTTCGGTGCGGCGTTCGCGGCGGAGGATTTCGATTTCGTGCTCGAGGCGGGCCAGCTCGTCGCTGACCTGCTGGCGGCGGGTCTGGCAGAGGCTCTCGGGGACCGGCGGGTCGAACTTGGCGACGGCCAGCGGCTGCGGCTGGATTTCACGGGCGGCGCCGCGGCGGGCGCGGCGGTCGAGAAAGGCCTCGACCTGGTTCCAGCCGGCGGCCAGGAAAAACAGGCAGCCGATCCAGGCGGCCAGTTCGAGCGGCGCGGGCGTGGCGGAAGGGAGAGCGGCGAAGAGCATGGCGTGGGAGGGGTCAGGCGTGGGTTTTGCGGGGCGCGGCGCCGAGAACGGAGCCGGCAATGATCGCGGCGCGCAATTCCTTGAGGGCAAACTCGCGGCCGAGTTGTTTCATGATGGCGACGCGGAAATTGGCTTCCTCGGGGGTGGGATGCTCAATTTGGCAGTTGGCTTCGTGGATGCGAACGAGCTGGGCGCGTAGCTGAAGTTCTTCTTTAGTGATCATGTTATTTCGCGCCTTGAACGGCCGCACGGACAGCGGCCTCGGTGACGGTGGTGAGCGCCTGGTTCGGGTCGTTTTGGTACCCTTGCAGCGTGATCCGCCGCAGGCCGTTGGTGCCGCTCTCGACCGCGAGCGAGGAGATGGCCGTGGTGGAGCCGAGCGAGCGACGGGAGAACTGCTCGCCGGAAGGGCTGGTGTAGGTGAGCATCGTGCAGCCGGCAACGAGGCCGAGCAGCGATGCGGACGCGAGGTGTAAGAGGAAGCGTTGGACTGGGGTGATGCGTTTCATATCGGTTTTCGTTTCGGCTGCCGGAATTTCCGGCGAGCTCTGAAAACCGATGGAAGGTTCAAAGGCGACCTGGGAACAGCGATGTAAGATGCTGTGCTGTAAGTATTAACGATGCTTTAGACCGGTCCAAAGCTGGGTCCAAAACTTGAGCGCAAACTTTTTGGGGAAAGAGGCCGGAATTCGACGAAGATGGGGACGAAGACCGTCAGAAGTGCTTTTGGGATAAGCGCCGCCTCGGGCGTATTCAGCGCTCCGGGCGCATCTTTGATGCTTACCGTCGCCGCGGGGGGCGGCCTACAGGTTGGCGCTACGTTTGAGCCAGACCAGCAAGATGCTGATGTCGGCGGGGGAAACGCCGGAAATGCGAGCGGCCTGGCCGACCGTTGCCGGGCGGATGGCCAGGAATTTTTGGCGGGCCTCCTGGCGCAGGCTGGGCACGAGAGAATAATCGAACCCGGCGGGGATTTGCTTCAGTTCGAGGTCTTTGAATCGGGCGACCTCGGTTTCCTGGCGGGCGATGTAACCTTCGTATTTGAGGGCGATCTCGACCTGCTGGGCGACGTCGGAGCTCAACCGGGAATCGGAAACGACATTAGCATAACTGATGTCTGGTCGTCGCAGGAGTTGGGCCAGGGTTTCGCTGCCCTGGCGAGTGCTTTCCAGACGCGCGAGCTCAGCGAGGATGGTTTGGCGTTTTCGTTTAAAATGCGAGTAATTGCGTTCGGGGAGCAGACCGGCTTCGTAGCCGATGTCGCAGAGCCGCAGGTCGGCGTTGTCCTGGCGCAGGAGCAGCCGGTATTCAGCGCGTGAGGTGAACATGCGGTAAGGTTCGACGGTTCCCTTGGTAACGAGATCATCAATGAGCACACCGATGTAAGCCTGGTCACGGCGGAGGACGACCGGTTCCAACCCGCGGACGCGACGGGCGGCGTTGATCCCGGCCATTAGCCCTTGGGCTCCGGCTTCCTCGTAACCGGAAGTGCCATTGATTTGACCGGCGAGGTAGAGGTTGCGGCAGACTTTGGTTTCCAGGGACGGCAGGAGCTGAGTGGGGAAAGCGAAATCGTATTCGACGGCGTAGGCGGGTCGGAGAATCTCGGCGCGCTCACAACCTACAATAGTACGCACCATCTGGTATTGGACCTCGAAAGGCAGCGAGGTAGAGAAGCCATTGACGTAAATTTCATCCGTGGCGATTCCCTCCGGTTCGAGGAAGATTTGTTGCCGCTCCTTTTCGGGGAACTTGACGATTTTATCTTCGATAGAGGGGGAATAGCGGGGTCCGACCCCTTGGATGATGCCGGAGTAGAGGGGCGACTTATGGAGATTATCGCGGATGACCTTGGCAGTGGCGTCGGTGGTGAAGGTGATATGGCAGGGGAGCTGTCCGCCGATGCGGTTGAGGATGGAGCCGGGAGGATAGGAGTGTCCGTTCGAACCCGTTGCACCGAGGTCAGGTCGGGTTCCCGGTTCTGGGTTGATTTCCGGTGAAGGCACACTGGATTGTTCCACGTGGAACATTGGGGTTGGAGCATGGCCATTGAGGGAAAGCTCGGGAGCTGCTGGATGGGGTTTTTGTTCCACGTGGAACAAATCGTCCTTCCAATAGGTAAAGTAGGGGACGGGCTCATCGCCCGGCTGGACCTCGGTCTGAGAAAAATCTATCGAGCGCCGCAGGAGGCGGGGAGGGGTACCGGTCTTCAACCTGCCCAGTTCGAGGCCGAGCTCCTTCAGCGACCCGGACAAGCCCATGGCCGCAGCTTCTCCGGCCCGGCCGCCGGACTGCTGGTTCAGTCCGATATGCATCAGCCCTTTCAAAAAGGTGCCGGTGGTGACGATTACGGTCGTGGCATGATATTCGACCTCCAACGTGGTCTCGATGCCATACACGAGGCCATCCCGATGCAAGAGCCGCGCGCATTGACCCTGTCTTAAATCCAGGTTGGGTTCCTGCTCGCAAATCCACTTGAGGCGGAATTGGTAGGCATTCTTGTCGCATTGCGCGCGCGGGGCGCGCACGGCGGGTCCCTTCTTCATGTTCAGCATTCTGAACTGAAGGCCGGTCATGTCGGTCGCCTTCCCCATTTCTCCGCCGAGCGCATCGATCTCGCGCGCGAGATGGCCCTTGGCTAAACCTCCAATTGCCGGGTTACAGGACATCTGGCCGACCGTATCGGCGTTGATGGTCAGCAGCATCGTCTGGCAGCCCATCCGCGCGGCAGCCAAGGCGGCTTCCACACCGGCGTGGCCGGCACCGACGACCAGGACATCGTATTGCTTAGGATAAACGAACATGAGGAGAGCAGGACGTGTGGGCGATGAAAGGGAGCGTTGGGTTAGCGAATGGAGCTTATAGCACAGGGCACAGATAGGGAGGTCGCAGCGTGACCGTTCGGGAAGCGGATAGAGAGAGACATTGGCAGAGTGCGAGTCGGCTCATGGCAGGACCCAGCGGTAACGACAATGCATTGTCATAAGTTCAATGTTCACTTTTCGGAGCATGACAATGTATTGTTGTCTGTGGATTTTGCAGATCGGCTTGGGATGGCGACGGCGGAGGTTTGGTCCGGGTTTTAGTCCGCGGTGCGTCGTGGATGGGCTCGACGAAGGCTGCGGTTTGGTTTGCATGGTTTTTAGCTTTCGAGGACTTCGCGTGAGGCATGGCTGAGTGACCCGGTCAGGGGTTGGCTCGCGTCGAGGCCTTTCAAAAACGGACGAAAGGGTAGCACACTGGAGTCGGGGGAGAAACCTCAAATCCTCGTGAGAGACTTTTTGAAAGGACGAAGGGGGAAGGAGCAAGGAGCGGCTGGAATTTTTCCCTTCCATTGTCCGGAGCACCGCCATAAAGTCTGCGTGCATAGCCGCAAGCGGTTCCCTCAGAGCCCGAACGGACGGGCCGCCCGGCCTGTTGCTTTAGGCATGGACGCGAGTTTCGAGCCTGATTACTCACACGCTGGTTCCAGCGCCGCCCCAGCGCTCCTGTTTCACGCGCGGGAAGACGATCCGCAAGTCGCGCGAGTGAGCGCTGCCCAGCAACTGCTTTTCCCGACCGAGCCGCATGATTTGTGCAAGGAGCTGGGGTTAAATTGGTGGGCGGTGCTGAAGCTGTATGAGGACGGGTGGCTGAGTTTCTCACCGGAAGCGACCGCCCGCCTGGACGAGGCGCAGGAGGCGGAGTTGCGGTTCATCGGAACCCTGGTCGTGGCAGGGTGCGACCGGAATATGCTCGCGGCAATTCTGATGGGGCTTCCCAAGCCTTATTCGTACGACTTGAAGCGATTGTATTTTGACTGGAGTTCGCGCCACTGGCGATTGCTGCCCGACGCGCGGGCTAATCCGGAGGCCGCATTTACCGATTGGGTGGAGAGGTTGGTGCAGGAGGGGGACGCCGGGTCGCTGGCGGGAATTGGGGAGTTGGCGCACGATGCGCTGGCGCGGGTGAGACGTACTGGGTAGGAATGGATGCTTAGGGGCTGAAGCTTACTGTTTCCTGACTATATCGACGGAGATCTCCACCGCCGGAATCGTTCCTCTGTTCTCAAGCCAGTGAGGACAAAGTCCCGTTTCCCGAGGCAAAGTCAAACGCCGGACTCCGCATAACCCGGTAGGGACGGCGTGCCTACAGCAATTCTCATTTTTGACGGAGCGCCGGCTTGCAGCCGGGTTTGGACGCGGAAACTGCGGGAGCCGTTTGCATTTCCGAGCGTTTAAGCCGATTGGAAATCGGCGTTCCGTCAAAATTAGAATTGCTGGGGTCCCTACCGGGGCCTTTGCGTTGTCAGGCTACGGTGACTTCTTTGCTCAGGTAAACATCCTGGATGGCGTTGAGCAAGCCGACGCCTTCTTTCATGGGGCGTTGGAAGGCTTTGCGGCCGGAGATGAGGCCCATGCCGCCGGCGCGTTTGTTGATGACGGCGGTGGCGACGGCGCTGGCGAGGTCGGCGGCGCCTTTGGATTCACCGCCGCTGTTGATGAGGCCGGCGCGACCCATATAACAATTGGCAACCTGATAGCGGCAGAGGTCGATGGGATGGTCGCTGGTCAACTCGGTATAAATGCGCTCATCGAATTTGCCGTAGGAAGAGCCGGGGGCGTTGAGGGCGTGGAAGCCGCCGTTGTTCTCGGGGAGCTTCTGCTTGATGATATCGGCCTGGATGGTGACGCCGAGATGGTTGGCCTGGCCGGTGAGGTCGGCCGAGACGTGGTAATCCTTGTCCTTTTTGAAGGCGTTATTGCGGAGATAACACCAGAGGACGGTGGCCATGCCCATCTCGTGGGCCAGGGCAAAGGCCTGGGCGACCTCGACAATTTGCCGGGCGCTGGGTTCGGAGCCGAAATAGATGGTGGCCCCGACCGCGGCGGCGCCCATGTCGGCGGCCTGCTTGATGGTGCCGAACATGATCTGGTCGAATTTGTTCGGATAGGTCATCAGCTCGTTGTGGTTGATCTTCACGAGGAAGGGAATCTTATGGGCGTATTTGCGGGCGACGGCGCCGAGCACGCCGAAAGTGGAGGCGACGGCGTTGCAGCCGCCTTCGACGGCGAGTTTGACGATATTCTCGGGGTCAAAGTAGTCGGGGTTTTTGGCGAAGCTGGCTCCGGCGGAGTGCTCGATGCCCTGGTCAACGGGCAGGATGGACATGTAGCCGGTGCCTCCGAGGCGGCCATGGCCCAAGAGGCGCTGGAGGTTGCCGAGCACTCGGTTGTTGCGGTCGCTGAGGGCGTAGAGGCGGTCCACGGCGTCGGGACCCGGCAGATGCAGGCGCTCCTTGGGGATTTTGGGGTTTTTGAAATTGAGCAAAGAATCGGCTTTGTCGCCGAGCAATTGAGCGATAGATGTCATAAGCTTTCCAGTTTCAGTTACAGTTACCATTGCAGCCAAGCCCGGGCGGGCGCGCGAGGCGACCGCCGGGAAGGCGCCGTGCGGGGTACGACGGCGGGCGGATAGTAGCGAGTGGATGGTCGGGACGCCATCGCCAATTGCGGGGGAGCGCCAACTATCGAAGGGACTTCTGAGGAGCATTAATTATGCGACTACGGTCAAATCACCTATTGCGCGTGAGCGTTTTGGGGCTATGTTGGGATTATGGATTGGCAGCAGATGGTGTCGCTGGCGATCGTCGCGACGGCCGGGGGGCTGTTGTTAGGCGGGCGCCTGCGGCGGCGCCGGTTTAGCTTCGAGCGGGACACACATTGTGGGTGCTCGGGCGCGAACGCTACGGGGTCGCGGAGCTCGGTGGTTTTCCGAGCGCGCAAGGGTTGCCGGCCGGAAGTGGTAATCAAAATGAGATGAAGCCCTTGCGCGGGCAGCAACTCTGGTTTAACAGTTTTTCGCTGAAATGGCCATGTGCAAAGTTAGTTCGTCCGTGCATTTTGTAACGCGCTCGCCGGGATTGAGGGAAGGCAACCGAGCTCACTGGGTTCCCAACACCGACGTCTATGTGACGGACAATGGTTTGGTCATCAAGGTGGAACTGGCGGGGATGCGGAGCGAGAACCTGGAGATAACGGTGGAGGGGAACCGGTTGCGGATAGCCGGCAGCCGTTCGGACGGTTGCCGGGCGGCGAAGTGCAGTTTTTTAGTGATGGAGATAAACTATGGCCCCTTCGAGAGTGTTCTCGAAGTGCCGCCGGGGTACGACTTGGCCCAGGCGAAGGCCACGTATTTGAACGGCTTTTTGCGCATCGATGTGCCGGTGGCGGTGCGGTCCTCAAAAAGCACGAAGGTGCCGATTGCCGAAGGGAATCCGACTCTCCTCTGAACTTTTCCGGGCGGCAGGCATCTAATGGGCAGATTGTCGCGATATGACGTCGCCGGACACGGAATTTATCAGCATACTTGGAGCGGCGGGGAGCCCGGAGGCACCCGTGCGCGTCTCGTCGAGCTCGCTTCCGGAAACCCTGCCGATTCTGGGGTTATCCGATATTGTGATTTTTCCTGGGATGGTGGCGCCGCTGCTGGTGGAGACCAGCCAGAGCACCAAGCTGATCGATGACGTCGTGGGGGGCGACCGGCTGCTGGGGGTGGTGTTGCAGCGCAACGCGGAAGCCGAGAACCCGATGCCGCAGGAGATGCACGAAGTGGGTTGCGCGGCCCGCGTGCTGAAGATGCTGAAGTTTCCGGACAACACCGTACGGGTGCTGGTGGAGGGGCTGTGGCGGGTGCGGGTGAAAGAGTACAGCCGGGTCGAGCCGTACCTGGTGGCGAAGTTCGAGCTGGTGAAGGATGTGATTGAGGACTCGGTGGAAGTGACGGCGATGTTGCGCAACGCGCAGGGGCAGTTCCAGGAGATCATCAAGCTTTCGCCCGCGCTGTCGGAGCAGATCAAGATTGCGGCGTTGAACACGGAGGACCCCGGGCATTTCGCGGACCTGATTGCGGTGAACCTGAACCTGGGGCTGGAGGAGCGCCAGCAGTTGCTAGAGACCAACTCGGTGAAGGAGCGCCTCACCCGGCTGCTGCCGATGCTCAACCGCGAGCACGAGGTGCTGACGCTGAGCTCAAAAATCCAGACCGAGGTGGCGACCTCGATTTCCAAGACGCAGCGCGACTTTTTCCTGCGCGAGCAGATGCGGGCGATCCAGCGGGAGCTGGGGGAGTCCGACCCGAACGCGACGGAGATCCGGATGCTGCGGGAAAAGATTGAGGCGACGCAGCTCCCGGCGGAAGCCAAGCAGGTGGCGACGCAGGAATTGGACCGGTTGCAGCAGATGCCGCCGGCGGCGGCGGAGTATGCGGTGACGCGTCATTACCTGGATTGGATTTTAAGCCTGCCGTGGACGAAGGAGACCGACGACAAGATCGACCTGGTGGAGGCGGAGCGGATCCTGAACGAGCAGCATTTCGGCCTGATGAAGGTGAAGGACCGGCTGCTGGAATTTCTGGCGGTCATCAAGCGGCGCAAACAGATCAAAGGCCCGATCCTGTGCCTGGTGGGCCCGCCGGGGGTGGGCAAGACTTCGCTGGGACGGAGCGTGGCGGAGGCGCTGGGGCGCAAGTTCGCGCGAATCTCGCTGGGCGGCATGCGGGACGAGGCGGAGATTCGGGGGCATCGGCGCACGTATGTGGGCGCGTTGCCCGGGCGCATCATCCAGACGTTGCGGCGCGCGGAGACGCGGAACCCGGTGATCCTGCTGGACGAGCTGGACAAGGTGGGGGCGGATTTCCGCGGCGACCCGGCGGCGGCGTTGCTCGAGGTGCTGGACCCGGCGCAAAACAACACGTTTACGGACCATTACCTGGATTTGCCGTTCGATTTGTCGCGGGTATTGTTCATCACGACGGCGAACTGGCTGGACCCGATTCATCCGGCGTTGCGCGACCGGCTGGAGGTGATCGAGCTGCCGAGTTACACGGAGTCGGAAAAGCTGCAGATCGCCAAGCGTTATCTAG
>VFSW01016124.1_pt1 | contig 10216 bp, 8 predicted proteins | sample 5358111 | NCBI WGS metagenome assembly VFSW01 (sample SAMN11554181, study PRJNA540505) | mine drainage metagenome | isolation source: sediment from site ElyBrook_90M | place: USA: Ely Copper Mine, Vershire, VT | collected 2017
CCCCCGCTGCGCCTTCGGCCCCGGGGCCCGCCCCGGTGCCTCCCCCCCCCCGGCCGCGCCCCCCCCGCCGCCGCCGGCGGGGGGCCGCCCGGGCGCGTAGGAGTAGAGCATGGCATCGGGCAGGATCTGGACGATGTCATGGGCCATCTTCTTGCCTTCGTCGTCTCTGCGGATGTGGCGGGCGAAGTCGGAGGGTGAGGCGAGCATGTCGTTGAGGCGTGACCGCTCGGCGGCGTCCTGCTCCGGTGTGAGGGGGTGACCATCGCGGTAGAGCAGGCGGGCGACACTGCCATCTTTGCTTTCGATGATGTCGCGGACTTTGTCGCCTTTTTCGTCGACGATGTGCATGCGATAGCGCAGGTAGGAGTTGGGGTGGTGGAGTGTGATGAGTTCCTTGGCGGCAGCCTCAACGGCCCAGGTGCGTGGAGGCAGGGAGAGGAGCGCGGTGCGGTCCAAGGCGGTTGCGGGCGGCGGTGCGGGGGATTGGGCCAGGGACTGAGCGACAGTGAGGCAGGAGGTGGCCGCGAGGAAGTACCAGACCAGGATACGAAGCAAGCGTGGCCGGGCTGAGGCGAAAGCTGGTGTGTGGTGCGGGGTCGGGGTCGATGCGTGTTTGCGGTGATGTGGATGGTGCGAAAAACTCATCGATATTGGACCCCGAAGTGCGGCGAGCTATAGATAGTGTCAGATGGTAAGACGCTTAAGGCTTAGGCAGAGTTTACTGGTTTGCCTGATGGGATGGGGTTGCGTATAGTTCGGGCAAGAAGCTGTGTGCAGAAGAGTGCTCAGTGCTGTTGGACGATGCAGGTTGCGTGAGTTGGACGACACCATCAAATTGGGGAGAGTGTAAGCGCATGAAGCCAATGGAAGGCTCGACAGTAATCGGCAGAACCGTTGTGATCCGGGGCGATATTTCCGGGAGTGAAGACTTGTATATGGATGGCGATCTGGAAGGCACAGTGAAGTTGACGGAGAACTGCCTGACGCTGGGGCCGAATGCGCGGGTGGTTGCCGACATCCATGTGCGCGATTTGATTGTGCTGGGTACTCTGGTAGGCAATGTCCATGCGACGGGACGGATTGAGCTGCGGCAGTCGGCTTCGGTGCAGGGCGATATTGTTGCGAGTCGCCTGTCGATTGAAGAGAGCGCGGTGATCAAGGGGCGGGTGGAGTTGGCTGCGTCTGCGAGTGCGGCCAAGGCTGCGGCGAGCGCTGGAGACAGCGGACAACTGGTGCTGGAAGCGAAGGCTTAGGCCGAGGAGGGAAGGCGGGCGCATGCGTGGTCTGTTTGGCGGTAACGAGAGCAAAAGTAGCGTGCATGGCGGGAGTGCGGACCGGGTGCCGCGGCACTCGAGTGGATGGAAGGACTTGTTGAAGCACCTGCGTTCGCAGGAGTCGCTGCGGATACTGGATATTGGACCTACTTCGTCGACGAATATCAACTACATCACGAGCCTTGGGCACAGTATTTACATGGCGAATCTGGTGGAGGAGGCGAGCAAAGCGGAGTGGATCATTGCGGGTGATGGCGAGCAGGCAGGGCGATTCGATGTCGAACGCTTTCTGGCTACAAATCTGAATTTTTCTGGCAGGACGTTCGATGTGGTGATTTTGTGGGACACGGTGGATTATCTGCCGGAGACGCTGGTGCCAGCGGTGGTGGAACGGATACAGCAGGTGATGCAGGAAGGTGGACTGATGCTGGCTTTTTTTCATACAAAGGCAACTGGTCCGGATACTGCGTTTTCCCGGTATCACCTTACCGATAGTGAAGTAGTGGAGATGCAGCGGGCAGGAGAGTATCCGATCCGGGCGATCTACAATAATCGGCAGGTAGAGAATATGTTAGGTGCATTTCATAGTTACCGGTTTTTTCTGGCGAAGGATAACTTGCGGGAAGTTATCGCTACCCGATAGGTGCTGATTGCGAGAGTATTGGTAAAAGAAAATGGCAGAAGCCCTGGGGCGTCTGCCATTTTCTGGTTTCAGATAGAAATTGATTAGCTCTTGGTGGATTGTTTGCGACGGTCGGCCCAGCGTTTTTTCATGGCTTCGGCGATACGCTTGCGACCTTCTGGCGAGAGGTTACGCTTAGATTTGGTGGTGGTGTTCTTGCTGCCTTTGGGCCGACCGGGGCCTGCTTTTACGGTCGGAACGCCAGCGAGTAATGCGCGGGCTTGCTGCAATTTAGATATCTGAGCGTCGAGCTCTGCAATGATACGAGTTACATCCACGAATTGCCTCCAGTTGGCTATCGGCCGAGTCATCGACTTATTCTCAGCGTAACGTGCAAGCTGAAGACTGGACTCCGAATTTTTGCCACTGTGGAAAAGATACAGAAGGATATAACTGCTTGCAAATAATTATCTGAAAAGTAGCTTATTTCAGGTGAGGTTCGTTGGCTGCATCCAGGGTTGAAGTTACTTGCTTGCTTCTTGCGGGCAGGGAGTAGCCGGGACCGTCTTCGTCGAAGATATCGTATCGCGCAGCACCCAGCCCATGATGTTTGGAGTGAGTTTGGATGCAGTGCTGGAGGCCATGGACGGTGTCCTGTTTATTGGCGGCAAACTCTTCTGCTACGCGGGTGATGGCGTAGGTGAGGATGTCGCTGTGGTGGAGGTCCTGCATGCCGGGCGCGCGTCGGAGGTTGAGCCACAGGCGATGGACTAGTTCGACTTCGTCGGGCTGGATGGCGGGGGTATGGGGGCCGATGTGGAAGCTGAGGGATTCCCCGTCGGGCTTGATGACGTAGAAGGTGAACTGTCGCTTGGGCTCCGGGAGGGCTTCCCATGCCTGGCCGACGTGGTAGGCCTGTTCTGCGGCGGTGAGTTTGGTGGAGAGGCCGGAGACGACGGCGGCGGCGTCGAGTGAGTTGGCGGTCTGGACGAGGGCGGCGAAGATGTCGCCGGCCGGGACGACGAGCAGGGAGATGTGTTTGCCAAAGCTCTCGGCAATGGAGACGGCTTTGGTGAAGAGCATCTGCTCGTGCTCGCTGAAGAGTTGTTCGGAGGCGTCGACGTATTCGGGGCCGCCGACACCCATCATGCGCGCGGCGAGGACGACGAGGTCCTGATCTTCAGTGTTGGTGTGGGTAAGGGCCCACTTGAGCGCGAAGGGCGCTGCTGAGTCGCGCATGGTTACGACGACGGCACCGGGACGGATGTCGAGTGCTTCGCGACCGACTTTGTCCTGATGCTCGAGTTGGAAGTGCTCGTGCATCTGGCGGGTGGCGAGGTCGTGCCGCTTCTTGTTGTCGCGTTCCGACAGGGAGAAGATGACGAAGAATGCGGCGGCGAAGATGACACCGCTGACGGTAGCGACGGACTTGGTAAAGAGATTGACGATGGCGGTGGTGAGCAGGACGAGGAAGACCGAGATGAGTCCCAGGGGGAGTTCGGTCTTGCCGATGCGAATGTTGAGGGGGACCTTCCAGCCACGTTCGCCGTGGTACTTCCAACGGAGGACGAGCATGGCAAGGGAGTTGAAGGTGAAGCTCCAGATGACGCCGAAGGCGTAGGCCTCGCCGAGTACGATGACGTCACCGCGGGTGACGATGATGGTGAAGAGTTGTAGTCCTACGACGAGGTTGACGATGCGATAGCTGGTACCGAAGCGGCGCTGCGGTTTACGGAACCAGTCGGCGAGGACGCCGTCTTCTGCGACGCGCATGAGGACGCCGGTGGAGCCTACGATGGCGGTGTTGACCGCTCCTCCAAGGATGAGGAAACCGACGAGGACGACGAAGATGCGGAAGGCGATGCGCAGTGCGATGGGGCCGACCATGTACATGGCCATGCCGGCGATGAGGTTGTCCCGATAGACGGGGACGCGGACGGCGTCGGGGATGAGCATGACGGCAAGCATGGAGCCGATGCCGGTAAAGATGAAGCTGTAGATAGCGATGACGATGGCGGCGCGCTTGAGGTTTTTGAGCTTGGGGTGCTCGATCTCGCGATTGACCTGGGCGAGGGACTCTTCGCCGCTCATGGCGAGGACGGAGTGGCCGAAGGCCATGAGCACGCCGAAGAGGCCAAGGGTGCGCATGAAGCTGGTGTGCTTGAGGAAGCCGAGGGCGTCGTTACTGAAGTGCAGGTTGCCGGGGGTGGGGAGCGGGGGGAGATGGGCGCCGGTGTGGAAGACGGAGAAGAAGCCCCAGGCGAGCAGGATCACTACCATGACGGTGGTGATCTTCATGACCTTGAGTGCCTTGTCGCTGGACTCTTCGATGCCCTTGATGTTCTGACGCCAGAAGTAGACGGTGACGACGATGGCGATGACAGCGGAGGTGCCGTCGATGGGGAACTGGCGGGGCTGTCCGTTCAGGTGAGTGGCGAGGCGACCCATCCAATGGTGCGAAGAACAGAGGCGAAGGATTTCGTTGAAGAGGCCGACGATGTATTGGCCGGCGGAGACGCCTGAGATGGGTCCGGTGAGGATGTAATCGAACATCAGGGCGGAGACGCTGAGCTTGGCGAAGGTTCCGCCGAGGGCCTCTTTGACGATGCGATAGACTCCGCCGCGGGTGAACATGCTGCAGCTTTCGACGTAGACGGCACGGACGGCGAAGCTGAAGAGCATGACTCCGAGGATGAACCAGGGGGCGGATTTTCCGACTGCTTCTTCGGCAATTCCTCCGGCGTAGAAGGCGGATGATCCGAGGTCGTTGAGGACGATGGCAGCGGCTCGCCAGAAGGAGATGAAGGTGAGCATGACCGAGGAGGCCACGACGAGACGGACACGGTTCGATTGCGGTTTGGAGATTGTTGCTTTGGATGCCATGGTTTGTGTTGAGGGCTCTGACTGGCAGGTGATTGTGGGGGTGCGACGCGGGGGTGCCGCGATGTTCGGCGGGAAGACACAGGAGGTGTCGGCCCACAGCCCTGTTCCAGTTAGTCTTCTTCCTCCAGCAACTCTTTCAGGTCTTCGACGAAGCTAACCGCAATGACGACTGCGGAGCCTGCCATTCCGATGAAGAATAGCGGCACAACAATCCGGGCTACGAAGTGAATGACCAAATCCATACTGTGTGATTGTATCCCTGAACTGTTGGGATGGTGCAGGTTGAGTGTGATGTGGTGAATGTTAGACTTCGACTGCGATGCGATTAATTCCTGTGCGGTTATGGGCTATGGCCGTGCTGTCCGGCGTAGTGCAGGTGCTGCCGTTTCCTATAGCGGGGCCGACTCCGCTGTGGCGGACGGCTTTTTGCTGGGTTGCGCTGGTACCTTTGCTGATGGCTTTGATGAGCCACAACAAGGTTGGGAAGCCGCTGACGGTGTTGCAGGCGGCGGGACTGGGTTACGCGTGCGGCTTTACGTGGTACCTGGGTAACTGCTACTGGATTTACCAGACGATGTATCTGTATGGCGGCCTTGCGAAGCCGATTGCGGCGGGGATACTGGGTTTGTTCTGCCTGTATCTTGGGCTGTATCACGTTGTTTTTGCGTCACTTGTGGGCGCTTTTCGGCGATCGCGGCTGGGGATACAGGGGGCGCTACTGCTAAGTCCGTTTGCGTGGGTGGCGGTGGAACTGGCGCGGGCGCGCATTACGAGTTTTCCGTGGGATCTGCTGGGTGTGGCGCAGGTGGACAACCCGCTGTTGATCCGGCTGGCTCCGGTGACGGGGGCGTATGGGATTTCGTTTGTGATTGCCGCGGTGAATGCGCTGTGGCTGGTGCGGATTCAGGTGCGGGAGCGGCGGTATACGCGACAGTTGCTGACGGTTGCCGGGGTGGCAATTGTGGTGCTGTATGTGGTGTTGCTGCGACGGGTGCAACCGCCGGCGATGAGTCGTACGATGGCGACGGCGACGCTGGTGCAGCATAACCTGGGGGTGGGGACGGAGGCGAACAGCACCCATGAGACGGTAGGGGAGTTGCTGGAGTCGTACTCGGCGTGGAGCAAGAACCCGGCGCGGCAGGTGCTGAATGGTGTTCCGGAGTTGGCGGGGACACGCGTGATTGGCTCGGGTGGGTTCTATGTGGCGAAGCAGGACGAGCCTCCGTATCGCTATACGAACCTGGTGGTTTGGCCGGAGTCTCCAGCACCGTTTGAGGGGCGGGATGGGCAGTTTCAGGCGGCGATGTCGAAGCTGGCGCGGGATGTTGGAGCGCCGGTGATTGTGGGCAACCTGAGCGTGGAGCGAGACCCGGGCGTGAAGCGCGGGTACGATCTGTTCAACTCCGCGAGCATGGTGACGGCGGATGGAAGTTTTGCGGGGCGCTACGACAAGATCCATCTGGTGCCGTTTGGGGAGTATGTGCCCTTCAAGAAGCTGTTTTTCTTTGCGGGCGACCTGATGGGAGAGGTGGGGACGTTTGACGCAGGGAGCAAGCGGACGTTGTTTACGGCGGGTGGGCATCGGTATGGGACGTTTATTTGTTATGAATCGATCTTTGGGGATGAGATACGGCAGTTTGTGAGTGAGGGTGCGGAGGTGCTGGTGAACATCTCCAACGATGGCTGGTATGGGGACACGAGTGCTCCGTGGCAGCATCTGAATATGGTGCGGATGCGTGCGATTGAAGATCATCGGTGGGTGTTGCGGGCGACGAATACAGGGGTAACGGCTTCGATCGATCCGTACGGGCGGGTGGTGCAGTCTGCGCCGCGGCATCTGCGGACGGCGATCTCGGTGCAGTTTGGATACGAGCACGACCTGACGTTTTATGTGCGGCATGGAGATGTGTTTGCGTATGGCTGTGCGCTGGTGACACTGGCGGCGCTGGGTTTCAGCATGGTGCGGCGACGTGGGGTGGTGCTGAATTAGAATGAGTGCTTATGCTTAGCGATCTTGAATACGCCTACTCCCCAGTCCGCGACAAAGTGCGCGATCTGCGGGAGTATCTTTGACTCGGCGCGCCTGCGTCGGGAACTAGCAACTATTGAAGAGAAGATATCGGACCCCACGGTGTGGGCGGATGCTGCGCGTTCGCAGCCGTTGATGCGTGAGCGAAAGCGGTTGGAGACGCTGCTGGCCGATGATGCGGAGTTGGCGCGGCGGTGTGACGATATTGAAGCGTACTTTGACCTGGCGCGGGAGGGCGAACCGGTTGAGCCGGAGCTAAAGCGCGAGATCGATGCGCTGGTGGAGTATGCCGAGAAGCTGGAGTCGAAGACGATGCTCTCGGAGGAGACGGACGCGCTGAACGCGATTGTGGTGGTGCATCCGGGTGCGGGTGGGACGGAGAGCCAGGACTGGGCGGAGATGCTGATGCGGATGTATATCCGCTGGGGCGAGCGGGAGAACTTCAAGGTAGAGATCAACGAGATTCAGGATGGGGATGAGGCTGGGATCAAGTCGGCTACGTTCACCATCACGGGGGAGTATGCGTTTGGGTTGCTAAGCGGGGAGACGGGGGTGCACCGGTTGGTGCGGATCTCGCCGTTCGATTCGGCGAAGCGGCGGCATACGAGTTTTGCGAGTGTGTTTGTGTCGCCCGAGATTGATGACACGATTGTGATCGACATCAAGCCGGATGATTTGCGGATCGATACGTACCGTTCGGGCGGCAAGGGTGGGCAACACGTGAATACGACCGACTCGGCGGTGCGGATTACGCATATTCCGACGGGGCTGGTGGCGGGTTGCCAGAACGAACGCTCGCAGCACAAGAACAAAGAGCGGGCGATGAAGATGCTGCGTTCGCGGCTGTACGAGTATGAGCTGGAGAAGAAGAAGGCGGTCAGCAAGAAGCTGGAAGACTCCAAGCTGGAGATTGGGTTTGGATCGCAGATCCGGAGCTATGTGCTGCAGCCGTACCGGATGGCAAAAGACCTGCGAACGCGGGTAGAAGTAGGTGATGTGGACCGGGTACTGGATGGGTATCTGGAGCCGTTTATCCGAGGGTATCTGCGGATGCGGCGCGAGGGTAACCTGCCAGCAGGTCCGATTGAGGACGATGAGATCTAGAAGGATGAAAAATAGCTTCTGACGCACTGATACCTGTGGTGGGTGGCGGACATCCAACAGTGGGACGGTTCGAGAGAACCTGGAGGGCATGATGGCAGCGAAGCCGGGTACGTCGGAGCTGGATGGGTTGCGGACGCAGTTGATCGCTCTTTTGCGAGGCGGGCAGGCCCATGTTGATTTTGAGACGGCGATCAAGGACCTGCCCGTGGAGATGCGAGGTAAGGTTCCGGCGGGGCTGCCGTATTCTGCGTGGCAACTACTGGAGCATATGCGGATTACGCAGCGGGACATTTTGAACTTCAGCGCGCCGCCTACGGGTGGGTACCATGCGCTGCCGTGGCCGGGGGCTTATTGGCCGGAGAGTGTCGAGCCTCCGTTTGCGAATGCGTGGGAGCAGACGGTGGCGGCGATCCTGAGCGACCGAGAGAAGTTTGAGGCGTTGTTACTGCGGCCTGAGGCGGATTTGTACAAGCCATTCCGGTGGGGTGATGGGCAGAATCTGCTGCGCGAGGCTCTGCTGATTGCCGACCACATGGCGTATCACCTGGGTGAGTTGGTGGTGCTGCGACGTTTGCTGGGCGTTTGGCCTGCGTAGAGAGGGTGTTGCGAGCTTTCGAGGAGAGTGATTTTTGAACGAGCCGGATGTGATTACAAGGATGCTGGGGAACCCCAGGGTGAAGCCAGTGACGATAGCGGTGGTGGGGTTGTCGGCGAATGAAGCCAAGCCGAGCCATTATGTTCCGGCCTATATGCAGGAACATGGTTACCGGATATTGCCGGTGAATCCTATGGTGGAGTCAGTGCTGGGGGAGCGGTCGTATGGATCGTTGCGGGAGTTGCCGGTGAAGCCGGATGTGGTGAATGTGTTTCGTCTGCCGAAAGATATTCCCGCAATTGTGGACGAGATGCTGGAGTTGGGGCTGACGAAGCTGTGGATTCAGATGGGGATTATTAATCTGGAAGCTGCGGCGCGTGCTGAGGCGGGCGGAATTGAAGTCGTGATGGACCGGTGCATTATGGTGGAGCATCGGCAGCATGCTGCTTCGTGAGCTGAGCGGGTCGCGGCTACAATCGTAAGAAATTCAGAATCGAGTGCCATGAAGACTTTTCGTTCTCTGTGTCTGTTGATGGTGGTTGCCAGCCTGGCGATGATGTCGGCGCGTGGCGTGGCCCAGTTGGCTGTGGTGGGCGATGGTGGGCCGGGGCCAGTGAAGGCACAGCATCTGACGGCAGAGATGGTGTCGCTGTCGCCATCGATTGCCGCGGGCGGGACGCTGCAGGTGGGTCTGCTGCTGACGCTGGAGGAGCATTGGCATGTGTATTGGGTGAATGCCGGGGACTCGGGGGAGCCACCGAAGATTACCTGGACTTTGCCGGCGGGTGTGACTGCCGGGCCGATGCGGTTTCCTATTCCGAGTCGTCTGCCGCTGGGACCGTTGATGGACTTTGGGTATGAGGATTCGGTTGCGTTTCCAGTGGAGTTGACGGCGGCGAAGACATTGAAGCCGGGCCAGGTGCATTTGGATGCGAAGGTGAGCTGGCTGGTGTGTCGCGAGGTGTGCATCCCGGGCAAAGCGCACCTGGGACTGAATCTGACGGTGGTTCCGGCGACGGGTTCGAACAAGCCCGTGCAGCCGGTGGGAGCATTGGGCGAGGCGTTGTCGCTGATTCCGGGGCCGCTTCCGGCAACGGCGCAGGTGACGGTGCTGGGTGGCAAGACGGATTTTGTGGTGACGCTGACGACCGGACAGGCAGAGAACGATGCGGAGTTTTATCCGCTGGATCAGGACCAGATTGCGAATGCTGCCGAGCAGACGGTAGAGAAGCTTCCGAATGGGATTCGACTGCGGGTGCAGCGGTCGGAGGATTTGAAGACGCTGCCGTCACAACTGCGCGGTTTGATCAAGCTGAGTGATACGCGGGCGTATGAGATTTCGGCGCCGGTGACTGCTGGCGAGGTGGCCGAGGCGCCAGGGAAGCCGGGGGCGAGCGAGGCGAGCGGGGTTACGACGATCAGTGCGATTGGGCTGGCGTTTGTGGGCGGAATCATATTGAACCTGATGCCGTGTGTGTTTCCGGTGCTGTTCCTGAAGGGGTTGGCGCTGGTGCAGTCCTCTGGCGAGGAGCGGAGTCGTCTGCGCAGCCATGGGCTGGTGTACACGCTGGGGATTCTGGTCTCGTTCTGGGCGATTGTGGCGGTGCTGCTGGTGCTGCGGGCGGGCGGGAGCCAGGCGGGATGGGGCTTCCAGTTGCAGTCTCCGACGTTTATTGCGGTGCTGGCGGCGGGGCTGTTCTTCTTTGCGT
>VFSW01016125.1_pt1 | contig 10216 bp, 11 predicted proteins | sample 5358111 | NCBI WGS metagenome assembly VFSW01 (sample SAMN11554181, study PRJNA540505) | mine drainage metagenome | isolation source: sediment from site ElyBrook_90M | place: USA: Ely Copper Mine, Vershire, VT | collected 2017
GGGCCCCCTCCTCTCCCCCCCCCCCCGGGGGGGGTTCCCCCGGGGGGGGGGGCTTGCCCCCCCCGCCGCTTTTTTGTGAGTGCCGTCGTGATGTCCTCGGGGCCGCTGTGACCGGTGCCGTGTCGGGGGCGGGCATGCTGCGTGCTAAACTCAAGGGCTGGATGTACGGCGAGGATTGATGATCGTGAGCAGCGGGCGGCGGTGGATGACTGCGGCGGCTGCATTGGCGCTGACCGGGCCCGTGCAGGCCTCGGTGTATGTGCTGTCGGGCGATGATCAGACCGTGATCGGTGAGGATCAGACCATCGAGACGGTCTATGCCGACACCTTGTACGACTTGGCGCGCAAGTACAGCCTGGGCTCCGAGGAACTCATTCGTGTGAATCCCGGCGTCGATCCCTGGCTGCCGGGCGCCGGCAAGAAGATCATCATCCCCGGCCGGCACATCCTGCCGCCCGGGCCGCGCACCGGGGTCATCGTCAACCTGCCCGAGCATCGGCTCTACTACTACCCGAAGGTCAAGCGGGGTGAGTCGCCCGTGGTCGTCACCTATCCGGTGAGCATTGGCAAGATGGATTGGCGCACGCCCCTGGGCGAGACCCGGGTCATCGCCAAGCAAAAGGATCCCACCTGGTATCCAACCGAGTCGGTGCGCGAGGAGCATGCACGGGACGGGGATCCGCTGCCGGCCAGCGTGCCGGCCGGTCCGAAGAACCCGCTCGGACGCTACGAGTTGCGTCTCGCGGTGGGTCAGGGCACCTATCTGATTCATGGCACCAACAATCCGATCGCGGTCGGCCTGCCGGTGACGCATGGCTGCATCCGGCTCTATCCCGAGGATGTGGCGGCACTGTTCCCGATGGTGCCGGTCGGCACGCCGGTGCGGCTGATCAATCAGCCCATCAAGGTGGCCTGGGTGGATGGCGAGCTGCTGCTCGAAGCGCATCCTCCGGTCGATGCGCAGGGACAGACCATCGAACCGGATCTCGAGCAGTTCTCCAACTTGTTGCAGGCGGCGGTGGGCGACCAGACGGTGGCCATCCACTGGGATTATGCGCGCGAGGTGCTGCAGAAGGCCGATGGCGTGCTCGCCACCGTGGGGCTGGAGGCGGACCCGCCCACCGCGGCAGTCGAGTCGCCGCCCGCCGGGGGCTTCTAGGCCCGCGGTCGGCGCAGCCGCCGGTATTGCCGGCGGTGCGCAAAGGCGCATAAACTGCCGGGCAAATGCGGGCGTAGTTCAATGGTAGAACTGTAGCTTCCCAAGCTACTAACGTGGGTTCGATTCCCATCGCCCGCTCCAATCTCCAAGCATCGCGGGCCGGTGCCAGCCAATACCCCGTCGCCCCTGATCGTGGCTCACCAAGGGGTGCTGTCGGCCAAAGGCCGCTCCTAAAATCCGAGTGTGATCCGTAGCCGTTATTGCCGGCCTGCGTCACGTGCAGCTTAGGTCGAAGCCGTCTGATTGAGGCCGCCGGTCCTCTGTTGGCTTTGATGCGTGAGTCTTGTTGTCTGCTCTTGCGAAGCAGTGCAGCAGGCGCAAAGCTTATTGCCGTCGAGGTCGCGAAAGTAAGACATGTAAAAGTTCGGTGCACGTTCGCCGGGAGGTCCCTCGTCACTGCCACCGAGTACGAGGGCTTTCGCGTGAAAGGAGTCTACTTCCTCCCGCGTAGCGAATCTGAATCCGAACATCGAGCCGTTGCCAACCGTGGCTGGTTTTCCGTCATAGGCGCCAAGCACGACAAAGCAGTGATGTCCACCTTGGCCGTAAACGCGGCCTCCGGAGGGATGCTCGAACATGGGAGAAATTCCGGCCGAGCCCAGCAGTGCATCGTAGAAAGTCTTGGCTTCCTCGAGACGATTAGAACCTACCGTGCAATAACCCAACACAGCCATCCTCTGTCTCCTCGCCATAGCGGCACCGTGGACGCCGGTGATTGCCCTCATTTTAGAGCTATTGAAATCCCCTGAACCGGCCACTCTCGGCGGCTGCATCAGGTCAACCCGCGACCATCAAGCTTCCGCTTGCCAGTCATGCAATGTCCTAATCGTTCCGTAGCCTTCGGCTTTTCCATAATACCGTTCGTCGGCCGTCACAAGCATTGCGTCCTCGTGCTCGAGCGCCACGGCGTGATACAGCGTGTCAAACAGATGGTGATTCGTCTCGATCGCAAGGCTGGTTGCGCGTCGCATGACGGTTGGGCTGTCGGTTATGGGGAACTCGAATGCAGCAAGCATTTCAACGTCACCGACGGCCGTCTGCGGGACGAGGCGCGCAGCTACCGCCGCCACCTCGGCTAACCAATGCACCGGCTGCAGGATCTCAAGTCTCCCACTTACAACGGATTCGACGAGCGCAGACGCCTTCTCGGTATCAGGTTCTCGTGCGGGATCCTCAAGCAGCCATTTGAGAATCACACTCGCATCGAGGACGACTATCACGGCCGTTCGACGGATCGCGCCTTGCGTACTTCTTCGCTGGTGAAGGTGGGCCGACCGCTACGCGCGACACGGAATTGACGGAAGAGTCGTTCCCGCCTGATCTGGAGCTTGCGCTCGCGAACAGCCCGCCGCATCAAATCCGCGATGATGGAACTCTTGTTCTGTTCACCGAATGCTTTGTCGAACTCAATCTTGACGTCATCGGGAACGCTGAAATTGACGGTTGCCATTTGCGGCCTCTTGTTGAAATCTTCAACAACCATAGTATACGCCTGCCGGTGCGGGCTTCAATGGCAATTCCCCCTGTAATTTACCAAGCATGCATCTGATGAAATCCAGCTTTGACGGCCCTACGGCCGCCGAACCGAGCCTGCAGCATCGGGCTATGCCGGACCACTTGCTCTGTCGCGGCGGCTCCACCTGTGATCGTCTCCAATGGTCGCATTGGCTGGCGTTGGCTCCCGTGGCATCGTTTTTGACACAAGAATCGCGCGCAGCGGTCGGACGATTTCATAACTCTCCGAGTTCAGGTGAGTTTTGGCCCCCGAGCGGTATTTTCGATTCCCATCGCCCGCGCCATTCCCGGGCGCCGCCGGCGACCCTCACGGGACGTCAATGCGAAACAGCACCTGCAGCGGGTAACCCATCGCGCCCGCCTGCGCCAGCAGCCTGGACACGTGGCCTTCGCCGCAGCCGAGATCCGGCACCTGCTGGCCGGTCGCGGGGGCGAGTTCCTGCAGCACCACCGGCCTTGCCGTGAAGTCCGAGAGGATCAGCGGCTCCTGCCGTGCCCATTGCTGGGCGTTCTGGTCGCACATTCCCGCGAAAGAATCCATCGGCACGATGTGGCCTCTAAAAGCAGCCCGTAAAGCAGCTCCCAAGCATACGGCTTCCCGATCAATGCGTGGCGGACTCACCCACCCCTTGCGGCCAATAGGCCCCGCAGCTCATCCCCCGAGATCACCTCGCTGCGCAGTAAACTTTGCGCCAACCCATCGAGTTTCGCCCGATTGGCCTGGAGCAGTTGCTGGCAGGTGGCCTGGGCCTGCTCCAGGAGCAGCCGGGCTTCGCGCAGAACCGCGGATGGATATCCGGTCCGAGCAGCTCTTTGGGCACGCCTGCCACGCTCAACATGCCGAACGCCGTGGAGAAGCCGAGCGAGCCCACCATGTTGATGGCGAGCTCCGAGGCGCGCTTCAGGTCGTCGGAGGCGCCCGTGGAGACGCTGTCGAACACCAGCAACTCCGCTTCCCGTCCCGCCAGCATCATCGCCAACCGGCTGGTGAGTTCGGATTGCTTGTACAACGGGTCCTCGGTGTCACGGGTAATGTAGGTGACGCCCAAGGCCCGGCCGCGCGGTTCGATGGTGACCCGCTCGACGATGCCGGCGTTCAGCCAATGGCCCAGCAAGGCATGGCCTGACTCATGGTACGCAAGGCGGTCTCTCAGGTCCTGGGTGAACAGGTCCTTGGTGGCGCTGACCTCGCCGCCGAGCTGATGGGTCTCGATCGCGCCGAGGAAATGCTCGCCCGTCACCCGCGGCGCGCGGGCCTCGGCCGCCGTGGACGCGGCCTGGTTGACGGTATTGGCGATATCGGCCGGGCCGGCGCATGGCCTCGTCGATATTGTCCTCATGATTGGTGGCCGCCACGACCACGACATTGTCCAAGGGGTCGAAGCCATCCATCTCCACCAACACGCGGTTGATGATGCGGTTCAGTTCCGACTCGGCGCCACCCCTGTCGCCGCCCTGGCTGCGTTTGCCGATCCCGTCCACCTCATCGATGAACAACACGCACGGCGAACCATCGCGCGCGAGCTTGAAGAGCGCCTTGACCTTGTTCACTCCGGCGCCGTAGAACGTCGAAATGTGTAGAGCACCAGCCCAGGTTCGGCCCTATCCAGGCCGACCGTCGCCAGACTGCCGGCATTCAGGGCGCCGCGAAATTCAGCGAGGCTCTTTTGGTGAGTCAACCAGTCATCCGGCGCCTTCCCGAACTGCAACGCCTCCGGGCTCTTACGGGCCTCGCTCTCCCGTGTTGCCCGCTTCGTAAGCGCGGTGACGCAAAGCAGCAGAGCCAGGGCAACCAAGGCCGCGATGGACAGGGGATAGTGCGAGCGCGCGCCGCGTAGAAGTCTTCCGAACACGAGTTGGGTTATACGGCGGAGACGCCAAGCCGCGCCGACGCCATTTCACATATTCACCGGGTCTCGTGTTCATGGTGGCCCAAGCGCGGTGCGGGGCAGGGGCGGTGTGGTCGGCGGTGGCCGGCGATGCCGGGTCGCCTGCTCGTAAGCGTAGGCCATCTCGATCAGCACGGGTTCTGACCAGGGTCGGCCGAGAAACTCGATGCCCACCGGGATGCCGCGGGTGGCCGTCGCGGTGGAAGCGGAGAAACCGCCCGGAACGACCACGGACGGAAATCCGCTCACCGCCCCCAGCGCGCCATTGCGCTCGACCTGGGTCTCGCCAAGGGGTACCACCAGCCGCTGTTGATGCGGGAAGACCACGGCATCGAGCCGCTCGTCGGCCAGGAGGGCGAGGACCCGCTGCTGCAGTTGCGCGCGCTTTTGCAGGCGCAGGCGATAGCCGGCGTCCCTGTCCAGGCTTTGTGCCCGGCGCAGATGCTCGCCGATGTGCGGATGAAACTGGCCGGAGGCGAGGATCTGCTGCAGCGACCTCACGGGGGCATGTCCCGCGGCAAGGTAGTTGTTGAGTGCCGGCTTGAACTCGTGCAGATGCACGCTCACGTCGGCGGCGATGCGGCCGCTGTCGAGATCGGGCGTGTGCAGTTCGCACACCGCCGCGCCCAAAGAGCGCAGAGCCTCGAGGGCATCGCTCACCAGCGCATTGACCTCCTCATGGATGGCGGCCTTGCCGAAGAAGCTGCGCAGCACGCCGATGCGTTTACCGCGCAGGCCGTCGGTCCGCAGGAATTGCGTGTAGTCGCCCGCGGAATTGCCGACGCCGGCCGTGGTCGCGGGATCCTCGGGGTCAAAGCCGACCAAGGCGTTGAGCAGCAGGCTCGCGTCCGCGACGGTGCGGGCGAGCGGGCCCACGGCATCCTGGGTGGCCGAATAGGGGATGAGGCCGGCGCGGCTGATCAGGCCGAGGGTGGGGCGGATGCCCACGAGGCTGTTCGCCGACGCGGGTGAGCGGATGGAATTGACGGTGTCGGTGCCGATGCCCGCCATCGCGAAGTTGGCGGCCACTCCCGCCCCCGTGCCGCCACTCGAGCCGCCCGGCGTGCGGGTGAGGTCGTAGGGATTGAGGGTCTGCCCGCGTATCCCGCTCACCGTTTCGCCCCAAACCGCGAATTCATGCAGGTTGACCTTGGCCAGCAGGAGGGCGCCGGCGCCGCGCAAGCGCCGCACGACGGCGGCGTCGGCGGCGGGAGTATATCCGGCGAGGCTGAGGGAACCGCCGGTGGTCGGCATATCCTCCGTGTCGACATTGTCTTTCAGCAACAGGGGGATGCCATGCAGCGGACCGAGGAAATTACCGCTACGCCGCAGGTGCTCATCCAGCGCGACGGCCTCTTGCCGCGCTCCGGGGTTGAGGAAGATCACCACGTTGAGAGCAGGACCCGCCTGGTCGTAGGCCTCAATTCGTTGCAGATACGCCTGCACCAATTGCACGGCCGTGAGCGTACCGGCGCGGTACGCGGCGTGCACGGCGCTGATCGTCGCCTCCTCGAGATCAAATGCTTCCATCGACTCTCCCCGGCGGAGCGTGGAGTGCCCGGCGTCAGCTCGCCTGATGCGCCACGTCGACCCGCTGGCGGGTACCCTGCTCGACGTCGTAGATGTGGAAGGAATTCATATTCCGGCCGTAGAGGTGCAGGGTCACGGCCATTGCGCGCCCGTGCGGCACGCCGGTCATGTGAATGTGGTCCGGATTCGGCACGAAGCTGGAAATCGACCGCTCCTTCAGGAGCAGCACGCCACCCCGCCGCAGGCGGATGCCGTGATCGGCGGTGATGTCGCCGTCGCGCGCCATGAAGCTGCGCTCCTCCAGCACCCCCTCGAGCACCCCCACCACGCCCCAGCTGCCGTGATCGTGCACCGGCGTCCATTGCCCGGGCAGCCACACCAGGGCAAACAGCGAGAGTTGCTCGTCCGGGGAGATGTGGATGGCGTTGCGCGCGTAGTGCGCGGGATCGGACCTGCGATGCTCGGCACGCAGGAACGAGCGGTCGCCTTCGAGGAGTCGTTCCATCAGGGGCGCGATGGCGACCACGCAGTCGGCGGCATCGCCGTTGTTCGCGGTGGCCGTCCGGCATTCGGCCATGAATTCATCCAGCCCGTAGCGAGTCAATGTCCCGGCCTTTATGGTCGATATGCTGAGGATGCCAGCGATCGGCGCATGGTAGCGCATCTGTTCCCGGTCACGGGGAATCCCGCCGCCGGCGGCGGAATGCGTTTATGCTTGCCCTTCCGCCACCGCTCAGGAGAGACCCCTGGTGACCAAGATGCTTGTTATTGCCGCGCTGCTCGCGACCACGCTGGCCGTGCAGGCCGGCACGGTGCAATCCCCCCCGGTGGCGACGCCGCCGGCGGTGAATCCGCTCGATACGGTGCCGGAGAAGATGCCCTTCGACCTGCCCTATGGGGCGCCGATACCCCTGGAGCGGGCCGAGGCGCTGATCAGCGCCGCGCTCGCCGAGGCGCGCAAACATGAGTGGAAGCTGAATGTGGCGGTGGTCGATTCGGGCGGCAATCTGGTGGCCTTTGCGCGCATGGACGGGGCGCAGCTTGCCTCGATCACGATAGCCCAGCACAAGGCGCATGCCGCGCTGAGTTTTCGGCGTGAAACCAAGGTGTTCGAGAACGCCATTCAGCAGAACAACTCCCCCTACGTCATGACGCTCGATGGCGTGATCGGCTCGCGCGGCGGCATCCCGCTGGTGCAGGACGGCAAGATCATCGGTGCCATCGGCTGCTCGGGCGGCACCGGTTCGCAGGATGAGGTGGTGTGCAAGGCCGGCGCGGCGGCGCTGCACTGAGGGCGCGGAGCCTGACGATGTCCCCGGCGGCCGGCTTCGATCCCTACCGCCAAGCGCTCGCGGCCTTGGCCGCGCAGAATCGCCTGCGGGTCTTGGAGCCGCGCGGCGGCGTGGATTTCACCTCCAACGACTATCTCGGCCTCGCCGCGTCGCGCCGGCTCGCCGATGCGCTGGTGGCGGCCTTGGCCGCGGGCGGAGCCGTGGGGGCCGGCGGATCCCGCGTGCTGCGCGGCAACTCGCGCGCACACGAGGCGCTCGAGGCCGCGGCGGCTGCCTTCTTCGGCAGCGAACGGGCGTTGTTCTTCGGCAGCGGGTATCTGGCCAACTTCGCTCTCTTCTCCACTCTGCCGCAGCCCGGGGATTTGGTGATCCTGGACGCGCTGGTGCACGCGAGCACCCGCGAGGGGGTGCGCGCGGGTCGCGCCGCCGCCCGCGAAGTGCCGCACAACGACGTGCAAGCCATGGAGGAGACCCTGCGTGACTGGCGTCAGGGCGGTGGCGTCGGGCGCGCATGGATCGCGGTGGAGAGCCTGTACAGCATGGATGGCGACCGCGCGCCGCTGGGGTCCCTGGTGGAACTCGCCGAGCGGCACGAGGCCTTCCTGGTGATCGATGAGGCGCATGCCACCGGAGTGTTCGGTCCCGATGGCCGCGGGTTGGCTGCTGACGTGGAGGGCCGCGAGCAGGTCGTGGTGCTGCACACCTGCGGCAAGGCGCTGGGCTGCGAAGGCGCGCTGGTCAGCCTGCCGCGAATTTTCCAGGAGTTTCTGGTGAATCGCTGCCGGCCGTTCATCTACTCGACCGCTCCTTCGCCGCTGATGGCGGTGGCGGCGCGCGAGGCGCTGGCCATCCTGCGGGAGGAGCCGGAGCGGCGTCTGCGTCTGGCCGCATTGGTGGCACATGCCGCCGGTGAACTGCAGGCCCGCTGTCAGCTACCGGCAAGCGGCTCGCAAATCCTGCCGGTGATCATCGGCGACGATGGCCCGACCATGGCGGTGGCGGCGGCCCTGCGCCGCCGCGGCTTCGATGTGCGCGGGATCCGGCCGCCGACGGTGCCCGCGGGCACGGCCAGACTGCGCATCGCGATCACGCTGCAGGTCGATGAGGCGCAGATCACGGCCCTGATCGAGGCGCTGGCCACGGAATTGGCGGCCGCGGGGGTGCGCCCCGCGGCCCCCCGGAGCGCGACCCCCCGCGCGACTTGAGGCTGGCCGGCATATCGGTCGCGGCCTTCTGCGCCGCCCCGGGAGAGGCTGCCCGCAGACCCGCCTTGCCCTTCGCCAAGGCGGCCAGCGCCTTGGCATGCGCGGGCGCCTCAGCCGAATCGCTCAGCGCGCCATTGCCCATGCCCGCGCAGGGATTCTGTTCCTTGGCATCGAAGTCCTCACCCTTCGGACCCGCCAGACAGTTGATGGCGTGGTGCAGGTGCATGCGCACATCCGGCAGCGAACTGGAACCGGCCGCCATCATCGCGTGCACGGCGGCCGTCTGCATTTCCTGATCGAGACCGGCGCCGAGCGCGGTCGCCGACCAGGTGGTGGCGGTGGCCAGCCAGAAGGCGACGGTACCCAGGCCGACGAGGCGTTGCATTTTCATGAGGCAGCTCCTGGAAAGGGGGAGTATCCCAGACACGCTAACAAGTTCGGTGTCGCCCGCCCAGGGGTCCGCAGGGGTGGACCACCTCGCGGGCGTTGCGGTTCTGCGCTGCAGAAAATGCCCCCGCGGCCGATATGACCTCGGGGCCGGATGCTTTTCGGGCGGCCGACCGTGCCCGGCAGGCCGTGACCCTCCGTTTCGGAGAACCCGTGTGAGCCACCGCCAATACTCGTTCCGGCCGCGCGCGCGACCGCGGTCCCACGCGCTCGCCGCCGTGTTCGCCACCGGCCTGTGGCTGGGTGCCGGGCCCGCCTGGGCGCTGGATCCGGCGCGCCGGGTGACACAGTACGTGGTCGATCACTGGCAGGGGTCGGAGGGCCTGCCGCAGACCTCGGCCGAGGCGGTGGCGCGCACCCCCGAGGGCTATTTGTGGGTGGGTACCCAGGAGGGTCTGGCGCGCTTCGACGGCGTGCGTTTCCGGGTCTACGAACCGGCCAACGAACCGGGGTTGCCCAACAAGCAGATCTCCGCGCTGGCCGTGGATGCGGGCGGCCGCCTGTGGATTGGCACGCGCACCGGTTTGGCGGTGTTCGAGCACGGCCGTTTCACCACCCTGCATCGGGTCGCCGCGCTGGAGCGTGCCTATGTGCACGCGCTGACGGCCAGTGCCGACGGACATTTGTGGGTGGGCACCGACAATGGTCTGTTCGAGGTCGGCGCCGGCCGTGCTGCGGCCTACGACACCACCTCGGGCCTGGGTGACAACCGGGTACGGGCCTTGCAGGAGGACGGCGACGGCAATCTGTGGGTGGGTACGGCGGGGGTCCTGCAGCGCTTCGATGGCCAGCGTTTCGAGACCATGAGCTTGGGCGGGAGCGGTGAGGGCGTGGTCACGGCCCTGTACCTGGATTCCGAAGACACGCTGTGGCTGGGTACCGGGAGCGGCGCTCTGTACCGACGCAGCCACGGCCAATTCCAGATGATGGCCCCCGCGCACCACCTGGGGGCCGCGGTGCGCGCGCTCACCCGCGACGGCGACGGTAATCTGTGGATCGCCACTGATCATGGCGGCCTGGTGCGCTGGCGCCACGGCGTCTTCAGCGTGCTCGACACCGCGCCGTTCGCCAACGGCGATCTGTGGACCTTGCTCGCCGATAAGGAAGGCAGTCTGTGGG
>VFSW01016126.1_pt1 | contig 10216 bp, 10 predicted proteins | sample 5358111 | NCBI WGS metagenome assembly VFSW01 (sample SAMN11554181, study PRJNA540505) | mine drainage metagenome | isolation source: sediment from site ElyBrook_90M | place: USA: Ely Copper Mine, Vershire, VT | collected 2017
ATTTTATACCTATCCCCAAAATATCTATTGGTGGTAGTATGGTAAAAGAAGGAGACAAAGCGCCGGATTTCAAGCTCGACGGATCGGATGGGGCATCGCATACACTGGCAGATTTCAAGGGCAAGTTCCTTGTTCTATATTTTTATCCAAAAGACGATACCCCGGGATGCACCATAGAGGCAAAGACATTCAACCAGCACAAGAACGAATTCGAAAAACTCAACGCCGCGATTGTCGGAGTTAGCAAGGATGGATTCGAGTCCCACTGCAACTTTATTGACAAGTACGACCTCACGTTCCTTTTGCTTTCAGATCCATCGAGCCAGACGATAAAGGCATACGGGTCATTCGGCGAGAGGGGGATATTCGGGCCCGGAACCCTAAGGAACACCTATGTCATAGGCAAGGATGGAAAGGTGCTAAAGATCTTTGAAAAAGTGTCCCCGGACAAAAATCCAAAGGAAGTCCTCGAATTCATAAAGAAGCAGAGCAAATAATCATGTTTTGCACAGCGTGGAATTGTCATAGCACACAGCCTGCTGCGCTGTCTGCGGAAGTGCAAGATACCTGCAATTCACAACTGCTACTGGAGTAGTTGTGATATTATAATAAGACGCCAGAAGCGTCTGGGTGTTTATAAGGGGCGTGGAGTTTGCCATGCACGCATCGAGCGCGTTTGTGTTGAGATTAGAAGATAAGGCTATGCCTGCAAGCACGTTCGGAGACAAATACGACCCTCCATACGCAGCCTGCAAATTTGAGCTGAACCTGCTGAAGTTGGATTGGGTTGAAGCGCACAGTATATACCTTCCCAAAGCTTGCGCATTGAGCAGCCCGGAGGTGTTTGCAATTTGGGCAGTCGCGCTCCTGAAAACAATCTTGAATGACACATTTACATTTCCTGCGAACTTTTGCTCAAGCTCGCTGACATTGTTTAGGCTTGCAATCGCCCCAGGGGCGTAAGGGTCCATGAACCAATACACCTGCGCCGGAGTTTGCTGCATGCACGCAAACCTGTTGGATAATTGTATAACTCCCTGCGACACCACCTTATTGGAGAGCACAAGGGACGGCTTTGCAGTCTCTATGGATATCACATCGAGCGTCAGATTAGAGTCATATATGGTCATGATCTCGTAAAACTTTGTCCGTGTCGAGGGATTTATCGCCGGTATGGTGACATACCAAAGTCTGCTCTTTGGCACGAACACGTAAGTCGAATTGGAGACATCAGAGAAATACGGTATAAGCGAGCTTGATCCGCTTACAAAATTGTAGCTTGCAAGCACTCGTTCTGTGTAGTTTTTGACTTGGGATTCGTTGTGCACGGGACCGCTGCATACTCCGTTGGTGCACGTGTAATTGCTTGCAAGGACCTTGGTGTTGTTTGTCGCGTTGGTCGTATTAACAATGGTTATGACCTTTGATCCTGCCACCACAAATAAGAGCAGCACCAGTATGACAACCAATGCTATCAGCGCTACATGTATGCTGTCTAGTCCCCCAAGCCTTCCAATGGGCTTTACGACAACCTGGACATCTTCGCTCTTCTTCTTTGCCATGCAAACACTTTATCATACGGGTCCGACGGGATTTTCATAGTATTATTATTTTGAACCCGTGACCTCCACCTTAGGACGGTATCGCTCTATCCAAGCTGAGCTACGGACCCACAAACAAAATACCCTGTATATACTAATAAACTTTAGCTTTAAGGCCTATTCGCAATCTTTAGGATTTAGGAAAGTCCCAAACCCGCAGTTTAGGAAAGTTCTTATATAATTTCGCAATATTATCTTGTTGATTGCATGTTTGCAAATAAACTAGCAATGCTTTTGACAATGCTATTCCTAACATCAAGCGTTTATGCTGGTTATGTTGGGTCTGCCCAGCTCCACGTGCCGGCAGTCCTCTCCAGCGAGAACCAGGGAACTCTTACGATATTCAACCTCACCGTTACAAACGGCACAGGCGCAATAAGCATAGTGGGCCCTACAAATGTTGGTACGAGCACACAGCAGTCTGCAAGCATTGCAGTGCAATATGCAGCGTCATACCTCAAAGTTAACGAGAGCAAATACAACTTCACCTACCACATAGAGGATACCGGAACAAACGTATCCGGTCCAAGCGGCGGGCTGGCTTTCACCATCCTTGCAATCTCGGCATTGGAGCACAAGCAACTATTGGACAACTTCACCCTAACAGGAACGATATCCCCTGACGGGACTGTCGGCGCTGTCGGAGGGGTGTACGATAAGGCCAACATAGCATTGCAAAAGGGCATGTCTTTCATAATAGTGCCTAATGTAACCGCTGCCCAAGGAGGAGGATTTTACAACTCATTATACTATATAATAGACAAATCCATAGGGATCCCTGTCGTGGAAGTCAGCAACGTTTCACAGGCGCTCCCGTATGCGTTCGGAGAAAAAGCCCCAACGCAGCTAACCTTCGTAGCCCCTGCAAATTACTCGATCTCATCCCTCAAGCAGGCAAACCTGACATGTACGGACTGCAACATCTCGCAGTTCTCAGAACTTCTCAATTTCACTTTCAATATAACCCAGGCGCAGATAGACGCCCTCCCAAGCTCGTATTCCCAGGCAAGGCAGTCGCTTTCTGGGGCGCTTTCCAATTACAAAGGAATAGGCTCTCGGGGATACCTATACGTAGCCGCAGATCAGTCATACCTGATGTACATAGATGCGTTCTTGCTATCGCACAATGGCGATATAGTCTCATCCTCGGCATACTCCACGATAGAGAATATATCCTCATACTGCAATTCGATATCTCCTCCGCAGATGACAAGCACGAACTACGAATATGTGATAGGCGGTGAAGTCAGGCAGACATGGGCAAACCAGACAATAAACTCGACTCTCTCAGCATTCAATTCATCTGGCGATTCCGATCAGATGCTCGCTAGCGTTTACTCCGCAGCTCCGGCACTAGGATGGTGCATGGCCGCAAACCAGATGTATAAGATGGCCGCGCTCATGAATGGGACGCCTGTGGAAACATCCCAAAACCTAACAAACCAGGCCAAGGCTGCACTTGCATCTGACCCGCCTGGCCAGTACTCCGCAGCAGCCCTACAGGATTACAACTACGGATACTATGCAGCATCGCTCTACAACTCCGCATATTCAAAAGCTCTGGATAAACCATTTCCATCGACGTTAAACGGCACAATGCTCAATGCAACCAGCGGATACATAAATAATGCAACATTTGGGATATGGGCAAACCAACTCGCCCTATCGTCACAGTTCTATCTCTACCAGGAAAAAATATCCACGAGCATAAACCAATCCATATCCGACCAAAACAGCGCCATATCAACGTCCATGCTCGCATACGGTCTAAGCAGCGCAAACGCACGAATAGCGGCCTCCTTCGTGCAGCTTCCTGCAGGTTCCTCAGTTCCTTCCGCCCAGATTAACCGCCTCGAGAGCCAGGTCCAAAATCTGACATCAGAACTTTACTACGTATTCGTTGCACTAACAATACTTGCAGTTGTCGTGATAATACTGCTGATCTTGCTGATGCGGATCATGCTAAACCAGCACGCGCCAAACAACAAAAGAAAAAGCGGTAGAAAGCAAGTGTAAAAATGGACGTATTCTGCACCGATGCCATAATGGAACAAGTATACTACGAATCAGATCACATGCTTGTAGTGTACAACAAATACCCTGCTCTTCCTGGACACTCTCTGGTCATTCCAAAGAGGCATGTCGAGACATTTATGGAACTTAGCGACACAGAGAGCTTCGACGTCACAAAAACCATGAGGAAGATAATGCCAGTGCTGACCCGGATCTATGGAAGCGAGGGATCATACGATATGGTGGTGCAGAACGGGCCCTACTCGGGCATGTCGATAAACCACCTTCACATACACTTAATACCAAGGAAGAAGGACGATTCGTATCAGGTAGACACATCACAGCTATACGAGGCGATTTCGGAAAGGAAGGCTGACATGTCCATTCACGTAAGCCATGAAGTGCAAAGGCTAAGAGAGGAATTCGGATACTCCCCAAAGTCAAAAAGAGGCAAGTAGTATAGCAATCAGCGCAAGCGCCATGGCTGCAAGCGTTATGTTTCTGGATTTGTCATAGAACTTCTGATTCCTTTTCACGACATATCCCAATCCCGAGTATACCAGCATTATGTCTGTAAGCAGTATCAACACCCCAAAGAGGTAATTTCCTGAAAAAGGCCCGATATATAGGAACAAGTACACGCTTATCGCGATCGCCACCACGTACAAAGCAAAGGCTACTATAGACGAGAGATATATTCCTATGTAACGCGGCAACGTGCTCGCCCTGCGGATTTCTACATCTCCTCTGTAATCCCTTACTGTACCCTGGATCTCCCTGCCCATTCCGCTAAGGAATATCATTACAAATATCAGCCAGAGCCCAGCGCCAAGCGCGTGCGTCACTACAAAACTCCCGAATATGAACGGTATGGCCATAGAGAACGCAACACATGCGTTGCCGATAAGCGGCGTCTCCTTGAGTTTGTAGCTATAAAGCACAGAGACGATCCCGAATATCACTGCTATCCAAAGGCAATATATATTTATCAGATAACTTGCAGCTATGCCTACGATCAGTGAAAATATAGTTATGGCGATGGCCGTGTTTGGGGACATGGAGCCTTCTGTGAGCGGACGCTTCTTCTTGTTCAGCCTGTCCACCTCTATATCAAAGTAGTCGTTTATTGCAAAGGCCGCCATACTTATGAATATCGGAGTAATCAAACTCAATGTCAGCACATAAGCATTTGGAAGATGTCCCCCTCCAGCAACAAGCTCCGCAGCAAGCACCGCAATGACAAGCATTATGCTGTGCTCTATCCTTGTAAGACGCAATACGTTTACCAATAACGACATTTAATTACAAAATTAGTTTAGAATGCAAGTATTTAGATGGAATGCCCAAGAGAATTAGAGACCAAAATAAAAGAAATATTATCTCTCCAACAATATCTGGATGGAGCTTACCTTGGACTTTGTGCCGTCCTCGTTTGTGAGATCCTCTGATCCAATTACGACTTTTGGGGAAGCTCTTATGTCGGTTACAAATTTGTTCCTGGCAATCTCGGCTACGTCAACGGCCCTGCTTATCGTATTGCCCCTAGCCCTTATGGTTACATTTTTAGCGCCGTTGTTGAATTGCGTCACCACAGCTAGCACGTAATTCATGGCAGGCTTTTTCCCTACATATACAACGTTCTCAGGTATAGAACTCTCTCGTCTCTCTCCGTCTTCTTCATGCGCCATAGGATACACCATATTTCAAAATAAACATCACATCTTTCTTATTCAGGGTGTGTTAAATTAAACCATACATAGATGCATATCAATCTATATAAACCTATTTCTATATCGCGAGCTCTTTTTGTTCATGACGATTTCGTGTATGGAATGCCTCGTTATCATTAGGGCCTTTATCCTGTCTATGTCGCTGTAATTCTTTTTGTTTGCAATCTTTTCCGCATGCATAAACTTGCTGGAATAGGCATTGAATGCAGTCTTTGCAGCAGCAAGCGCGTCTCTTTGATGGGCATTCTCCACCATCGCAACTCCATCTGCAAGGTATCTTTTCCTGCTGACGCTTATGTCGTATTTCGGCGCATAGCTTTGCGCATTGAATATTGCAGCAAGTTTGCTGACAGTGTCGCCAGCCCTGGTCTTGTCTCCGGCTATTATCACCGCGATTCCAGTTTCCTTTATCCTATCTACGAACCAATCTATGCCTACATGCTTCGCATTTGCCAGTTTTACTACATTTCCCCTAAGGTCCAAGCATGCAACTGCTGAATTCTCCCCGCAATCTATGCCTATTATCGTGTACAGTAAACCTCCCGAAGAGAATTACACGTTAAAATTTTTAAATTGTTAGCTCAAAACCGAAGCACGGCTCTTCTATTCCAAAATCAGAGATGACCTGCGGATGAAGCTCTCCAAAATATCCTACAACAGATTTGCCAATCATGACATTCGCGAATCTCCCATCGATAAAACTTGGATGCGAGGCTGGCTCAATTGTGTAGTCCATCTTAAGGTGCCTGAGCACCGATTCCGCCACGGCCTTGATGTCGTTGAAGTTGGATTTTTGGTCGGCGCATATCGCTGCAACATGATACTTCTCAACAGATACTCCACCACTGAGGTGAAACACAAGGTCTCTTTCGAAAATCCTCTGCGGCATTTTCTCATGGACGGACATACCAAGGTTCCTTAGCAAAGATGGGATTATCCAGGTCCTTAGCATTGTTATGCTCTTAGAGTTGGAATTCTTCAGCTTTATGTAGCTGTTCTTTTCCGCCTTGATCCTCATCCTCTCAAAGTTGTCGGCCTCGTTGGTAAGATACGAATCCACCATCTCACTATACCCCAGCCCTACCAAATTCAACGATACCGAATTGTTGACCAATGTCCTTTCCTCAAGCACGCCGTTTTGCGTGTAATAAATCGGCACGTTTCTGATAAAGTCGTAACCGTACGCTATGGCTATATCCTCCACTACGTCCTGTTCCGTAAGTATATCCAGCCTATACGAAGGGATATCAAACCCTATCTTTCCTCTAGTGTAAGATGCCTTGTATCCCATCTTGTTTGCAAGTGAGATCATGTTGTTGAAGCCTATCTTTACTCCGATCTGCTGCTCTATTGCACCAAGCTCGATCTTAATCTCCTTCTGCTCCATTCGCGGCAGCGTGACTCCTTTTTTGCCATAGTTCACTCTTACTGGATACACCTGCGCTCCCATATCCATGAATATCGCTGCAAACAAATCTGCAGCCTTTTCAACGACGTACTGCGAGGATCCTGTAAGGTCCACGAACACATTTGTGGTCTTTGTGGTGACCTTCGTCCTTTCGGAATTTATTATCGGTATCAATGCAAGAACTCCATTCGAATCCTTAAGCGCAGGGAAACATCTCTTGTCTTTGTGGCAGGTTATTATGCTTCCATACTCATTGCCCTTCTTGTTTGTCTGCAGTATGCTGCTGAACATCTCGCTCCTCTTCCCCCCAAGCGGCACGAACTGCTGATCCTCAAACGCATCATATTCCAAAACGTTGTCGATTGTGTCGAGGTTGTGCAGGCCTATAGCCAGCTTCTCCCTATGCCTTCCAAACACATCGCTGAACTTGTCGGAAAAATTGAGGAGGTGCGTTAGGGATTCGTCGTCAAATGAAATATTCTTGGCTACAAGGCCTGATATGTAAGGCCTAATCCGCTCTGCATTTTTGCCCACGTTTATTTTGAGGTACGGCACAGCATTCTCAAGCTTGTACTCAAATTTCTTGCTTTTGTGCATGAAATTCTTGAGCGCCCTTGCAAATCCCGCTATATCAAGCAGGTCCGGCCTGTTTGCAGTGACCTGCAGATGTATCTCCTCTTCATCTACGCCTTCGACTTCGACTCCGAGTTTCGTGGCCTGCTGCGCAATTTTTTCATAGCTCAAATTGCCTACAAGCTTTGAAAGGTATTTTTTGCTGAAACTTACTGCTGCCATCTCAACTCCTCTTCCTAATCCATCCGATTCCGCTGCCGTATAACTCCGTAACCGACTTTATCGAGGGATCCCGCATGAGCACGATCCTCTCAACTCCAGGTCCCCACGCAAGCACGTCAAATTTCTTGCCCGCAGCCCGGATTATCTCATGCCTAAGTATCCCAGCACCTCCCATCTCTAGCCACTCATTCCTCTCCTCGTAAAATGCCTGTATCTCAACACCCGGCTCCACGAACGGGAAATAAGTTGGCAAAAATCTTGTCTTAAGCCCCAGTATCCTATAGAGCCTTGTTAGAGTATCGAAAAGGTTTGCAAGCGTAAGATGCCTTCCTATTATCATTCCATCTGCCTGATAGAAGTCGGCAAGGTGCCTGTAGTCTACGTTCTCGTTCCTAAACACCCTGCCAACGGAAAATATTTTTATCGGAAGCTCGTATTCCTCAACATTGTTTAGGCTATAGAGGAATCTTGCAGTCACGCTTGTTGAATGCGATCTTAGCATCGCCTTCTCAGCGATCTCATCCTTCCAGTTTCCGTGCCATGCCTTCTCATGCTCTTTTGCCACCCTCTTTAGAAGCATGTTGTCCGATATGTCTATGCTCTGCGGGTTCTCCAAATAGAACGTGTCCTGCATGTCCCTTGCCGGATGGTCCTGCGGTATCATCAGAGAATCCTGAACCCAAAACGACGGCTCTACGATAGGCCCTGACACCTCGCGAAATCCCATGCTAAGGTATGCCGCCTTTATCTCGTTTATGGTGTCCCTCAATGGATGCGTTCTTGCCCCAATTGCTGGCTCCACCTTTATCTTGGCATCGTATCTCTTGAACTTCTTCCCTTTCCACTCCCTATTTGATATCATCTTCTTTGTGACGTTCTCTATCTCTGAAGAATCGACTGAGACGTTTGCAGACGCACCGCTGTGCGTTATCTTTATCAGGCTTATCGGTTTTGCCTTCCTGATCTGCAACAGCCCTCTTCTCATCAGCTGTTCTAGTGCATCGTTATACTTTTTTGCATCAGGTTTTTTTCCAGACGCAGCGCTCTCCAAAACAACCTGCTCGTCCCACTTCTTTTCTGCCATCTCCTTTCCTTGCTGAGTAGTGCTCACCCTTCCGTTCTCTATCTTTATTAGGTTCTTTGACTTTGCCCACTGGAGCCCTATGCTCCTCTCCAGATTTGTGAGTTTTTTTATTTCCTCTCCTTTTGCCCCCAGCCTTCTTATAAGATTTTGCTCTGGAAGTCCTTGCTTTGCATAATCCCTCCCTTCATTGGTCAGGCTATACTCCTCTACTTCCTCTCTAACTATCTGCACATAGCCGTCCTTTGAAAGGTTCTCTATAGCCCAGAGCACCGCATCCTTTCCAAGTCCAGAAGCTGCGCACAGCTGCTCTATATCTGTTTCTTTCTTAGATTTGAGCACCTTGAGCACAGAAGCTTCATATTCGTGCATTCATCTACCCTTTCCCAAATACTCCCTGCTTGCAATATACCCAAGCGCCACCACTGCAACTGCTATTATGATCAGGAATATCGAGGACATGGCCCATTTGTAGAGGCCAGTGAAATAGCCTATAACTTCCTGCTCTAGGGATTCCCTTAGGAGATACTGCAGCGAGAACTTTGCCAGGGGCTCTCCAGAATGCCATGAAAGATATGTCGCATTTGACAGATTCCCAATGAAACTCACTGTAGGGTAATCCGGAAGCGGATACACCGATATTATCTGAGCACCCTGTGGAAGCACTATGTTTAGCTGCGAGTTCTGCAAAAGCGCCTGGCCGCTCGCGGTGTGTTGGAAATTGAAGACGTTTGGATTGAAGGTGTACTTGAATACCCGTGGTGCCGTCTCGTTAACCATGGTGACATTGTCGACGTAATAGTTCATCTCTAGCTTCGCAACCGCTCCGGTGCCTACGTACTGTATCGGCCCTGGAAGGAAGGTGAAGTTGATTATGCTTGACTGCGGGTTTAGTATGTGCTCCACAAGCAAATTGGTGTTAAGCACCGCGCCCCAATCGCTCAGAGTCAAGTTTACCGCGTCACGGTCCTGCAGGTATTGCTGCACCGAATTGTTAGATATTGAAAGGCTCAGCGTCTCAATAACGTGCGCGCTGTTATTCGTATTCAATATCAGGGTTGTGTTTAGGTATGTCACATTCATTGACGCGTTTAAGCTCAACGAGAATAGGACTAGCCCAAGTGTTATCAGTAGTAGCTGCTTCATAAACCCGAATAATCATTGCCAGTTAGAATTTTTAATGGTATCGTGGCTAACGCTAGGCTTTCAAATAGACAAAACCGCGCTTACTTGTAGACCGAGTGATACACTGTGCTTGTGTCGTCTGTTATGACTATGCACTCTCCTTCACACTCTATGAGGCATGCCTGGCAGAGTATGCACGAAGGCCCGTTGACCGCAACCGATTTTTCCTTGTAGTGGTTGTGTCCGTCCTGCACGTCCTTCCACTTTGCGTATGTGGCAGGATCCTCCGTACCCTTCCATTGCCACTCTGGAGGTGCGGCGTCTGTGTTGACGTCCGGGCCGTTTAGGTCCTTCATCTCGAAGACTGCTACAGGGCATACGTCCTTGCAGTGTTCGCACCCTGTGCATTTTGGCTTTTCAACATATACTTGCATAATCTCATCTTTTGAAATCGGTATAGAAT
>VFSW01016127.1_pt1 | contig 10216 bp, 10 predicted proteins | sample 5358111 | NCBI WGS metagenome assembly VFSW01 (sample SAMN11554181, study PRJNA540505) | mine drainage metagenome | isolation source: sediment from site ElyBrook_90M | place: USA: Ely Copper Mine, Vershire, VT | collected 2017
CAAGAACACCACAACACCGATCAAAAAGAACCACTTGCGGCCAAACTGATCGGAGAGCTTGCTGACGACCGGGATCACGGTGGTCGAGGCCAACAGATACGCCGTCACCACCCAGGTGTAGCGATCAAAGCCATTCAACTGGCCAATGATCTTCGGGAGCGCCGTGCCGACCACCGTCTGGTCAAGCGCCTCCAACAGCAGGGTCAGCATCAGCGCCGCCAACACGGCGGCCAGCGCGGCGCCATGCAAGCGACGCCCGCCGCCTGCGGATTGCGGCGCCGGTTGCGCCGCTGGCGAAGTCGCTGCAGAGCTCATCGGGATTGCTCCTCTCAAGGTTTCTCGCTCACGTCAGTTCTGGTCAAATGATTGCATCAATCAGTTGATTGATAAATATGGTACACGATGATGAGCGATTTGTCAATCACCTGATTGAAACTCACACGCTCGGCTTGGCGCCAGGCGCTGTGACGATCTGAAACACCGGGTGACGCACCGCCTCGCGCGCGTAGTCTGCCAACGACGAGCTTGCCGTTACGTTTTAGTACCGCCGCAGGAATGCTGGGCCTGACGCCAGAACCAGCTTCAGGATCGGCGCCGCCTCGTCTGGCGGAGCCTCGACGGCGGTGAATTCTTCCTTGCGGCGACCGCGCGTCAGCGTTCCTGCGCCCGCCGCCCGCAGATTCCGTACCCAATCCACCACGCCATACGCCGCGACCACATACCGCTTGCCATTCTGCGTAATAATGACCACTGGCGTAGTACGTGGCTGACCGCTCTTGCGACCCCGCACGGTGAGCAGCGCCACCCCACGGAGCGGAACGCCCAAGCGGGTCAACGTCCCCACCACCGCATTTTGGAAGCGCACAAACCGAGGAACACGAACCGTCTTTTCCATGGCGCCGAACCCCTTCCTCAGGGTGAACTGGCGCGGTGGATAGTGGGGGGAGCCTACAGTCAGTGGCGGCTCACCACAACGTGAACCTCAACGCGCGCCCGGCCCGGCGTAGCCAACCAGCCAGCGCTCAATCTCGACATGGATGCGCTCGATGGGGTAGCCATCAGGATCGATCATCTTTTGCATCACACAGCCTTTGATGAAAGCAATCAACCCAGCGGCGGCGACCTCCGCATTGAGGTCGGCGCGCAAGACGCCCTGGCGCACGCCCGCAACCATATACGTCTCAATATGCTCCTGCCAGTCGGCGTCCATCCCACGAAGACTCTCGCGGATGGCGGGGTCGCGTAGGGAGCGCATGAAGAGTTCCAGAAACGCAACAATTGACTCAGGGTACTCACTGAGCTGGAAGAGAGAATCAGCTAATTCCCGGCGTACCTCGGTCAGCGGTTCATCCGCCGCGCCAGTGAAGGGCGCCTGTCGGGTGGCGAACTCGTGGGAGAGATACTCCACGACCGAGCGGATCAGGTCTTCTTTGGAGGGGAAGTAGTAGTGCAGGGTGGCGATATTGACGCCTGCCCGCTTCGCCACCTCGCGCGTGCGGAAGCGTTCGAGGCCGCCCTGGGCGATCAGGTGAAAGGCCACTTCGGTCAGCGCCTGCCGCTGGGCGTCGCCGTGCGCCGTGTGCGTATGCCCAGGCTGTTTCGCCGCCGAAGCGCCGCCGGGGGGGCAGTAGTCACTCTCCATTGTCATCACGTCCTCGAGTCGTCCGGCAATCAGTTCGCCTCAGTATAGCATACCCGTTGGCCACCCTTGCGCCAGCGTGGCCAAAGAACCTCGGCCACCAGCAAATGACCCAGCCTTGAGACCATTCCCTCCTGGCGCGTATACTACCCCCATACGATCACTCCCACTCCCGCATGGGAGGAAGTGTCAGGGGGTGAGGTCAGGTATTCGCACGCGCCCAGAAGAAACCATCAGAACCCGAAGGAGTGTTACCCATGGCGATTGAGACCCTTGGCGCCGACCGTCTCTTGATTGACGGTCAGCTCGTTCGCCCAGCAGGCGGACGCGAACGCACACTGATCAATCCCGCGACGGGCGCCATCGCTGACGTCGTCCCGGAGGGCGGCGCCGACGATGTGCAGCGCGCGGTGGCCGCCGCCAAACACGCCTTCGACGACGGGCGCTGGTCGCGCCAGGGGCCAGGCATGCGCGCCGCCGCGCTCTACAAGTTGGCCGACCTGATCGAGCAACACCTGGATGCGTTGGCCACAATGGAATCGCGCAACGTCGGCAAGCCGATCAAGTTGGCGCATGATAGCGACCTGCCCTTCGCGGTGGACTGCCTGCGCTTCTTCGCCGGGGCCGCGCGGATGCTCGAAGGCAAGTCGTCTGGGGAGTATGTGCCAGGCTATACCAGCCTGCTGCGCCGCGAGCCAATCGGCGTGGTCGGCCAGCTCGCCCCGTGGAACTACCCGCTGATGATGGCGATCTGGAAGATTGGCCCGGCGCTGGCGGCGGGTAACACCGTCGTGCTGAAGCCTGCGCCGGAGACGCCGCTCACCTCGCTTGCGCTGGGCCAGCTCGCCCTGGAAGCGGGCCTGCCAGATGGCGTGCTCAACATCGTCAGCGGCGGCGACGAGGCGGGGATCGCACTGGTGGCCCACCCCGACGTGCGGCTGATCTCGCTGACCGGGGCCAGCGAAACGGGTAAAGCCGTGATGCGCGCCGCCTCGGACTCGCTGAAGCGCGTACATATGGAGCTAGGCGGCAAGGCGCCGTTCATCGTCTTCGACGACGCCGACATCGAGGCGGCGGCGCAGGGCGCGGTCGTCGCGGGCTTCGTCAACACCGGGCAGGACTGCACCGCCGCGACGCGCCTCTACGTGCAACGCGCCGTCTACCAGCCGTTCGTGGATCGCTACCTCGAACTGGTGCGACAGGTGCGCGTCGGCGATCCCGCATCGCCGCAGACCGACATGGGGCCGCTGGTCTCCGCCGCGCAGCTTGAGCGCGTCGAGCAGTTGGTCGGCACGGCGCGCAAGAAGGGCCGCTTCCTGATTGGTGGCAAGCGCGCAAACGTCCCTGGCTTCGAGGGTGGCTTCTACTTCCAGCCGACGGTGATCGCCGATGTCGCCGACGACGCCAGAGTCGTCACCGACGAAATCTTTGGCCCGGCGACGGTCGTGCTGCCGTTTGACACCGAGGCCGAGGTGACGCAGCGCGCCAACGCAGTACGCTTCGGGCTAGCTGGCTCCGTCTGGACGACCAACACGGCCCGCGCCATGCGGATGAGCGCCGCGCTGGAGTTCGGCACGGTCTGGGTCAACGACCACCTACCGATTACCCCAGAGATGCCCCACGGCGGCTTCAAGCAGAGCGGCTTCGGCAAAGATATGTCGCTCTACGCGCTGGAAGACTACACCCAGGTCAAGCACGTCATGCTCGACACCACCGGCGACCAGCGCAAAGGCTGGCACTACACGATCTTCGGCGACGCCGAATAGCAGCAGAGGCGCGGCTAGTGGGTGGCGACCATCGCGCATAAGCTGGTCGCCATCCAGCACTCAGTCCAGCAGCGCGGTAGCATGCTCATGGGGAAGATAGGCGATAACGTTCTAGGCAATCCAACCCTGACAACAGTTTAAGGGGGGTTCACTGGATGCCAACCATCCGCTTAGAAACGTCTATCCATGCGCCGCCAGAGCGATGTTTCGACCTCTCGCTGAGCGTTGACCTGCATGCTCAGTCCCAGGCGCACGCGCATGAACGCCCAATTGCGGGCGTGTTGGCGGGCGGGATGCGGTTGGGGGACACCGTGACGTGGGAAGCAACGCACTTTGGCGTCAAGCAGCATCTCACGTCACGCATTACCGCATATGAACGCCCCACTCGGTTTACCGATGAGATGGTCACTGGGATTTTCCGGCAACTGCATCATACCCATCTCTTTGTTCCTCAGCCCGATGGGACGCTCATGATTGACGTGTTCTCCTACCTGGCGCCGCTGGGCATCCTGGGCCGACTGGCCGAGACCCTGTTCCTTACCCATTATATGAAAGACTTGTTGCTCGCCAGGAACCGCCATTTGAAACAGGTGGCTGAATCGGGGCCAGAGCCAAACGAGCAGTAGGCAGGGAGCGAAGGCCATGCGAACCAGTGATACATCAGCAGCCACCGATGAGACGCGCTACGACGAGGACGAACGCCTGATTGCAGAACTACGCAACCATGGCGTTGCATACCTCTCCGGTGGTCATTCACCTCCTGCGGCAGAGGTGGCGCCGCTTGCCCCATTGGAGCTGTTGCAACGGCTCGCGGCGTGCGACGACGCGCGCGTGCGAGACGCGGGGATCGCACTGCTGCTTCTCCATCCCACGATCATCGGCGAGGTGGCTGATCACGCGCTCCCGGAGACGGGGATTACGCTTCTGCTGGCAGCCAGTTATCTACGGATGATCTGGCGCACCCGCCTGTCGCTGGCGATTGGGCTACGGGCGACGGCGCGCTATGGTGATTGGTCGGCGCGGGCGCTGCCTGCCCCCTGGCGCGACGACGGGGAGTGGGGGCTTCGCGCCCTGGCGCAACGGGAACGCGAGCGAGTCGGTCACGCCTACAACTACTTGGCTGACTGGACGGCTCAGGTGGATCGCCTGTGCGCGCAAGCCTGGTCAGCGAAACTCAGCGAGCGACACGCCCACGATCTGCCGGGCGCAGCAGCCAGGGCCACATCCCCAACCACGGCGAAAGCTGCGCCTTCGCCTCAGATCAGCGCCCAGACGCAGCCACGAACACTCGCAGGCGCCCGTGGGCTATGGCATTCACCACGAGGAGGCGCTGCGATAAGCATGCGCGAACCAGTAGACAAAGCGCGGATCACACTCTTCTTGGAACGCCTGGGCGAGCGCACTCATCAGCCAGCGCGCCTCTATCTCGTCGGCGGAACGACAATGGTCTACGAGGGGTATCGCCGCGCCACGTTGGACATTGATGTGCTGGTCGAGGCCGACGACACCGGCCCGATCATCGCCAGTATCCGCGACTTGAAGAAGCAACTGAATATCAACGTCGAGTTCGCCTCACCGGCGGACTTTATCCCGCTGCCCACGGGTTGGCGGGAACGGTCACTTTGGGTCGGGCGGTTTGGCGCACTAGATGTCTTCCACTTTGATCTGTATAGCTGCGCGCTCAGCAAGATAGAACGCGGCAGTGAACGCGACTTCCAGGATACGCTGGCGCTGCTTCGCGACGGGCGAATCGATCTAGCGACGCTCGACGCAGATTTTCACGCGATTCTGCCCCGCATCCAGACCGAGGGGCTAGCGGGGATGGATCCCGACATCTTCGCCGAGCACTACCAAGAACTGCGGCGGCAGCTGGGGGCCGAGTAGCATAGCCACTTTGCGCGAACCGGCGAGCGTGGCGCAATTGCAACCGCCCGCACCCCCCGGCGGTCTGGGGATACGGGCGGTCGCGTCTCACGGTGCGCTCTGCATATCTTCTGCGCTAAGCATAGCCGCACGCAGACGCCGCTTCAACTGACAATGCGTATCGAAAGAAGCGCCTCCGGTTGTGCAGATCGCCCAGTCGCTACGGTTCGCTGGAGTGGGGAATCCTCACCCGGTTGTGGCTGGCGGGCTGTGGCGCCAGAAGTCCATGCAGATGGCAAGGTTAGCGGCGGCCAACGCGATATAGCCCAGATACATCACTGGCAGACCTAGCCCAATCTGCACCGTGGTTACAACCGTCGAGGTTTCAAAGAGCAGGGTCAAGAACAGCGCATAGGTGGACTCAACGACCAACACCAGAGCGCCAACGATCAGAGCGCAGATCGCCAAGGCGCACGTCATCCCGTTGGCCCGTCGGCGCGCCCATAAGATGTTCAGCGCCAGCGCGAGCAGCGCGGCAAGGACGGGCAAGGCAATCAGCGCCATGAGGCCACGACCGCTGAGTGTCGCAACCGCCGTTGAGAGCACGTAGCCCCTTGAGAACTGCCATCCGCTAAACTCTGTGGTCGTAATCGGCCCAGTAAACCCCCCATCCGACGCCAGGTGTTGTTCGACGAAAGTGAGCCAAGGGAGGTAGAACCCTAGCAGGATCAGCGCGGCTCCGCCGAGCGAAGCGACCAGTTCCCACGGGGGACGCGGGAGGTGCGGGCCAAAGTGACCCTGCTCAATCACAAATGACGACTCGAGATCGTCGTCAGCCATTGGTGACTCAGTGGAACCCAACATGGACATTGGTTGAACCTCTCATCACATCGCTAGCCCACGCCGGGCGCCGCCTCCCAGACAACCTCGCTCCGGGCAGCCACCACCACCGCGCCCCAGACATCGTGGCTCACCATATCCGAGGCGGCGCAGTTGAAGCGGCGATCGGGCGCGAAAGTGTTGTCAGCATGGCAGAACAGAATGTCGCCCCGGAAGAAGCGCGCCGAGAGCGCGACCCCGGCGTAGGGGCCACCGACCGCAAGCCTGATCTCCTCCGGGGTCAACGCCACACCATCCGCTGGCTCGATGACCGTCGGCGCGCCGCTCGGCGGTATACGCAGCGCCATCTCGCATCTCCTCACGGCGAACATCCCCGCGCGGCCAACGGTTGCGCAACTGCGCGTAGTCTACACGTTGACGCAGGATGAGACAAGCCCGACCAAGCGCTCCCTTAGTCCGAGTGCCTGTGCGGCTCACTCAGCGCGCGCTATAACTATCTCAGAGGCGTCGCTCGACCGATGCCAATCAGCGTAGGCTTGCCACTACTAGGAGACGACGTACAATGACCGACCAGCACCCAACCGAGCATACCACCGAGAGTGTCCAGTATAGCCAACAGCTTGAGGAGTTCCGCCGCCAGAAGGATCGCTTCTTTGGCGCCTCGCCGCAATCGCCGATCCCCATGGCGCAGCGCCGCAGCGGCTTCCAGGGACTGCGCTACTTCCCACCCGATCTGGCCTTCCAGATCGTCGCCCAGGTGACGCCCATTGAAGAGATCATCGTCGAGGAGCTAAACACCTCGACCGGCGATCTGCGGCCACAGCGCCGCGCCGCCGAGCTACGCTTCACGATCGGCGACCAGGAACTGGCGCTGCTCGGCTTCGCCGACCCCGACGATGACGACCTCCACGAACTCTTCGTCCCCTTCCGCGACGCAACATCGGGCGGCGAGACCTATGGCGCGGGTCGTTACCTGGAGACGGTGGTTGAGCCGACCGACGATGGCGCGATCCAGGCCGTCCTCGACTTCAATCTGGCCTACAATCCGTACTGCGCCTACAACGAGAACTACAGTTGCCCCATCCCACCAGCGGAGAACCGGCTGACGGTTGCCATCACCGCAGGCGAGCGCGCCTATGATGAGGGACATTAACTCGCAGCCGCGCACCTCCAAGCTGACTCCTCGGCGGTCGCTTATACGCTTATCGGAATCTGCACACGAATGGGTAACGTGTGCGGTCATCCAAGTACATCATGTGCGCCTTTACAGTCGGCGCTATTGTTGATAGGATGGATGAGCAATCACGTTGATCGTCACCAAGCTGAGGAGTTTTTATGGCGAGTAAACGACCCGATCCGCGTATCGAGGCGCCGAAGATGGCGTCGCTGAGTGTGGCCTGGGGCATCGTCGCCGGGGTCGCGTACCTGGGGCTGATCGGTCGGGCAGTGAAGTACCTGACCACCGTCTCACCCTGGCCAGGCGTCAGTATCGATCAGGGGCTGGTGACGGTGCTCTCCGCACCCTCGCAGAGCGCCTTCCACTTTACCGGCGTCGCGCAGACGGCGACGAAGATCGCGGTGATCGCGCTGCCTTTCGCTATCGTCGGGGTGATCGTGCTGGGCATCGCCGCGCGCTTCTCGCCGCGCCAGTTGGTGACGGGCGGCCTGCTGATCGTGGCGGCGCTGCTGGGGCTAGCGGGGACGGCGGTGGTCTTCGTCGCCAATGTGGCGACTGTCACCAACGGCCTCCAATTTCTGGTGGCGCTGGCGACGATTGTGATCGTCGCGATCCTGGTGCGGCTGCAACGACTGATCCGCCGCTTCTATAACAACGCGCCTGCGTTCTCGACCCTGCTGCTGACGGCTGCCACGCTCTTTTATCTGATCTTTAGCGACGGGGTAAGTTTCTCCAGCATCATCATCGCCCAATTGGATATCTGGCTGGCGATCATCGCCTTCGCGATCGCCTTCTACGCCGCTATTCGTATGGTGCGCCACGGACAACGCATCAACCGCATGATGGCGCCGCCCGCGCGCAAGTAGGCCTGACCCCTGGCCCCTTCCCACAGGATAGGAAGGGGAACGCAGATCACGCGCATCTGCGGCGCTGACCTCACCCCTCTCCCTGTGGGAGAGGGGAAGTTTCGCGCCACCGCTGCGCACGGCGCTACGCGCTAGGCTCGCGTCGCGGTATCCCTTCCCCCACCTGGGGGAAGGGACAGCCGACCGCCGCAGGCGTGTCGGCAGGGTTAGGCCTGCGAGCAGGGGCGACGCGCTGACGCTTCCATCGGATAATTCGACGCCTGTCCCTCCCCCGCACGGCGGGAGAGAGGGGACGCGAAGGCCGACAGGTGGGCCAGACGTTGTATTACGCGGTGACGGGCAGTCCGACCAGTTCGTCACTGATCTCCCAGAGACGTTTGGCGCTGGCCTCATCATGGGACTCGGCAGACGATTTCGCGGGCTTACACTTGACAAAATACTGGCCAGATACCCCTTCAACTTCGGGCGAGGTGGCGAGGTAGACCGAGGTGGCGGCGCCGCGCTCCGGGCTGATCAAAAAGAGGCGCGTAGCGAATCGCGCGACTGCGCTGATGGGGCGAGGCATGTTGTTCATGGCGAATCCGGTGCTGACGACGCCAGGATGCAGCGCGTTCGCAGTGACATTGCTCCCTGTCAGCCGACGCGCCAACTCGTAGGTGAACAGCAGGTTCGCTAGTTTGACTTGGCCATAGGCGCCCATGCCTCTGTAGGATCGCTTCCCTTGCAGATCGTCGAAATTCATTGTCGCCCTATCATGAACCATAGACGAAACACTGACGATGCGCGCTTTGGCTGCGGGCGTTCCAGTGGCTTTGAGCGTATCAAGCAGCAGGTTGGTCATCAGAAAATAGGCCAGGTGGTCGAGCGCAAAGGTATATTCGATGCCATCCACCGTCTCGCGGCGCGAGAGGAAGACGCCGCCCGCATTGTTGATCAGCACATGCAGGCGGTCGTGCTGGGCGAGGAACTCGGCGGTGACACGCCGCACCTCGGCCTGCGACGAGAGGTCGGCGACCAGCCCCTCGACGGCAGGGTTGCCGCTGCTGGCGCGCAGCTCGGCGACGGTGGAGGCGACCTTCTGAGGATTGCGCCCGATGATGGTGAGCGTCGCGCCGCGATCTGCCAGCCCCTGCGCCGTCGCGCGACCGATGCCCATCGTCGCGCCAGTGATCAGGCAGACTTTGCCCTTCATTGATGTCTCGTGTGGATGTGTGTTTGTTTGCGCCATACCGCCGCTCTCCGTCCCCTAAGCCTTCTTGTACTTGCGACTGGTGTTTCGCCGTATGAGGCGGCTTGCCCCGCCCCAACGCCAGATGGCGTCTGATGGAGAGCGTAGCGAAGATGGCGGCGAGCGATCAAGACGACATGAGCATATGTTGAGGTCCACATCTACCCAATCCACCCAGTACTGGCGCTGGCGTCCTGCGCGTTGATGCTATACTGCCCTGATTGAAGATTTTCTCAACGATCTGTAGTCAGTGGCTATAAGAAAGGTGGCGCCGGTGATTGTCGCGGTTCGGGGCGTCTTGGCGGGCAAGTCGCTGGATAGCGCTAGCGCCTTCATCACGGTCGGCGGTGTGACGTTGCGCGTCTTTGCGCCACTCTCCACCCTCAGCCAGTTGAACCCTGGCGAGGAGGTGACGCTACACACGCACTTCCTGGTACGTGAGGATGCGTTGACGCTCTACGGATTTGCCACGACGGAGGATCGTGATACGTTCGAGCAGATGCTGGCGGTCGGCGGCGTGGGGACAAAAGTGGGGCTGGCGCTGCTCTCCAATATGTCGTCGGCGGCGCTGCGCGATGCGGTGGTGCGCGAGGACTTGGCGCGGCTCTCGCTAGCGCCAGGGGTCGGCAAGAAGCTGGCCGCGCGCATCGTGCTGGAACTGAAACCACGCTTTGAGACGGGATCGCTGCCTGACCTGAGCGGCGTTGGCGGCGGCGCGTTGGCGACCGGCGATCAGCGCGCCCAGGTACTGGAGGCGCTGACGGCGCTGGGGTATCCGCCCGCCTCGGCGACCGCCGCCGTGCGTGCGCTGCCCGACGACGCCACCGGCAGCCTGGA
>VFSW01016128.1_pt1 | contig 10216 bp, 9 predicted proteins | sample 5358111 | NCBI WGS metagenome assembly VFSW01 (sample SAMN11554181, study PRJNA540505) | mine drainage metagenome | isolation source: sediment from site ElyBrook_90M | place: USA: Ely Copper Mine, Vershire, VT | collected 2017
CGCCAGACCGGCCCCCAAATGAACGACGGCCAAGTACGCGGTCACGACCCCCAGGCCGCCGGCCAGGCCCCGTTCGACAAGTCGGGGATTGCGGAAGAGGCGGCCGAATTGGAACTGCCGCCGGTACCAAAACGCGATCAGGCCAAGTCCGACCACGAATCGGGCGGCGGCCAGCACCCAGACATTCACGGCCAGGAACCGGCCCAGTTCGCGGACCAAAAGGACATTGGCCGTGAAGCAACTGGTCGCCGCCATCATCAGCACCAGTCCGCGGGCATGGCTGGCGATGTGGGGGCGGTCGGTCTCGGTCACGGGGGCCCAGGGTGCGCGGGGCCGACTCCGACTGCAAACCCTGCCGGGGAATATCGGCCTCAGACGCTCAGGAGCAGGCGCATCGGATCCTCGATCGCCTGCTTCACCTTGACCAGGAAAGTCACCGCCTCGCGGCCGTCCACCAGCCGGTGGTCGTAGCTCAGGGCGAGGTACATCATCGGGCGTATGACGACCTGGCCGGCGACCGCGACGGGCCGCTCCAGGATCGCGTGAAGCCCGAGGATGGCGCTCTGCGGCGGATTGAGGATCGGCGTCGACAGCATCGAGCCGAAGATGCCGCCGTTGGTGATGGTGAAGACACCGCCCTCCAGGTCGGCCAGGGCGATCTTGCCGTCACGCGCCTTCTGAGCCGCCGCGGCGATCGCCTGTTCGATCGCCGCCATGCCGAGCGTGTCGCATTGGCGGATGACCGGGACCAGCAGGCCCTTTTCGGTCGAGACCGCCACCCCGATGTCGTAGAAGTGGTTCTCGATCACGGTGTCGCCGTCGATCTGGGCGTTGATCGCAGGCACCTGCTTCAGTCCGGCGACGACCGCCTTGACGAAGAACGACATGAAGCCGAGCTTCACGCCGTTCTTTTTCACGAAGTCCTCTTGGTATTGGGTCCGCAGGGCGATGACCGCGGAGAGGTCGGCTTCGTTGAACGTGGTCAGCATGGCCGCCTCGTGCTGCGCGGCCACCAGCCGTTCGGCGATCCGCTGCCGCAGGGGGGTGAGCTTGCGCCGAGTCCGGCGCGAGGCGCCGTCCGCTGAACCCTCGGCGGCCACGGGTCCGGCCTGGGCTGCCCTGGATTCGGTCGGCGCCGGCGCGGGTTTGACCACCGCCGGCGTGGGAGCCGAATCCGCCTTGACGGCTGCCGCCTTCGCAATCGGAGCAACCGCCGCTGCCGGCGCGGGAGCCGCCTCCGCCGGGACGGTCTCGGCCGGCGCCTGGACCGACGTGTCGATCAGGGCGACGACCTGGCCGATTTGCACTTCGGCCCCGGCCGCGACCTGGAGCGCGATCCGGCCGGCGGCCTCAGCGGCGGCCTCCGAGGTGATCTTGTCGGTCTCGAGCTCAAACAGCGGCTGGTCCTTGCGGACGATGTCGCCGTCGGCGACGTGCCACTGGGCGAGCACGCCCGAGCTGATGGATTCGCCCATCGGGGGGACTTTCACTTCAAGAGCCATTGAGGGGATAGAGTTGAGAACGCTGGCCAAATTCCTTGCGCCCGCCAGCACCGTTTTTCGCCGTGGGTCAGACGGAGTAGACCGCGCCCAACAGGGCGCTCAGCTGGAGCCGGTGGAGCGCGAGTACGCCGACGGCGGGCGAGGCCGACGCCTCGCGGCCGGCGTAGGCCGGCCGGCGGCCGAAAATCTCCTCGAGTTGCGGCGCGATCCAGCGCCACGCCCCCATGTTCTCGGGTTCTTCCTGGCACCAGACCAGCCGGGCCTGGTGGCCGTACGCGTCGGCCAGTTCCGCCAGACGGTTGCGGTGCAAGGGATAGAGCTGCTCGACCCGGACCAGTGCGGCCCCGGCGATGCTATTCTTGGCGCGGTGCTCGGCGAGGTCGTAGTAGACTTTGCCGCTGCAGAGGATGATGCGATCGACGGGCCGTCCGCCGGCTTCGGCGGGATCGGGAAGGATCTCCTGGAACGAGCCGGCGACGAACTCCCCGATCGGCGAGACGGCGGCCGGATGCCGCAGGAGCGATTTGGGCGCCATGATCACGAGCGGTTTGCGGAAGTTGCGCTTCACCTGGCGGCGCAGCAGGTGGAAGTACTGGGCCGGGGTCGTGACATTGGCGACCTGGATGTTCTGGCCGGCGCAGGCCTGGAGAAAGCGCTCGAGCCGGGCCGAGGAGTGCTCGGGCCCCTGGCCCTCGTAGCCGTGGGGCAGCAGGAGCACGATCCCGCAGGTGCGCTGCCACTTCGACTCGCCGCTGACAATGAACTGGTCGATCACGACCTGTGCGCCGTTGGCGAAGTCGCCGAACTGGGCCTCCCACAGGCAGAGCAGGTCGGGGTAGTCCAGGGAATAGCCGTAATCGAACCCGAGCACGGCGGCCTCGGAGAGGAGCGAGTTGTAGACGCAGAATTGCGCCTGGCCGGGATCGAGGTTTTTCAGCGGAGAGTATTTCGCGCCCGAATCGGCATCGGTCAGCACGGCGTGGCGATGGCTGAAGGTGCCGCGTTCGCAGTCCTGACCGCTGAGGCGGATGGGGGTGCCCTCGAGAAGGAGGGTGCCGAAGGCGAGGGCCTCGCCAAGTCCCCAGTCGATCGGCCCTCCGTTGCGGTGCGCCTGCGCCCGGGCGTCGAGGAGCCGCCGGATCTTGGGGTTGGCCTTGAAGCCGGGTGGGGTGGCCGTCAGGCCGGCGACCACCTTGGCGATCAGCTCGGCCGGCGCGCCGGTGGCAACCGGGGTATGACGGTAGGCAGCCTGGAAGACGGCGGTCGAGCCGCGGAAGGACTCGTCGGGCTGGGCGCGGTGGGCGGCCTTGGCCGCCTCGCGTTCCTTCGCCTTCTGCAGATTCTCCTCAAACGCGGCGGTGTATTCGGACTTGATCGCGTCCCCCTGGTCCGCCGTGATCCGGCCGGCCGCGACCAGGCCGCCGGCGTAAAGGGCCGACACCAGGGGATGGGCCGCGATCCGCTTGTACAGCATCGGCTGGGTGAAGGAAGGCTCGTCGGTCTCGTTGTGGCCGTGCCGGCGGAAGCAGACCATGTCGATGAAGACGTCGCGCTTCCACTCCACCCGGAAATCCAGGGCGAGCTGCGCCACCAGGCAGACGGCTTCGGGATCGTCGCCGTTGACGTGGAAGATCGGCGCCTCGATCAGCTTGGCGACGTCGGTGCAATAGCGGGTCGAGCGGGCGTCGTCCGGATCGGTGGTGAACCCGATCTGGTTGTTGATCACGAAGTGCAGCGTGCCGCCGGTGCAATAGCCCGGAAGCTGCGAAAAGTTGAGCGTCTCGGCCACGATGCCCTGGCCGGCCAGAGCCGCATCGCCGTGGATCAGCAGCGGCAGGACCCGGTGGCGCGACTGGGTGGCGCCCCGGATACGCTGGCGCGCCCGCGCCTTGCCCTCGACCACCGGATCGACGATCTCGAGGTGGGACGGATTGGCCGTCAGGCGGACCTCGACCTTCTTCCCCGCAGTGGTGGTGAGGACGGATTCGTAGCCGAGGTGATACTTGACGTCGCCGTCGCCTGCGACGGTGTCGGGGACGTAATTCTCCGAGAACTGCTCGAAGAGCTGGTCGAAGGACTTGCGCATCACGCTGGCAAGCACGTTGAGGCGGCCGCGATGGGCCATGCCCATGACGATTTCCTCCACCCCCAAATCCGGGCAATGGTCGATCACAGCGTCGAGGGCGGCGATGAGGGTCTCGCCCCCCTCGAGCGAGAATCGCTTCTGGCCGACGTATTTGGTCTGGAGGAACTTCTCGAACAGCTCGGCCTTGTGCACCCGGCGCAGGATCCGGACTTGCTGGGCCTTGGCGAAGGCGGGCCGGAGCCGGCTCGACTCGATCCGCTCCTGCAGCCAGCGGCGGCAATCCTGGTCCTGGATGTGCGCGTACTCGACGCCGACATGGCCGCAGTAGGTCTGCCGGAGCGCGGCCACGATCTCGCGCAGCTTCATCTGTCCGCCGCCAAGGTAGGTGCCGATGTCGAACGAGGTGTCGAGATCCGCGTCGGACAAACCGAACTGGGCCAGCTCCAACTTGGAGGTGGGCGGCGGCGGCCCGCCCAGGGGATCGAGGTGCGCCTGGAGGTGGCCGATCGCGCGATAGGCAGCGATCAGGTAGTGGACGTGGGATTGCTTGAGGCTGTCGACGATCGACACCTCGGCCGCTGCGGCGCTGTCGAAAGGGGCCGTTGCGGCACCCCGGTTCGCGGCCAGGGCGAATCCCTGAAAAAAGGCGCGCCAGGTCGGATCGACGGAGTCGGCGTCCTCGAGCCAGGACCGGTACATCTGGTCTATGACGTCCGCATTGGCGCGGAAAGGAAGGTTCAGCGAAGGCATGGTTGGATCGGGGCTGCTCGTGAAGGGACCGCAGCCGAGGGTTTCAACCTACAGGCTGCATCGGCTTTGGGTCGACCTCAAGTGTCGCGGCGGATTCCGACGGAGGTTGCAATCGCGCTAACGATCGGTAACAGGCGGATAAGCGCACGCCATGGAAGCCGAAATAAGAAACTCTCTCAACCTATTGATGGAAAGCATGAAGCGCTGCGACGCATCCGCAATGACCGCTGAGATGGGGCGTCTGGACGATCTCCTGGCCCGGGGGAGAGCGGGCCTGCATCCGCAATTGGTCCATTTCCTGGAACGCCGGAGCTATCCGAAGGCGCTTAGTTTTCTCGGCGGAATGCCCGACATTCCGCCCGGAGCCTGCGGCGGGCGGCCGGCGCGAGGCTGAGCCATGGAGAGGGGAGTCAACGTTCCCACCGACGGCGGCCGCGACCTCGGCCAGAATCCCTTCGCTGCCCTCGATTCGGCCGGCCTGCCGACTGCGTCGGCCGGCAGGCCGGCCGCAGCGCCGGCGCCCCAGCGCGGCCGGGTGGGCGTGATCCGAGAAACCGCCAACCGGGGCGGAAAGACCGTGACCGTGGTCACCGGATTCGCAGGCATCGGCCTGCCGGAAAAGGAGCGCCTGGCCAGGGCGATGCGGGCCGCCTGCGGCTGCGGCGGCACGGTCAAGGATGGCCGGATCGAGATCCAGGGCGACCAGCGGCCGACGGTGGCCCGGATCCTGGCCGAAGCCGGCTTCCGGCCGGTTTTCGCCGGCGGCTAGGCGGCCAGGCCGGCGGCCAGCGCCAGCGCGCTTTTGGCGCGGTTCAGGATATACGCGTGGTAGCCGGGCGCGCCGTGCTCCAGGAGATCCCGGATCTGCGCCAGCGCCCAGTCTATGCCCACGGACTCGACGACATCGGGCAGATCGCCGGCGGCCGCGAGCCGGCGCGCGAGCTTGTCCGGCAACGAGGCCCCGCAGAGCTGGGTGAAGCGCTGGATCTGCTTGAGCGAGAGGACGGGCATGATGCCCGGCACGACCGGGACGGAGATGCCGGCGCCGCGGCAGCGGTCGAGGAACCGGTAGTACAGGTCGTTGTCGAGAAAGAGCTGGGTCGTGACGAAGTCCGCTCCCGCGTCCACCTTGCGCCGGAGGTTGGCGAGGTCGGCCTCCGGGCTCGGCGCCTCGGGATGCTTCTCGGGATAGCCCGCCACCCCGAGGCAGAAATCGGGGTGCCGGGCCTTGAGCAGGGCCACGAGCTCGTCGGCGTGCTGCAGCCCGTCGGGCGCGGCGCGAAACTCCGTGGCTCCCTTCGGAGGATCGCCCCGCAGCGCCATGATGTTCCGGAAGCCCCCGGCGTAGATCTGGTCGGCCCGTTCGTTGAGCTCGGCGCGCGAATGCCCGACGCAGGTCAGGTGGGGCATGACGGTGAAGCCGCATTCGCCCTTGAGCAGCGCGCTGACCTGGGCCGAGCGCTCGCGGGTGCTCCCGCCGGCCCCGTAGGTCACGGAGACGAAATCCGGCGCGATCCGCCGCAAGGCGCCTGCCGCCTGCCGGAGGGCCTCCACGCCCGCTTCATCCCGGGGAGGGAAGAACTCGAGCGAGCGGACGGGCTGGCGCCGGCCGAAAAGCCGGACAATGGAGGGATCGGATTGCAATACGCATCAACATATTTTGATTCGTTGATGCAAGTAAAGCCAAAATACGGCGGTTCGGAGCCGGCCTGCGCCGCGCCGTTTCAGGGAGTCTTCGGCTTGGCGGCGGCGGCCGGCGGCGGGGCGGGCTCGAAGAGGTCGCTTGGCTGCTGCGGCAGTCCGGTGAAGGTGTACGTGTCGACCTGGAATGCCCGGCGACCCATCAGTGCGTTGATCGGGGCGTGGGCGTCGGAGCAGGAGATGAAGGCGTAGACGGGTCCCGCCGGCACCGATTCATATTTGGGCGCGGCCGGCTTGGCCGGTTTGGCGGCCGTCTTCTTCGGGACCGCGGCGGCGGGCTTGGCCGGCTCGAGCTTCTTTTCCTCCGGTTTGCGCCCAAGGGCTACCGTGTAGGTCAGGCCGGCGAAGGTCGTGAGGCGAAAGGTCCGCTCGTGCCGGCGTGCGGCGGCGACCGCCGGGTCGCCAAGGGCGCTCGTGTCGGAGAAGCGCAACTGGCCGAGGGACGAAAGGAGCGAGGACAGGGTGTCGGCCTTGACCCTTTCTCCCGCCGGGGTGTGGTCCGCCGTCCAGGCGGCGTCCGGCTTCGCCCGCGAGAGGACGATCGGCTTGCCCGTCCCGAAAGGCACCTCCACTTTGGCGATGGCCGCCGGCTTCAGGTTCAGGATGGAGGGGTCGGCCCAGTTTTTCGGATCGGAGTCTATGAAGGTGTTGAGGTCGGACAGATAGGCCTTCGGTTCGTCGCCGAAGCGCACGAACTGTCCGCCGGTGTCGGGAGTCTTCCCCAGGACGACCCACCAGAGCACCTGGCCGTGGTCGCCGAGGAGCTTGATCGCGGTGTCCTTGAATTCGAGCCGGGCCATCACCACCGGATCGGACGTGACGAACCGGTCGATCTTGGCCGAGGTGAGGTCGCTGATCATGCCGCTCAGCTTCGAAAAGTCGACGGGGAGGTCGAAATAGCCCGGCACCCTCCAAGTCCCGTCGGGGCGGCGCACGAGCACGACCTGCTTTCCCTGGTCGCTCACCTCCACGCGGGCCGCCTTGAGGACCACGGACTTGGCGAGCAGCGGACGGCCGCCGCGCGCCGCGGCGGCCGGCCTCGCGGGGGGCCGGTGGGGGCCGGTGAAGACCGGCGACCGCGCGGCCCGCCCCCCGCGGGTGGCGATCAGGGTTTTGAGTTTCATCTCACTGCCTTTTGCGCGCGCGGTAGAACCAGAGCCCGAAGCAGCAGACCAGCAGGGGCGTGACGAGCAGGTTGATTCCCAGCAGCCGGTTCTCGAGCGCGTCGATGCCCTCGCGCAGGGCGAGTCGGATCTGCCGGCGCTGGCCCTGCAGGGCGGCCTCCTGCTTCTGGAAGCTGGCGATCGCCCTGGCCATCGCGGGGGTGGCGACGAGCCGGTTGCCCTGGCTCTGCTTTCCCTGAAGTTCGCTCAGCTTGTTCTGGACATCGCTCAATTGGGCCTCGAGGGCGGTGAGCCGGCTCTCGTATTTGGCCTCGGCGGCCGCCTCCATCCGCTGCACGACCGTGAAGGGCCGCAGGGAGTTGCCCTTGCCGCGGATAGAGATGAGGTCGGGGGAGCCGGAGAGGAAGTCGAGCGAGTTGGCGGCGAAGGACAGGTTGTCGTTCAGCGGTTCGGCCGCGGTCTGGCCGAGAAAGTCGATCTTGCGCACGCTGTAGTCGTCCAGCAGCCAGTCGCTGTCGGCGACGATGATGAGGGTCGAGGTGGTCTTCGACTGCTTGAGCGCGGCCTGTTTGGCGGCCGCGGCGGGCTTGGCCGGACCGGTGGCCGGTCCGGGCGCCGGCGGGCCGTCGGGGAAGGCGCTCTTGAAGCGACCGGTCACCAAGGCGGCCAGGGTCAGGGTTCCGGTCGGCTTGATCTGGCGGTTGATGTCGTCGGGGGAGGCGAACTGCAGCGTCGTCGCGTCGATCTCCCCGGCCTGGTCGTCGGTCTGGACCAGGGGGGTGAAGGTCAGGCCAGTCCCCGGCTTCAGCGCGACACTGCCCGCATCCATGAAGTTAAGCCGGGTGAGCTCCGCCATGGGCAGCGCCCGGGAGTTGAAATTGGACGCATCGAGGCTGAGCCAGTCGGAATAGCGCGCGACCGCCCCCGTCTGGGGGTCCTGCACTTCGGTCGCCACGCCCAAGTCGGCGACGATCTAGGTAGGATCGTAGCTGAGGCCCCAGCCGCCGAAGAGCGTCGGCAGGTCGCTTGAGACGTTGGGCGGCGGTCCGTTGAACATGGACGCCTGCCCCGCCTGGTCCCGGAAATAGAGCGAGGAGGGGTCGACCGCGATGAAGACGGGCTTGCCCGCGAGCAGGAACTGGTCGATGGCGAATGTCAGCTGGGGGGTGAGGTTCTCGGGCTGGACGATGGCCAGGGCATTGAGATCGGCCGGCAGGGCCGAGGCGGAGGCGTCGACGGGGACGATGTCGAAGGTATCCTGCCACTGGTTTATCACGTACTGGCTCGGCTGGGGCGCCTGGCCCATGGCGGGCATGCCGGCCGAGCCCTGCAGCGGCAGGCTGGTGATGAGGCCGAGCTTCTTCTTCACCGCCTGCTGCACGCTGTAGATCAGCTCGGAGAGATCGTGCTCGAGGAACTGCTCGCGGTCGGGGGTCAGGACCGGGATCGCCTTCTGCTGGTCCGCCTGGATCGCGACCAGTCCAAAGTAGAACTTGCTTCCGCCCTCCGGCAGAGTCTGGGGCTCCAGCCCGGCCGCCGTCGCCTGCTCCTCCTGCGGGGAGTCGGGCTCCGGGTCGATGAGGTTGAGGATGATCTTCCCGCGGGCCGCGCGCACATACTGCCGCAGCATCTCCCGAACGCGCGCGGCGTAGTTGAGGTAATCGACGAACTGGCCGCCGGTGTTTTTCGAGCAATAGAGGTCGAGCGTGATCGGATCTCCGATCTTCGCCAAAAGCGACCGGCTCCCCGGGGAGAGCGTGTAGATGTGCTCGGCGGTCGCGTCGATCCGCCAGGGCAGCGCCGACGCCAGGTAGTTCACCAGTCCAAGCGCGACCAGGAGCAGGGCGATGAAGAGGACTTTCCGGCCGATTCTCATGGGGAGGGATCAGCGCTCCAGCGCGACGACGTTGAGGAAGAGCGCCAGGCCGGTGAGCGAGAGGAAGAAGACCACGTCCTTCGGGTCGATGATCCCCTTCTGGAAGGCGTCGAAGTGGGTGACGAAGCTGAAATTCGAGACCGCGTCGGCGACCGGAACCGGGAGGAATCCCTCGAGGAAGTCGGTGAAGCTGCTGAGCCCGAGGAAGAGAAGCGCCGCGCAGGCGGCCAGGCTGAGGACAAGGCTGCTGACCGGGTTCTTGGTCAGGGCGGATGTCAGCGAGCAGACGCCGAGGTAGGAGCCGGCCATGAGGATCGCGCCCAGATAGCTGCTCGCCATCACCCCCCAGTCCGGCGAGCCGAGGTAGGCGACCGTGAAGATCATCGGGAAGCCGAGCACGATCGCCAGGGTGAGGAACGCCCAGCCCGCGAGAAACTTGCCCAAGACGGCGTCGAGCGTCGTGAGGGGGAGGGTGAAGAGCAGTTCCACCGTGCCCGACCGTTTCTCCTCGGACCAGAGGCGCATGCCCACCGCGGGGACCAGGAAGAGGAAAAGCCAGGGATAAAATACGAAATAGCGGTCGAGGCTCGCGTTGTTGGCCGCAAAGAAGGCGCCGTAGCGGGAAAACGTCAGCGACACCGAGATGACCAGGAACGAGACTAGGAAGACGTAAGCCACTGGAGAGCGGAAATAGCCCAGGAACTCGCGCTTGAATATGGGGACGACCTGGGACTTCATGAGTCGGATTGGGTCAGGCTGCGGAAGATTTCGTCCAGCCGCGCCCCCGGCATGCGGGCCTGAAGCTGCGCGGGGGTCTCGTCCACGACGATGCGGCCGCGCGAGACGATGATCACCCGGTTGCAGATCGCGTCGACCTCCTCGAGGATGTGGGTCGATAGGATGACGGCCTTCTCGACCGCCATGTGGCGGATGAGGGTGCGGACCTCGTTCTTCTGGTTCGGGTCGAGGCCGTCGGTCGGCTCGTCGAGGACGAGCGCAGGCGGATCATGCAGCAGGGCCTGGGCGAGGCCGACCCGCTGCCGGTAGCCCTTGGAAAGCGTCTCTATCGTCTGCCGCCGGACGGGCTCGAGGTGTGTGAGCGCAATCGCGCGGGCGGCCTGGGTGCGCCGGGCCGCCGCGCCGCGGAAGCCGCGGACTTCGGCGATGAAGCCCAGGA
>VFSW01016129.1_pt1 | contig 10215 bp, 4 predicted proteins | sample 5358111 | NCBI WGS metagenome assembly VFSW01 (sample SAMN11554181, study PRJNA540505) | mine drainage metagenome | isolation source: sediment from site ElyBrook_90M | place: USA: Ely Copper Mine, Vershire, VT | collected 2017
TACTGTCATCATCGCCCAGCAGTGCAAGTTTTTTGCCCTCTCTGGCCAATTGTTCTTTCAGAGCCCGGCCTTTCCCCTTCCCTCCGGGACCTTTGGTTACATTTACCATGTTGACTTCAACTTTCTTATCGATGTAATTAGTGATATCAACAATTCTGTTTGCTCTCTGAGGAGTCCTGGCGTAATAATACACTTCCTTAGGGCTATGCGGCTTCAGACCGGCATCAAGCTGTTCCGGATAATCTGTACTCATGCCGGCCATCCATCTTGCTGCTTCAACAGCATGAGCTGTAGCAATATGGTCTGGATTTTCCTCATAATGCTCCCATGGGTCCCAACATATTACAGTATCTACTTTCAGGAGCCTGAAGAGGAAAATCAGCCTTCCCTTAAGATCCTGAATCTGAATGGCATCCATCTGGTGATGCGGGTACAGAAAATCATATGCCTTTTCCATACCAAAGTATTTGGCAATATTAGCATTATCCACTTTGTTCCCCTCATAATTACCACTACTATCATCAGAGGTACGCAGAAGATATCCTGTATAACCTTCATCCATAAGTTTAGCCACTGTTCCACCTGCAAACAGGGGAATATCATCTGAATGTGCCTGAATTGCCAACAGAACTTTCCCCTGATGTGGTTTTCCCGGTACAGGCCTTTCAATTACAATCTCTTCCGGATCTCCCATAGGCCCAAAAAAACTTTTGTCTTTACTTTCTTGTTTTTGTTTTCTATCCTCTGCACTTAGACCCGGGGCAAATGTTGTAGCACTTATTAATGCTCCCGAGGCCAGGCTTTTTTTTAAAAATTCTTTCCGTTCCATATCTTATGACTTAATTAATTGATTTTAGAAATTTAAATTAACATGTTGATCTATTTCGCTTTAGCATTTTCCTGAATATATTTCTCCAAGCGGTTCTCTGATGGACCAATATAATGGAAGCGTTCTGCCCAGCCGAGTCCGTATTGTTCACCTAATTCCCTTGTTGATATTGAATAGAAATTCGGATCTTTAGCCTCAATGTCGAATACGACATTCTTGATATAGTTGAAATCTGTTTTACTGTCATCATCCCCCAGAATATCAAGAGTCTTTCCCTCTTTTGCCAGACGTTCTTTCAGTTTTGTTCCTTTCCCCACACCTGCTGGACCTTTGGTAATATTCAGCATGTTGGATTCAACTTTTTTATCCATGTAATTGGTGATATCCACGATCCGGTTGGTTCTTTGAGGAGCCCTGGAATAATAATATACTTCCCTGGGAGTGTGGGGTGAGAGCCCTGCATCGAGATGTTCCGGGTAGTCAGTTCTCATCCCTGCCATCCACCTGGCTGCTTCAACTGCATGAGCAGTTGCTATATGATCGGGATTCTCTTCATAATGTTCCCACGGATCATAGCTGATTATAGTATCCACCTTCAGGAGCCTGATCAGGAAAATAAGTCTTGCTTTAAGATCCTGGATCTGGATTGCATCCATCTGGTGATGCTTGTACATAAAATCATATGCCTTTTCCATTCCAAAAAATTTTGCAATAGCTGCATTATCCTTTCTGTTTCCTTCATAGTTGCCACTACTATCGTCCGAAGTACGCAAAAGGTATCCGGTATAACCTTCATCCATCAGCTTTGCAACGGTACCCGCAGCATACAGGGTTATATCATCAGAGTGAGGCTGAATAGCCAGAAGGACTTTTCCCTTGTGGGGTTTCCCGGGCACCGGCCTTTCAATTACAATTTCTTCCGGATCACCCATCGTTTTCAACATTTTTGAATCCGGAAGATCCTGCCGGTTTTTGCCTTTGTGAATTTTTTTCTGGTCACCATCTCCTGAACTTAATCCCGGGACAAAAACCGCACTTCCAAGTAATGCACCTGAAGCTATCCCTTTTTGTAAAAATTCTTTCCGTTTCATATTATAAGTTCATTTTTTTAGTTAATAGCGATATAATGTAACTGGTGTACCGTGTCAACAGGTATCCAGTCACAAAAGCTTAACGTTTATATAATTCAGTCCCACCAGTAGTTCTGCCGCTCCATAGAAAATCACTGGAGTTTGAAGAATCCCACTCCGGAGTTGGCAGAAAATAATTTTTATTCTCCCGGCTAAGATGCTGTTTTACAACATCCTCGTTTAATTCGATCCCGAAACCGGGCGCATCAAGCGGTACATTAGCAAAGCCTTTATCGTACAATTTCCGGCCATCGGTAGTTTTTACCAGCTCTTCCCACCATGGATTGTCCAGCGACCCGTTATTAGGCATCTCCAAAGCAAGCATGTTGTTTGTGGCGGCAGCACAATGTACATTGGCCATAAAAGAAACAGGGGAACCGGCAAAGTGCATAACCATAGGGACACCCTTTGATTCGGCATAGTCGCCTATTATCTTTGTTTCCAATAGTCCGCCGGAGGTGGCCAAATCAGGCTGAACAATATCTACTGCATGATTATCAATAAGTTTAAAGAACTTTTCTTTCAGATATATATCTTCCCCAGTAAGAGTGGGTGTATTTATTGCGTCAGTTACTGCCTTCCACTGTTCAATATAATCCATGGGGAAAAGATCTTCAATCCAGGCCAACCTGTATGGGTCAAGAGCCAAACCAACGCGAATGGCATTATTCACATCATAATTTCCATAACCATCGGAACCAAGCGGAATGTCCCAACCAATAATGCTGCGAATCATATCTACATATTTGGCCAGTTCATCCAGTCCCTTTTCAGTAACCTGAATCTGTGTGAAAGGCTGTTTGGTCCTTAATTCACCTGTTTGAATGGGAGAATAACTATTCCTGTATGCAGGATTAGTCCAAAACTTATCATTGACTGTTGTACCGGGAATGTTGCTGACCCATGAGAGAGACGGATACATTTTGAACCATGTTATCCCCAGCTCTTCAATACGAAATTTAATTTCTGCTTTAAATTTATCGACATCCATGTTCGGTCCGTCGTGCCTCGGAACATATGCATACATTCTTATTCTGTCCCTGTATCTTCCACCGAGAAGTTGCCAGGATGGGACACCATAGGCTTTCCCGGTTAAATCCCATAGAGCCATTTCTACAGCGCATACACCGCCTCCCTGCCTTGATTGACCGCCGAATTGTTTGATCAGCCTGAATAGCATTTCGACATTGCACGGATTCTGACCCATAATCCTGCTCTTAAGGATCATGGCATATCGCCAATCAGCACCATCTCTTACTTCTCCCAATCCATAAATGCCCTGATTTGTATCAATCCGGATAATTGGCCGTTGATTCTCAACTACACAATAACGCATATCGGTAATTTTTAAATCAGATGGTTTTGAAGAACGCTGGACTTTCTGGGTTGTCTCAGCTATTGTATCTTCCATAGATAAATGAGTCATCCCCCCCAGTGCTATTCCACCAATAGTTGCCTTTTTAAGAAAATTACGACGACTTTCGCTGGTTGCCGGATTAGCCATTTCTGCCTTGAGGTCATCAGCATCCGCTTTTTCTTTTTGTTTGCTCGCCTCAGCAATTTTATTCAAATTTGTTTTCATATTCTATAAGTTTATTAATGAATAATATTTTTAAAATCTTGTAAGCATTCCAATCCAATTATAATATTTATCGACCAATATTCTTTTCAGTGTTGAATACATCTAATCCCGTCCGGAGTTTTTCACAAAGAAGTCAAAAAAGAGGAATGTCTGCAGATTAATCCGGGAGAACCGGCTAAGCCGGATTGAATCAGCTAAAAGTGATTACCCGCTCCCCCTGCTCTCCGCATGGAGATTTGCTGATAAATGCTCTGCAATATCTTACGATAACCTTTGGATCTTAATCATAATAGAAGCTCTGTTACCGACCTTTAATTCACCATATTCCCGGTTCTTAAACCGTAGAATTTCCCCTGATTAATTACCTTTTCTGGCTCTATATAGAACTTATAAAATTCAGAAATGCAGGGTCACTCAGGTCCGTCGTCAAACACTATTATTTTTATTAAAACGTATACTGCTCTCTTTTATTATTTTCATTGATCCTGATGGGCACGTTGCACAACCTTCTCATTCACCCTATTGTAATAAATATCTGGTTATTAATAGTTTATCTTTTTTTGCCTCTTGTTTTTTTAAATATTTTTAACACCATAAAATGAACCTCACCCTCATCAGACTAAATATATGCTGAGAAGGTGAGATTCTATTTTACTGTAATAATACTGTTCAGGTATTCCGGGCCGGTATTATTTATCCCAGAATACACGTGTAGCCAGATTATCAGGTCCCATAAGAGCCATGGCTTCATTGTAATTGGCCACATTCACGGTTCTTTCCGTGTTCTGGTGCTGTAACCGGTGAACGAATCCTCCTGCGGCCGGAGTGTTGACAACAGGATCAGCTCCCGGATAGGGATTGGGAGCCAATGCCGGAAAACCGGAACGACGGTGATTTGACCAGGCTTCCTCTCCGGTTGCAAAAGAATTTATCCAGTATTGAGTATTGATTTGTTCCAAAGCGGTTGCAGGATCATAAGGATTGGCAACAAGATAGGCATCCTGCTCGGACGCAGGAATTGCTGCCGTAGCATCAAATTGTGCCATTTGATCCATACCTCCTTTTACAGCAGCGTTATATATTTCAGCAGCATCACCTGTTGCCCAACCTCTTTGCACAGCCTCGGCGAGTAACAACTGGGTCTGGCAATAGGTAACAAAGAAATAGGTGGCATCACTTTTGCCCAGGGTAGTCCTGTTAACCTGGGAATATTTCCAGGCTGCACCTGTTTTACCAGGATAATCAGGGGCTGTACTGATAGTAGCATCATTATATCCCATCGGCATTCCTAACTGATGAGTAGGGTCGGTGTCTGCAAAACCGGCTGTTGACAGATCGTTTGCAGGAAATTCATACAACACGGCGATCCTTGAAAGCCTGGGATCATTTGAATTTTGTAATATATCTATGAAAGGCTTGGTTATGTAATAATTAGCTCTTTCTGTTCCCTGCCAGGTACCGGCAGTTGGGGCAAGATAAGAAGGACTACAAATAACCTTTGCATTATCATTAATGCTGCTCATTAATCCACCATTTGCAGGATTAACAGCTATGGCCACATATTGCTGTGCTTTAGCCGGATCAGCTTTTGAATACCTCATTGCAACCCTTAATAAGATCGAGTTGCCAAGCTTTTTCCATTGAGCAACATTCCCGGAATAGAATAAATCAGTTTTCTCTATTGTGCCTGCCGGATCTAAAGCTGCGGTAGCTTCAGTCAGCTCTTTAAGCAAATCAGCATAAATGACATCATCAGCATCATATTTAGGCAGGAAAATCCCATTCAAGAAGGCCTGACCTGCCTCGAAATAAGGCACATACCCATAGGTATCTACTAAAACCTGAAAACAATAGGCTTTCCAGATGCGTGCCATATTATACAAGTTACTTCTTGCAGGATCATCTTTAGTCCTGGCAATAATGTCAGTCAATAAATTAATACATCCTGGATAATAGTCACCCCAAACTGATGATCCGTCACCGGGCTCAAACCATATATTATGCTGTCCTCCTTCCAGAGTACTCCCGAAAGGAGTAATAATTTGCTGGGCTATCGGACTTTGGTACTGTATGGTATAAAGCATCGCACTGTACTGTGCGTTGGTCAGCAAATAAGCAGGGTCCAGGTTCGTTGCGGCCACCGGGTTTGTATTTACCGCAATAAATCCTTTGTCACAACTGCTTAAAATAATCCCAATCAATAAAAGATATGGATATATAGTTTTCATATGAAAATAATTTATAATTAAAACTTAACATTTATATTAACTCCAAAGTTGCGAGTTGTAGGAAGAGTGTTGACCTCCATTCCCGAGTAATTATCATTTGTCGCGAATGTTGCTTCAGGATCCAGATTGTCGAGATATTTCTTAAGCAAAGCAACATTATTACAGAATACCGAAACGTTGAACCCTTTTATGAAGCTCCATTTGATAATTCCTTTAAAGTCATATCCGAGAGAAATAGTGCGCAACTTAAAATAATCGCCTTTAAAAATGAACGGTTCACCTAATCCCCTGACAGAGTTATAGTACTCCTCGGCTGGAACTGCCTTGGTATTAGGGGTTCCGTCTGCATTCCATCCTTCCATTATCACGCCGCCCTCTCTTCCCGGTAAGGATGCCTTGGAAAGACCATGTCTGAGAGCATTAAAATTGGTGTTGGAATAGATGACATTGCCGCCCTTTCCGTCTATTTGTATGAAAAGACTGAGATTTTTATAGGTTAGAGTATTCATCCAGGCTGCTGACCAGGTTGGCACTCCGCTTCCATAGGTCTTAAGATTACCTAAAAGGGGTTTCCCGCCTGAGGTAAGGATCCGGCCCTGGTCATCCCTTTTATAATCAAAGCCTTGCACAGAAGCCAGGGGTTTTCCCAATTCATGAGCAACAAAACCTACCCAGCCACCGGTTGCAACCCTGAAGCTTTTCTGACCTCCGGCCAGCTCCACCACTTCGCTTTTATTAAAGGCTCCGCTGAAGCTGGTTTGCCATACTATCTCTTTTTCAACCGGAACAAGGGTGAGCATCATCTCAATTCCATCGTTCCTTAATTTCCCAATATTTACCTTTGTCTGATTGTAACCCGAAGCACTCGAAACAGCTACATTAAGAATTTCATCAACAGTGTTTTTACGATATATCGAGATATCAAGGTTTACGCGGCTGTTAAATGTCCTCAGTTCCAACCCTACTTCTGCCTCTTTAACTTTTAAGGGTCTCAGATTAGGGTTAGGACTGATAGTAGTGCTTATGCCTCCAATGCCTACTCCATTAAGAGTATTGGCATTTATTCCATAATAAAGGGCATTTGTATAAGGATCAGTATCACCACCTACTTCAGCGTAAGCAACACGGACTTTACCAAAATTAAACCAATTGGGCCTGTTGGCAAACACATCGGAGAATATAAAACTGGTACTTGCCGAAGGATACAAATAACTGTTGGAATTTGGATTAAGGGTTGAAAACCAGTCATTCCGTGCTGTAAGGTTAACAAACAACAACCTTTTATAAGACAGCTCCAGAGTTCCATAAAGAGAGTTTACTTTCTTTTCGGCATAACTATATCCCGGGCTCTTAGTCTGACCATTCTCAATAGTATATAAATCACGGACATAGAAGTTGGTAACGCTTGTGCCCATCCTGTCAGATGTTTGATCCATTCTATTCCCTCCCACTGTAAGGTCTGCTCCCACGTCGCCAAAATCATGCTTGGCACCGATAAGAAAGTCCATATTCAATTCCCGGAAGGTGGATGCATCCTGATAATAAGACCCGTTGAAACCGGTTGGAGCTGCATTTAACCAACGAGTGCCTGTAGGCACGTTATAATTTGAGGGTCTGCCATAATAATCCTGCCCGATACGCCCCAAAGCATAAAGCCAGTCGTTAAACTGATAGCGAAGTGAGATATTTCCGAACAGCCTGTCGCGGTGGATATCTTCGGTATGCTGATATGCCACCCAGTATGGGTTATCCCTGTTTGTAAAACGGGCAAGCGGCATTTCTGTATTCTGGGCAGTTTTATAGTTTTTCAGCCAGTTTACATCGATACTGTTAGCAAATGTAGAAATTGTTGTAGGAATACATAAGCTCTCAATACCAATCTGCGGAGGATTATGATTAAACTCATTCGAATAATTGGCATTCATATTAACAGTAAGCTTTTCTGTAAGCTTATAGTCAAAGTTTACGTTAAATATTTTCTTGTGAAAATCTGAGTTGGGTATAATATTGTTTGCATCAGTATTCGCAAATGATAATCTGAAATTTCCCTTATCATTTCCGCCGCTCACAGCAACCGTACTGGTATAAGTCATCCCGGTCCTGTAAAAGTCTTTAATACGATTCTTAGCAGGCAAATAGGGCTGACTGGTCCCATCAAAAATAGGGGTGGGTACACCATCGAATTTCTCACCAAAACTCCAGACACCTGAACTTTGAGCATCAGATTGGGAAGTAGGACGTAATCCATTTTCACCCTGTCCGTACTCATACTGCCAGTCTGTATAGTCAAGCGCTGTTGCTGACTGTATATTTGAATTAATTTCAATTCCGATCCCCCTTTGTCCCTTCCCTGACTTTGTTGTAATAATTATTGCTCCGTCTTTAGCTCTGTATCCATAAAGAGCGGCAGCCGCTGTACCTTTTAAAACAGTCATTGATTCGATATCATCTGCATTCAGGCTCTGTAATCCATCACCGGAATCAGAAGAACCACCGTTTGGATTGGCATAACTTGTAGATGTGGCACCAATTGAGTTATTGCTGAACGGAACTCCGTTAACAATGATCAGGGGTGAGTTATATCCTCCAAACGATGACTGACCACGAATACGGATCTTTGAAGATCCACCAGGGCCGCTTGTTGGAGCGGTTACAACCATCCCTGCAACCTTACCTACCAGGCTGTTCCCGATATTTGATACAGTGGCTACAGCAATCTGCTTATTATCAACAGATGCTGCTGCATAACCAAGACTTCTGGCTTCTCTCTTTATACCCAGGGAGGTAACAACTACCTCGTTCAATGCCTGGACGTCAGATTCAATTTTGACATCAATTACCTTTTGCCCTGTATAGTTTACCCGTGCAGTTTTATACCCGATATAGGATATAACCAGCACTGAGTTTAAAGGTGGCGCAGCGAGAGTGAACCCTCCGGTTGCGTCACTGATTGTCCCGGTTGTTGTACCCTCGATGGCTATATTCACGCCAACAAGCGCCTCCCCGGTTGTGAAATCAGTAATTTTGCCGGAAATTTTTGCCTGCTGAGGCTCAGACATCCCGCTTACAGCGTCTGTAGGATCCAGCACTGAAGCGTTAGTTCGCGAAATTCCCAGCATCATTAAAATCAAAGTAAAATTGAGAGCCAGGAACAACTTTCCCAGGGAACTATTGAATAATTCCCAGAAACGGTGGTTTTTTTTCATAAGTTTTAAAGGTTTAGGTTCAAGAACTCGAAATTATTTTCTACAAGGAAAAGTTAACAAAATAGTTTTAAAATACAAGCTCGTTTATCACTTATTTTATTGATAATATTAAAAAATGATATATATCACAAATCTTAACCTGACTGTAATATCATGAAACCGGAATTTGCACTTTGCAAATTCCGGAATTGGAATTAAATGAATCACTTAAGCTTCCGCGGTAGCTCTTGCTCACAGGTTCGGACCCTTGTAATAATTGGTCTACATTCGCGACTTAATCTGCACTATTTCAGCGTTTTTAAGGTCATCTTCGTAGGTTACCAGACCAAATTCCTTTGTTATGTCACTTATAAATACCTCAGGCGAGAGACTTTCAATAGTAGTCCATTCTTCTTCATGATGTGTAGATATTTTGACTTTCCTTCCATATTTTTGCTCAATATCCTTGTATTCTTTGAGAAAATCAGCCGTCGGGAAAAATGCTTTTTCCATGTTCACGGGAGCACAATATAAATTAGGATTCCAGATTCCGGTCTGAGCAACTGTTTCCCCTGATATATCGCAGATCCTTGAAACATTTTTTAGGGTACTTGAGGCAACAACGACTTTATGCTGCCATGCTTTTGTATTTACCATTTTCCCACCATCAAATGCTGAACACCAAAAAATGATCTTAGCACCTTGTTTCTTAAGCATCTGCCATCCGTCATCCCAGTTTATATCATAGCAAATCTGGATTCCGATTGGTCCGAATTCAGTCTGAATTACCGGCTGAATTAACGGACCACTTGTAACGCCTCTGGTTGTTATTTCCCTTTCAGTTGCATGAATCTTATGGTAGGCGCCGATCTTTTTGCCCTTCCTGTCGAAAACTATTATCGAATTGTAATTTCTTCCGTTGTCTGAAGTATAGGCCGGACAAAGGGTATAACAATTATTATCTTTTGAGAATTCCGAAAGCTTTTCCTGAACACCGTTTGAAATTTCAACCTTTTGAGCAATTGTCAGCTTGACCGGGACATATGGGAAAGATTCAGGAAGAAGAACAAAGTCGGGATGATATGGCACAGTTTCTTTGAGTATCTCATATACCTGATCAGCCATTAATGCGGGTGTTTCTGCGCTTAATCCCATCTGGGAAATTCCTGCAATCCAAACCTGCCGGTTAGTTCTTTTGTTTTCCTGGCCTGTTAAGTAAGGAATATTTGCTGCCCCAAGAGGGATGATTGATGCCATACCT
>VFSW01016130.1_pt1 | contig 10215 bp, 7 predicted proteins | sample 5358111 | NCBI WGS metagenome assembly VFSW01 (sample SAMN11554181, study PRJNA540505) | mine drainage metagenome | isolation source: sediment from site ElyBrook_90M | place: USA: Ely Copper Mine, Vershire, VT | collected 2017
CCTCTGACCCCGGCGCTGCCGTTGGCCCCCGGCCATTCCGATCTGGGCCGTCCGGGGGGGGGCGGGGGGGGCCGCGGGTGGGGGGGGCCCCCCCGCGCCCGGTGCGTGACGTCGTGCTCGATGGCCGCTTTGTCGGTGCGGGGCGCGGTGGGCCGGCGGAGCAGGTGGCCGCCTTCATCGCCGCCAGCGCGCCGGGCGATGTTTTGCGCGCATGGTTCGGCACCGACGGCGCAACGCCGTTGGCCGCCGATCCCGCGCGTCTGCGTCTGGCGCTCGACCGCGATATCACCGCCATGGATGCGCTGATCGGGGCGCAACTCGATGCCATTCTGCACCACTCCCGGCTGCGCCGTCTGGAAGGTGCGTGGCGCGGGATCGCCTGGCTGGTTGGCGGGATCGAGCCGGGCGGGCGGGTCAAGGTGCGGGTGCTCAATGCCGGCTGGCCGGAGATCGTGCGCGACCTCGAACGCGCCGCCGAGTTCGACCAGAGCCAGTTGTTCCGCAAGATCTACGAGGAGGAATTCGGCACGCCCGGCGGCGAGCCTTACGGGCTGCTGGTGATCGACCACGAACTGCGCCATCGTCCCGGCCCGGGCGCGCCGACCGACGATATCGGGGCGCTCAAGCTGCTTGCGGGCGTCGCCGCGGCCGCTTTCCTGCCCACCGTGCTCGCCGCCGCGCCCGAGTTGCTCGAACTCGATTCGTTCGGCGACCTTGCCGTGGTGAGCGACCCCGCCGCCGCCTTCCGCGGTGCCGAGTACACGCGCTGGCGCGGGTTGTTCGCGCTCGACGACATCCGCTTCCTCGCCCTCACGCTGCCGCGGCTGCTGGCACGCCCGCCGTGGCACCCTTCTCCGCTGCGGCCGGAACCGTTCCGCTACGAGGAGGATGCGCCGAACGCCGCGAGCCGGGTGTGGATGAGCCCCGCCTATGCCTTCGCCGCCACGGTCACCCGCGCCTTTGCCGATTTCGGCTGGCCGGCCGATGTGCGCGGCGTCGAGACCGACCAGCACAGCGGCGGCCTGGTGGATGAATTGCCGCTCGAAGCCTTCGCCACCGATCCCGGCATGATCTGGGTGCGCCCGCCGCTGGAGGTGGTGCTGACCGACCACCAGGAGCGTGCCCTGGTCGATGCCGGCTTCATGCCGCTCGCCAGCATCCCGTGGTCGGAGGAGGCGGTGTTCGGCGCCGTGCGCAGCCTGCAGGCGCCGCGGATGTACGCCGGCGCGGGGGCGGAGGCCGCCAACGCCAATGCGCGCCTGTCCACCCAGATCAACACCCTGCTTTGCGTCTCGCGCTTCGCCCACTACCTCAAGGTACTCGGGCGCGACATGGTCGGCTCCTTTCGCACCGCCGAGGACATCGAGCAGCAATTGCAGACCTGGCTCAGCCGCCATGTGAATGCGAGCGTGGGCGGGGGCGCGGAGAGCCGCTCACGCTACCCGCTCCTCGCCGGCCGGGTCAGCGTGCGCGAGCGGCCGGGCAGGCCTGGCGTGTTCGGCTGCATCATTCATCTCCAGCCGCATTTCCAGCTGGACGACGTTTCGGCCAGCTTCCGGCTGGTCACCGATATCGCCGCTCCCGGTTCGGTGCGATAAGCGGCGCAACGCGACCAGATGCGGCAACGGCAGGAGGAAGACCGATGGGGGATGTATCCGAGACGGCAGGGGCCCTGTTCAGGGCCGGCAAATTGGCAGCCGCGGTCGATGCCGCCAACGGCGCGGTGCGCAAGGCGCCCACCGATCTTGGCGCGCGCGTGCTGCTGGCCGAGTTGCTGATCTGCGCAGGCAATCTGGAGCGGGCGGATGTGATCCTCGATGCCGGGGCGCAGGCCGACCCTGGTGCGGTGATGGTGATGGCGGAGTTCCGCCAGTTGCTGCGGGCGGAAATGGCGCGGCGCCAGATGCGGCGTGACGGGCGCGTGCCCGAATTCCTCGGCGAACCCACCGCTGCGCAGCGCATGATCCTGGCCGCGTTGGGCGCGCTGCGCGGCGGCGACCTCGGCGAGGCCACGCGCCTCGCGATCGAAGCCGAGGCCGCCCGGCCGCGCGCGGTCGGCCTGCTTGCCGGCAGCCCGATCGACGATTTCCGCGATGCCGACGACCTCACCGCCGGGTTCTTCGAGGTGCTGACGACGACCGGCAAGTATTTCTGGATCCCGACCGAGCGCGTGGAGAATGTGCTCTTCCACCCGCCGAAGCGCCCACGCGACCTGATCTGGCGGCGCGCCAGCATGTCGGTGCAGGATGGCCCCGAAGGGGATGTCTATCTGCCCGTGGTCTATGGCAGCGACGAGGCCGACCTCGCCGATGCGCTGCGGCTCGGCCGCGTGACGGAATGGCGCGACCTGGCGCCGGGGCTGGTGCGCGGGGTGGGGCAGCGCATTTTCATGGCCGGGGAGGAGGCGGTCGGCATCATGGATCTGACCGAACTCGCCTTCACCACTCTCTGATCATGCGCCGAGCCTCCGGTCGGACAGGGAGCGGCATGAGCGCCGGAACGCCATGAGCGGGCGCGGGCGTGATCCGCGTGGCGTATGGACCGATGGCGGGCGCGGTGAGGTGGCGGCACGGCGCAGTGGCCCGCGCGCGGCGCTGCCGCTGCTCGACCGCTTGATGGACGACACCCCCGAGGCCGAACGCGACCGACCTCTCAGCAGCGGCGAGGCCCTGGCCGCGCTGCGCGCCTCGGTGCGCCGCGACCTCGAGGGGCTGCTCAATGCCCGCCGGCGCTGGCGCTCCTGGCCGGCATCGCTGGGCGAAATCGGCGCCTCCTCGGTCGGTTTTGGCATTCCGGATTTCACCGCCGGTACCATGAACAATCCGAAACGGCGGGAGGAGATGCGCGCCGAGATCGAGGCCACCATCCGCCGCTTCGAGCCGCGCCTCGCGACCGTGAAGGTCTCCCTCATCGAGGGGGCGAACAAGCTGGAGCCTACGTTGCGTATGCGCATCGACGGCCTGCTCCACGCCGACCCCGCCCCCGAACCTATCGCCTTCGACACCACAGTCGATGTGACAACGACCGATGTGGACGTGCGGGCGCGCGACGATGTCTGACACCCTGCTTCCCTATTACAATCGCGAACTGGTCGCGATCCGCCGCCTCGCCGCCGAGTTCGCCGAGGCGAACCCCAAGATCGCCGGCCGGCTGCGCCTGTCGCGCGACACGGTGGACGATCCGCTGGTCGCCCGCCTGCTCGATGGCGTCGCCTTCCTGGCCGCGCGCGTGCATCACCGGCTGGACGACGAGTTCCCCGAACTGACGGATGCGCTGCTGGGTGTTCTCTATCCGCACTATCTCGCCCCCTTCCCGTCCTGTGCGGTGGTGCAGTTCGTCGGCCAGCCAGACCTTCCCGGCCCGGCGCAGATCGCCCGCGGCTTCCCCCTCGATGCCGAACCGGTCCGTGGCGAGACCTGCCGCTTCCGCACCGCGTATGCGACAACGCTGTGGCCGGTGGAGATCGAGGCCGCGCGGCTGAGCGGGCTGCCGCTGGCCGCGCCGGCCAATCCGCTTGCGGCAGGTGCCGTCTCGGTGTTGCGCATCACCCTCAAGACCATCAATCCCGATACCAGTTTCGCCGCCCTCGGGATGGACCGGCTGCGGCTGTTCCTGCGTGCCGCGCCGAACATCTCCCTGCCGCTTTATGAATTGCTCGCCGGCCACACGCTCGGCATCGCCTATGCTGACGGGCCGACGGATGCCGTCCCGGTGCTGGCGGGCCCCGAGGCGATCGAGCCGGTCGGCTTCGCGCCGGAGGAGGCGCTGCTGCCCTGGCCGGCACGCAGCTTCTCGGGCTTCCGTCTGCTCTCGGAATATTTCGCGGCGCCGGAGAAATTCCTGTTCCTCGATCTCAGCGGCATCGGCGCCAAAACCGGCTCGGCCAGCACGCCGGCCGGCAACCGGCTGGACGTGTTCGTCTATCTCGACCGCGCGCTGCCGGACCTTGAGCGCATGGTCGGCACCGACACGCTGGCGCTCGGCTGCACACCGGTCGTCAATCTGTTTCCGCTCCGCTGTGATCCGATCGCCCTGTCGCACATGACCACCGAATACCGCGTGGTGCCCGATGTGCGCCGCCCGGCATCGTTCGAGGTATGGGGGATCGAGAACGTGCGCGAGAGCCGGCCGGACGGCTCCGCCCGCCCGTGGCGGCCTTTCTATCGCCTGACCCATGGCGACCCCGAGGCCGGCACGCCGGGCGGCTTCTACCTCACCGCCCGCCGCGACAGTCCCGCGCCCCTGCATGGCAGCGAGATTTATCTCGCCCCCTACGACCCCGCGCTCGACCCCGACATGCCAGCCGAGACCGTGCTCTCCGTCGATGCCCTGTGCAGCAATCGCGATCTGCCGGCCGATCTGCCCTTTGGCGGCGGCCACCCGCGCCTGCGCCTCGCCGAGGGCGCGGCGGCGGTGACGCGGGTTGCCTGCCTCACCGCACCGACCGCGCCGGCACGGATGCGGCTGCGCGAACGCGGGTTCTGGCGCCTGGTATCGCATCTGTCGCTTGGCCATTTGTCGGTGGTCGGTGAGGCGGATGGCGCGGCTGCGCTGAAGGAAGTGCTGCGCCTGTACGACCTGCGCGACTCGGCCGAGAGCCGGGCGGCGATCGACGGGCTGCTGGCGGTCCGCACCGCACCTGGTGCGGCGCGGGTCCCGGGTGCGCGCACCGGCGCCTTCTGCCGCGGCCTCGACGTGACGCTGGAGTTCGATCCGCGCAGTTGGCAGGCTGGCGGATTATTCCTGCTGACCGCCGTGCTCGACCGCTTCCTTGGCCTGCACGCCAGCGTCAATGCCTTCGTGCGCACCCGTGCGGTGCTGCGCGGCCGCCCCGGTACCGTCGCCGCCTTCCCGCCGCGCGCCGGCAACAGGGCGTTGCTGTGACGCCGGATTCGCCATTGGCCCGGCTTGCCCGCGCACCGCAACGTTTTGGATTCGATGCGGCGGTGCGGTTGCTGATGCTGCGTGGCCGCCAGGCCGATCCGGCCGAGGCGGTGGGCTTCCGCGCTGCCCAGGGTCTGGCCTACCCGGCCGCCGAGGTGACTGCGGTGGCGCTGGACGGACCCAGGCCGCGCCTGACCAGCCCGGTGATGACGCTCGCCGGCGCGATGGGCGTGCTGCCGCGCTACTACAGCGAGGCCCTGGCGACGACCCTGCGCAACCGCTCGCCTGCCTTCGCCGCCTTCCTCGACCTGCTGGCGCAGCGCCTGGTCGGCCATTTCGCGCACGCCGCCATCAAGTACCGGCCGCATCGGGCGGTGGAGGCCGCCGCCCGGGGCCGGGACGTCGCGGCACAGGATGCACAGCCCCCGCGGCAGGATACGCCCGACCCGGTGACGGCAATGCTGCTGGCCTTCACCGGTTTCGGCACCGGCCATCTGCGCGAGCGGATCGTGGCCGGCAGCGATCCGCTGCTCCATTATGCCGGGCTGTTCGCGCAGCGGCCGCGCTCGGCCGATCGTCTCGCGGCGCTGGCCGGGGATTGGCTGGGACGGAGCGTGGAGGTGATCCAGTTCGCCGGTGCCTGGCTGCATCTGCCGCCCGCCGAGCAGACCCGCCTGCCGAGCGGCCCGCGTCCGGGCGCGCATGGGCGGCTTGGCGTCGATGCGGCGATCGGCGCCCGCGCCTGGGATATCCAGGGCCGCATCGTGCTGCGTATCGGTCCGCTGGAGCGCCCCGGCTTTGAGGCGCTGCTGCCCGACCGCGAGGGGTTGCGCCAGCTGGTCTCGCTGGTGCGTGCCTATCTGGGGCTGGAGACCGATTTTGCCGTCAACCTCGTGCTCGCCGCGGCGGCGGTCCCGGGCCTCGAACTCAATGCCACCGCCACCCCGGCGCCCCGTCTGGGCTGGAACACCTGGCTGCCAACGCCGCGCGGCCGCGCCAAGGACGCCGCGGAGGCGGTCTTCGAAGCGACGGTCGTCGAAACCGAAACATTGCGATTAGCTAAGGAAATACGCGCATGAGCCCCGCGACGGACTGGTCGGCCGGCTATGTCACCGACACCGCCTATTCGCGTGGCTACTATGGCGAGCAGGGGCCGGTGACCCTCGCGCTCGCAGCCCTTCTGGTCGGGGTGGAGACCGATCTGCCCGGCCCCACCGACGAGGTGAGCTACCTCGAACTCGGCTGCGGCCACGGGTTCGGAGCGATGGTGTTGGCCGCCGCCAACCCCGGCTGGCGCATCACCGCGATCGATTTCAACCCCGCCCATATCGCCGCCGCACGGCGCTTCGCCGCCGAGACCGGGCTTGCCAATATCCGCTTCCTCGAAGCCGATCTGGCGACCCTGGCCGAAGACCCCATGATGGCGGAAATCCCGCAGGCGGACGTGACCAGCCTGCATGGCGTGTGGTCGTGGGTGGCGCCCGAGGTGCGGGCCGGCATCCTGCGGCTGCTGCGCGCGCGGGTGCGGCCGGGCGGATTGGTGCATGTGAGCTACAACGCGCTGCCGGCCTGGCAGGACGGGCTGCTGCTGCAACGCCTGGTGCATGAGGGCGGGCGCCGCCTCGCCCATGGCAGCATCGAGCAGGGAAGGGCGGGGCTTGCGCTGGTGCGCGACCTGATCGCCGCCGAGGCCGGCCCGCTGGCAAGATCGTCCTTCGTCGCCGACGTGCTGACCAGGCTCGGCCAATCGCCCCCGGAATATATCGCTCATGAATACATGAACGAGCACTGGTCCCCCTGCTGGCATGCCGATGTCGCGACCGATCTCGCCACGGCCAAGCTCGACTACATCGGTGCGGCACGGCTGCTGATGAATTTCAGCGATCTGATGATGACCGAGGCGCAGCGCGCCATCCGCGCCCGCTTCGACGATCCGCTGATGCGCGAACTTCTTCTCGATGCCTGTACGGAGCGAACGCTGCGCCACGACGTCTATGTCCGTGGCCGGCGCGGGCTGTCGACCAGCGCGCGCGATGCCGCGCTCGAAGCCGTCACGCTGGCGCTCACGACGACGCCCGCGAGCTTCGTGTATACCATCGGGATGCCCGCCGGCCGCGCCGCGCTGAACGAGGAATACTACCGCCCGCTCGTGCAGCGCCTCGGCCTGGGGCCGTGCACCGTTGGACAGCTGCTCGATCTGCCCGCGCTTGCCGGCCACCCGCGCAACCCGCCCGAGGTGGCGGGCATGCTGGTCGGCTCCGGCCAGGCGATCGTGGTGGCGCGACCCGGCGCGCCCATGGACGCAACCGCGCGGCGCTTCAACGCCATGACCGGGCGCCGGCATCTGCGTGCCGACACGCTCGGCCGGGCCAGCGCCATGGCCTGCCCCGCCCTGGCCGGCGGGCTGAGTGTCGCGCTGCTCGATTTCTATCTCGCCGAACGTCTCGCCGCCGCCGAAGGCGCCGATCCGGCCGCCATCGACACCGCCAAATGGGCCCGTGAGTTCGCACCCGCCGAGGCGCCAGGCGAGAAAGTCGAGGAACTGGGACGGCTGATGGCCGACTCGCTGCGCCGCCAGGCGCCGCTGTGGCGTTCGCTCGGCCTGGCCTGAGCGGGATCACCGCGCCGAGATCCACGCTGACACGCTGGCGCAGCGATGCTATGCTGGGCTTCAAACGTCACCAACCGGGGGTTTCCGCCATGACGAGGCTGTCCGTCGCGCTTATCGCCGTCGCCGGTCTGGGTTTCGCCACCTCGGCGCAGGCACAGACCAACCCCAGCGCCAACAAGATCATCAACGCGCTGAAGCCGACCGGCACCATCTCCGGCACCACGCGCGGCATCCGCCCGGCGGGCGCACCCGCCCCTGCCCCGATCATCGGCCAGGCGCCAGCGGCGATGCACATGCCGATGACCACCGCGCCCACAGCCACCGCGCCCGCAGCCACCATGCCCGCGGGCAGCATGCCGGCAGCCAGCATGCCCACCGGGCCGGCCGCCGGGGTGGTGCCGGCCGCGGGACCGTCGATCAATCTCTCGGTGCAATTCGCCAACGGCTCCGCCGCGCTCACCCCGGCGGCGATGGCCACGCTGGACCAGCTTGGCACCGCGCTCTCCTCCGCCCAGTTGAAAGCCTACCGCTTCCGCATCGCCGGCCATACCGATACCGTCGGCTCCGCTTCCTACAACCTGACGCTATCGCAGCAGCGCGCCGCCGCCGTGGCGCAGTATCTGGAAACCAAGTTCGGCATCGCGGCGGCACGGCTGGAGGCGGTCGGCCTTGGCGAGGCCGGGTTGCTGGTGCCGACGCCGCCACAGACCGCCGAGCCGCGCAACCGCCGCGTCCAGGTCATCAATCTCGGCAGCTGATTGCGGCCGCCTCCCGACCGTCGAGCCGCCCCGATGGATGCCTCGGGCGACGATACCGTGATCCTTCGCCCGGCGCGCCGCCGGGCGGGGCGAGGCCCCATACGGCTCCTCCTCGCAGGGCTGGTTGTCATCGGCCTCGCCGCCGGGCTCGGGTGGTGGGCGCTCGGCCCCGCCCCGCCGCGCTTTACCATCCGCACCGCCGGGCTCGCCACCATCCTGGCCAATACCGCACCCGGCCTCACGGTTTTCCGCTTCGCCCCGAACCGGGCGGTTCTGGTGCTCGATTTCTCCTCCATGGAGGAGCAGGGGCTGATGCTGGACCGCGTCGCCGCCCTGGTCGAGAAGGCCGGCGAACCGCATGGGCGTGTGCTGACCACCGCCGAACTGGACCGAGCCATCCGCGCCTCGGGCGATACCATCGCCACCTATTATTACGGCCACGATTACAGCGCCGCCGAGCTTGCCCGCTTCTTCGCCCTCGCCCGCGCCGAGCATCGCCATCTGCGCCCGCAGGAAAAGGCACTCCGCGCCCTGTTGCGCCAGGCGGGATATCTGAAGCCGGGCGCCGTCGGTGCGGTGATCTCCCTGCCGCATGCCGGCGCGATCGCCGGGCTCGATGGCACGATGCGACGTGCCATCCTGGTGCATGAATTGTCGCATGGGGAGTTGTTCACCACCCCCGCCTATCACGCCTATGCCGAGCGGTTCTGGAACGGCCCGCTCGGGGCGCAGGGCCGGGCGATCTTCACCGCCTTCCTCGGGCGCCAAGGCTACGACACCACGCTGCACCTGCTGATGGTGAACGAGACCCAGGCTTATATGAACTTCACGCCCGATCCGCGGCTGTTCAACGCCGCCGCCCTGGGTGTGCCGCCCGCCCGGCTCGATGCCTGGCGCGCCGCTTATCTCGCCGGCATGGCCCCGGGCTGGCTGCGCACGCTCGACCCCTTCGCCACGGCGCGCTGAGCCGCGCTATTTCTGCGCGGTGCGGAGCAGGATCGCGCGCACCGCAACCCGCACACCGCGCGCCTCGGCCGCCGCGATCGCCGGGCGCAGGGCGGCGAGATAGGCGGCAAGGGTCTCGTTCGCCGGCCTCGGCGTGGCGAACAGCGGCGCCGAGGAGGCGATCGCCAGGATCATGTCGGTGCCGTAGGGCGGCGCCACAGTCCAGCCGACGGTAGAGGCATTGCAGCCGCAGAAAGCAGGGTCGCCCAGCACCACGGTGCTGCCGGCCGGCAGCACCTGGCCGGCGGCCGCTGCATCGACATGCAGGTGCCGCACCTGACCGTCCGCGGTGGTGACATCGAGCATCTTCTCGTCGCCGGAGGGATGCAGATGCGCCAGCCCGCCATCATTGGCGATGTAGTCCACCTGAAGATAGGCCGGGTAGTCCGGCATCGTCAGGCGCGGGATGACATGCGCATCCTTCAGCAGGCGGGGCCCGGCATCCTTGAGCGAAAGCCCGAGCGCGGGGGCGGTGCCGAAGGCCGGCATGGCCATGTGCACCGCGTCCAGTACTGGGCAATAGGGGCCGGTGAATGTAGTCAGCGCGACCGAGCCGGGCGGCGCACCCGCGCTTGCGATCGCCTGCTCCACGGCGGCGCGCTGCCCCTGCCCCACCAGGCCGCCCAGTTGCACCACGCCGCCGGCACCAACCCCGCCATCGAGCAGGGTGCAGGGAATGAGGGCCAGCGCGGAGGCGATGCGCCGGCGGAGTTCCGCCGGCGAAGGACCCGCCTGTGGCGCCGGGGTGGGTGTCACCCCCGGCGCGGGCGCGGGCGCTGGAGCCGGTACCGGTGCGGGAACCGGTTGGGGCGCGGGCGCGGGCGCTGGAGCCGGTACCGGTGCGGGAACCGGTCGGGGCGCGGGCGCTGCGATCGGTGCCGGCTTCGGCGCCGGCGTCTTGCCGCCGCCGAACAGCATGTAGCCGCCACCGGCCGCCACCAGCACAAGGAGAACCAC
>VFSW01016131.1_pt1 | contig 10215 bp, 13 predicted proteins | sample 5358111 | NCBI WGS metagenome assembly VFSW01 (sample SAMN11554181, study PRJNA540505) | mine drainage metagenome | isolation source: sediment from site ElyBrook_90M | place: USA: Ely Copper Mine, Vershire, VT | collected 2017
AATATTTTGCTCGATTGAGTTGTCGGCTCTTCCTTTTAGGTCGTCTGTTCCTCTGGAGAGATCGTCTGCCCTGTGAACGATGACGGGACGCTCAGCTGCAGCACCTTTGGAGGCTCGTGTGCATTCTCTGGCTTGAGTGTTGTTCCGTTGTCTCCAACACCCTTCAATTCAGCAACGCCAACGCTGACGATCGGCAACTCTTCACCTTCACCTTCCTCGACTTCAGGGGTTAAGGGTGGAACGCAACAGTCACCGTCGTCTGCTGCCACTCAGTCTCAGTCATCAAACCCTCAACAAGCAACAACCCCGCCAGCTATTCCAACAATAAGGTGATCTTGAACGTTGAAGCTTAATGAAGTTTGCAGTTTCCTGAACTCGCTCTCTGATCGATCCTTCTCTCCTTATGTGTTCACAGCCTCATCGGTCAGCAGTACGTCACCGTCCTATCAGGAACACCTTATGGCAAATGTCCCGCCGGGGTGATCCAGAGTTGCGACCAAGGAGTCAGGGCCACTCTTTACACTCCGGGGGACCTCAACGACCAGGTTTACGCCTGTTTTGACAATGCCAAGGTTGCCGGCATTGCCTCCCCTGGGACTTACGCTGCTGTGGGGCTCATTTACTGCGGTATAAATACCGCCATTCCCGGTTCGTACTTGATAACATACATTGTCAACAGTGGCGGCGGCAGCAGTGCAATGACAAACCGTACAGTCACAGTGTTATCCGCCTGCGAAGCTGGCCAACGACAATGCAGTGATGGCACTTGCCAGGAACATTTGGAATGTAAGTTTGGCAAGTGTCGAGATTCTGCACCCTTGTGATATGTGTCTTACACTTGCTTGCAGTCTGTTTAACGTCAGCGCCTACGAGCAACAACGTTGCAAGCGGTAGCTCATCAAGCAACAAGGGTGATAATCAGCCCGGTGCTGCAACCGCCAGTCTAAGTAGCAGTCAAAGCACCACTGTCATCGTTACCCGACAAGCGCCAAGCATATCACTAACTACGACCAGTTCTTTTGGAATGAACATCAACGTTAAGCAGGTATGTGAAGACATTTTTTCATGTCCTGCATGTACAAGTACAATCTATTTTTCACGTAGGGCACTCGATATCTCCTCTGTCGATCTGACTCCTTGCCAACAATGGACAAACCCTGCGAGCCGGGAGTTGTTGCAGTAGATCAAGAAGACGGAGACCTGGCTCATAATGTGAGGTTCAACTTGTTCATTGAAATTCTATTCTTCTTTGGGCACTCACTTATTATGGCACTCACTTATTATGGCATCATGCAATCATGCATGACATATTCCGCTACCGCATGCAGGTGCTTTTGTGCCCTCCTCCAAACTGCATATCCACCGGATGCTCCGGGCATCACATCTGGGAGAAGGATGTGCCGTCTTGCGGCATAGACACTTCGAATTCGACCACAGTGGGAACGACCTTCATCGTTTCATTTGTCGTCTACAACAGCGCTGGGCTCAGCGCAACCACTCAACGCTCCATCACCGTCATCAGCCAATGTCCAAGCGAGAAGCCAAACCTTTGCAGCGACGGCTCCTGTCACGACGTCAGCTGTTCTACTGTTAACTCTCTTCAAAGTATCCCAAGCAACAATCCGCCACTGGAATCATCAACACTTGTTCTCTTCTTGCTTCCCACATCAACCACAAACTTCACGTCTCTCGCTCTCCTTTCGACGGCGGGCAGCTCTTCATCACCAATTAACCAGACCGTTTTCACTGCTTATGGACAACCGGCCCCTTTCTCCTTCTCACCATGCAGCTCCAGCGCCTCGTTGAAAACTTCTGTATCGTGCGCGGCAATTGCGTTTCAGGTTTTCTCGAATGGGAGTCGGGTCGATGTGGCATTCCATGACCCGGTGGAACTCAACTCACAGTGAGATTATTATGTGTCCATGCTCGACGGATGATGAGCTTCCGTCACTCTTCCAAATGTTTGTATCTAATTCGTTGCTCCTCAGGTGTACGGCCTCGAGCTTCACCGCCGGAACATGCTTGCCTGGACAGTATCAACTCGTCTATTCTTTATCCTCCACCTTGCAAGCCTATCTGACAGTCAACGTTGAGCTCCTTCAGGCTACTTTTTTCAACTACACATTCATTAGCCCATTCCCGTGAGTCAATCCACTCTTAAATTGAGCGGTCGGTGCTTGCAATTGGAAACTTGCTTGTAGTAGTTAGAATGCCCCGTTTGCAATCCATGCATGATCTCACCGATGAGTACTCCATACTCTCTTGTCTTTTTCAGCCAGGACATCAATGCAACGATGTCCTACGTCCAGAGTCTACGCATGAACAACACCATGCTGTTGAATCTGGCAATTGTTCAACTTCCTCACTTTGGTGTCAACCCCGGATCAATTCGCTCAGCCTTACTCAATGCTACGACAGTCAAGTTTGGTTTTGTCAACAACACAATTGGAAACACGACAATAGAAGGCAATCAACTGTTGATAAGACTTGAATACACCGCCACAGTCGTAAGTCATGCATGTATCTTTGTTTCTCTGTCTGTTGTGTTTAAGGACTAGAAAGGGCTTTCTGGAAAACTCAATTGTCAGAGAATTAAAAACCTTGATTGTGATTCTCTTTGAATCATTTTGTGAATGGTATGTAGGCCGCCGGTGGTCCCTTGCCACCGTCATCAAGCAGAAGGCTATCGACCAACTCATTGTTCGGCTCCGACGGGGCAACCTTCAAGCAGCATCAATATCAAGAGAGCCTTTCCCACACAGTGCCAATGGTTGTGCAGCAGGTCGCACATCCTACCGTGCCCGCGTCAACATCAAAGCTGCATTGCGTTCAAGAGCTAGACGCCGCGATCGCCCTTCTCGTGGATGCTTTGGACAGATTCGGCAGTGTCGATGAGGAACTGGGCTTTGAACATGCCAACAATATCTTTTGGGGCAGTACCAGGGACTGGCATCGCAGACAAGAGCTTATCGCAGCCTCCCCCGCCGCTAATTCAACAACAACAATATTTTCTCCCCCGCCGCAAACAACAGCAGCAGAGACCGGTGGAGGCCAGCCTGGAGCAATCGTGTCAGCTCAAGAGCCAAGTTCAAAGATCTTGACCCAGCCGCCCAATGCTGCAAACATCATGATGTCAGCACTCGCGTCTTCTGTGGTCTCAATCCAATCCTCGATCAATGCCATGCAGGTGGGATGGGCGGGTGACTGAATCATGAGGTCGATCCCAATGAGATTTCTGTTTGTGTGAAGCGTCGAACAATATGTTTCTGCTAACTTCTTCATTGCATTGCAACCCTCCGTAGGCTTCTCAGGTGGCCATGGCGGCAGCGGTGATCCCCCTCGTCTCGACTTTTGACCAATACGACACGTTTGCCAAGTCTGCTTTCCAATCTCTTGTGGAGCAAATGATCATGAACTCGGTCAACATATCAACACAGATCAATGTCTTCAACTCTTTGTTGAACAAAACCCTTTCCTTGTCCCAACGGATCACAAGCAACGTTGAAGCTTCAAAGACCATCAATGACATAGCAATAAATGCGGGAGTGACGACCATCCTTTCAAACAGCGTTGGCGCTCTTGCGAAATTGGCTAATCCAAACAGCATTTCCTCTGATCTGGTATTTCAAGGTCTTAATTCATCGACTTTGTGAGTTGAGAACGAGTCAAAGGGACACAGAATGCTTGTCTTTTTGTCTCGTTAACATCACATCTTAGCTCATGCTGTCGTTTATATATCCGATGTACCCTTGCAAGCAGGTCAACGGCCATCGTCAGATATTTCGACTGCATCAAATTTGCGAGTTCCACCCCTAATTTTGTCTTCCCTATCTTCAAGTTCAATACTTCCGTCCCCGCACAAGCGGCTAGAAATGCTACCTCAAGGCAAGGGCTCCGCAGCGCCCATCTTCCAATCTCTTGCTTGTGTATCACTTCTACTACTAAATTATGCACTATGTCTCCAGTCTCTTGTCTCCTTAACATCAGCCACGCTTGTGCTTGTCAACATTGTTAGGGCATCTGTGCGGCGTACCTTGCACCAGAGGGCTACTTCTTCGACGGGAGTCTCAGCTGCCTCCAATAGCTTAAAGGGCCCAGTCAAACTGTGGGATGGGTATTACGTCTTTCCAGATCTCAACACGGAGGCTTACAACTTGTACGATGTAAGTGTTGCTTTTTCGTAAGCATGTCTCATCTCTTGGTGTCCTTGTCTCATTTTGCTTGCATTGAATCTGTGTTCGATCATCCCTTTCTCGTTTTTTTGAAGACGTGGAATTCAGAGCGCAAAAGGTATGAATTTATCAGTGTTACAAAGGCTATTGAACAACCGTAACGGAATAATAATGATGGTGCATGACTACAGGTGCTATGGTGTCGGCTGTAGCAATCGTGTCTTGGCCGGCATGTTTTTGCATGCAACTTTGAAGACTCCACATGAAGCTCCTGAGGTGAGTGCGTGACTGAGAGGCCTGAGAGTTCGATGTGTTGTCTTGGTGCTTTTGCATCATCATCGTATTTGAAGGCGTTCATTTGTTGCCTTCCATCACATGCAGGTGTTTGGCAACATTGCAACATCTACTGAATGTTCAAGTGTGTTCTCGAAGCTCGTTGCCCGCTGCAACACCAGCAATTTGGCTTTCAATACCATGACAATGCCACAAAAGAGCCTTGGGGGAATCGGAGTTGATCCCGTTTTCGAAACGTAAGCGTACTAGCACTGTCACAGTCCATCCACTCCTCCAACGATCTTATTTCTGAATCGTCTCCACAGGCAATCATCGTTGTTTGATCCCAGGATATCCATGTCTGATTTTTACAACATATCGGATGTGAACGAGGTCCGAATGGTGCGGAACACAACAGGGCTGCCATACGGATTTTTTCACCATCCACTCTCAGGTTGGATCACTCACTCCTCTAAACCCTCTTAAGTATTGATTGTTTGTAGTACCGGCCTGGCGCATTATTCACATGATGATACTCCTTCTCGTGCAGGGTACCCCGATGGGTATCCAGTTGTGTTCGATACCCATCTGTCCTTTAAGAGGGCTAGCCAATTGCACACTTATCTTAGTGATGGTGCATTGCTAAATTCCGGGCTGATGAAGTCGCTATCGTTACAGGTAAAGTGCCTACTACTGTTATACTCTGTTGTACCATTCCTCTCAATCTCACGTGAACACGTACGTCTCGCATGATTTCCTCACCGAGTGCAGTTGGCGTCATACAATCCTCTGCTCCACGTCTTTGGGTTTCTCCACTTTGTTTTCGATTGGAATGACGCAGGTTTCATCAGCATGCGAATTGACATGAAGGTGGGTGGCACCAAGGTTGCTAGAGCAATTTCTGCTACAAGCGATCAATGTGAGTCGCGTTCGTTTTGTAGGGCCTCCCTGCCGTTGAATACACCGGCGATCCAAGCCAATGGCACCTGCCACAGATGATTCCTGACATTCTGTTGATTGCGTTGGTGGCACTCTACCTCAGCTTTTCACTGAGTGACATGCACCAGTCTATGCGAGTTCAATACTTGATGAGGAGGACTCGAGTTTCACCCACACATGTGATGAACAAGGTGAGTGCATGAGTGCGGGGTTTGTCCTGTGACCAACAGGATTTAGGCTGTGGTGTTAAGCACTTGATTATTATGACTTCCGCCTATCTAGGTCCAAGATAAAGTTGTTGGCAATGACCGGCGGGCCATTGATCTCGAGGCCCAGTATGAGGAAAGAGCTGGATCAAACGAAGATCTCCGCAACGAAATGATTCAAGCGGAAATTGACAAGAAGCTCGAGGAAAAATACGAGGCTTGGGAGCAAAGGGATGCTGTTGAGGAGACATCTCACTCAGAACAATGGTGAGTCTTGTCGATGAATTACTTGATGAATCAAAATTCATGTCCGCGACTCGCCTTGCCAAGAAGGAAGCGGAAAGGCAAATTAGCATTTGCTGAGGATAGGCCCGTCAAGTACGAAGCCAACATGAATTTATTCTGGATCGTATGGGAGCTCATGCTGTCAGGGCTCATGATCAGCTGCATTGGTGTTTGGTTTTTCTACGCGATCGTGTTGGTTGAAGACTCAGTCTTCCAGACAAGGTATGCAAATTGTATTGTGTGAAGTGACACAAGGTTGTGGATCTGCTGCTGCCTCCTTTCTATTGCCTTTGCTTGCGTCTCGTGCATGCCGTGAGGAACTCATTTTATCTTCTCGCTCTCTCCCCTTGATTAAAGGTTCAACATTTACGATGCGGATGCTTTCTCTCCTGCCCGGTACCTTCTTCCTCGGCGTGTTGGTGCATCATTGAATGGTTCTGCGTACTCGACTACTACAGCCGCTGGTCGAAAGGCTTTGCCGGCAGACATGAGTGGCATGCAAGGGATGGCTTCGATGATGCACCGTCTCCAAGAGATGAACGATACTTATGTGAGAAATGAATCAGTCGTGTGATGAGTATATCAGCCTCGAGCAGCTGCTGGGAGCCCTTCACTGCCATTGACACCGCCACTGCTGACTCGCTTGATTCTGGCACTTCTCATCGCCCCTACATTTGCATAGGTGCTTTACTACTTTCTTCAAGGCATCGTAATCTTGGGCCTCGTTCTGCGGTTTATTATGTACGTCACATTTCAGCGGCGTTTATCTGTCTTCGGAGGAATTCTGGTGGGGGCGATTGTCTTGGCGCCGTGATCCGCCTCACACTCTGCATCGGCTCATGCTTTTGCAAATTGCACAATTCCAGTGCCGGCGTTGACAGATGATCATGATTTCACAGGTTCAAATACTGCCTGAAGTGGCCCACTTGCTCGTGATCATTGCCGTCATCATTGTTCCTGTGGCATTTTTGCTTATTCTGTTGTTTGGGTATCGGTAAGCACTTGTGTGTCTAGTTCACAAGTCTTCTCTGACAATTGCTTGGGCTGGATCTCTTCAATAAGGATCTACGTGGTGTCCTCCCTTGGAAATGCTCTTTTGACCATGGTCAAGTTCGTTGTGACGGGAGACGATTCAAAACTATATAATGTAAACTCGTATTTTTGCCTAAGCATTCTTTTTGAGATCATCAAGATCCCTCTAAAAGTGTTTCAAATAACGACCATCTTTTTTGCTTGCTGTATATCATGCACGCAGGAGGCAACACAAGAGGGCCAGTCCTATAGTGTTGGCGACGCAATCATCGCCAATATTTTTCGCTACTTGGGAACGTTTCTTATGTTTTACTTACTTCGTCAGTTTTTCAGCGTCTTCGTTCTCATTGCATACACCAGCCTCAAGGCCTACACAAAACACATGCCTTCAGTTCAAACAGTAAGTAGTTGCCTGTTTTTTTGATGTGGTCGATAAACATGCATTGCCGTACCTTTGCACAGGATTTGTCAAGACTATTCCGCTGGTCGTTCGAGAGGCGGTTCAAGCGGGCGCCTCCTAACCAGCAAATCCTAAACGATTTGACCATGGCAAGTCACGGCAATCGTTTAGGCAGGGTGCCAGGATTAGGGGCAAGAAGTAGCTCGTTGGTGTGGTCGGTTGGTCGTCACCAAATAACTTGCGAATTTCTTTTTCGCAGGCGTTGGCAAAGAATGAAAGCAATGAGGACCTCGGTGCTCGCCTTCGACGCACAGCTCGCCTCGCAGCCATAAAAGCTATGTTGATGGTCACTCGCCAGCTGGGGGGTGAAGAAGCAATGGTCGGCCGCTCCAGGGCTCTCCACGAAATACAAGGCAATGTCGGCAATCATGTCACTCCCATGGTACCTATTTCCCCGAGAGTGGCCGAGACACGCCAGCAGTCTCAGACATCTGAGGCCGGGCAGACGCTTTTCCTCCTGCACCACAACCTCAGGATGAGGGTTGGTGGGGAGATGGATGGTTTTTCATCATCAGTCCCTGTTGAGAGGGGATTGAAGCGATCGATGGATCTTGTGGCTGGCAACTGGGGCTCCAACTCTGGTCTCCAGCAGCAGATTTCAACTCAGCGGCAAATGAACGCGCATAGGTCACTGGATGGCAGCAACATGGCACTGGTTCACTACTCTGCCGGAGCCCAACCGAAATCAAGGTTTGCGCAAATGATTCAAGCGTCTCAAGACGGCGGCCACAGAGCTGCTGACAGCGGACGACCGGTGTCCAGAGCGAAATTCCCTTTTTCGGAACAGAGATTTTCGGGCAGCGGGTCTATGCTGCGTGTCTTTTCGTCTGCTGCAGCAGGGAGCCGCACCCCTCCGGCGTCTCCCTTGCACATCGTTTCCTCCAACCCCCTCCGGTCAGGGGGCGAAGCCCGGCGGGCTCCTGATTGGCCGGGGGTTAAGCCTGCCGGGACAACCTTGATGGTAGCATCGCAACATGATAATCATGCAGTCATCATTGGCACATCATCTGAAGCATCGGGCGAGATTGACAGCGTTCCCCGGTCAATGATTTTACCTGGCTCGTTTGCAAGACAGAGCTCAGACTCCGCTCTGGTGATTGTGCCGCTGCAGGACAAGGTAATAAGGTTGTGCATCATTTCCTTTGTGTGCATTCTTCATCCTCGCAATTAAGAGGTGAAGGGCGATACGATGCTTCCAACGGCCTGTCTAGAGCGCAAGTCCTTTGCTTCCTCACCCATCCACTTCTGCAGGTTGCAACTCTTCCGATGGCAGCTTCCAACATGCATCGCTGCATTCCTGGCGTGTCTGTGTCTGCGCAGCTGCTGAGATCGCCATTGGCAGATGAATCCGGGCCCGAGGGCAGAGCAATGAGGGTCGGGGGCATGAATGCATTGTCCCCGCGGAGCTCTGGTTCAAACAGAGAAGGACTTCACTCCATGACAAAGCAACGGTCTTCGTTGGCCCACAGCTGGGGAGTTGTGAGATCCTCGGCAGACGGGACCGGTTCATCTGTTGTGACAAGGACATTTGGCAACCGTATTCCAATGTGGCAGCAACCCAGCGCACACAGATCATTCGACGGAGGTGGTATGGAGCGTGCTGATTCAACTAGCAGACCCGTTGCAGATCATCCCAGATCGAGGTTTGCACACCAACAGGCATCTCAGGGCGATGGCTGCCGCAGTAGAGCCGATGTTGGGCAGCATGCGGTAGGAGCTCCTCTCTCTCCATCGGCAGAGCTCTTGTGGGGAGGAGGCGACGGCGGCGGAGCAGCGCAGCAACAGTTTGGCCCATCCTCAGCGATAAGGCATAACCCACCGCCTGTTGTTCGTGGTTTGTTCCATGTATTGCCTCCAGCCGGCCAAAGGCGAGCACCTCTCTCTCCTCAGTTGCGGAAGATAAAGCCCGAGGGCAACAATCCTTTCAACATCGGTGCACCATCGGAAGAAGAAAGTCACGTCCGTCCTTCAGGTCCTTCGCTTGGCTCCTTTGCACGACGGAGCACCTCTTTAGACTTTTCAATATTTATTACCCAGCCACAGCAAAGGGTAAGTAAGAGGATTGCATGCTTAGGACACCAACCTGAGTGCTATCGTGCGTCTGCAATCCATCACGTCTTTCTTCTGCCTTCCCTCTTCTCAGGCTGCGGAACCGTCGGGTCTCACCCTGTCCCGCTTCATTCCAGGCGTGCCCGTTTCCGCTCAGCTACCGAAAGAGCAGCAGACGACGGATGAAACCATCGGACCGATCAACAGAGCAATGCTGCCACGCTTGGACAGGAGTGTTGATATTGTCACAGTGCCAGGTTCGCCTACACAGCGATACAGATCCTTGAAGTGGCCGACAGCAGCAACGGCTTCAAATGTGTCGCCAGCGGCAGCCAGCCAGCCCGGGCCGCTTGGGGAGGGTACAGTGGCAGAAGAGTGTAACGCCAATCGCCTGAGCACCAGCGGCGGCAGCCAAGGAGATAGCTGTTTCCTTCCAATACTAGCAACGGTAGCAACGATGACGGCGGCGAGTGGAACGGCGGAAGTTTCGGCACCATTGATTAAAACAGCGACGTCGTTTGAGCCTAACACAGAAATTTCGCATGCTCTTGGTGTGCAGCTGCAAGGGAGTGAACCAACCATGGTCTTCATGAAGCCTGCTGGCAGGATTCACAAGGAGCTCGCTATCATCGCATCACTCATCTCTGAGTACGAGAGGATGGTGCGCGAGACCAAAGCTGCACTGCAGCAGCTCAAGACCTGGACCGCCTTATGCCTTGGTGCCATGAAGCTGCATGAGACGAAGCCTGATCCACTGGAGCGCAAACGTAATGAATTGCTGTTTGCCATGGTCATGGCC
>VFSW01016132.1_pt1 | contig 10214 bp, 8 predicted proteins | sample 5358111 | NCBI WGS metagenome assembly VFSW01 (sample SAMN11554181, study PRJNA540505) | mine drainage metagenome | isolation source: sediment from site ElyBrook_90M | place: USA: Ely Copper Mine, Vershire, VT | collected 2017
ACATCCACCGTCCCCGGCACCCCTCCCCCCGCGCGCGCCGGTGTCCCGCCCGCGGGCCTGGCGCGGGGCCCGCCCACCCGTACCGCCCCCCGCCGCCGGGGGGGCCGGGGGCGTCAGTGTTTCTGCGAGGGGTTCGGCCGGCTCGAGATTCCGCCGCGGGCCGCGCCGTCCGGCCGCCCGGAACCTCAGGAGTGCGGGATCGACTTGAGAGCGGCCTTGAACAGCTGCGCGCCGCGAGCGATCTCCTCGGGCGTGACGTCGATCGGGGGCAGGAAGCGGATGACGTTGTGATGCGTGCCGCAATTGAGAACCAGGAGCCCGTGATCCGCAGCCGCGGTGATCATGGCTTCGCTCGTCTCGGTGTCCGGCTCGCGGGTGGCGCGGTCCTTCACGAACTCCACGCCGACCATCAGGCCCTGGCCGCGGACGTCGCCGATGCGATCGTCTTCGGCCATCACGTCGCGGAGGGCAACCTGGAGCTCCTCGCCCCGAGCTGCCGCGTTGGCGACCAGCCCCTGCTCATCGATGGTCCTCATGACCGCCACGCCCGCGGCGCAGCTCACGGGGTTTCCGCCGAACGTGGTCCCGTGGGCGCCCACGCCCCAGCGTTCCTGGAGCTCGCGGCGGGTCACGATCGCGCCGATGGGCATCCCGTTCGCGAGGGCCTTGGCCACGCACATGACGTCCGGAACGATGCCGGCGTGCTCGAAGGCCCACATCTTGCCGGTCCGGCCCATGCCCGTCTGGACCTCGTCGCAGACGAGCAGGATGCCGTGCTCGTCGCACAGCGCCCGCAGCTCGCGCAGGAACGCAGCCGGCGCGGGATTGAACCCACCCTCGCCCTGGATGGGCTCGATGACGATCGCGGCCACCGACGAGGCAGGTATCTCGTGGGCGAGGAGAGTTCGGAGCGCTCCCATGGCGCCGGCCGTGGCGGCCTCCTCGTCGTCGCCGAAGTAGCGGTAGACGTTGGGGAACGGGGTCAGGTAGACCGCGGGCAGCAGTGGCTCGTAGCCCAGGCGGTAGTTGATGCTCGAGCTGGTGATCGAGGCCGCTCCGAAGGTCCGGCCGTGGAACGCGCCACGGAAGGCGACGATTCCCGGCCTGCCCGTCACCCGGCGGGCGAGCTTCATGGCCGCTTCGATCGCCTCGGCTCCGGAGTTGCAGAAGAAGACGGTGTCGAGGGGATCCGGGCACGAATCGGCGAGCATCGCGGCCAGGCGCCCGACGGGTTCGAGATAGCCGAGCGCGTTGCAGATGTGCAGCAGCTTGTCGGCCTGGTCCTTGATCGCCTCGGTCACGGCCGGGTGGTGATGGCCGAGCGACGTGGTCGCGATGCCGCAGGCGAAGTCGAGGTAGCCGCGCCCGGCTGAGTCGTAGAGGATGTGGCCCTCGCCGTGCGACCAGTTCTGTTCGTAGTAGCGGCCCAGGATCGGCGAGAGGTACGGTCTGGAGATCCCGGCGTAATCGCCTGCTGCCGCGAGATCGTCGATCGCCGCCGGAGTCAGTGCCCCCGCTGATCCGCCCAGGTGGGCGATGGCTGACGCGGAGACGGCTGGTTGAGGTCCGGTGCGATCCATGAATCGGGCTCCTACAGAGACGGAATCGCCGGCAATGAGATTCCGGCGGGGCTTTTCGAGTATAGGCCCGCAGCTCCGCCGGCTGCTCTCTGAGGAATCCGTGAGTTACCCGTGGGCGGCGTGGTCATCCCGGCGCGGCACGCCAGACCGCGCCGCCCTGCGCGGTTAGCCAACCGGCGCGGTCAGCCGCGGCGGACCCATCCTGACCCGCTCGAACACGTCCTCCAGGGCCATCGTCCGTGTTCCGAGGCCGTCCATGAACCAGGTGGCGCCTGCCGCGGCGAAGGCCTCCAGCCGGTCCGTGTCCAGGGCCGCCCTGGTGGCCTCTTCCGACAGCACGATCTCCGCCGGTCGCCCTTCGCGCAGCTCCTCCAGTCGGCCGCGAATCTCGGCCACGTCCGCGGGCTCGAGTGGATCGGCTTCGCCGTCGGGGCGCAGGCGGAGCGGGAAGTAGCCGTCCCACCGCGCCGCACGGCGCAATGGAGCGGCCACCGGCCACGTGCCCGCGACGATGATCTTGGGCCGCGGCTGCTGGACCGGGGTGGGGTGGAACGAGGTTCTCGCGACCTGATAGTGCCGTCCTGTGAACTCGAACGGGTTCCCGGACCACAGGCCAGTCAGGATCTCCAGGCCCTCGTCCAGCTTCTCAGCCCGGACCCGCAGATCAGGGTCCTCGCCAAAGGCGGCGAACTCGGTCTCGGGCGGAAGGCCAAGCCCGACGCCCATGACGAGCCTCCCGCCCGAGAGCCGGTCCAGGGTTGCCGTCTGCCGGGCGAGCACCCAGGGCCGCCGTCGTGGCAGCGGCGTCACCATCGGCCCGAGGGCAATTCTCTCGGTGGCCTGGGCCATCGCCGCAAGAAGGATCCATGGATCCGCGACCGGCACCGGCATCTCACCGAAGATGTTGATGTGGTCCCACACGAAGACGCCTTCCCAGCCCGCCCGCTCGGCTTCACGAGCGATGGAGACCGCGGTCGCCGGATCGGCGAACTCGGCGAAGTTGGGCATGTTGAGTCCGATGCGCATCTGAGACTCCTTGTGGGCAGCGTCCTCGAAGCATGAGGCCTGCCCGTGCCACCTAGCCTGTCACGCGCTTTCGACGGGTCCCCTCGTATGGCGGGGAATTCGCCCGAACCGGCGGCCGAACGGCCGGGCCGGCACCCCCCGCACATTAGTGGTGCGTGCGCGCCACACCTGGGCCAGAAGTACCAGTGCCAGCCGCCGAAAGTCCCACCGGCACCCTTTCGAACGTGTAGTCTTGGGACGCCGGGTCGTGCCCGGAGCGTGCCTGTCGAACAAATGATCGACGGGGGCGGGAACCCTCACTAGGCCGGAGATCCTCCCGGGTGGCCGATGGAGGACTCAAGACAAGCGAGGTGGCGCCATGGACCGAGTCGCACTCGCCGTTGGCGAGGAGACCTTCGAGCTCGACGTGGATGGCCGGTCGATCCGGATCGTGACCAGATCCGCCGACGACGAGCTCGCTCGACTATTCGATCTGGGAGCGACGCGATCCTGGACCGACGATTCGCCGCTCACCGACGAGGACGTCACCGCGGTGGTGCGGAGGTTGTTCGAATCGGCCGGCGACCAGCAGCCGATCGAGATCGTCGGCGTCGCTCCGACGGCGGCCCAATCGTTCCCCGACGAGTCGCGGATTTCGGTCTCCGTTATCGAGCCGATGTCGTTCTCGCTTCCCGGTTCGCCGAACGGGATCGCGATCTCGATGGACGACCGCGGCGACGCTCACCTGTGGGCGGTCGGCGATGAGCGGGTCGCGCTGGGTTCCGATGGGATGTGGTGGATCGCGACCCAGCTGATCGACGCGCTCGAGGACCCGCCGAGGGCGGCGCGCTGGCCTCGAATACTCGTCCTCGGCACGAAGGTCGGCGGCCGAGCCGCCCAGGCCTCGATGGAAGCCGGAGACTGGGGGGTCGGCATCGTCTGGCGCGAGCTCGACAACGGCGTGGTTGGCAAGGTCCTGGCGGTCAACGAGCTCACCTACGAACGGGTGAACGGCTGGCTGACGATCCTGCGGCCGATCCGCGACGAGCTGACTCGCCAGCGCGCCCACCGGCAGCGTTTGAAGGCCGCCCGAACCGCCGAGCGGTGGGCCCGAGCCATGGAGCGCTGGGGCAGCTAGCTGGCTTCAGCCGGCCGGCCGAAGCCGCCTCGGCCAGATCGCCCTGAGGCGAAGTCAGCCTCGGGCCAGGACGGTCACCTCGCCGGTCGGCTGGACCAGGAAGATCCAGACGTCCCAGGCGCAGTGGCTGACCACCAGCGCCCCCAGCGGGACGCCCGCCGCGTAGAGGGCCGACCAGTGAGCGCCGGCGACTCCCGCCGCGCCCATGAGGGTGAAGTTACCCGTCGTGACGTGGATCGCCGAGTAGGCCACCGACGCCATCGCCGCGCCCGTCCAACGCCCGTAGCGGCGCATCAGCGCCTCCTGGACCAGGCCCCGCCAGAAGAGCTCTTCCGCGGGCCCGATCACGGTCACGAGTCGAGCGGCCGTCTCGCCGCGCGGGGCCAGCTCCCGAAGCGTGTAGATGTCCGCGATCTGATCGGCGCCGCCCGGGACGAATCGCCGCGCGAAGCGGTCCCCGAGTCTGAACGTGCCGTAGAGGACTGCCGCCGAAACGGCGCCGACGAGGACCTCGCGCGGCCCGATCCTGGTGCGGCGAAGCTTCGGGTTGGCCGCCAGCGCCAGGCCGCCGAGCACCAGGCCCGTCGTTGTCATTCGGCTCCAGAAGCGCTCTCGCGGACCCCGGAACGTGGCGGCGAAGGCGGGAATGGCGGCGGCGAGGCCGACAGCCATACCGGCGTCGAGGCGCACGCCGGACACAAGCGGAACGTCGGCTTCCGGGCCGGAGCGGCTGTCCCCTCGCGTCGTCATCCGATGGCCAGGGACAGCAGGAGGCCCGCGACCAGCAGCGTGCCGAAGGCGAGGTGGAGATGGGCCGTCTGGAGGTCGATCCTGGCTATCGCGCGAGCCTGCCCCTGCGCCCCGAGCTCGGCCGAACCGATCACCTGGGCCAGGAACGGCAGCGACAGCATCGCCAGGACCGTCGTGGCCGGCAGGCCGCGGAACGCGATCGCCAGTCCGAGGCTGCCGTATGCGGCCAGGACGAGAGCCAGGTAGGCGTAGCGAGCCCAGTACCGTCCGATCCGGTTGGAGAGCGTTCGGATGCCGGCTCGGGTGTCGTCGCTGATATCGCGCCAGTCGTTGCCGTGGACGATAGCCGCCACGAGGAAACCGATCGGCAGCGAGAGGATTATCGTGCGAGGCTCCCAGGTTCCGGTGACTGCCAGGTACGACCCGGTGACCATCAAGGGTCCCATCAATCCGAAGATGATCGGCACGCCAAGGGCCTTGTATTTGTATTCGAACGGCGGCGCCGTATACCCGTAGCCGCCCATCAGGCCCAGGATTCCCAGGACGATGATGATCGGGCCGCGCAAGTAGGCGAGGAACAGTCCAAGCGCGATGGCGACGGCGAACATGCCGAGGGCGAAGGCGTACGCGCCTCGCTCGGTCATCCGGCCCTTGAGCACGGCGTGGCTGGCGCGCGGCGACGTGATCGTATCGATGCCCTTGCGGACGTCGAAGACCTCGTTGACCACGTTGGTCCCGGACTGGATGAGCATCGCGGCCGCGAGCGCGGCGAGGAAGGGGATCCACGAGAAGCGGCCGTCGACCACTGCCAGCGCTCCGCCCGCGGTGGTCGGAATGACCGAGACCGTGTAGGCGAACGGCCGGACTATCTCCCAGGCCGCGGTCACCCGGCGCCAGGCCTTGTCGAGGATGTTGAGGCGTCGATCGCCGGCAAGGCCGCTGCCGGAAGCCGCGGCAGGTGCGAGGGCAGGAGTCGCCGCTGATGCCCCCGCCACCGCAACGGGCGTGCTGCCGAGCGCGGTCGAGGCCGCGACGGCAACCGGCACGGCCGCAGGCGCGGGCGCGGTCTCGGCCGCCGGCTCCGGCAGAGCGGCGTAGATCTTCGCCGTCTCGATCAGCTCGAGAACCTGATGCCGTTCCTGGACCACAGGCTGGAGGAGCGGCAGCGCCAGACCCGTCTTGGAGTGGAACGCCATCGCCTGGGCCGCCACGTCGTCGCGGGTGCCGCACAGCATGAACGCGTCGAGCATCTCGTCCGGGATGAGCTTGCCGGCCTCGTGGTAGTCCTCGGCCTTCCAGGCGGCGGCGATGCGGTCGCGCAGCTCCATCTCGAAGCCTGCCCGGGCCATGGAGACCGGCGTCAGGATCGACATCATGTAGATGACGAAAGGCTCGCGCTTGGCCCGGTTCAGGGCCTCGCGGCGGGTCTTGTCCACCAGCGAGAGCAGGTAGGCGGCGGTGTCGACGTCGTCCGGGTTCCGGCCCGCCTCCGCGGCGGCGGTTCGCAGCCGGCCGTGGATCGTCTGGAGCGACGGGATCGACTCACACGGCTTGGCGAGGTAGCCGTCCGCCTTGCGCCCCGCAAGCTCCACGAACTCGCGGCGGTTGGCGGCCACGTAGAGCGGAATCCGGTGCACCGGCGGGAACATGGGCTGGATCGGCGGGAGATCCTCGCGGCCGATCTTGATGCGCTCGCCGGCCCAGAGCAGCCGCAGCTGGTCAATCGTGTCGCCGATGCGGGCGACGGCGTCGGCCGGGGTGTAGGGGATGCCCATCTGGCCCAGACGCACAGGCTGGCCGGAACCGATGGCCATGGTGATGCGCTCGGGCAGGAGATCGTCGAGCGCGGAGCCGGTCATTGCCAGGACGAGTGGGTGACGGGTGAACGGATTGACCGACCCGAGAGCCACTCGGAAGGAATCGTTGCCGTCCTCGGAGAGAGCCGTGGCCATTGCCGTGCCGTAGGTGACGGCGTCGCGCTCGAAGTACGAGTCGTGGACCCAGATCGCCTCGAGGCCGCCGTCCCTGGCGCGGCGCGCCCACTCGATGGCGTCGGATACGTCGCCTCTGGCCGCGATCCCAAGGCCGACGCGACGGGGAAGCGCTCTCATGTCTCTCCTGCTCGAACGCCGGTCTACCGACGTAACGAGGCGGCGAGACCGGTGGCTGGAGATATCTTAGCGGCTGGGTATTAGTTACACGACCGGGTGGGTGCCGCGGCTCACTGGACGCAGCCGCAGGGGCGAGCGGCGCGCTGGGGCACGGCCCGGCGCTGAAGCTTCGGGCGGAATCGCCTATGGTGAGCTCATGACGCTGCCCGGTGGCCCCGCACCCTGGTTCGGGCTAGACGAGGAGACGTTGCGGTTCCTCGAGGTCCATCCTGCCCGCGCGATCTCGATCCCGGGCAGAGGCTGGCGCGATCTGGGCGACTCGGTGATGCTCTTCTCGGGCAGCGAGCGCGAACCATTCTTCAACCGGCTCACCGCCGTCCGCTGGCCGGACGACCCGAGGGCGTTCGACGCCAGGCTCGAGCAGGCGTCCTCGCTGTTCGATGCTCTCGACCGCCGGCCATATCTGTGGGCAATTCCAGGGCTCAGCACGCCCTCGGACATCGTGGCGCGGCTTTCCGCCAACGGCTTCGTGGACCAGGGCGGCGGCTACGACATGATCCTGCTCCGCGATCCGGCAGACACACACCTGCCCGGCCTCCCGGCCCAGGTAACGCTGGAACACTGGAACTGCCCGGACGGAGCCGACCGCGAGCGCGTGGCCCGCGACCTGGCCCTCGTCATAGGCGAGAGCTTCCAGATCCCCGAAGGCCGACGCGGCGGCCTGGTATCCGAGATCGATCTGACGCTCCAGCAGCCTCGCTTCCACGCGTACCTGCTGCGGGTGGACGGCGAGCCGGCCGCGACCGGCGAGCGGTACACGTTCGACGGGGCGAGTCACCTCTCGTCCATCGGCACGCGGCCGTCCTTCCGAGGGCGCGGCTACGGCCGGTTGATCACCCACCAGCTGGCGGTGGATTCGGTCGCGGCGGGCATCGACCTCGTGTACCTGGGCGTCTACGCGGACAACACTCCGGCGATCCGGCTCTACGAGGGACTTGGCTTCGCGATCCTGGGGCCGCGCTCGTCGGACATGCTGCTCGAGCACCCGCGCTCCTGAGGTCGCGCGGTGCGTCATCCGCAAGTGGGACGCCCGCCTCGGAGCCGGCGGGGTAGAGTGTTCCGCGCGACACGGAGGATCGGCCGGCCCGGAGGCGAGGAGCGTGATGGCGCAGACAAACGAGCCTGTGATCAGCGTCACCAACCTGTGCAAGTGCTATGGCGACGTCAAGGCGGTCGACGGCGTCAGCTTCACGGTTGGCAGAGGCGAGGTCTTCGGCATGCTCGGGCCCAACGGGGCCGGCAAGACGACGACGATCGAGATCCTCGAAGGGCTGCGAAAGCCCGATTCCGGCGATGCGAGCGTCCTCGGGATGGACGTCACCAGGCACGCCGACTCGATCAAGCAGCGGATCGGCGTCCAGCTCCAGAGCGTCGCTCTCTTCCCGCGCCTGACGGTCACCGAGCTTCTCGATCTCTTCGGCACCTTCTTCGCCCACCACGTGCCCACCAACCAGCTGATTTCCGACCTCGACCTGGGCGAGCGCGCTCACGCCCGGTCGATGAACCTCTCGGGCGGGCAGCAGCAGCGCCTTTCGATCGCCCTGGCCCTCGTCAACGACCCGGAACTGGTCTTCCTCGACGAACCCACCACCGGCCTGGATCCGGCCGCGCGCCGCTCCCTGTGGGAACTGGTCAAGCGACTCCAGGCGGAGGGCAAGTCCGTCATGCTGACCACCCACTACATGGAAGAAGCCACCGAGCTGTGCGATCGGGTCGCGATCATGGATCACGGCCACATCCTGGAGATCGGCACGGTCCAGGAGCTGATCAGGCGCCGCTTCAAGGAACGGGCCGTCTTCTTCGACTCCAGTGCGACGCTCCCGGCCGAAACCCTCGCCCACCTGGGCGGAGTCACTCGGGCCAGCCAGGAGAACGGCCAGACCGTCCTCTACTCGACTGACATACCGGGAACCATCGGTGCGCTGCTCGCCGCGGCCGACGAGCGCGGCGTCGAGCCGCACGGCCTGGGCATCCGCCAGGCGACCCTGGAAGACGTCTTCCTCGACCTGACCGGTCGAGCCCTGCGGGACTAGGAGCCACCGATGAACACACTGCTGACTCTCACGGTGGCCAACCTCAAGGGCCTGACCCGCGATCGCGCCGCTCTCTTCTGGACCTTCTTCTTCCCGGTGATGTTCGTCCTGCTGTTCGGCGTTCTCTTCTCGGGGAGCAGCAACAGCAAGGTGGCGGTCGGCTTCGTCGATCTCGACGGGTCGGTGGCCTCGCACGGCGTCCAGACCGCGCTGTCGGGCGACAAGGTGCCGCTGACGCTCCAGGTCGGCACGCTCGACGCCGAGAAGGCGGCCATGCAGCGCGGCGACGTGTCGGCGATCATCGTGATCCCGTCGGGTTTCCAGGATTCGCTGTCCGCCAAGAACCCGGTCGCGCTTCAGCTGTACACGGACCCGACGAAGTCCACCACTTCGCAGGTCGTGCAGAGCGTACTGGGTGAGCTGGTCAACAACATGAACCTTGGGCTTGCCGGCGGCACGGCCCTCGTCTCCCTGAAGCCCGAGAGCCTGTCGTCCACCACGCTCAGCAACATCGACTACCTGGTGCCGAGCATCCTCGCCATGGCTCTGATGCAGCTCGGCGTGTTCGCCGCGATCCCGCTGGTGGAGCAGCGCGAGAAGGGCATCCTCAAGCGCATCGGTGCGACGCCGCTCGCCCGCTGGAAGCTGGTCGGCAGCAACATCCTGCTGCGCCTGATAGTGGCGGCCGTCGACACGGTCCTCATCCTGGGGGTCGGGATGGTCGTGTTCAACGTCCAGATCACCGGCAACTTGCTCGCCATGGCGGGCTTCGTCTTCCTGGGCGCGGGTGCGTTCCTGGCCCTCGGTTTCGCTCTTGCAGCCTTCCTCAAGACTGAGGAGCAGGCCAACGGCGTGGTCCAGGTGGTCCAGATGCCGCTGATGTTCCTCTCGGGCATCTTCTTCCCGTTCGACTTCATGCCGGAATTCCTGCGGAATATCGCGCGCCTGTTGCCGCTCACGTACCTCGGCGACGCTTTGCGCCAGGTGATGGTCAACGGCACTCAGGTGGCGCCGATCGGAGTGGATCTGGCGATCCTGGTTGGCTGGCTGGTGGTCTGCCTGGGCATCGCGGCCCGCTCGTTCCGGTGGGACTGACGCTTCCCCGGCTCGGGTGAGAGGCCGCCGCTGGGTGAGTCGCGGCCGCGCCGCGCCGGTCAGGCCGCGGCGGTCCGCGTTGGCCGGGCCGGGCCGGGCCTGGCCGCCCGCTCGGGCCTCAATTCCAGCGCCAGTGGAGTCTCGCGCCGTTTCGGGCCGCGTCTATGCCATTGCGGACCTCAATTCCAGCAGGAGTGGAAGACCGCCAGGAAGCGCGGCCCGCCTGTGCTCGCGGCGAGCGTCGCCCAGCTGAATGGCCACCGGGCTCCACTCCGGCTGGAACAGAGGGAAGACTCGTTGGCGCCGGGGGCGTCGAACGGTGGCGTCGGGGGGCGTCGAACGGCCTGCGTCTCTTCGTAAACGATGGCTTCAAGCGGCTTGCGACCCAACGCTCACCCGTACCGGAAGCGGCACCGATCCCCGTGCACGTAGAGTGCGAAGT
>VFSW01016133.1_pt1 | contig 10214 bp, 11 predicted proteins | sample 5358111 | NCBI WGS metagenome assembly VFSW01 (sample SAMN11554181, study PRJNA540505) | mine drainage metagenome | isolation source: sediment from site ElyBrook_90M | place: USA: Ely Copper Mine, Vershire, VT | collected 2017
TCTTCATAGTGGCCGGCGCCGGCGACCACGGACTTGCAGTCCCTGGTAACGATGGTCGGCCAATAAGCCTGATCGGTCGCCATGTCTCCGTTGAGCTGCAGAGTCAGGTTGGTCACCACATGCTCGCTCCTGTGCCCGCCGGGGGGAACGAGACACGGCGACGCCGACGGCGCCCCTGGTGGAGTTGGCCGAGCGCTGAAGAACTCCTGGATTGCGGCCGGACCCGTGCGCTTGGTGCTTCCGCCATTCATGATGAGTGTGCCGTCTTTGGCGAAGAGCGCCGCATAGGCCGCCCAATCGTTGGAGTCCAACGCCCTTGGATAATCGCCCATCAATAACTGTTCGATGGCCTGCCGATCCTCAACCTTTTGCAGGCGCATCGCCACAGAGTCCGCGCTCTTGGTTTGTCCGAAAGCGTTGCCGATGATGCCGAGGCTCAGAACCGCCCCCGCGGTAAACCGATTCCGGTTCATGATGTGTACCTCCATCTTTCTCGTCTTCTACTTGCCGACCAGGTGCTCCGGCTTATTGTTCTCGCAGACGAACTCCATGATCTCCTCCCGCGGAGTCAGGTCGAGTTTCACGTTCATATGAAACGGCTTCACAAATGTCGCTGGATCCTCGAAAGTGACCGCCACTTCCATGTGACCGAAATCGACGCGCCGATAGCGCTCGGTCATATGTAGCATCTCGGTGTGCGGCACGTTGCCTCCACCCAGGCCGCCCAACCAGCTCCGATCGTTAAAGCCGGCCGTGTCGACAACCAGCGCGTCGCCCTCCCACTTGCCGATGGAGTGCCCCATCCACGTTGGATCCCAATTCGACGGGTGGCCCCTTCCATCCAGAAATACCTGGCGAAATCCGGGATTATCTTCAAACAATATCATCAGGAGCGTAGGAGCCTGCACAAACTTCTCGATAAAAGGAGCGCTGCTGCCAGGCACCGGCGGCGGACCCGGAAGGCAATGGTTGTGAGGAGCGTCTTTTCCGTGGTTCTCTTCCCGCTCTTTGATCAACGCGGCAGCCCACGGCAAAACCTGGGGCTCTTCCGGATACGGATCGTCGGTGGCCACCCAGACCCCCGATAAGTCCGGCTTTCCTCTGGTATCGCGTGGCGCGGGCTGGGATGGAACTTTGGCTCGCTTCCGCATCACCTTCGCGAGCCTGCCTGGATCGTCTCCCAGGGTGGTTCCGTTTACGGTCTCGACGAGACGAATATTCAACTGCGCGGTTTTGCCTGCTTCCAGCGCGAGGTCTTGTGTAACATCTCTGTAAGCGCAACACGGCATCACGATGGAGAATTCGTAGGTTCCTGGAGCTAGGCCTGCAAGCGTATAGCGGCCATCGGACTTGCTGCTGGTCCGCGCGATGGCGCCGGTAGTTTTGTTCTTCACCTGGATGGGCGCTTCATCCACCACCACACCGTTCGGATCTGAAATCGTGCCGGTCAGCGAGCCTTTCTCACTCTGCGCGGACAGCGATCCGACGATTGCGAGCCAATAGAATGCGAGTACAATTCGGAACATTGCGCCTCCCCGGAATCAAGTTTTTCCGATAATCACCCGAGCGTACCATTTCGCGGGCAAAACGGTCGCTCCGCATCCTTTTTGAACAATCCGCTGCACAAGGTGGATGTCGGCGGAAGGTGTTCGCCACCCGCTGGGCTTAGCAAAGGCCAAACAGGGGGCGTTGAGATGAAAGGTGGGCCCTGGTGGATGTTGATGCCATAGCGAATCGCGTCCTGCCTCGCAATCCGGTACTCTTTCCCAGCAGGGACTAAGGCTTTTTCATGCTGGTACTGGGCTCGCCATCCCCCTAGCATGGTCTTTAGGGGGGAAGATTCCATGCGTTCGTTCCTGCTCACTGCGCTGCTCGGAAGTTTCGTTGCGTCCACCGGCCTGGTGGCCCAAAGTTTGACCGAACATGCTGCCGCGGCCGCCGGGGCGACCATCGGCACTGCCGCCGGAAAACCACTGGGGACGTCGCTCGGCAAGGTCTTTGGCGACGTGGATAAGAGCACCTCCGCAGCCACCACCCCCAAGACAGCGAAGCCCGTGGTGATTAAGCCTGCGGCCGCCGGCCCGTCAGAGACCACGGCATACGCGCCGGTTGCGCCGCTGCCCTCAGCGGGAGCCGGAGGCGGATCTGCCGGCGCAGGCGGTTCGTTCCATCGTTCAGCGCGCCGCAGAGAGCGGGCAGTGGAAGCTGAATCCGCGGCTTCCGCACCGATCACACCCGTTATGCCCCCCGTGGTGGCCGAGGTGGTTGTCAAGGAACCCACGGTCGAGGACATCGCCAGCATCAAAGTGGGAGCCACCGCCAGCGAGTTGCGCGCGGCGCTGGGCGTGCCTGAATCTCGGATCAGCATACCCGGCGACGACGGCCATCTGCTGGAAATCTGCCAGTATTGGGCTAAAGGCGAGCCGGTGGGGACGATTCGCCTGGATAACGGCCTGGTGGTCAGCGTGCAAGCCCAGAATTAGTGGATCCAAATCTTCTCAGCCGTAATAGTGAGCGCGAGAAAGATCAGCACGATTAAAACGAATGACCATCGGATCCTGTTCGCCGAAGATTTCCGTTTGTTCTTGGGATCGTATTGCGCCTCCTGGCGCGGGTCGTCATCGGCAGCGTGCATTTTTTCCCCTCTCGCAACGTAGACGCCCAAGGCGGGGTTCTGCACACATTCCCTCGAACAATCCGGCCGGGGTGGCCCCTGAAGCTGCCTTGGCCCGCTAAACTGATAATGTGCTGCGCTGCCTGCCGGCTCTGATTCTCCTTGCGAGCCTCCGTCCGGCTTTCGCCCTCACCGCGGCGGACTTGGGCGATGAAATCCAGCACCTCTCGCTGGACCCCGCCGAATGCTATCGCGTTCTCGAGCTGAACTTCAACAAAGAAGATGTGAAGGTATACCTGGGGTCCGGCTACCTGATCTTCACCAAACCCGTTTTCTCGGAGTCGAATCAGGGAACGCGCCTGGGCGCGGTGTTCGTTGCGAGCGCCGAAGGCGGCGACGCCGACGTCTTGCTGCTGCCGCCCACGCGGAGCGAGCGCTCCTCACTCGCCGCCTTCACCAATTCGCCGAATCTTGAGGAACACTTCAAATCCGCGGCCTTCGTTTTCACCGACGGAACCGGCGACGCTCTTCTCGCTCAGCTCCAGAACAATCCGGCCTCCAAGAAAAGTTCTGAGATGGGCGGCCTGATCGCCGAAAGCTGGAACTCAGTCTTAAGCAACCTGATATCCAGTTTTGAAACGCGTGTGGTCTACGACGTGCTGTCCGGCCAGCGCGACACCGGCATCTTCTACCTGGGGATCTCGGGCAAACAACTGGATAACTTCGATGTGTTGTACGATCCCGCCGCGCCAGACCAGATCCTGGCCGGAAAGATCGACTACCGCAACAATCGAACGTATTTCAATACCTGGACGGCCTTTCAGGCCCGCTCGTTCCGCAACGGAGCCCCCCAGCGGGGCGCTCGCTATAAACTCGACAACATCCGCATCGAAGCCGCCATCCATCCCGATCTAACGATGCAGGCCGTCACGCGCGCCACGCTTACTTTGCAACAGCCGGCGGCGCAATCCGCGCTGCCGTTCAATCTGTCGCCCAACATGCGCGTCACCTCTGCAACGGTGGACGGAAAACCGGTGGAAGTGTTCGACCGCGCATCGCTGCGCTCGGAACTGATCCAAGCCAGTGAAGACCGCCAATTCCTGCTGGTGTGCGATCCCGCGCTCGATCCCGGGGGCCCGCACGAGATCGAAATCCATCACGAAGGGGCCGTCATTCGCGATGCCGGCCATCAGGTTTATTATGTCGGCTCGCGCGGCACCTGGTATCCGCGGACAGGCGGCGGCCTGGCCAATTACGACCTGACATTCCGCTATCCAAAGAGCCTGACCGTGGCGGCCACCGGATCCACCGTGGAAGACCACATCGAAGGCGAGTGGCGCGTTACGCACGTCAAAACGGACGTTCCCGTTCGATTCGCCGGCTTCAATCTCGGCGAGTTCCAATCCGTGCTGCGAGAGCACAATGGATACAAAATCCAGTTGTACGCCAATCATCAGCTCGAAAGCGCGCTCGCCCCGAGAGCCGTTCTTCCCGACATGCCGCCTCCCCCTGAAGATCTCTTCCACCGGCGGCATCCCAAGCCGGACAGTACGCTCGCTACGTCCCCGCCTCCGGGTCCGCCCGATCCCGCCGGACGCATGGAGGAACTCACCAAGAACGTTCTGGACACGCTGGATTTCATGACCGAAGAATTTGGCCCCAGCCCCATCCGCAATATCGCCGTTACGCCTATCCCCGGCGGCTTCGGCCAGGGCTTTCCGGGCCTGGTTTATCTTTCCACGCTGGCCTATATCAATCCCGGCCAACTCCCTCCTCCTCTGCGCGAGCGGCCCGAGCGGACCTTTTATTCCGAGCTACTGGAGACCCATGAAGTGGCGCACCAGTGGTGGGGAAACCTGGTGGTTCCGGCCAGCTATCGGGATGACTGGCTCATCGAGTCGCTGGCGAACTATTCGGCTTTGCTGTTGCTGGAACGCAGGAAAGGCGTCAAGGCATTGGACGGCGTGCTGGACGACTATCGGACGCATCTGCTCGCTAAGACCGATACGGGCCGTACGCTTGAGTCCGCTGGCCCCATCGTCTGGGGCTACCGCCTGGAATCCTCCATCGCGCCCAACGCCTGGCGGACGGTCACCTACGAAAAAGGCACCTGGATCATACACATGCTCCGCCGCCGCCTGGGAGACGAAAAGTTTCTCGCGTTGCTGCGGGAGGTTGCCGGCCATCATCATGCCATCGGCACCGAAGAGTTTCGCGAACTCGCGCGCCAATACGCGCCCAAATCGCCCGATCCCGACCTGAAGATCTTCTTCGAGAATTGGGTCTATGGAACCGGTTTGCCGAGCGTGAAGCTGTCCTACTCCTGGCGCGCCGCGAAATTATCTGGAAGCATTGTCCAGCGGGATGTCGACGAGGCCTTCACCGCTTATGTACCCGTGGAAGTGCAGACCGGAAGCAAGAGCCAGGTTTATTGGCTCCCAACCGGCAGCGACCCGGTGGCGTTTTCGATTCCCTTGAAATCACCACCCACCAAAGTGGCCCTGTTGGCCGCCGATTGTCTGATGACCACTCCGAAATGAGACCGCAAACGCACACATGCCCGTTGCCAGCAAACGCAGAGTAGAAGCGCGCAAGGCCGCGCCCATCGTCGCAGTGGAGCCGGAGCCGCAGCTTCAGGAAATCGATCTCCCGCCCGCCATCAAAGTGACGGCTCTGGTGTTCTCCTACGACAGCGCGCCCGCCCTGCGCCGCTGTCTGGCCGCGCTGGAAGGATCGAACGATCGGGCATCCATCGAAATCCTGGTGGTGGATTGCGGATCGCATGACGAAAGCGCACAGCTCGACACCGAGTTTTCCAATGTCACCATGTTGCGCCTGCCGCGCTACTTCGGCCGCACCAAGGCGCTCAACATCGGCACCCGCACGGCCTCCGGCGAGTATCTGCTCTTCATGACGCCCGAAGTGGAAGTGTTGCCCACCACCATTCCCTCGCTGGTCGCGCATCTGGAGTCCGACCCGGAAACCGTCGCGGTCTGCCCCGTCCTGGTGGACACTAGAACTCAGCCGGCCCAGCAATTCTTCCGCCTTCCGACCCCCGCCACCGGTCTGGATCTGACGCCCGTCAGCATCGACAAAACGGTCGAGGTTTTCCCCGTCGAGTACGCCACCTTTCAAGCCTTTCTGGTGCGGAAGTTTTTCGTCAAAGGCTTGAACTATCTGGATGAGCGTTACGGCGACTCGTGGTCCGACGCGGAACTTTGCTTCCAGATCCGCCGCGTCTCTCGAAAGACGTCGGCGCTGCCGCAAGTCACCGCGCTCTTCACGCCTGGTTCGCCCTACGCCGAGTCCGCCCGGACCATCCTGGCCGCCGACCGCGTTCATGGCGCAGCGGTTTTTTTCGGCAAGCACTACGGCTTCGCCTCCGGCCTGCTCTTTCGGACTAAGTCCATCTTCGCGGCCCTCTTCACTTTCCGCATCCCGCTTTTCGCCGCCTTGATCTCCGGGACTAAAATCGACGGTTCGCAAAGCGTGATTCTGTAAGACAAGCTACTTATAGAACCAGTACCTAACGTTCCGCCAGCCTACCGCCGATATAAAAATCGGTATGCAGATTGACGCCCTACTGTGGATTCTCCTGCCGGTATTCATCGCCGCCGGATCTGCTCTGTTGTCCTTCTACATGATGCAGGCCCGCATGGAAGTCGCTATCTCAAAGGAACGCGAGGTTTTAGCCGAAGCGCGCGCCGAGATTCGCACTCAAAAGAACACCATGGAAGAACGCGTGAAGGCTACTGAGCAGGAGGCGCGCCGCCGCGCCCTGGATGACTTCATGCAGGACTTCCGCGTGGAAGAGCGCCACTATTTCCGTGAAAACAAGTCGGTTACGGCTCGCCAAAAGTCTATGATCCTACAGGAACGCCTGTACTTCCGCAACATCCCGCTATCCAGTTGGGTGGAACACGAGATGGTGGTTGAGGAAGAGGGCGGCGATCTTCAGCACATCGCCAAAGGCTGTTCCATTTTCAGCACTAAATCGCTCTCTGAAGACAGCAAAGCTACCGTGTCGCGGCTTCTGGAACAGGCAGCCGCTTCCGAAAACAATTCGAAGTTTGCCGCGGCGTTAAATAGCATTCAAGCCAGTTAGTTTGAGCCTCCGGAAAAACCCAGTACTTCCGCTTCCTCCGGTCGCGGCTCAGAATAACTTGCGCAGCGAAACGAATTGCGCCTTTTTCCGCAGCCTCACTTCGTGTCAACCAAATCGTCTGAGTTCCGTCCAGACGATATGATGGGCGCAATGGCGGATAGCCTGGAGGCCAATCTCGATGGGCTGGCGGATACACGCGAATTGAACGCCCAATTCGGAGAATGGATGGCTTCCGAGCAGAGGCGCATCTTCCTGCTTTGCCGCCGGATGTTGCAGGACCCCGAAGATGCCGACTCCGCCACCCAAGACACGTTCCTCAAGGCTTGGCAGGCTCTAAAGTGCGCTGAATCGAAAACCCTGGACGATCCGGGCAAGTGGCTCACACGGATCGCCGTCAATACCTGCCTTGACCGCCTTCGGTCGCACCGCTGGCAATTTTGGCGAAAACGCCCCCAGGCCGAGGACGAGGCGGCCATATTGAGCCTGGCGGCGGCTACGGACCCGAACGCGGAGGACCAGCTCTTCGCTCGCCAGATCGCTCAACGGCTGTCTCGCGCGCTCACACGCCTCAGCCTTCGCCAGCGCGCCGCGTTCACACTGAGGCATTATGAAGATCGGAGCTTGGCCGAAATCGCCGAGCTCCTGAACCTGGATGTTGGAACTGTGAAAGTGCATCTGTTTCGCGCCACGGAAAAACTTCGGGAGGAGCTGCACGATCTGTACTTTCGCGATCGGGAAGAAAATGAAACACACAGATAATGCCGATTTCGAGAACTGGCTCCGCCGGCTAACAAAAAGCCAGCCGGAACCGGAGGTGTCTTCCGAGGTCCTGGCCGCGCAGCGCCGCAGTATTTATCGCCGCCTCGACGAGAAACGGCGCAACTGGGCCCCCGTGGGCTGGGCTGTCTCGCTCGCGATGCTTCTCCTGATGTTTGCCGGGGGCCTTACACTGGAACGCCGGCATAAAACCGCGCCCCCCGCTTCCGCCGCCATGTCCGACGACCAGCTATTTTCCGACCTCTCCGCCATGGAGCAGAGCAACGAGCCCAAAGCCATCCAGCCGATCCACGGATTGTTCCAGGAATAAAGCATGCGACGCCTGCTCGCCTTGACGCTGCTGATGAGCGGCAGTGTGTTCGCACAAATGCCGCGCGGAATCTACGCCTGGTGGAGCCGGCCGGAAATCGCGCGCGATCTCAACCTCTCGCCCGCGCAACGCGAACAAATCCACTCGGCCGTGCAGCAATACCGGCCGCATCTATTGAACGTGCGCGTGGCGGTGAACCAGGCAGAGCAAGCCCTGGCGGAGCAGTTCAATCGCGACCCCGTGGATGCGGGGAAAACCAATGAGGCCATCGAGCGATTGGTGGACGCGCGGAGCGATCTTACGCGCACGCTCACGCAATTGAGCCTGAAGCTACGCTTGGTCCTTACCGAACAGCAGTGGCAGGAGCTGCAGCGCCGCCGCCCTAATCAGGGCGCGGACTCAGACCCGCAAAATAAACCCGATCGACCTTCGCCGCCATAACGTGAAAATCTGCACGTCCACCTTGCCCCACGCAAGGCACAAATCCGGATGATCCCCCTCGGCTTCAGCCACCGCGCCTATGCGATTCACGAAGTCGAGCCCCGCTTTAAAATCGGGAAACAGAAAACTCTTCGCGATGTGATGCTCTTCGACGATCTTCCAGTCCGGCAGTTGTTGGGCGAATGGAATCAGGTCGACGCCCTGCAATGGCGGCACGCCACCCCGGCACGCTCGATGGCGTAGCGCTTTAGCGGCCTCAGTTGTTCGCTTACGTGTTCCAAATCTTTAATTAGGATACACATTAGCGGTAAACTGATTTCCCGACGTTTCGGGAGGTGATGCGCATTTGACGGCGCAGTGTCCTCGGAGCTAGTCTCAGGCATGGCGACGGAGGGGCACAATGGCTAGTAAACAGTATGGGCTTAAGATCGTTCACAAGCCATCCAACACGGTAGCGAGTGAGAAATGGTTCAACACGGAATCGGAACGTAACAGCGCGATGGCAGGCAGCACCATGGAGCCTCACTACATTTTCATAGTGGAGGAGAAGGAAATTGAGCTGCCGCAGGATGCCAAGCCCGGCGAGTGGGGCGGTCCGGCGTAAACTCGGCCTTCTCTGCGCTGAGACCACTACCGAGTAGGAAAGCCGCCGTATTTCGCGCGAAATTTCCGGGCGCCATTGTACACTGGCACTTGCACCCCCAGAGGCTTCCCGCGTTGGACACTTCCACTCCGCTCAAGTTTGTCAAAGGTGTCGGACCCGCGCGCGCCGGAATGCTCGAAACCAAAGGTCTGATCACCGTTGAGGATCTTCTCGCCTACGCGCCCTTCCGTTATGAAGACCGCACCAACGTCAAAACCATCGCTCAACTCGCGCCGGGCGAAATGGCCACCGTCATCGCCGAGGTCCAGTCCGCTCACCTGCGTGGATTTCGCCGCCGCAATCTCGGACTCTTCGAGGCCATTTTCAAAGATGCATCGAACGAGCGCTTGCTGGCCAAATGGTTTCACGGCGGCTATCTGGCCGATCGCTTCCTGCCCGGCACGCGCGTCTCGCTCTACGGCAAAGTGGAACTGGACAGCTACACCGGCGACCTGCTCATCATGCATCCGGAGCATGAAATCCTGTCGGGTGAAGATTCCGACGGCGACGCCGCGCTCCATACGGGCCGCATTGTCGCCGTTTACGAGGGAGCGGGCAAAGTAACCACGCGCGCGCTCCGCTCGCTGATGCATCGCGTGCTCGAAGCAGTCGAGCCGCTGGAAGACCATCTTCCGCCCACGCTGCGCGATCGGCTGAAACTCCCCGATCTGTGGACCGCCGTCCGCGCCCTGCACTTCCCGGCCCCGGACACCGACCTGCGCATGCTCAACGCCTGTCGCACTCCCGCCCACTGGCGTCTGATCTTCGAAGAATTCTTCTGGTTGGAATGTGGCCTGTCGCTGAAGCGTTCGAAAGCGCGCCTGCAGCCGGGCATTTCGTTCGAATTGAACGATCGCGTGCGCGAAAGAATCAAAACCATGCTGCCCTTCAAACCGACAGGGGCGCAGAAGCGGGTCCTCGGGGAAATCGCACAAGACATGAAGGCGCCGCATCCCATGAGCCGCTTGTTGCAAGGCGACGTCGGCAGCGGCAAAACCCTGGTCGCCGCCGAGGCCGCTGTCATCGCCATTGAGAACGGCTATCAGGCCGCCGTGCTCGCGCCCACTGAAATCCTCGCCAGCCAGCATTATTTCTATTTCAAGAACCTGTTCCAAAAAATGGGCTACGTGCCGGTTCTCCTCACCGGCTCTTCGACGCAGCGCGAAAAGTCGCAGCTCAAGAAGTTGATGGCCGAAGGCCTGGCCCATATCGGTATCGGCACGCACGCGCTGATCGAAGAGGACGTGGAATGGAAGAACCTGGGCCTCGCGATCGTCGACGAGCAGCACCGCTTCGGCGTCATGCAGCGGCTGCGCCTGGTCTC
>VFSW01016134.1_pt1 | contig 10214 bp, 11 predicted proteins | sample 5358111 | NCBI WGS metagenome assembly VFSW01 (sample SAMN11554181, study PRJNA540505) | mine drainage metagenome | isolation source: sediment from site ElyBrook_90M | place: USA: Ely Copper Mine, Vershire, VT | collected 2017
CTGTGGATCCCGTTCGTCGAGTCGGTGGCGAGGGTCTACGGGCTCCGTCCCGAAGCCGGGCCGAGGCCGGCCTGATGCCGCCCCCCCGCCGTCGGGGCCTCCTGGTCGCCCTCGAGGGGATCGACGGAGCGGGCAAGTCCACGCTCAGCGTCCGGCTCGCCGCGGCGCTGCGTCGGCGCGGCTTCTCCGTCGCGCGACGACGCGAGCCGTCCGATCCCCGGCTCGGCTCCCTGGCCCAGAGCGGGAGCCGAGGCGACCCGTGGTCCGGGGCCGTCTACTTCACGGTCGACCGCTACCTCGCCCGTCCCGGGCTCGAGCGGGACCTCGCCCGGTACGCGGTGGTGCTGACCGACCGCTCGTACTATTCGACCCTCGCCTACCAGGGCAGCGCGCTTCCGCGGCGGGAACGGCGCCGCCTCGAGGAGCTCGAACGGGCCGCGACCCTCCGGCCCGACCGGGTGATCCTCCTCGATATCCCGTTGTCGGAGGCGGTACGTCGCCTCGGGGACCGCCGTCACCTCCGCGGGCCGCTCGAGCGACGGCGGATCCTCGACCGGGTGGCCCGCGAGTACCGTACCCTGGCCCGGGACGGGCACTGGATCGTGCTCGACGCGCGTCTCCCCCCGCGCGAACTCGTGCGGCTCGCCGTCCCTCGGCTCGGCCTCTCGCCGCCACGTCGGCGGTCGAGACGGTCCCGAAGGCCAACATGATATGGGCCGCCCCGGTCAGGGCGGGAGATCGGTGAGCCCGGTGGCGCGAGTACTCCTCAAGGAAGAGACGCTCGACCCGTCGTACCTGCCGGCCCGGCTCGTCCACCGGGAGAAGGAGCTCGAACTGACCTACCGGCGCTATCGCGAGTCGTTCTCGAAAGGGCTCCCGAACCACCTGCTGCTGACCGGCGGGGTGGGGAGCGCAAAGCCGGGCCCCCCCGGGGGCGGCGGCGCCCCCCTGCACCGGGGGGGGCGGCTGGGCGGCCCCCCGGGCACGGGCGCCTACGTCAACTCGTGGCGCCGGGCGAGCGACCGGACCGTCATGCTCGACCTGCTGCGAACGGTCCACGTCTCGCTCCCCGACCGCGGCTACAGCCTCTCGGAGATGCTCGACGTCTTCGAGCAGGGGATCCGGCGCAACCCGCAGCATCTGCTCGTCCTGCTCGACGAGGCCTCGAGCCTCGTGCGTCAGGAGACGAAGCTCGTCTACCTCCTCTCGCGGTCGCGCGAGGTCGAGCTCGGGTCGATCTCGCTCGTCCTGATCGCGGTCGAGGACCTGCTCCCGTTCCTCGACCCCGCGAGCCGGTCGAGCTTCGGCGTCACGCGGAGGCTCGCCCTGTCGCCGTACGACCGGGCGGCGCTGGGAGACGTCCTCGCCTCGCGCGCGGAGCTCGCGCTGCGGGCCGGCGGCTACGACCCGGACGTCCTCGACCAGATCGCCCGCATCGCCGCCCCGAACGGCGACGCCCGGTTCGCGCTCGAACTGCTCGCGGGCGCGGCGCACGCGGCGGACGAAGAGGGCGCCGACGCGATCAGTGCCGAACACGTCCGGCGGGCGAAGGGGTCGATCCTACCGACGGTGACCGAGACCCAGCTCGAGGCGCTCTCGACCAATCAGCTCGGCGTGCTCCTCTCGCTCTCCCGGATGCTCAAGGGCCGCGGGAGCTCGACGGCGAGCCAGCGGCTGCGAGCGAACCACGCGACGCTGCTCGAGGAGCTCCGGGCGCCTCCGATGAGCCGGACGACGTTCTGGCGCACGCTCAAGGAGCTCGAGCGGGACGGCCTCGTCACGCTCGAGACCGGCGGCTCCGGCGAATCGAGCCAGATCGCGATGGACGAGCTGCCCGCGAGCTTCCTCGCCACCCTGCTCGAGGAACGGCTGGGACGCGGACGGGCGAGTAAACGATAAACCGCCCGCGCTCGTCGGCGCAGCGTGTCGATCGCATTCCCCGAGGCCGGCGCGGCCCCGCGGCTCCCCGAATGGATCCGGATCCGGCCTCCGCGCGGACCGGCCTACCCCGAGGTCCGCGAGCTATTGGACGGACTGCGCCTCGGTACCGTCTGCCGGGAGGCGCGCTGCCCGAACCTCGCGGAGTGCTGGTCGGCCGGCACCGCGACGCTGATGCTGCTCGGCACCGACTGCACGCGGCGCTGCGGCTTCTGCGCGGTCACGACCCACTGGCCCCGGGGCGCCGTGGACCGGACGGAACCGCAGCGGGTCGCCGAAGCGGTCCGGCGCTGGGGCCTTCGGTACGTCGTCCTGACCCAGGTCTGCCGGGACGACCTGCCGGACGGCGGCGCCTCGATCCTTTCCGAGACCGTCTCGCGGATCCGCGCGAGCTCCCCCGGCACCCGGGTCGAGCTACTGATCGGAGACCTCGGAGGGAGCGACCGAGCCCTCGCCGCGCTCTGGGAGTCCCCTCCGGACGTCCTCGCGCACAACCTCGAGACCGTCCGCGAGCTTTCCCCCGCGGTCCGAGCCCCTCGGGCCGGCTACGACCGCTCCCTCGCGGTCCGCGCCGAGGCGCGCCGGTCCGGTCCGACCCGCCTCGTGACCAAGAGCTCGATCATGCTGGGCCTCGGCGAAACGGAGGAGGCCCTCGAGACCGCGTTCCGGGACCTGCGGGCCGCCGGCGTCGACCTCCTGACCCTCGGCCAGTACCTCCGGCCGAGCGAACACCACGCTGCGGTGGCGCAGTACGTCTCCCCGGCCGACTTCGACCGGCTGCGGGACCGGGCGCTCGGTCTCGGTTTTGCCGGCGTCGAGTCCGGCCCCCTCGTTCGCAGCTCCTATCACGCGGAAGAACTCTACCGCCGGGCGTCGCAGGGGCGGGGAGGCTAGACCGTGGCGAAGAAGGTCCGTCGCAAGCTCGAGGAGGAGGAGGCCGCCTCGTTCGAGTTCCCCGTGTTCGACGAGGTCTCCTTCATGACCAAGGAGTTCGAGCTCATGGGCGCGGTCGTCCTCGCGTCACTGATCGCGGTCCTTCTCGCGATCGTCGGCTGGGCGTTCACCGAGGCCGGTATCAACGGTTGGGTGCCGTTCGGCCTCGGGATCCTCGGCATCGCCGGGAGCCCGTTCCTCCTCCGGCGGCTGCGGGCCCGATCCCAGCTCTACACCAAGGGGGATTGGGCCGGGCTCATCGCGCTCCAGTTCTTCGCCTGGCTCGCCCTCTGGTTCGTCCTGGTCAACGTCTCGCCGCACACGTTCTAGTCGGCCCCGGTCCGGGAACGGGACGCGCGACCGCCTCGCTTGACGAACTCAGGTCGGACCGAGGCGACCCCGCCGACCGAGCCGGGATCCCGAGGGGCCGAGCCGCCAGTACAGCCACCCGGCGAGGCCGACCGAGATCGCCACGACCAGCGGCCAACCGATGAACGGCGCGACGACAAGGGAGATGGCGAGCGAAGCGGCGGCGAGCGCCACGGCAGATCGGCCGCCGGAGCTCGCCCGGTGGAGAATGCGCACGCCGGCGGCGCTGCCCAGGACGTAGACGAGGATCGCCGCGCCGCTCGCCACCAGGAGCGCCGTCGGGAGGCTCACCCCGGCGAAGTAGTACGCGCCAAAGACCCCGCAGGAAAGGCCGAACGGCGCGAGCAGGGCGCGGGTCGGGACCCGGGTATGCGGGTCGACATAGGCAAGCGCCGCCGGATACCCCCGGTCCCGAGCGACCGCGAGGACGACCCGGGACATGCCGGCCGTGTAGGCGTTCACCACGCCGAACACGATGAAGACCGCGATCACCGCGGTCGCGCCGGCGGCGTAGCGGCCGAACGTGTCGCCCAGGATCGCCGCGAACGGAGCGAGTCCGCCCCCCGACCGGTACGCGCCGGTGCCGATCGTTACGACCGCGACGGAACAGTACAGGATCCCCACCAGCGCGACGCTCAGGAGCACGCTCCGTTGGAAGTCCCTCTTCGGATCCTCGAACTCTTCGGCCATGTTCGAGACGTTCTCGTACCCGAGCATCGCCCAGAAGATCAGCGCGACCGAGGTGCCCACCGGCAGGAAGCCGTACGGCAGGAACGGGGTGAAGTTCCCCGCCTGGACGTGGCGGGCGGCGACGACCACCACGACCAGGAGGAGCGCGACGATCGACCCGATGACGGCGAGCTGGACCCGGCTGCTGAGCCGAATGCCCCGGTAGTTCACGAGCATCGCGGCCGCCACGAGCCCGCGGCCCCCGAGGTCGGTCTCCGCACGGTCGAGAGGGAACCCGTAGCCGACATAGGAGGCTGCGATGAGCGCCACGGCGGGGATCCCGGTGACCTCCCAGAGGCCGAACAGCCAGCCCGCGGCGACGGCCGGTCCGGGCCCGAGCCCGTCTTTCGCGAACGCGTAGACCCCGCCCGACTCGGGTCGACGGGCCGAGAGCGTGGCAAAGGTCAGCGCGAAGGGGATGCTCCCGATCGACAAAAGAGCCCACGCGAGCAGGGAGCCGGGTCCGGCGAGGTGGGCCGTCACCCCCGGAAGTACGAGGATCCCGCTGCCCAGGACCGAGCTCACGTACAGAGCGACGGCATGGCGCGTTCGGATCGCGCGGCGAAGGCTCGGGGCGGGGCCCGTCGTCCGACCTCCTGTCGGCTCCATCGTTCGTCCCCCGACCCGGCGACCCCGGCACCGGAGCCGGCTACGTCTGGACTCCGAGCACGGCCCGTGGCGGCCCGGTAGGGCGTGCGGTTCGCCCTAGATAAACCTCCCCAGGGGATCGGGGAACGATCGCATCGAACGCGGTCGACGCGCGGTGCGGTTCACTGCGAAACGACCCAGGGCAGGTGCTTTGCGAGGAGTTCGCGGAGCCCCTCGTCCACGGCGGTGGAGGCGGGGGTCTCGGCGAGGGAGCTCACCACGGCCCGGGCCGGATCGGACGGAGTGAGGTCCTTCCCGAGCGAGAGCCGGGGTAGGGCCGCGCGCAGGACCTCTTCGACCTCGCGCTCGGGGCGACGGGTCTCGACCGCGAGGCTCCCGTCCTCCCGGACGTACGGGCCCTGTAGCACCGGGGCACCGGCGCTGGTCCACTTCTCGAGGTAGTCGCCCGCGCGGTCGATGCCGGGCGGCGGGCCGTCCTGCAGCCGCACGGCCGAGCGCTGGCGGTGGGCGACCTCGATCAAAAGGAGAACGTGCGTCCGATCGAGCCCGGCCGCGCTCCCGAGGACCTCGAACCCGGAGTGGGCGAGCTCGCGGGCCACGGCCCGCTCCGCCTTGCGGACCTGGGGATAGAGCGTGTCGTCCACGAGCTCCGGGCGCGGTACCGAAAGCACCGTCACGTGGCTGTCTCGCGCGCGCAAGCGCTCCTGCGCCCGGGCCCGGGAGAGCGGCCGGCGGTCCCGCACCTCGAACCACTCCTCGGACGGCCGGTCGAGATAGGCGCCGGCGGCCAGGATGAACAGCCCGAGGTTGCGTCGCGAGAGCGCGCTGGCGACGTTGCGGTTCGGGTCGACCGGATCGGGGAGGATCAGGGCGACCTCCTCGGGCAGTCGCGGCGGCTCATGACCGGGCTCGGCGAGACGGACCGGCACCCTCCACCGGCGCGCGGCGGTCAGCAGCGCCCGCAGCGTGCCGAACCGCAGCACGAGGAGCTCGACCAGGTACCCCGAGACCCCTTCGGTCCGCGCTTCCGACCCGTAGACCCCGATGCGTCGGAAGAACTGCTTCGCCAGTCGGATCTGCTGGAGGTGCGCCGGCGTCTCTCGCTCCTGCAGGTAGGTCTGGTGGAACGGCGTGCGGTCGACCGGGGACAGCGGACGGGACGGATCGGTGATCGCGAAGCCGGGAACGGCGTCGACCGCGAACCCCTCGAAACGTCCGCGCAGGTACGGATGTTCGGCGTACCGCTTCTCGGTCTGCGTCAGCACCGCCGCCCCGAGCGCGAGCCCCTCCTCCCGCAACCGCTCGTGCGATAGCTCCGGCGGGAACAGCAGGAACAGGTCGACGTCGAGCCGGTCGGACAGGAAGGTGCCGCGGGCCGCGCTGCCGGCGACGAGGGCGCGAACGAGAGGGCTCCCTCGCTCGCGGGCCGCCTCCTCGACGCGACGCACGAGTTCCGTTCGGACCTGGGCGACCCGCTCGAGGAACTCGGGGGTCGGCGCGAGGCGCGCCGTGACCGCCGCCTCGAGCCGGTCGGCGTCCGCGGCGGCGGTCGGGGAAGGCCCGGGACCGCTCATCGAACGGTTCCGGACGTCTTGCGAGAGATGAACCTTCGCGTGGATTCGAGCCGCCACGGGCCAGCCCTTATTCTCTGGCGAGGGATCCCTAGGACGGAGGCGGTCGATGGTCTCGGGCGAAGGGCATCCGGCGACGCTCTACGAGCCGCTCGAGAGCGGGAAGGTCCGCTGCACGGCCTGCGCCCGGTACTGCGTCCTCCCCGAGGGGTCCCACGGGTTCTGCTTCGTCCGCAAGAACGTCGGCGGACATCTCGTCCTCCTGAGCTACGGAAAGGCCTCGGCCGTCCAGGTCGATCCGGTCGAGAAGAAGCCGCTGTCCCACTTCCGTCCGGGCAGCCGAGTGTACTCCATCGGCACCGTGGGATGCAACTGGCGCTGCCAGTACTGCCAGAACGCGGAGATCTCACAGGAACGGGAGGTCACCGGCCGTCCCCTCTCTCCCCGGGCAGCGGTCGAGGGGGCGCTGCGGTACGGCTGCCAGGGCGTGACGTTCACCTACAACGAGCCGACGATCTTCGCCGAGTACGCGATCGACATCATCCGAGAAGCGCACCCCGCAGGGCTCTTTGCGAACTTCGTGACGAACGGCTACCTGACGAGCGAGGCGGTCGAGATGCTCGGCCCGCACCTGGACGCGGTGAGCGTGGACTTCAAGGGAAGCGGCGAGGCGGGGTTCCTGCGCAAGTACATTGCGGCGAAGGGCCCGGAGCCGATCTTCCGTTCGGCCGTGGCACTGAAACGCCGGGGCGTCCACGTCGAGATCACCGACCTCATCGTTCCGGAGGTGGGCGACTCGGTGGAGGCGACCCGCACGCTCGCGCGGTGGGTTGTCGAGGAGCTCGGTCCCGAAACGCCGTTCCATCTGCTGCGGTTCCACCCGGATTACCGGATGATGGAGTTCCCCGAGACTCCGGTGGCCACCCTCGAACGGCTGCACGCGGTCGCCAAGGCCGAGGGGCTCGAGTACGCCTACCTTGGGAACGTCTGGGGTCACCCGCTCGAGCACACTTACTGTCCGAAGTGCGGGGCGATCGGCGTCGAGCGCTACGGGTTCACGATCCGTGCCTGGAACCTCGACTCCAAGAACCGCTGTCGGGCGTGCGGCCACCGGATCCCGATCGTGGGTCGGCTCGCCGAGGATTACGTCCCCTCCTTCGCGATGCACGTCCGGTAGGGCCGGGCTCGCGCGGTTCGGCCCGGGCCCGGCGGGGGTCGGGTATCGACCTCGAACGGAGGCGGGCTCGCGAGGAGAAGGCGGCCCGGTGGGCGGGGCGCGCCGTGACTGGGAGGGGAGAGGGCCCCCCTGCGCGCCTCGGAGAAACCGGGTGCTCGCGGTCACCGGCAGGACGGAACGTCGGTCCGTGGCCGTACGATGTCCGCGGTCGACGCCCTCGCCCTGAGGTCGTTCTCGACCGTCGGGGAGGTGGTCCCCCCAACCGTGCTCGAAGGGCCGCCTTGTCCCGAAGGCGGCCGAACACCGGCCTTCCCCTCCGTGTGGCCCTCAAAACCGGCCGGCCCCCCGGTACCTCATAGGGGGCGCCGGCTCGGGGGTAGCAGCCCGTGGGACGCTCCCGGGCCCCATCGATGACCACCCCCTCCAGATCGCACCGCGCAGAACCCGGCGCCGCGTCCCGGTCGTTGGCCGAAGTTCGGGTCCGCACCGCGACGCCCGAGGAGAGCCTGGAGACACTCCTGCGGCAGTCCGGCGCCCGGGCACGCCTCGTCTCCTGCCGGGCGACCGGTTCGAACGCCGGAGCCCGGCTGCTGCGCTGGCTCGACGTGGAAGCGGCCCCGGTGGACCTACAGGCGTTCGAAAGCGCCGCGCGCCGACGCTTCGGGGCGGATGCCGTCTCCGCCTCCTCCGTCGACCGCGGGCGCGCGATCTTCCGGTTGTCGGTACCGTTGCCCGGATTCTGCCCCGCGGTCTCCCTGACCGGGGGCCTGTGCGAGTCGTGGCCCTTCCTCGCACCGACAGAGGACGGGGGGCCGCTCCCCGTCGGGGTCCTCCTGCCGCGGAACGGGGAGGTCGCCCGCTTCGGCGAGGAGCTCGCCGATCGGAAGGTCGGGTTGGGGTCCTTGGAGCGGATGGGCCCGTACGTTCCTCGCCCGACCCTGACGCGGCGGCAGGAGATGGCGCTGCGGGCCGCGCTGGAGCTCGGCTATTTCGAATACCCCCGCCGGGCCGGTCTCGGCGAGGTCGCCCGACGCCTCGGCATCGGCCGATCGGCCGCTCTCGAGCTGTTGCGCCGAGCCCTCTCGCAGCTAGCGCGGCGGTACTACGCCCCTTCGGGGGCTGCCGGACGACGCTGACCCGCCCGACCCTCCGGGCCCGTGAAATCGGAGCCTAAGGGACCGAGGGAAGCGGATCGGCCGTCGAGACCGGGCGCAGGTGGCCGCGGGCCGGAGGCGAACGCTCCACTCCCGCCTTCCCGCGGTCGATCAGCTCCCGGAGCAGGCGGTCCACGAGCTCCGGCGGCACGCCGAATTCTACAGCCCAGCGGTGCGCCCGGTCCCTGACCCGCTGCTCCTGCTCCCGGTCCGTGAGCGGTTCTCCCGACGCCACTCGGAGCCGCACCGCGCTCTGGGCGGCCCGGAGCCGGGCACCGAAGAGCCGGACCAGCTCGCGGTCGATCCGGGCGAGCTCCTCGCGCAGGTCGGTGAGCGAGGGCTGGGCCGAGGGAGCTTCCATGGACGGAAGGAGGCGGGCCGGCAAAAGGCCCCTCGCCCGCCCCGGTGCGGGAGGGCGTTCATGTCGGTCCGCCGGTAAACACCGGTCGATGGAGATCGGTCTCGCGTCGAACTTCGACGACCGCCTCGTCGCCGAGACCGCGGACCTTCCGGTCTCGACCTTCTTCGGAGGGTACCCGGTGCAGCTGACCGGCGGAGGGCGTCCGCCCCAGATCCTGCCCCCGGTAGGGCCGACGCGCTTCCGTGAGCATCTCGCAGCGATCCACCGCCAGGGTCGCAAGTTCATCGCGACCCTCAACTCGAGCGACCTCGGGCTCCACGAGTACCGGTCCGACTACCTCGCCGCCTTCCAGCGCGAGATCGGTGACCTCCTCGACCTCGGCGTCGACGGGTTCGTGATCGCGCTGCCGGCCCTGATCGAGGCCGTCCGTTCGGCCTGGCCGCAGGTGCCGATCTCGGTCTCTACGTTCGCGCGCATCCGGACCGTCACCCAGGCAGAGTACTTTCTCCGGCTCGGGGGCCACACGATCATCCTGGAAGAGGCGAACCGGGACTTCCGGCTGATCCGCGGGCTCGTGCGCCTGGGTGCTGAGGTCGAGATCCTCGTCAACCAGTCGTGTCTCCCCTAGTGCCCGTTCCGCGGCCCTCCCCGGAACCCGCGCTCGCGCGGGTCCCCACCCGGCGCGCCGGGGCCGGCGGTGGGGGATCCGGTCCGGGAATGCGGGACCGAATACGTGCGGGATCCCTCCAAGATCATCTCGGGGATCTTCGTCCGGCCCGAGGACCTCGAGGTCTACGAAGAGGTGGGGGTCTCCCGCTTCAAGATCTCGGGCCGCAACCGGTCGACCGATTGGTTGGTGCACGCCGCCCGCGCCTACAGCGCCCGATCCTATCCGGGAGACCTGACGGAGATCCTCAGCCTGGTCCAACTGAAAGGGCCCCGCGCCGCCCTGCGTCGGATCGGCGCGGGTCGGCAAAACCCGGCGGCCGAGACGCTCGGGGCCGCCTTCGGCCCTCTCGAGAACATCTCGATCGACAACACGGCCTTTCCCCAGGGATTCCTGCGCCACATCGCCGCCGTCGACTGCGAGCACACCACCTGCACCGCGTGCGGGTACTGCCGAGGCGTCGCCGAGAAGGTGCTGCGCATTTCGGGACAGAGGCCTTCGGAATACCGGGTGCAGGAAGGGCTCCCGATGACGATCCGGCTACTTCCGGAGCTGGGATACGTGGCTGCCCCAGAGAAATCTCCGGACCTCCGATCGCCCGCCAGGGCGTAACCCGCGTTCGCAGGCTCTGCTCGCGCCCGAGCTTCGAATCCGCGCGCGGCGGCCGCTCGTGGCCCGCCCACGCGCCACCCCACACGCCCAACCA
>VFSW01016135.1_pt1 | contig 10213 bp, 13 predicted proteins | sample 5358111 | NCBI WGS metagenome assembly VFSW01 (sample SAMN11554181, study PRJNA540505) | mine drainage metagenome | isolation source: sediment from site ElyBrook_90M | place: USA: Ely Copper Mine, Vershire, VT | collected 2017
ACTGAGTTCGTGCGGAGCGTCACGGAGTTGATGTAGCGCCTCTGCCATCCGAGTTCCTCAACAATTCTGCGACCGCATGTGCAATTCGAATCACACGACGAGCAAGCGGTCGTCCTGATTTCTTTGCTGGCGAACTGAAATACCGTAGTGAGCTCAGGCACGGAGCTGCTTGCCGTTTTCTCCTCAGCGCTGGTGGGAATCGGGTTTGAATACTATCCGCCCGAAAAGCAGCCTATCTCGATCCTATCGAGGCGTTGCGCTCAGAATGGAAGCTGTCTCCTACACTCGAAATTGCTCGATACGTCTGGTGTGGGACCCGCAATCAAAGACGGTCTCAGGTCGTTGGCAGCTGCACCAGACGGTCGATGAGTTTGCTTCGAATTCTACCGGCGGCCACGCATGGCTGCGCACGAATCATTCAATGACGCGTTGCCGCCTTCCTGGCATAGGTCCCAATCGGCGTAGCCGTTTCCAGGATATGTCCGCGCATGGCACCTTCCGTTTCTTTCTGCGTTGCGCCCGGTTTCAGACGGAGCGTCGTATTCAGCGCGAAGAGCCTGGCAACATAGCGGTGAGTCCCTGACGGGGGGGCACGGGCCCATGTACCCAATTTGGCCGGCGTCGTTTTTGCCTTGCATTCCGACACGGGCAACATTTCCTTGCCGGGGTATGTTCTCCGCCGGCTGGTTCAATTTCGCATCCATGTTATTGATCCCCCAATGCGTAAAGCCGCCCCTGACGGGTGCATCTGGATCGTGAAGAATGAATGCAAACGACTTGGTTTGCGCCGGCGCACCTTTCCAGGCCATCTGGGGAGATGTTATCGGCATCGCACTCCCCGCCCGATATGCTGAACTCTTCAGCTCCATGGAGCTACCTCCGATCAGTGCGGCGTTCGGCTTAGAAACTTGCTGGTGCATAGCCCATCAGGGATTGTAGTCGCGACTGTTCTGCATGCGGAGCGAAACAAGCCGACCACGCTCTGCTAGCGGGGGAGGCGAGTCGACTCGTCGCTATGAACGGCACCACCACATCCGAACGATCGACACAGAAGATCGAGAACTTAAGGTTGCCGTCCACCCGACCAGGCTGGAATACCTTGCCTATTCCTGAGCGTGAGTTCGGAGCTGCCCTTCTTAATTGTGCGTGCAATGACCGTATCTACATTGTCCAACCGCAGCTTCGACCCGGTGACTTCCACCTGATCTCCTTTGGAGATTTCGAATTTCTTTCGCGCCAGAAACCAGGAGGGACCAATATGTACATCCAGGACTTCATCCGCAGTTTTGAGTTGTAAGTGGATTCCGTGCCAACCTCTGGTTCCGGACACCTCCTGCACCTCTTCAACGATTCCCGACACTGTGGTTTCTGTGGTTGGATCGTACATGGGAGAGGTTCTCCCGCTGTTTGGCCCATATTGCGCGCGTAGCAACGGAACCGTCTGTATCAGGAAGAAAAGGGCTATTGAAGATAACACGACATAGTTGACTAAGGTCCGTTTTCTCATGCTGGTGCTCCGTTCTAACTCTGGGAACTTCGAAGGCTCAGGTCATCCCCCATATCGCGATATTGTTGCTGGTATTGCTGCATCTCGCGTTCCACGTTTCGTGCTTCCTCGGCAACGCGCTTTTGGTTGGGAGAAGTTTTTGCCAATTCCTGATCCATGTTGCGCAGGCGAGAGTTGATGCGTTCCTGAAGCTGGTTCATGCTCCGCGTGCGTTGCTCGACGGCAGCCCGCTGCTGACTGTCCAAGCCCTGCATGAGGCGCTGATGTTGCTGGTCCATTGTGCGAACCTGGTCGCGAAGCTGGTCACGCTGCTGCCGCGCCTGATCGGCGTTAAATGTTGTCCCGTTGGACATACGTGCCATGTCTCGTGCCTGGGTGCGTGTCCGTTCCATGGATTGATTCGCGGTACGATATTGCTCACGCTGCCCATTGGTTGCTTGAGAGCGTAGCTGGTTGCGCTGCTGCTGTGTTGTCTGAGTCATCGTGCTTTGGCCGGACTGACTCCCAGTTGTTGCTCGAAGTGGCTGCGCTTGTCGCTGTTGTTGTCCTTGACCGCTTGTACTGTGACCGGAATGTTGTGCAATCAGAAATACATTTGGAAGCAGAAGCCCTGCGGCAATGAGAAGGATTCGTCGCATAATTTCCTCCATCGGGTCAAGGCTCAACTCCATCGAACTGAACAGTTGAGCCGAGACACCCTTGAATCATTAGAGATCCAATGGTTGTGCTTTCGCAGTGATTTGACATTTAGGCAAGAGTGACTCCGAGCACGACGTGCTTGCGTTGCCGCGCTCCTATAGCTGTTTTTCAATAGGAGCGCGACAACCGCATTGTCAAAGTGACGAGATTGTGGAAGCGATCAGAGTCCATTGACCCCCATTGTTGAAGAGCAGTCCATGCACGCGAAGAGTTGCACCCGCAGGGATAGCGGTCGTGTCTTCCACGTTGGTCGTGGTTTGCTGGTATACCAGGATCGTGTTGGCTCCCGTGAGTGTGGTGAAGGCGCACCCAGGCGGCAAGGTAAGGACAAAGCTTCCCGAACTTGCCGGAGTGACGGCCTTGTCGGTCGTTCCACGGAAGCCCTGTTCCTGCAGGCGAACGTTCGAGGCAGTAAGAGTGCCTGCGGGGGTTCCGGAGACTCCGCTCACTGTAATGCCACTGCTCTCACTGGTGGGAAGGACACTCTGGCCGGCGTAGATATTGCTGGCGTTGAACACCGGCCCGAAAGGCAGACCGGACAGGTTAACTCTGTCGTTATCGATTTCATACTCGGTATCGGGCGTCAGGTTGACGGTCAGGATTTGCGAAAGATATGACGTCATGACGCTGGCGCCCGCTCCGTTCTGCATCACAATGCTCAATTGCGTTGCGGGTTGTCCGACTACGTTGGTGATGATCCCGCCGCCCATGATGCCGCCCGCATTCATTTTGGATCTGACTCCTGTGGCGAGCAATGCCCCATCAGGTTGCAGGGCTGCCGTAACCAGGACCCCCATTCCAGTTTGGAGCATGTTCATGGCTGTAACATTGCCACGAAACTGCGTTTGCGCATTGACCATGAAGGTGAAAGTATTGGTCGCCTGTAGAGGAACGATGGAGAATGAATTGGATGAGACGTTGTTGACAACGCCCATCATCTGCTGCATCCCGCCATTGCGAGCGCCGTTGCCGTTTCCCGCACCCGGGGCACCGACAGCGGTATGGAATTGTGGGCTCAAATGAAAATTGCCGGTGTTATCCGCGGTGGCGGAGTTTTCGAGATCTAGATCGAAGTTGAAGGCGAGCGGGGTTGTTCCGAGTGTGACCGCCGAGGAAAACGGGATGACGGTGGTGATGGGCCCCTGAATCGTCTTTTGCGTAAACGCTTTTGTCGTTGGGTCAAGATAGCTGACTTTGCAGGATGCGATGGTGATGGTAGCGCCGGTATAGTTGCCTTGTGGCACGGCAACCATGGCTAACGGATCCATTGTGCCTAATCGATGGATCATCTCCACCGGGGTAGACGCGCTGATCACGGGGACGGAACCGCTACTAGTCATAAGGTTCAAGGATGAGATATCCATGGAAAAGGCAAGCATCCAGTCTGCCGGCCCGTCCCCCAGATTCACCTGAACCGTTGTGGAACCGGGAGTTGGCGTTGGCGGGGTTGTACTGCTGCCGCCGTCGCCGCAGGCCGTGAGAGCCGCGAATAGAGAGCTAACAAGGAGGATTGCAATTGTCTGCAATGGATGCCAACTCCAAGGACGGCGGCGTGAGAATGCGTGCTTCATAGTGTGCTCCTTCGTGTTTCTCGATGGATCGCTGTAAGGTCCGCGTCGACTGCGTGGACTCAAAAAAACGACTGCCATACGGTTATGTTGGAGATCAACCTGCTAGCCGCTCCAACGTTGCCTTGTTAGGGATCACCAGAGTTGCGCCCGAAAATTCGGCGATACCTTGTTTCTTTAGTAGTTGACTCAGAGTTCGGCTCACTGTCTCGCGTCGTACACTAATCAACTGTCCGATCTCATCGTGAGTGAATCCAATATTGATGCGATAGCCGCCGTCTATGAACTTCGACCCTTTCGCCCATTGCAAAAAGACGCGCGCCAGTCTTTCGTGGATCGACCGAGACAGTCCAATCGTGCAGATAAGACCGTAGGCCGCTCGGTAATTGCTGATGAGTTGCTGGTTAGTTAGTTGGAGGGCATCGCCATGCTCGCAGAGAAAGTTAAGAAAGTCCTGACGAAGAACGAAGGCAATCTCCGACGGTGTTGTAGTTTCAAGCGTCACGCTATAAGCCGCTCCAGTCAGGCATTCCTGCAAGTCCAGAAGTTCTCCTGGGCCCGACACACCCACAATCAGGGTTCTGCCTTCTGCGTTGCTCATCGCCAGTTTTGCCTCGCCCTGCCAGAGGATGAAGAGCCCCTGGCATGACCATCTGCTCACATCACATCGACGTCGTTGCAATTGTGCAGCCAGAGTCGGCACGAATGGTTTCCGTATTGTTTGAGGCAGAAGGCCACTCCTTCAGAGAAAGGTTTGTCCAAAGCCTAGAATGATTAGTCCGAAGTCTTGGACATTCTCTGTCGAGAAAGCTCGGATATTAAGCCATCCATGCGCGTGGATCGCAGAGTTGCGGCCCAGTGAATGCCGCTCCTTCGCCGCACAGGCTAAACTTCCCGCCTGGGAAAAGCGGAGCCATAGGGGTGAGACCGGGGGAAGATAAGGTCGCCACAAGCAGCCGTGATTGCTGCATCGACGACCGACGGTCTTCTGTGGATCGATGCGGATTTCACCCGGTTTGATTACAAGCCAGCCGGGCCGGCGCGCGGAGCCGCCACTGTTTCTGGGCGCAATGGCGCATTGTCTATGCTCCGCTGCGTTCCCCTGGCGCGAACGCGGAGACGAACGCCGGCTGGGGTCCACTGTGTCGCCGTGAAGACCCCCGCGCAATCGGCGCAGAGCCAGAAGAATTTCTGCGGCAAAGAGCGCATGGGGAATCCGCTATTTTCACTTTCGAACAACGAATCGGCCATCATCTCCAATTCCAGAAGATACAGTGAACCATCCCGCAGGTAAGATGTTTCCCTGTCACAGGCAGGGTTAATGCATCGCATAGGTTGCTCCCGTTCGAATGGCAAAAGAATCCTGAACGTATGGCGTATGCATGCCTACTGCCATCGTTGTGCTGCGGGTCTACCGCAATTTTGGCCGTTAAGCTGAGGGCGTTCGCTCAGTCGTCCAAGGATTGATACAAGACGTCAAAACCATTTGACAGCGATGTGACGCTAAGTGCGGCTCTGTTGATTTTCCAGCGCTCGAAAGGGCTTTCCAGAATGGCGGTCGGCGTGCATCTGTGGGAATGTGTGTGTGCGCCAGAAAGCGCACGCACAGGAGAACTCTATGAAAACTGAATCGATACTTCGAATCTCGCTCGGCCTTGCTGTTGTCGCCCTGTTTCTGGTGATCAAGGGGCCGGTGGCTGTCGCGCAAAACGCGGACTCTGCAGAAATTTCCAGCCTGATGTCGGACGCGCAACATCATGCCGTGCTGCTGGACGATGATGCCTCTACCCTTCAGAGCTACACTCGCTCGAAGCTCAATTGGAAGTCCCACGCCCAACAGCTTGAATTGATGAAGACCCATGTCAACAACCTTGGCAAGATATCCGCGCAGCTAAGTGATCTGCGTTCGGAAGGCTCTCCGTGGCAGCAACAGGCGATCGATCAGATCAATCCCTTGTTGAAGGAGATGGCCGACCACCTTACCGCGACCATTAACCACTTAAATGAGAATCAAGATCGAGTTCACATGCCCGCATATGAAGACTATGCCCGTGGCAATTATGAACTGGCGAGCCAAACCTCCCAACTTATCAAAGACTATGTCAATTACGACAAGGCAAAGTCGAAGTCACAGTCTCTCGAGCAAAAGCTGCAGACGCCCGTCGAGAATGAGGGCAATTAGTACCCGGCTGGTCACGTCATGGCCTTCGTAGCTGCGCCACTGACATATGGTCGCGCAGCTCATATTTGTGGCGGATGCACAAAAGATCGTGGGGACGGCCGCACACGGTTTTCACCGAAGTTGGAGGATTCCCATGTCGGATGAAACCTTGAAGATGAAAACGATCGTTGTTTGTATCGATTTCACGGCCGCCTCCGATCTTGCCCTGTTGTATGCAAGGCGCTTTGCAGTCCGCTCTGGTGCCAAGCTATTGCTGGTGCATATTGTCGATCCGGCGAGGGTCTCTCCCGAGGAGCTCGACGCTCACCTGGCGCTGCACGACATCGTCGATTCAGCGAAGGCCGATATGCAAAAGATTTGGGCCGAGTTGGCCGGCCAGGGCATTGCATGTAGCTGGATCGTGCGGCATGGCAATGTTCGGGACATGATCCTGGATGCCGTACAAGAAAATCATGCCGACCTTATGGTCTTAGGAAGCAAGGGCATGACACTTACAGGAGGGTCACGCTTCGGCACCGTAGCCGAGCAATTGATTCGGGCGGCCCCGTGCCCCGTATTAACAGTAGTGCCCGAATCGCGCTGGCAGGAGTTGGAGAACGATCATCGCAGACTGCTGCTTGTCCCGACTGATTTTTCGGCAGCTTCGCACGCGGCGTTTCTGTATGCGTTGGCGTTTGCGAAATCCATCGGTTGCTCTCTGCTGCTGGTGCATGCAGTTGAAGACGATTTTGCGGTCGAACCGATTGCCGGGCAACTTGAAGATCTGCGCGCAAAGGAGATGCGTATGCTGCTGGCTTCCGCTCATGCAGCCCATGTGGAAGCCGAGTCCATGATCCGCGTCGGCGATGCCAGCGAGATGATTCTTGAATTAGCTCGCGAGCGGAAGGTGGATTACATCGTCATGGGCGTGCGTGGAGGAGATCAGGTGGACGGAACGCGTCTCCATGGCAGGGTGCAGGGTTTGATGCATCGATCGCCGTGCCCGCTATTCTCGATTTACTTGAGGAAATCGACCAAAACCTCCGCCAGGAAACACGAAACAAAGGAAGCGTTGTCCATTTCTCATCCTTCTGGTTGAAGCGTTGTCAGTCCTTGCATAAATGTAGGGGCGATTTGCAGGTGGTGTTCATGAGGAATCGGGCTCGAACAGCGATCGGCGGTCGTATAGTCCTTTTGGCGGTTGCGCTGGTCTCCTGGAACAACAAGTCTGCGGTCGAGGCGCAAAGCGCGTCTTCGCAACCTGGAGCGATCGTTCGTCGATGTGTGCAAAACCTGCTGAAGCAGATCCGCTCTCCCACGCCCATTCGCTTTCAGTAAAGAATCGAAGCTCCCTGGGGATCCGAGATTCGGGACGTCATCTTCACGAAAGAGGGCAGAGTAGACCGCCTGATTGCAGCTGCCGATCGTCCGCTGACTGCAGCCCAACAGAAAAAAGAAGTCGACAGGCTGAAGGCGCTTCTGCAACGATCGGCATCGCAGGTCGTCACGCCGGCACAGGATGCGGAGGCGCAGCGGCGTCTGAAATTGGTGGCCGCGATACCCACGGCGTTCTCGTATCAGCTGTCGGGCACGCAGGAATCCGGGACCATGGAATTCAAGTTCTTCCCAGCGGAGCATTTCAATCCTGAGAACCGTGAAACTCGGGTTTACAAAGGGGTGCGCGGCGTCATGCGAATTGATCCGCGCCACGATCAACTTCTTCTTGTGGATGGAAAGATATTCCGGAACGTTTCCTTTGGATGGGGAATCCTGGGAAAACTCCACAAGGGCGGCCACTTTATCATTGAACAACGCGAAGTGCTTCCAAACCATTGGGAAATTACTGAGATGGATTTTGACTTCACCTACACGGTCTTCTTGTTTTCCCAGTCTCATTACATCCGCAAGACAAGCAATACGGCCTACGCCTGGATCGATCCAGACACCAGCCGGGCAGAAGCGATCCGGATGCTTCTCTCCGAACCCGCGACCGCAGACGCGCCTTCCATAGAGCCCAGTTCGACGGCGCATTGAGCACATTCGAACGTCCGCGCAAACAATTGCCGCTCCGGGATGAGAAGAGTCGCGAGCGTCAGTACCCGGGGCTTGGCACCGCCAAGGTATCCACAATTTGTGTCAAAGCTTTTAGATTGGCCCCCTTGCCATAGAACGCGTCGGCGACGACGCCCGCCGGCATGTCGTTGCCGGAATATGCGCCGCTCATGGCGATGGTTTTTATTCCCGGGAATCGTTGTCGGACAACCGCGAGCAATTCAAAACCGGACATCTCCGGCATATTGAGGTCGGAGAGCAGAATGTCCGGGGTTTTCTGTCGGATCGTGGAGAGAGCGGACAAACCGCCCGCACAGGATTGCACGCTATATCCAGAGCGGGTCAAGATTTGTGCCAGCAAGGTTCGAATGGACGGCTCGTCATCCACGATCAGGAGTCTCAGTTTTGTATTGGTCTTCAGAGGACTTTTGCCAAGCATGAAAAATTTCCTTTCGGGTTAGGATTCTTCAGCGACTGTTTATCACCGGCTGTCCGCTCTTCTCGATCGTGAAGACCCCCGATGGACCGTGTCTCCTGCCGTCCACATTTACGCGGCACGCGCGGAAATGATTGCGACCGGGCATGGAACTCTGCGTCGAATTCGAGCGAGCCTCTCCTGAAGTTCCGTAGAGCAAGGTTCGTTGGTCCCGAATACCACCATCCTGGCCTTTGTATCGCGTGCTCTCTTTGCAATCACATCTTCAAGGGTCCCAAACAAGAGCAGGGCCACAACATTCCGGCCCAGATTTTTCAACCTGCGGGCCAGTGTCTCCAGGCGGTACAGAATACCCATTTGCGCATCCGGATTGGATGGTTCCCGTGCCACATCTACTACATGAACCAGTTCGATAGCGACACAGTTCCTTTCCGCCATGTCGCAGGCAGACGCCAGAGTCTCCTCCGAATCGCACGTCAGGTCGGTCACATAGAGAATGGTTCCGCTTGTCGGTTGTTGCTTTGGAAGTGTTCCGCCGGGGTAACGCTGCATGGATCACTCCTAATGGCGAAGGGGCGGGTCAAGGATTCACCCCCTGCCTGACGCCGAAGGCATTTTGGACTGGATTGTTCTCCGGCAGATATCCTGAGCGAATGCAATTGGGTTACCAGTCTCGCTAACGATGGGGCGGGCCTGTTTTCTATCTAAATGTTGCGCAACAGTTCCAAAAAATCAGCTATCTGTCGCAATTCTTTGACGACTCTGTCAAATAATTCGGACGAATCGTCGTGTCTGAACGCGATTTGTGCGTCCGTCCCTGGCGTGTCACCTGCCTTTGCAGCATCTTCATCGCGGGTGCGGTGTTGGTCGATCACATGCATTGGAATAGATGCAGTTCACACGACGCGCACGGCGCAGATCGGAGAGTCCAAAATGAGTGGAATTCCAAGGGTGTTCGCGAATGTGGCAACAGTTTTTTTGCTGGCGGTAGGTACAGTCGCAGGGGCGACCGCAAGCACAACGCTGCAGAATATGCAGATGGCTTTCAATGGTGAAAGCAACGCGCATATGCGCTACCTTGCCTTTGCCGAGCAAGCGGATCGCGAGAATTATGGCGAGGTTGCAAGTTTGTTCCGGGCGGCAGCGCGCGCCGAAGAAGTCCACGCTTCGAATCATGCCGCGGTCATAAAAGAGATGGGCGCTATTCCCAAGGCAACCATCGAGAGCCCTGAAGTGAAATCAACGCGAGAGAATCTCGAGGCCGCGATCAAGGGTGAGACGTATGAACGCGACATCATGTATCCAGCGTTTCTCAAACAGGCGCGACGCGATGGCAACACGGACGCGGTGAGAAGCCTTAACTTTGCAAAAACCGCCGAGGCCGAACACGCCAAACTCTATACGCGGTCGCTGCAGAATCTGGACCAGCTGAAAGGCTCGAAGAGCACGACCTTTTTCGTTTGCCCGACATGCGGCTACACAACCAGTGAGCTGAATTTCTCCAATTGTCCCTCCTGCTTTACTCCTGGAGAGATGTTCGAAAAAGTGGCTTGAGCGGCAATTCGAGTTCGCCGACCTGTGCGGCGGCGAACTCGTCCGTGTCAGCCAGGAGGTTCACCATGGCGCAATTTCCGCCTATGCCGAACTGGGACGCATTGCATCCCCTCATCATCCATTTTCCCATTGCGCTTCTGCTCCTTAGCCCATTGTTCGTTGCAATCAGCGCCGCATTGTCACCACCGAGGGGCAGGCCCTAGATGATTGCTGGGATTATCGTGCTGCTTCTTGGT
>VFSW01016136.1_pt1 | contig 10213 bp, 10 predicted proteins | sample 5358111 | NCBI WGS metagenome assembly VFSW01 (sample SAMN11554181, study PRJNA540505) | mine drainage metagenome | isolation source: sediment from site ElyBrook_90M | place: USA: Ely Copper Mine, Vershire, VT | collected 2017
AAATCCAGAATTCGTCGTCCTTTGTAGACGATCTGGGGGCTGACTCGCTCGATACCGTTGAACTGGTGATGGCTTTGGAAGAAGAATTCGAATGCGAAATTCCCGATGAAGAAGCCGAGAAAATCACTAACGTTCAGCAGGCCATCGACTACGTCAATGGCCACCTCAAGTCGTAATCCGCAGTCAGAATAACGCTTGCGTGGGCAGACACTTGTCTGCCCTTCTGACTTTTATGGGAGCACCGATCGCATGTCACGCCGTCGTGTAGTGGTTACCGGACTGGGGATTGTCTCTCCGGTAGGAAATACGGTTTCGGAAGCCTGGGCCAGTATTAGCGCAGGGAAGTCTGGAGTTGGACGCATCACCCGTTTTGACCCCACCAGTTTTCCTACCCAGATCGCCGGGGAGGTCAAAAATTTTGATCCTGCCCAGTTTCTCAACCCAAAAGAAGTGCGACGCATGGATGTTTTCATCCATTTTGGCTTGGTTGCCGCCATGGAAGCCCTCAAGGACTCTGGTATCGAAGCCCATCCTGACTATGCTGAACGCGCTGGGGTGTGCATTGGCTCGGGCATCGGCGGTCTGCCCATGATTGCCGATACGCATTCGGCCTATCTGGAGGGTGGCGTGCGCAAGATTTCTCCATTTTTCATTCCAGGTAGCATCATCAACATGATTTCGGGCAATCTGTCCATCATGTACGGCCTCAAGGGCCCCAATCTTGCGCTGGTCACTGCCTGTACCACGGGCAATCACAGCATTGGTGAGGCTGCTCGTATCATCGAGTACGGCGATGCGGATGTCATGGTGGCCGGTGGTGCCGAATCAGCGGTGCATGAGCTGGGCATTGGCGGGTTTTGTGCAGCGCGGGCGCTTAGTACACGCAATGATCAGCCGGAAGCGGCCAGCCGTCCCTGGGACAAGGATCGCGACGGATTTGTCATGGGTGAGGGTGCGGGGGTGCTGGTGCTGGAAGAGTATGAACATGCCAAGGCACGCGGTGCAAAGATCTACTGTGAACTGACCGGCTATGGCATGAGTGCGGATGCCCACCACATCACGGCTCCGCCAGAAGATGGCGACGGGGCCCGGCGCAGTATGATCAATGCCCTGAAGAACGCACAATTGAATCCCGATCAGGTGGATTACATCAATGCCCACGGCACTTCCACCCCTTTGGGTGACTTGGGCGAGACCATCGCCGTGAAGCGTACATTTGGTGAACACGCCAAAAAGGTGGCGGTTAGCTCCACCAAATCCATGACGGGCCATCTCCTGGGTGCTGCAGGTGGTATTGAAGCGGTCTTTGCCGTGCTTGCCATTCACCACAATGTGGCCCCACCTACTATCAACCTGGATAATCCCAGCCCTGAATGCGATCTGGATTACGTGCCGAACACGGCCCGCTCGATGAAAATTGACGCGGTGCTTTCCAATTCTTTCGGTTTTGGCGGCACCAACGGCACCCTGATCTTCCAGCGCCTGCGTTAAGCCGGGAACCGTGCGACGCCCGATCGTTATCGGTATTGTTGCAGCGTTGGCCCTGTGGCTGGCGGTCTTTGCCTTGTATCCGTTAGGACTGCCAGCCACTCCCTTTCAGTACGACCTCAAACCCGGCAGCACCCTGCGCTCGGTAGCCCATGACCTGAAGGAAAGAGGCGTCTTGTGGGAGCCCTGGACCTTCACCATGGTGGGGCGCCTCTTAGGACAGCAGGGCAAGATCAAAGCGGGGAGTTACCAGTGGGATGAATCCCTGACCGCGTTGCAACTGCTCAACCGCATGACCCGTGGTGATTCCATCCAGAGTGAAGCCAGGCTCATTGAAGGGATGACCTTTGCACAGTTCAGAGCCACGCTGGATGAAAACGAGAACCTGCGCCATCTCACCTACGGGCTGCCTGAACGGGATATCCTGAAACTTCTGGGCCTTGACATCACCGCTGGGGAAGGGCAGTTTTATCCAGACACCTATTTTTTCAACAAGGGCGGGAGCGATCTTGACATCATGAAGCGCGCGCACCGGGCCATGGTGCAGCGGCTGAATGTCGTGTGGAGTCATCGTACGGCGGGGCTACCCTATGAGCAGCCCTACGCAGTCCTGATCATGGCATCCATCATCGAAAAGGAAACGGGCAGGGCAGAGGAGCGTCCATTGATTGCGGCTGTGTTCATCAACCGGCTCCAGCAGCACATGAAGCTGCAAACGGATCCCACCGTAATTTATGGCATGGGAACTCGGTTTGACGGCAACATCCACAAGCGCGACCTGCTGGCCGATACGCCCTACAATACCTACACCCGGCCAGGTCTGCCGCCGACACCGATTGCCATGCCGAGCCTCGCGGCTCTTGAGGCCGCTGTGCATCCGGCAAGTTCCAGGGCGTTGTACTTCGTTGCCAAAGGGGATGGTAGCCACCAGTTTTCGGAGACGCTCGCACAGCATAACCAGGCGGTCGTAAAATACCAACTCAAACACCACGGACCATGACCACAGGAAAATTCATTTCTCTCGAAGGGATCGATGGTGCTGGCAAAAGTACGCACCTGAATCCCATTGCCGAGTGGGTCCGCGCCAGAGGCCACGAGGTACTCGTTACCCGAGAACCGGGCGGCACCCCGCTCGGGGAGTCGCTACGCCAGCTCCTGCTGCATCAGAGCATGGATCCGGATACCGAGGCTCTGGTCATGTTTGCGGCGCGCCGGGAACATGTATTGAAAGTGATCGGACCTGCCCTGCAACGGGGGGCCTGGGTCGTCAGTGACCGCTATACTGATGCGAGCTTCGCCTATCAGGGTGGTGGACGCGGCGTGGCATCGGCACACCTGCGCTATCTGGAATCCTGGGTTGAAGGCGGGGTTCGTCCGGATCTCACGCTGTTGTTCGATCTTGATCCCCTGGAAGCGCGTCACCGGGTTCTCAAGGGAACGCCACACCCGGACCGTTTCGAGCGGGAACAGGATGCATTCTTCAATAACGTGCGGGCTGCCTACCTTGCCCGTGCCAGTGCAGAACCTGGGCGTTTTCACGTTCTCGATTCCAGCCAGACACCCGAGGCCATTTTTGCTCAGGTCCGTGTGGCCCTTGAAGTCCTGGCCACATGATTCATCCCTGGCAGACCGCTTTGTTTGCCCGCCTCGCCAGTAGGCGCCAGGTCCTGCCGCATGCCATGCTGCTGCATGGACGCGCTGGCTTGGGGAAAACCGACTTTGCCTTGACCCTGGCACAGGGGCTGTTGTGCGAAACTCCCCAGGACAGTGGCGAGCCCTGTGGACAATGTGCGGCATGCCGGTGGTTTGAAGCGGGAAACCATCCAGATTTTCGCTGGGTGAGCTTGCAGGAAGAGGAGCCCATCGAGGATGATGCTGCCAGTGAGGGAAAAAGCAAAAAAGTGCCGACCCAGATTGGTGTGGATGCAATTCGTGCGCTGTCCGGTTTCATGACCACCAGCACGCACCGCCAGGGCATGCGGGTTGTGTTGATCGCGCCTGCGGACGCCCTTAATGCCAACGCTGCCAATGCGTTGCTCAAGACACTTGAAGAACCCCTGCCGGATACGCTCATGATGCTGGTGAGTGACGAACCCGGGAGATTGGCGGCGACAATTCGCAGTCGTTGCCAGAATGTGCGCTTTGACCTGCCTGCGGCTGCAGAGGCAGAAGCCTGGCTGGCACATCAGGACATTGCGGAGGCCCCCTTGTTTTTAGCGCTGGCCGGAGGTGCTCCGTTAGAGGCCAGACGTTTGGCGACGCAGGATGGTGGTTTGCGCGTAGCTCTGTTGCGGCTGTTGTCGAGCCCGGAGGTGTCACTGACCCAATTGTCCGAGCAGGCCATCAGAATGCCTGCGCTCCAATGGATTGGCTGGCTGCAGCGTTGGGCGCATGATCTCGTGGAACACAAACTGGTGGGGCACCCACGCTATCACCTCGATTTTTCAGAGGCGCTGGGGCACATGGCGCAACGGGCAGATCTGTATGACTTGCTGTCCTGGGAGCAGCAGTTGCGGGAGGCACGGCGCCTTGCCCACCATCCGCTCAATGCGCGTCTGTTCGCAGAGAGCTTGCTGGCCCCCATACTTGCCATGCGATAATCTTGATTTTTGCAGGAAACCCGCCCGTGTTTGTGGATTCGCATTGTCATCTGGATTTTCCTGAACTTCGTGCTGATCTTTCCGCCATTGCGACGGCTATGGAAGTCAATCAGGTCACCCACGCGTTGTGTATTTCGGTGGAGCTGCCCACCTTACCCGCTGTTCTAGAAGTAGCACAATCCTATCCTCGTTGGTACGCCACGGCAGGCGTGCACCCTGACTATGAAGAAACCGAGGAACCCAGTGTCGAAACGCTGATCCACTGGGCTGGCCAGCCTAAAGTGGTGGGGATCGGCGAAACCGGCCTGGATTACTACCGTCTGACAGGTGACCTGGAATGGCAGCGCGAACGGTTTCGCACGCATATCCGCGCGGCGCGCCGGGTGGGTAAACCGCTCATCATTCACACCCGCGCTGCTGCCGAGGATACCTTGCGTATCATGGCCGAAGAGGGAGCCGATGCCGTGGGCGGCGTCATGCACTGCTTTACTGAAACGGAAGCGGTGGCACGAGCGGCGATGGAAATGGGGTTTCTGATATCATTTTCTGGAATCGTTACATTCAAAAATGCCCTGGCGTTAAAATCAGTAGCCCAACAGATACCTCTGGATCGAATGCTGATTGAAACGGATTCGCCGTATCTCGCACCAACCCCCTACCGGGGCAAAACGAACCAGCCGGCTTATGTCCGGCATGTGGCAGAGGAGATTGCCAAACTGCGTAATGTCAACGTCGCATTGATTGGTGAACATACCTCCAATAACTTTTTTCAACTCTTCAAGGTGTCTCGATGAACCAGGAAAAATACAATTCGACAGCCATCACTTTGCACTGGCTGGTGGCGCTGTTGATCGTCGTCTCATTCTCGGTGGGCCATTACATGGCAGATCTCGATCTGTCTCCCTGGAAGCTGAAAATATTTGCCTGGCACAAATGGGTAGGTGTCACCATCTTTGGACTGGTGCTCTTCAGAATTTTCTGGCGTTTCCTCCACACTGCTCCTGCGCTGCCTGCCGGCATGAGCGAAATGATGAAAAAACTTTCCGGACTTGCCCACTTCGCCATTTACCTGTTGATGCTGGCGATTCCCCTGACCGGATGGTTGCACAGTTCAGCGGCCGGCGTGACAGTGGTGTATTTCAACGTACTGACACTGCCCGACCTGGTGGGAAAGGACAAGGAGCTCTCCCATCTGTTCAAGGAAATCCATGAGTCGCTCAACTGGGCGTTGCTGGGCCTGGTGATTTTGCACGTGGCCGCGGCGCTCAAGCATCAGTTGGTGGATAAGGACAACCTCTTGAACAGGATGCGCTGGTAATGAAAAATATCAGACCGGGCGTTGCGCTGGTGCTTGCGGCCCTATTGTCTCTGGGCGAGGCAGCAGCTGGAGGCATCGTCGCAGACAAAAGCAGCCTCACTTTTGTGGGCAGGCAGATGGGCGCTCCGGTGGAAGGGCGCTTCACTCGCTTTGATGCCGACATTGTTTTTAACCCCGCAAAACTCGCGCAAAGTCATGCCCGGATCACCATTGATCTCAACAGCGTTGACCTGGCCTCGGAGGAATCCGAAAGCGAAATCAAGGGTAAGAGCTGGTTTAACGTGGCGGTCTTTCCCAAGGCCGTTTTTGAATCTGCGGCAATCCGGGCACTGGGAGGAGATCGCTATGAGGTCAGCGGTCGGCTCAGTATCAAGGGCATCGCTCGCGATCTTGTGGTTCCCCTGCAGCTTCGTACCGTAGCGGGGGTACAAACGGCAGAAGGCCGCTTCGAGATTCATCGTTCTGATTTCAAGGTGGGCGAAGGCGTATGGGCTGATCCGGATTCGGTGGCCGAGGCGGTCCAGGTGCGCTTCAAAACGACACTCAAACCATAAAATTCAATACGCATTTCATTTCTGGAGCCTGTTTCGATGTCTGATCTTTCCTCTTCCAATACGGCAGTTGCATTTCTGGGCTTGGGCGTCATGGGTTTTCCCATGGCAGGCCATTTGCATGGGCGTGGCTACCCGGTGACGGTTTACAACCGCACCGCCGATAAGGCGCAGCGCTGGGCCGACAGCCACGCGAGAGGGCGATCAGCGTCTACCCCAGCCGCAGCGGCTGCGGCAGCGCAGGTGGTCTTTATGTGTGTGGGTAATGACAACGACCTGCGGAGTGTGGTTTATGGACCTGAGGGCGCACTTGCGGGACTGCAAGTCGGCGCTATCCTGGTGGATCACACCACTGCTTCCGCTGAAGTGGCCCGCGAGTTGGCACAAGCTTGCGCGCGCCAGGGAGTGCACTTCATTGATGCGCCTGTTTCCGGTGGCCAGGTGGGTGCGGAAAAGGGACAGCTCACCATCATGTGTGGTGGGGACGAAGCCGTTTTCGAGCAGGTGGAACCCCTGATGATGGCCTATGCCAAAGCCGTCACCCTGATGGGGGCAACGGGGTCAGGGCAATTGACCAAGATGGTCAACCAGATTTGCATTGCCGGTCTGCTGCAGGGGCTCGCTGAAGCGCTCAATTTTGCTGATCGGGCGGGGCTGGATGTGCCACGCGTGCTCGACGTCATCTCGAAGGGGGCGGCGCAGTCCTGGCAAATGGATAATCGCGGCCGCACCATGGCGCAGGACCAGTTTGATTTCGGTTTTGCCGTGGACTGGATGCGCAAGGATCTGGGGTTGGTGATTGCTGAAGCCAAAAACAACGGCGCATTGTTACCCATGACTGCACTGGTGGACCAGTTCTACGCTGAAGTCCAGGGCATGGGCGGTGGCCGCTGGGATACGTCGAGCCTGGTACGACGCTTCAGGCAACGCAAAGCAACGGCTGCTTAAGCCATGGAATCCACCTTGGATCGTCGCGAATTTCTAAAGCTGGTCAGTCTCGCTGGCGGCGGGTTTGCCTTGGGATGTTTTGCTGCTGTGGAGGCCTCTCAAGCCCCGATGAAATTCGCGCCCAATTCCTGGATCAGACTGGAGCCCTCGGGAGTCGTCACGCTCGTGGTGGATAAATCCGAAATGGGGCAAGGGATCATGACAGCCCTGCCCATGATTCTGGCGGAGGAAATGGACGCAGACTGGTCCTCGGTCCGGGTGGAGTTTGCCCCTGCAGCGCCAGAGTACGCACACCCTTGGTACCACACCCAGGCTACAGGTGGTTCTACCTCCGTACGCGCCATGTGGCAGCCGTTGCGGCGCGCCGGTGCTACGGCGCGGCAGATGCTGTGCATGGCGGCGGCCGAGGCGTGGAAGGTCCCGCTGGAAAAGGTCAAGACCAGCAAAGGCATTTTGAGCGCAGGGTTGCACCAGGCCACCTACGGCGCCATGGCCACGGCGGCTGCCCGCCTGCCAGTACCACAAGTGGTCATCCTCAAAGACCCAAAAACCTTTCAACTAATCGGCAAACCCATCCCCCGGCTGGACAGCCTCGCCAAGGCCACGGGCGCAGCACACTTTGGTATGGACATGCGCATGGCCGGTCTGCTCACGGCCGTGGTGGCGCGTGCGCCTGTTGCGGGTGCCAAAGTCCTTCGCTATGACGGCAGTGCGGCGCTCAAGCTTCCTGGCGTGCGTTTTGTTATACCCGTAGAGACACCCACAAGCGCAGGGATTGCCGTGCTGGCCCAGACCACCTGGCAGGCCATGAAGGGCAGGGAAGCGCTCAGCATCGAATGGGATCGCACTTCCCACGCGTCCCTGGATACGGCGCAACTGCGCCACGACATGGCCCAGCGGGCGGCCTCGGGCGAGGGTGCCCTGACCGCGGTCTCGCGTGGCGCGCCAGACTCCGGGAAAGCGGTGCAAACCCTGCGCTCGGTGTATGAAGTGCCTTACCTCGCCCACGCCACCATGGAACCCATGAACTGTACCGCCTGGGTGCGGCCGGAGGACGCAGAAATCTGGGTGGGAACCCAGGCTCAGGGGCCCAGCCAGGCGATTGCCGCCCAGCTCACGGGGCTCGCCCAGGAAAAGATCAAGATTCACACCCAGTATCTTGGTGGGGGGTTTGGACGGCGCTTTGCGCCAGACTTCGTGATCGAAGCGGTTTCTCTCTCCAAGGCGGTCCAGTCGCCCGTCAAAGTGGTCTATACCCGCGAAGATGACATGCATGCCGCGTATTATCGTCCGATGGCCCTATGCGCATTGGAAGCCGGGCTGGATGGCCAGGGGCGCCCCATACACTGGCATGGTGTCTCGGTAACGGACTCCATTGCAGAAGGGACAGGGTTTGAGAGCGCCATCATCAAGGACGGGATTGATCGCACGGCAGTGGAAGGTCTCGCCGACATCGCCTACGACATCCCACAATTCAAGGTGGACTGGATCCGCTTTCATCCCGGCATTCGGGTGTGGTTCTGGCGCTCCGTGGGGCACACGCAAAATGCATTCTTTGCCGAAAGCTTCATGGATGAACTCGCTCATGCAGCGGCTCAAGACCCGCTTCAATACCGGCGTAACTTGCTTCACAAGTCACCGCGTCATCGCGCTGTGCTCGAGCTTGTCGCAAACCAGGCGCAATGGGGACAACCCCTGCCGACAGGCCACGCGCTGGGTCTGGCCATTGTGGAATCTTTTGGCAGCATCGTCGCCGAAGTGGCCGAAGTCTCCTTGCAGCAGGGTAAGCCCCGTGTGCACCGGGTGGTCATCGCGGCTGATGTGGGTACGGTAATCAATCCGGATACGGTGGCCGCCCAGCTGGAAGGCGCCATGGTTTTTGGGCTCAGTGCAGCGCTCTACGGGCAAATCACTTTGGACGCGGGGCGGCCACGCCAGTCCAATTTCAATGATTACCCCCTGGTGCGATTGCATGAGATGCCCCAAGTGTCGGTTCACCTGGTGCCTTCTGGCGAAGCTCCCGGTGGCGTGGGTGAACCGGGCACCCCGCCCATTGCCCCGGCGGTTTGCAATGCCCTGTTTGCGCTGACCGGACAACGCATATACCGCCTGCCGTTGTCTGAACATATTTTCTCCGGAGCCTGATGATCCATGCGTAAATCTGTCATTGACCTGTATGCCATGCACGCGCGTGGAGAAAAAATCGCTATGCTGACTTGCTACGATTCCAGCTTTGCCCGCGTTCTGGAAAATGCCGGTGTGGATGTACTGCTGGTGGGTGATTCCCTGGGCATGGTGGTGCAGGGACATGATTCTCCATTGCCGGTGAGCATCGCTGACGTGGCCTATCACACCGCCTGCGTTGCACGCGGTTCCAGCTCGGTTTTTATTATGGCCGACATGCCCTTTGGCAGTTCGCAGATCACCCCCCAGGAAACGTTTCGCAATGCCACTGAATTGATGAGGGCAGGGGCCCAGATGGTCAAAATAGAAGGCGGCAAGGAGATGGTTCCGACAGTGGAGTTTTTGGTCAGTCGCGGTATTCCGGTTTGTGCCCATGTGGGATTGATGCCGCAATCGGTGCACCAGGTGGGTGGATTCAAGGTGCAGGGTCGCGATAATGCAGCTGCTGAACGGATCATTGAGGCTGCCAAGGCGCTAGAAGCGGGTGGTGCCAGCATCCTGTTAATGGAAGCCATTCCCCGCGCCTTGGCCGATCGCCTGTGCGACGCCGTCAGCATACCCACCATCGGTATTGGTGCCAGTCCTCGTTGCAGTGGCCAGGTGCTGGTGATCTACGACATGTTGGGATTGGGCGCTTATATTGCTCCCCGTTTTGTCCGCCCCTTCATCAAGGAAACCGGCTCCATCGAGGAAGCCGTCAAACTCTATGTTGCTGAAGTCAAAGCAGGACGCTTTCCCGGCTCTGAACATTGCTACAACTCATGAAGTTTGGCGTGCATGCCGGTACGGTGATGATGGCGGCAAGTCTCGCCAGCGCCATCGTCTTTGCAGCCCCTTCCCAAAGTGCAGCATCCTCTGAGGTTTTGCGCCTTTCCTTGAACCAGGCTAAAACCATGGCCGTGGAGCACCAAGTGGCCGTATTGAGCGCGCGCGAACAAACCGTAGAGAGCATGGCGCATTCGGATGAAGCACTGGCAAATTTTCGCCCTTCGGTGGATTTCAAGGCCTATCAGATGCGTCAAACCGAAAATCTCATGGCCATGGGCCTTAATCTGCCCGGGTTTCCTACGATGGTTGGGCCGTTTGACACCTTCGATGCGCGCGTACGTTTCACCCAACGGGTT
>VFSW01016137.1_pt1 | contig 10213 bp, 5 predicted proteins | sample 5358111 | NCBI WGS metagenome assembly VFSW01 (sample SAMN11554181, study PRJNA540505) | mine drainage metagenome | isolation source: sediment from site ElyBrook_90M | place: USA: Ely Copper Mine, Vershire, VT | collected 2017
GCCAGCACTCCGGTGCGCGTACCGCCCCCGAACAGCGGCGCGAACACCAGTCCGTAGGCGATGATGCCGATGGTCGCCGCGATCAGCATCCAGCGGCTGTCGCGGCGCGCGGCGATCCACGCCGACAGTGGTATGCAAAGTCCGAAGAACACCACGCCGATCATCTGCATTTCCAGGAACGCCGGACGCGAGTAATGCAGGTGGCCCGTGCCCCAGCCGAGCGTGAACACGGTCATCAGGTAGAACACCACGAAAGTCGCCGTCGCGGCGAACGTCCCGAGCACGAGCGCGCGCGTATGCAGGGCGCACACCGACCACATCGGAACCCTGACCCGTTCGTTCCGGGCCATCGCCTGCGCGAACGCCCGGGTTTCGGTCAGGCGCAGGCGCACGTACAGGCCGACCCCGACCAGCAGGAAGCTCAATAGAAACGGCACGCGCCAGCCCCATGCCATGAACTGCCGTTCATCGAGCCAATGGGCGAGCGCGAGGAACACGCCCGAGGAGCAGATGAATCCGATCGGCGCGCCGAGCTGGGGGAACATCCCGTACCAGTCGCGCCTGCCCGGAGGCGCGTTCTCGATCGCGAGCAGCACGGCGCCGCCCCACTCGCCGCCGAGGCCGAGGCCCTGGCCGACGCGGCACAACGCCAGACCGAGCGGCGCCATGACGCCGATCGAGGCGTAGGTCGGCAACAGGCCGATCGTCACGGTCGACAAGCCCATCGTGAGCAGCGCCGCGACCAGGGTCGCCTTGCGGCCGATCCGGTCGCCGAAGTGGCCGAACACCGCCGAGCCCACCGGCCGCGCGAAGAACGCCAGCGCGAACGTCGCCAGCGACTCCAGGACCGCCGCATTGGGGTCGGCCTTCGGAAAGAAGATCCGGGGAAAGACGATCACCGCCGCGGTCGCGTAGATGTAGAAATCGAAAAATTCGATGGTGGTGCCGACCAGGCTCGCCAGCAGCACGTGCACGGTCGAATTGCGCGCGGCCTGCGTGTTCGCCGTGTTCGCCGTGTTCGCCGTGTTCGCCATGGGAATATCTTCCTGTGTTCTCATTAAATCGCCCGATTCTCTCATCATTCGGAACTTGCGCGCGCAAAGTGTGTCCGATAGCGGCATCGGCGCCGTCACGCTTGCACTATGGGCAAGGCTGTGCCAATTTTCACGCCCTCACCGTGCAGTTACACTGGAAACACCGCAAATTGATCGAGGTCGGTCGGGCTGTACGCGTGTCTGCATGGAGCTTCGCGCTGCTCGCGCTGGTCGCCGGCTGCGCGGTCGGACCCGACTATAGGAAACCGGCGCCTCCGGATGTCCGCGGCTATACCGCCGGACCGCTACGGCCGACCGCCGCGACGGCCGGAATCGCCGGCGGGGCGTCCCAGCACTTCACCGCGGGCGGCGATGTCGCGGCGGATTGGTGGCGTCTGTTCCACTCCAAGCCGCTGGACGCGCTGATCGCGCGCGCGCTCGCCCACAATCCGGATCTCGAGGCCGCGAAGGCGGCGCTGCTGGCGGCGCACGAGAGCCTCCTCGCCCAACGCGGCGCGTACTATCCGAGCGTATCCGGCGCTTTCTCGGCGAACCGCGCGCGCCAGTCGACCGAACTCGCACCGGTGCCCAATTACCCGGTGGTGCCCAACGAATATCAATACAATCTGTTCACGCCGCAGCTGAGCATTTCCTACGTGCCGGACGTGTTCGGCCTGAACCGCCGCACCGTGGAGTCGGCGCGGGCGCAGCAACAGCAGGCGCGGTTTCAGATGATCGCGACCTATGACACGCTCGTTGCGAACGTGGTCGTCGGCGCGATCCAGGAAGCCGCGCTCCGCGGGCAAATCGACGCGATCCGCAGGATCGCGCGGATCAACGGCCGGCTGACGCGCATCCTGCGCGACCAATACGCCAAGGGCTATGCCAGCCGCCTCGACCTTGCCGCCCAGGAGGCGCAAACCGCGCAGGCGTTGGCCGCGCTGCCGCCGCTGCGCAAGGCGCTCGCCCAACAGCGGGACCAGCTCGCGGCGCTCGCGGGCCGCTTTCCGAGCCAGGGGCCGGCGGCGCGCTTCACGCTCGAGAGCATGCGCCTGCCGGATGACCTGCCCGTGAGCCTGCCGTCGAAGCTCATCGAACAGCGTCCCGACGTACGTGCCGCCGAGGCCGCTCTGCACGCCGCCAGCGCCGCGATCGGCATTGCGGCGGCGCATCGGCTGCCGGAATTCGAGCTGACCGCCGCGACCGGCAGTTCGGCGCTAGCGTTGTCCCAGCTGTTCACCGCGGGCACCGGCTGCTGGGGCGGGGTCGCGGCGGCGACCGCCCCGATCTTTCAAGGCGGCAGCCTGCTGCACCAGGAACGCGCCGCCAAGGCCGCATACCGGCAGGCCGCCGCACAGTACCGCAGCGCGGTGATCACCGCCGTGCAGAACGTCGCCGACACCCTCGCGGCGCTCGAGCAGGACGCCGCCGGCTTGAAGGCCGCGGCCGCGGCGGCGACGGCCGCCAAGCTCACGCTCGATCTATCCCAACGACAGGCGCACGACGGCTACGCCAGCCTCGCGACGCTGCTCGGCGCCGAACAATCGTACCAACAGGCGCGGGTCAACCTGGTCCAGGCCCGGGCGAATCGCTTTGCGGATACGGCGGCGTTGTTCCAGGCGCTGGGAGGTGGGTGGTGGCCTCGCGCGAGCTTGACGGAAAATCCATGATGAACAGCCGACGTTCCACCGTGCCCGCCGCCCTGGCCGCAGCCGCCGTGGCCGCGGCCCTGATGGCCACGGGCTGTTCCGCCGGCGGCGGACCGGCGGTGCCGCCAGCGTCCGCGACCGCCGCCGACGTCACCCTGACCTCGGCGCAGCGTGAGCACATCCACCTGTTCACCGTCGCTCCCTCCAGCTTTCACAGAACCCTGGACACCACCGGTTCGGTCGAATTCGACCAGAACGGGTCCACGAGCGTGATCGCCCCGTTTTCCGGGCCCGTCAAGCGGCTGCTGGTCGAGACGGGCCGGCGCGTGCGGCAGGGGGCACCATTGGCCGTCGTCGACTCGCCGGACTTCGCGGCGGCGGTCGGCGCCTACCGCAAGGCGCTTGCGACCGCGCACACCGCGCGCCGGCTCGCGGCGATGGATGCGGATCTGCTGCGCCACCACGGCATCGCCGAACGCGAGGCGAACCAGGCGATGACCGACGCCGCGAACGCGGCGGCGGACCGCGACGCGGCCCGTCAGGCGCTGGTCGCGCTGAACGTCGACCCGCGGACCATCCAGGACATCGAGGCCGGCCGGCCCGTCGGCCGGATCGAGGGCGTGATCCGGGCCCCGATCTCGGGCACCGTCGTCGAAAAGCTGATCAGCCCGGGAGAACTCCTGCAGGCGGGCACCACGCCTTGTTTCACCATCGCGAACCTCGCGCACATGTGGGTCAACGCGCAGGTTTTCGGGGACGACGTCGATGCGGTCGCGCCCGGTGATCCCGCGGAGGTGCTGCGCGGCGCCTCAGGCGCCGGTCTGCCGGGAACCGTCACCAACATCTCCGCGGTCGTGAACGCCGACACCCGCGCGGTCACCGCGCGGGTGGTCGTCGACAATGACGCGGCACGGCTCCGCAAGGGCATGTACGTGCGCGTGCTGATCCATTCGCGCAAGGCGGGCACCGGACTGCTGGTGCCGGTGTCCGCGATCCTGCGCGACGACGAGAATCTGCCGTTCCTCTACCTCGCGCGGCCCGACGGCCGCTTCGCGCGGCGGCACGTGACCCTCGGCTACCGCGACGGGGCGCAATACGACATCACGGCCGGCTTGCGCGCGGGCGACCGGGTCGTCGTCGACGGCGGCATTTTCCTGCAGTTCATACAAAACCAATGAGCGACGAACCGCCCGCGTCCGGCCCCGCGCGCACGGCCGGCTCGATCATGAACCGGATCGTCGAATCCTCGCTGCGCCAGCGCTTCATCATCGTGCTGCTGACGCTGGTGCTGATCGGCGCGGGCGCCTGGTCGCTGAAGCGCCTGCCGATGGATGCCTACCCGGACCTGTCGCCGCCGATGGTGGAGATCGTCACCCAATGGCCCGGGCACGCCGCCGAGGAGGTCGAGCGGCTGATCACGGTGCCGATGGAGCGCGGCATGAACGGCATTCCGCGCACCGCGACCATCCGCTCGATCTCGCTGTATGGATTGTCCGACGTCACCCTGACGTTCGACGACGGCACCGACAACTATTTCGCGCGCCAGCGGGTGTTCAACCGGCTGTCCGGCGTCACGCTGCCGAACGGAGTGTCGCCCTCGGTGTCGCCGCTGTCGGCGCCGTCCGGCCTGATCTACCGCTACGTGCTGCAGAGCCCGGACCGCTCGCCGATGGAATTGAAGACCTTCGAGGACTGGATCGTCGAGCCGCAATACCGCTCCGTCCGCGGCGTCGCCGACGATTCCGGATTCGGCGGCGGCACGATGCAGTACCAGGTGCTGCTCGATCCTTCCAAAATTGCCGCGGTCGGCATGTCCGTGCCGCAGGTCGAGGCGGCCCTCGCCGCCAACAACGGCAACGCCGGGGGCGGCTTCTACTCCCAGGGCGGACAGTTCTACTACGTGCGCGGCATGGGGCGGCTGCACAGCCTGGCGGACATCGGCAACGTGGTGCTCGCCGTTCACGACGGCACGCCGGTGCTGCTGAAGGACGTCGGCCGCGTGACGATCGGCATCGCGCCGCGGCTCGGCGAGTTCGGCTACGAGAAGCAGAACGACGCCGTCGAGGGCGTCATCCTGATGCGCACCGGCGAAAAGACGCAGAACGTCCTGAAGCGGGTCGAGGCGAAGACCCGGGAGCTGAACGACCATGTCCTGCCGAAGGACGTGAAGATCCATCCGTTCTACGACCTCAGCGACCTGATCGCGCGCACGACGCAGGTCGTCGAGCGCAACCTTCTGCGCGGCATGTTGCTGGTGGTCGTCGTGCTGGTGTTCTTCTTATATGACTTTCGCGCGGGCCTGATCGTCGCCACGACGATCCCGCTCGCGCTGCTGTTCGCGTTCGTCTGCCTCGACCTGCAGCACGCGTCGGCCAATCTGCTGTCCATCGGGGCCGTGGACTTCGGCATACTCGTCGACGGCGCGATATTCATGGTGGAGAACATTTTCCGCCAGATCGCGGCGCGCCGCGGCCGCGCGCTCGACGTCGCGGCGATCATCAGGGAAGCGGCCGCGGAGGTGGACCGCCCGCTTTTCTACGCCGTCGCGGTGATCGTCGCGAGCTTCCTGCCGATCTACGTGCTCGCCGGGCCGTCCGGAACGCTGTTCAAGCCGATGGCGGACACGATGATCTTCGCGCTGGTCGGCTCGCTGATCGTCACGCTCACGCTGCTGCCGGTGATGTGTTCGTGGTTCATGCGCAAGGGCGTGCGCGAGCGGCGAAACGGGGCGTTCGAGGCGATACAGACGCTCTACACCCGCGGCCTCGACCGCTGCCTCGCCCGCCCGAAGGCGACGGCCCTCGCCTCCGCCGCGCTGCTGGCCGGCTCGCTGCTGCTGATTCCGCGGATCGGCGCCGAATTCATGCCGCACCTGGACGAGGGTGCGCTGTGGGTGCGGGCGACCATGCCGTACACGATTTCGTTCGACGAAGCGGCCAAAATCGCGCCGCAGGTGCGCGACGTGCTGCGCTCCTTCCCCGAGGTCACCACGGTCACCTCGGAACTCGGCCGACCGGACGACGGCACCGACTCGACCGGATTTTTCAATGTCGAGTTCTTCGTCGGTCTCGAGCCGTATTCGAAGTGGCGCGGACCCTACCACACCAAGCCGGCGCTGATCGCCGCGATCAACCGCAGGCTGCAGTCCTTTCCGGGCATCATCTTCAATTACACGCAGCCCGCCGAGGATGCCGTCGACGAGGCCGAGACCGGCCTGAAGAGCGCGCTCGCGGTGAAGGTGTTCGGTCCGGACCTGCAGACGCTCGAACAGAAGGGCAAGGCCATCAAGCAGGTGCTGCAGCGGGTGCCCGGAATCCGCGACGTGACGCTGGTCCAGGAACTCGGGCAGCCGAGCCTGACGATCAAGATCGACCGCGCCCGGATCGCCCGCTACGGCGTCAACGTCGCCGACATCAATGCCTTGATCCAGTCCGCGGTCGGCGGCGACGTCGCCACCCAGGTCGTCCAGGGAGAGAAGCAGTTCGACCTGGTGGTGCGTCTGGACCGCCGCTATCGCGACGATCCGACGGAGATCGGCAACATCCCGGTGGCGACGCCGGGAGGCCAGCAGATCCCCTTGAAGGAATTCGCCGACATCCGCGTGACGAACGGCGCCTCGTTCATCTACCGTCAGAACAACTCGCGCTACATCGGCGTCCAGTTCTCGGTCCAGGGGCGCGACCTCGCCGGCGCGGTCGGCGATGCCATTCATCAGGTCGGCGACAAGGTCCCGCTGCCCCAGGGCTACCACGCCGACTGGGGCGGCGAATACTCGCAATACACCGCCTCCCGCCGCCAGCTCAGCCTGATCCTGCCGCTGACCCTGTTCCTGATCTTCCTGCTGCTGTTCGCCCTGTACAACAATTTCAAGTTTCCGTTCATCACGGTGCTCGGCGTGCTGCTGTCGGCGCCGGCCGGCGGCATTCTCGCGCTGTGGATCAGCGACACGCCGTTCTCCGTCTCCTCCGGCATCGGCTTCCTCGCGCTGTTCGGGGTCTCGGTGCTGACGGCGGTGGTCTACATTTCCTACGTGAACGAGCTCCGGCGCAGCGGCACCCCGGTGGGCGAGGCGATCCGCCAGGGGGCCATACAACGCCTGCGCCCGATCATCATGACCGCGCTGGTGGCGGCTCTCGGACTGCTGCCCGCGGCGCTCGCGACCGGCGTCGGCACCGACACGCAGAGGCCGTTTGCGCTCGTCATCGTCAGCGGCATGCTGTCGCGGCTGTTGATCAGCGTGTTCCTGATGCCCGTGCTCTACGCCCTGGTCGCGGCGCCCGAAGACCGGCTGGAAGTCTGAGGAGAATGTTAGAATCGCGGCTCTTTACAATCTAGGGAGCGGATCGGCATGGGACTATTCGACGGAATATTGGGCGGCCTCGTCGGCGGTGAAATGGCGACGGTCGTCAACACCTTGATCGAGAAACACGGCGGCATCCAGGGCATCGTGTCGCAGCTGGAACAGCAGGGACTCGGCGGGACCGTCAATTCCTGGATCGGCAACGGTGCGAATCAACCGATCACCGCCGCGCAGGTGCACCAGGCATTCGGCGCCGACACGATTCAGGCGCTCGCCGCCAAGCTCGGGATCGATCCGCAGGAACTCGCGCAGAAGATCAGCGGCGCGCTGCCCCAGGCAATCGACAAGCTGACCCCCGGCGGCGCCGTTCCGGCGTCCTCTTAAGCGCGGGCCGCATCAGTCGCGGCGGAGGATCTCGCGGAGGAACGCGTCGCCGTACTCGTCGAGCTTGCGCTGGCCGACGCCATGCACCGCGAGCAGCTGCTCGCGGGTTTGTGGCATCCGGGCGGCCATCTCCTGCAGCGTGCGATCGTTGAACACGAGATAGGCCGGGACGCCGCGCGAGTCCGCCAGCGACTTGCGCAGCGTCCGCAGGCGCTCGAACAGGCCGTCTCCGCCCGCGGCCTGGGACCATTGCATCGGCGCGTCCGCGCGCTCCGCGCCGGCCGCCCGGGCGCCGGACCGCGCACGCGGGCGGCCGGCGCTCGCGATCACGTCCTGACCGGTGCAGCGGCCGCAGGAGCCGCCGCAAGCCTCGATCCGTTCGGCGAAATGCAGGCTGAGCCGGCGCCAAAGGCAGTCGGCGCCGTCGGCGAGATCGAACACCCGCCGCACCGCGCGCCTCTGCTGATCCTCGAGGTCGGCCCCCTGCGTCTCGGAGCGCTGCCCCAGGCGGTCGAGCGACATCACGTCGGCCCACGAGTAGAACATCACGCAGTCCGCCGGCGCACCGTCGCGGCCGGCGCGGCCGATCTCCTGGTAATACCCCTCGATCGAACGCGGCATGTCGCGATGGATCACGAACCGGACGTTGGACTTGTCGATGCCCATGCCGAAGGCGATCGTCGCGCAGACGACCTCCACGTCGTCGCGCCGGAAACGCTCCTGGGTCGCCGCCCGCTGTTCCGGCGAGAGCCCGGCATGATAGGCCGACGCGCGCACCCCGCGCGAGGACAGGAACTCCGCGGTCGATTCGGCGGCCTTGCGCGACAGGCAATACACGATCCCGGGTTCCGCGGGCCGCGCGAGCACGAGGCGCAGTATCATCTCGCGCACCCCCTCGCCCTGACCCTTTTTCACCGCGTGGAGCCGCAGATTGGGGCGGTAGAACGAACCGCGGACCAGCAGCGGATCGCGCAGCGCGAGCTGTTCGACGATGTCCCGGGTCACGCCGGGCGTCGCCGTCGCGGTCAACGCGAGGACCGGCAGCCCGGCAAAGCGCGACTTCAACCCCGCGAGGTTGCGATACGACGGACGGAAGTCATGACCCCATTCGCTGATGCAATGGGCCTCGTCGACGGCGATCATTTTCAGGTCGAGCGCGTCGAGCAGCCGGCCGACCGAGGAATCCAGCCCTTCGGGCGCCGCGTACAGCAGTTCGAATTCACCCGCCCGCACCTGCGCCACCCGCCGCGACCGCTCGGCGGTCTCCAGGGAGGAGTTCAAGTAGGTCGCGCGCATGCCCACCTCGACCATCGCATCGACTTGATCCTGCATCAGCGAGATCAGCGGCGAGACCACCAGCGTGACGCCGCCCAGCAGGCGCGCGGGAATCTGGTAGGTCACGGACTTCCCGGCGCCGGTGGGCATGATGCCGAGGCAGTCGCGCCCGGATCGCACCGCCTCGATGATGTCGAGCTGGCCGGGGCGGAAATCCGGGTAGCCGAACACGTCGCGCAGGATCGCGTGCGCGCGGCCGTCGTCGCGCTGCGTGGCGCGCGCCGCCGCCTGTTTGAGCAGCCGCACGGTCTCGTGCGTGAAGAGCCGCGGCGCGTCGCGGTAGCGGGAACGCAGACCCTCGAGCCGGTCCTGGAGCGTTTCGAGCGGCAGCGCCGCCAGTGAGCGGGCTTCGGCCAGCAATTCGTCCGTCGGGTCGGGTTTCGTTTCGGGCATCGCGTCGATGATTCCAGCGCGGACCACCCCGCGCAAGCCCGCGGCGCGAATTGGCATCGACCGCTACCGGTGGCCGGTGTTTTCGTGTACCGCGTCGCATTTTCACCGGCCGCCGCGGCCGCCAGGGTCAAATTCGGCCGCGCACGGCCGATAAGCCGGCAGTTCGCGGTATATCCGGCGCTGCGCCGGCTCCGGGGACGCCACCGGAGGAAAGCGCCCGCGCCGCAAATGGACGAACCACCGCAGTTGCTCGCCGAACGCATACGGCACGTCGCCCGCTCGCTGCCCGCCGCGATCGGCGGCGGCTTCGGCGTGGCCGCCCTCACCGTCGGCTCGCTTTGGTCGCACACGCCGCACCGCTGGCTGTGCGCGTGGTCGGCCGCGATGCTCGTCTGCTCGGGCGCGCGGCTGCGCCTGCATGCGACCGGGCGCGATGCCTCCGCCGAAACGCCCGGATCCCCGGCGCGCTGGTTCTTCTCGATGCGGCTGATGACCCTGCTCACGGGGCTGTGCTGGGGGGCGATCACCCTGTTCTCGCCGACGCAGAGCGACGCGCGGCTCGCGTTCCTCGCCTTCGTGATCGCGGGCATCACCGCGGCCGCGGCGACCGCGCTCGCCGCCGACCGGCGCTCGGCGCTGCTGTTTCATTGGGCGGCGATCACGCCTCTGGTGCTGCGCCTCGCGCTGGCGGGCGGCGCCTATCATCTGCCGATGGCGATGATGGGCCTGATGTATGCGATCTACCTCACGGTCACCGCCGGGCGCGTCCAGCGGCAGTTCGACGAGACGACGGCGCTGCGCATCGAGGCGCTGCGCCAGGAGCGCGAACTGCGCACGAACGAGCGGCGCTACCGCGACCTGGCGCACAGCGACCCGCTCACCGCGCTGCCGAATCGGCTGGCCCTGCACGCCCGGCTGCCGGAGATGCTGTCGCACGCCGCGCACTCCGGACGCTCCCTGGCGCTGCTGTACATCGACCTCGACAACTTCAAGGACATCAACGACACGCACGGTCATCGCTTCGGCGACCAGGTGCTGATCGAGACGGCGCAACGGCTGCGCCGTTGCATCGCCGCCGACGACTTGATCGTGCGCAGGGGCGGGGCCGAGTTGCTGGT
>VFSW01016138.1_pt1 | contig 10213 bp, 4 predicted proteins | sample 5358111 | NCBI WGS metagenome assembly VFSW01 (sample SAMN11554181, study PRJNA540505) | mine drainage metagenome | isolation source: sediment from site ElyBrook_90M | place: USA: Ely Copper Mine, Vershire, VT | collected 2017
GCTCCTCGGCGCCGTCGAGGGGCGCAAGATCAAAAGCAAGATCAGCAGCAAGATCTGAGGCAAAGCGCTTTCCGCTGGCGGCTATTGGTTATCGAGTCGGCGCGCAAACGCGCCATCCCCAACGTTCGTCCTGAGCGTAGCGAAGCGCAGTCGAAGGACACCTATCCGCACGCCTTGCGCACCGCGCCCATGCTCACCAGCGATCGCGTTCACCGAGTCACGCCATGACCGACAAGATCTTCCAGTTTCTCAACGTGCCGCGACAGCCGCCGCGCACGGTGCCGGTTGAAATCCGCGTGCTCGGTTACGGTGAGATCTCCGGCGATTTCGCCGCGACCCAGGCAGCCACCCAGGCGGAACGTTGCATCGACTGCGGCAACCCCTACTGCGAGTGGGAGTGCCCGGTGCACAACTACATTCCGAACTGGCTCAAGCTGGTGCAGGAGGGCCGCCTGTTCGAGGCCGCCACGCTGATGCACGAAACCAACCCGCTGCCGGAAATCTGCGGCCGCGTGTGCCCGCAGGATCGCCTGTGCGAGGGCGCGTGCACGCTGGAGCAGGGCGATTTCGGCGCGGTGACGATCGGTAGCATCGAGCGCTCGATCACCGACGAGGCGCTGCGCCAGGGCTGGCGGCCGGATCTCTCCGGCGTCATCGAAACCGGCCGCCGCGTCGCCGTGATCGGCGCCGGGCCGGCCGGGCTGGCGTGCGCGGATCGGCTGCGCCGTGCCGGCATCGCGGTAGAGGTGTTCGATCGCCAGCGCGAGATCGGCGGCCTGCTCACCTTCGGCATTCCGCCGTTCAAGCTGGACAAGAGCGTGGTGCGCACGCGCCGCGACGTGCTCGAGGGGATGGGCGTCAGCTTCCGCCTTGGCGTGGAGATCGGCCGCGACATCGCGTTCGATGAGCTGCTGGGCAGCTATGACGCCGTGTTCGTCGGCAGCGGCGCCTACACCTTCGTGGATGGACGTCTGGACGGCCGTGAGCTGGAGGGCGTGCACGACGCGCTGCCGTTCCTGATCGCCAACGCCGATCGCCTGCTCGACGACACGCCGCTGCCGGCGGCGCTCGATCTGGCCGGCAAGCATGTGGTGGTGCTGGGCGGTGGCGACACCGGCATGGACTGCAACCGCACCGCGATCCGCCTCGGCGCCGCTTCGGTCACCTGCGTCTACCGCCGCGACGAGCAAAGCATGCCCGGCTCCCGCCGCGAGGTCGGCTACAGCCGCGAGGAGGGCGTGGCGTTCCTGTTCCAGCGTCAGCCGCTGGCGATCCTGGGTGATGACCACGGCCGCGTCCGTGCGGTGCGTGTGGTCACCACCGAACTGGTCGATGACGGCGACGGCCGGCCGCGCCCGCAGAACCTGGCGGGCAGCGAAACCGAGCTGCGCGCCGACGTGGTGATCCAGGCCTTCGGCTTCCGCCCCAGCCCGCCCGAGTGGCTGCGCGGGCATGGCGTGGCGCTGCATCCCTCCGGCCTCATCATCACCGGCGCCGCCGGCGCGCTGCCGCTGCAGACCAGCCACCCGCGCATCTTCGCCGGCGGCGACAACGTGCGCGGCGCCGACCTGGTCGTGCGCGCCGTGCATGACGGCCGCGAGGCGGCAGCCTCGATAGCGCTGGCGTTGCGGCAAGATCTGTCCATGGCATCAGCCACCGGGACTGAAGTCGTCGGCTGAAAACGCGGCGGTTTGGTATCCGCCGTGCATTCGCCTCCGCGTGCGCACTCGGGCGCTCAGGCCAAGACGGGCAGCGAGTACCTGCCGATCACCCAGTTGTGGCGGCGCAACTGGCCGCGGCCGATCCCGCTCTTCGACGACCCACCGGAACCGCAAGGTGATCCATACCACCCACGCGATCGAGTCGGTCACCATGAGCTTGCGCAAGATCACCAAGAATCGGGGTTCCCTCCCGAACGCCGAGGCACGGTTGAAATTGTTCTACCTGGCACTACGCAACATCAGCAAAAAAAATGGACGATGCCGGTACGAGACTGGAAGGCTGGCTTGAACCATTTTACGATCCAGTTCGAGGGGCGGCTTCCTCAGCTGTAAACCAGAATGCCGGTTACACAAAATTCCGTACACCTTCGAAGTCACTGCCCTTATTGCATCCGGCGCCCCACGCATCCAGGACACGTCACACCATGAAGGGAACCCCGTCCCGCCCATCGATCCATGCAGCGGTTGGCGGCCTGTCCCCAACGGCGACCCGTCTGCTTAACGCGGCAGGCAAGGCACTGGGTCAAATGCAGCTTGATGACGCCGAGCGCGCACTATTCGGCGTATTGGCGCTGGCGCCGGATTGCGCGGAAGCGAACCGGCTGATGGGTGTGGTTTCCCAGATGCGCGGCGACAACACGAAGGCCGTCGACTTCCTGCAGCATGCGCTGGCCGCAAACCCGGACCACGCCATCACGCATATGAACCTCGGCACCGCGCTGTTCGAGGCCGGCGCAATAGAAGCCGCCCTGGCCAACCTGCGTCGAGCCTGCGAGCTGGCTCCCCGGGTGGCCTCCGGCTGGTACAACCTGGGCAAGGCGCTGAAGCTGCAATTCCAGTATGAAGATGCCTTCGCCCCACTGCGACCGGCCGAGCAACGCGCCCCCCATGTGGGGCTGGCGCGGCGCAGCCTGGCCGACCCCCCGCCCGGGCTGGGCGACATTGCCAACGCGACGCACAACTATCGCGAGGTGCTGCGGCGCCAACCTGAACAGGCGCAGGCATGGTTCTCCCTGTCCAACCTGAAAACCGAGCCATTTACAGCGTCCGACGCGGCCCGCCTCCAGCGCGCGTTCCGCCAGTCCGGTGCCCCGGCTGATGCCCGAATCATGCTCGGCTTCGCGTTGGCCAAGGCGCTGGAGGATCAAGGCGATTACCCGGCGGCCTTTGACGTGCTGCAACAGGCCAATGCATTGAAGCGCCGAACCCTGCGCTGGGACACGGACGCCGAGCATGCCCGCGTGGAAGCGATCATGCAGGCGTTCGCGAGGCCCATGTCCGCCGCAGCGGATGCCACGCTGGGCAGCGAGGTGATCTTCATCGTGAGCCTGCCGCGTTCTGGCTCCACCTTGACCGAGCAGATCATCGCCTCGCATCCGGACGTGGCGGGCGCCAACGAAATCACCGACCTGCCGCAGGTGCTCGAGGACGAATCGAAGCGACGCGGCCAGCCCTTTCCGCAATGGGCCCAAAGCGCCACGGCAGAGGACTGGGCACGCCTAGGCCGCGACTATCTCGCGCGCACCGAGCGCTGGCGCAGCGAACACCCGCGCTTCACCGACAAGAATCTCGTTACCTGGCAACTGGTCGGTGCGATCATGGTGATGCTGCCGGGCGCGCGGGTGATCAACTGCCATCGCGATGCGCTTGAAACCTGCTTCGCCTGTTATCGCCAACTGTTCAGCAGCGGCGCTTATTTCAGCTACGACCTGGCCGAAATGGCCGCCCACTACGGCGAATACGCGCGGTTGAGCCGCCACTGGCAGACGCTGTACCCGCAACGTATCCTCGACCACTCGCACGAATCGTTGCTGGCCGACCCCGAAAACCGGATTCGCCGCTTGCTGGATTTCTGCGGACTCGCCTTCGATGCGGCCTGCCTTGCACCGCATCTTTCCACCCGCACGGGGCGCAGTACCGCCAGCGCCGCCCAAGTGCGCCAGCCGCTGCGCGCGCATACCTTGCGGAGTGCCTGTTACGGCGAACAGTGGGCGCCCCTGCGAGCCAGGCTGCACGATGCGGGTCTGTTGTAATCGACGCAGGTCAGTTGGCAGCATCCGGCCCCGTCACCCGTTGTGAAGCTACCGAGCAGGGTCCTCTGGCTTTGACGCCAATGACAGCGCCGAGGCCAATCCCTGCAATTGCGTGGCGTACGGTTCCCACTCGCGGAAAGATCGGGCGTGGATCGGCTGTCGCACCTGCGGCGCGCTGAGTGTCGCCACTGGCGCGGCGTTGCGGGTCAGGTCCGCGCAGCCCGGTTCGTAGGCGAGACCGCAGAAGGCCAGAATATCGCGCACTGTCGCCTCCGGTTCCTGCACCAGCCGCGCGTAATCCACGTCGAGGATCACCCCCGGCAGCACCCGCTGCCAATGCGCCAGCACGCGTTGATATTGCTCAAAATGTGCGGCCAGCGCGGCGAGGTCGTAGGCGTATGCATACTCCGCCCCCACGCCAAAGCAAGCGCGCCAGTTGGAGAAACACACATCCATGGGGTCACGCACCACTCGAACGATGCGTGCGTCGGGCAGCGCCTGGTGGATCAGGCCCGCCAGCATCCAGTTGCGGGGAAGCTTGTCCACGTAGAACGCCTTGCCGCGCGCGCGCCAACGGGTCTGCGCGAGGTACCTGCGGCCAACCTCGGTCAAGTCCACCTGCGGCAGTCGCGCAACCGTGGTTTCATCCAGCATCACGGGCGCCGCGTGGTCAGTCGCATAGGCCAGTGCGCGGGGAAACTCACCCAACTCACCGGCGGATTCAACCCGTGAGTGGTTGCACAGAATACGTTCCAGAACCGTGGTTCCCGAGCGCGGCATCCCGATCACGAAAATCGGTCGCGGGCCATCGTCGGGTCGCGCAGCTCCCGAGCGCAGGAACTCTGGCGTGCAGGCTTCGATCAGGCGCTCGAACAGCGCGGATTCACGCGCAGAGTCGTGGGGCAGCCGCGTGTGCAGCAGGGCATTGCCCCTTGCCAGGGCCTGCCACGCCTCATCGTAGCGCTGCAAGTCCTCCAGCTCCTTGTAGTGCGCGAATTCCAGCGAAGCGTGGTCTTCGCCGCCAGGCTCGACGTTGGCAAGGGCCCGCGTGATCGCGGGCAAATGATTGCGTGCCGGCGTCTGCCGGCGTGTCCTTGCCAAATGCAGATAAGCCTGGCCTAGCGGCGGTTCAATGGCGACACATTGTTCCAGGTCGGCCTCCGCCTCGTTCAGGCGCCCGTTGAACAACAGCTGGATCGCACGGGAGAAATGAAAAACTCGTCCATGCGCGCCCGCGTCACGCGCTTGCTCGATCAATCCAAGCGCGGCTTGATGCTCGCCCAAGGTCTGCAGCTGCGTCGCCGCACGCATCAATAGATGTGCCGAAGAACTCGTCGTGATCGATGGGTGGTCCAGCAGCCGCCGTGCGGCAACCACCTCGCCGACCCTGATCAACGCGGCAATGAGATCCCCCAGCACACCCGGATCGCCGGGAGGATTGCGCGCGGCTTCCAGCACGTGACGCGCGGCGGCTCGCTGGTGGTCCTCGTCCGCGTACAGGCTTCCCAGCATCAAGTGCGCGGCGCCGGAGGCGGGATTACGCGCAAGAATCGACTCCAGCTCGGCCCGTGCAGGAGCGAGCTGTTGCATGGCCAGATAACGGTAGACGCTGGCCCAGCGTTTGTCTGTGGAGCCGTTCACTGCGGGTACGGTATCAACGAACAGCTGGCTGCATACCGTGAATCCCTTCGGCTCGCCTCACCCATGGCGTCGCATGACGTGACCATACATACCCTCTGTGATCCATACAGGACACGTCGCGCACCCGCGCAGCGCTCAGTTCAAAGTTGAAACCGATTCACGGCCAGCTGCGCTCAAGACTCGCACAAGCGGGCTCCCAGAAGCATTCCTCGGCAATGCTTCCTGCCATGTACGCCCGGCAGCGGCGACTCCACGCAAGCAAAAGGGCCACCGGATGACGGCGACCCTTTTGCTTGCTTCAGGAAACAGCCGTGCATCCCCATTTCCGGGATGCACGCATCCGACACGCTCTCACCAGTCGTAGGTCACGCCAAGCTGCACGTAGCGCGGTGCTTCCGTGTACTCCGGCCGGCCGTAACTCGGGTACGAGTACGTGGACGCGGATGGCAGATACTGGCCAAAGTACGGGTAGTACTGAGTCACCTTCTGCTCGTTCAGCACATTGTGGATTTGCAGCTGAATCCCAAGCTTCTTTTGCGCCCACAACGGCCGGTATTCGACACTGAGATTCAGCTGGTGGATCCACGGTGTGTAGCCAGTCGAGCCGCCTGGCGCGGGCATGCCGTTACACCAATGGGTGAAGGAACCGTAACCGAGGCCAGGGTTGGTCTGATTGGGACCGAAATAGCCGAGGCAACTCTTGGGGGTACCTGAGGCCACGGTCACGACGCCGCTGACCAACCACTCCGGCGTGAGCTGGTACGAGCCGAAGGCTTTCAACACATGCTGGCGGCTGTTGGCCTGCACGCCATTCGCGTACTGCATCAGCTGGCCGTAATCCCACTGTGTGGTGATCGACCCCGAGGAACCGCCTTGGCCGATATTCGACTGCACCGGGCCCTCCGTGCTGCCGTAGCTCTTGGAGAACACGTAATCGAGCTTGCCGTACCACTTGCCGTCCCACACATGCTCCAGGAATGCCTCAAGCGCATAGTACTTGCGGGAAGCTTTCGGGAAACCGAACTGCGCCGGCGATACCGTGTAGTGGTAATAGCCACCGGCGGGGTTCACGACGCTGAAAGTGTTCGTCGAACCCGGGTTGATCAGCACGCTACCCTGGATGTTGTACGACGCTGGGCTGGCCTCGCACGCAGCCAGCGCCCCCGGGTTGGCCGCCGAGATGCTCGGATTCTGAGCGATCAGTTGTTCGCACTGCGGGATGGGATCACCTACATCGTCGATGATCCGGCCCAGCTTGCTGTAGGTGCCCTGTACACCGTACACCCACGACTTGGCAAACTGCTGTTGCATGCCCAGCACAAACTGGTCCTGGAACTCAGCCTTGATGTTGGTGGAATGCACGGTGTACGGATTGAGCGCCTGACCGTATTCATTGTTCGCCGAAACCGGCACCCCGGGCCCCGACGTCTGCCCGTTCGAATTGATGGGAGTCAGGCCTGTCGGATAACCGGTCGTCGGATCGATGCCCGAGTAAGTGTAGTACTGGTTGGTGAAGGTCGACGCGGAGGCTTCGCGCACCGCCACGCCGGTGGGCAGCGCCAGGTAGTAACGTCCGGCGTTGCCGAACACCTTCAGGCTGGAATCGCCGAACACATCCCAACTGAAGCCCAGCCGCGGCGCCAACTGACCGCTGTTCTCGCGGATGTAGGGCACAGATTTTGCGTTGAGGTTGGTGAACTGGTCGTTGCGCAGACCCAGCTTCAGCAGCAGGTTGTCGGTGACCTGCCAGTTGTCCTGCACGAACTGGGCGCGCTGTTTCACCGACACCGCTGCGGAGGTAACGAACCTGTATTGACTGACATAGTAACCGCCGGCACCGTTCGGATAGCCGGCTGGAGCATCGACCCACGGCGCATTATTTGGGTTCGCACCAACGATGTAGTTGGTGGCGATGCCGTTGCCATAGTTCCACGCATAACCTGGGCCGGTGGTAATGCTGCCGTCGCCATTGTCGAAGGTGTTCTGGTTATCGATACCAAACTGCAGATCGTGCGACCCCAGCTTCCAGTCAAAATCAACTCGCAGATTGTTGTTCCCGCCCGTATGGCCGGAATTGGGGAGCTGTGCGAACTGATTGGCATTTTGGATGCCATTGGCGTTGCCACCGGTCAGCGCCGGGTTTTCCTGATTCGCATTGATGATGTTGGCAAGCGGCGAAGCTCCACTGCCCGGGGGGGCGGTGTAATACGTGCCGCTCATCTTGCCGTACAGCGCATTGAACGTCAGGTTGTCGGTAATGTAAGAGGTGTACTTCGCGATCCAGATGCCGAACGAGTTCTTGCCTTGCGGCGCAGCCGTACTGAAGGACCCAGTAGTGTGAGTGGTGTTGTTGTAGTTGTAAAACGCGCCCTGATACTGCTGGGAGGTGCGGATGCCGGTCAAGGACAAGGTATTGTTGTCATTGATGTTCCAGTCCACCTTGGCGTAGAACTTGGGCAGATGGGTCGTCTCGTTCCTGATGTTGCCTGAGCCGACCGAGCCGTTGGTGACCTGATATTGCTTGTCGGCCTCTGCTGATAGGAAGAAGAACAGCTTGTCCTTGATCAGGGGGCCGCCGACATAAGCGTCGTAGACAGTCTGCCAATTGGAGTTGGGCTGCCGGTATTCATACATCTTCCCGACATTACCGGTCGCGCTCGACAACGGATTGTTGTAATGGTAGTTGACAAAGCTGCCCTGGGCGAAGTCGGGCTGCCACAGCGCCTGGGCGCCGAAATGCCAATCGTTGGTGCCGCTCTTGCCGATCTGACTGATCACGCCACCGGCCGAACGACCGTAAGCGGCACCGTAACCACTGGTGATCGTTTGCTGTTGTTCGATGGAGCCGTACGGCAGCGTGATGCCACCCTCGTTGTAGAGCGGATCGGAGGTGTTGTATCCGTTGGTGTAGTAGGCATTTTCGGCGATTGATGCACCGCCGAACGAGACCAGGGGGGTACCCGTGGGACCCGTGCCCAGCGCACCTGCTCCTGCGACCGTACCCGGAGCAAGCAGCGCGATCGACTCGGCGGAGCGGCCGAGCGGAAGCTGTGACAGCTGTTGCGCGGTGATGATCAGACTTTGGCGGGTTGAGGACACATCGACGGTGGGCAGGCTGCTGGCGGTGACCGTAATTGTCGACAGCGTCTGAGTGCCCGGGTTGCCTCCAGCCGCAGCGAAGTTGACCGCTGTTCCAGTCGCCACATTCGGCGAAATGTTCGACTTCGACTTGATCACCTTGCCGTTCTGCAACAAGGTGACTTTGTAGGTTCCGACGGGCAAGGTGACCGAATATCGACCGGACTCATCTACCGGCACGATGCGGTTGTAACCCGCACCGCCGGTGATCTGAACTGTCTCACCGCTCGCTACCGGCGCCTGACCGAAGATCGTGCCGGTCGTCGACTGGGCGACTGCCTGGCCGCCCGTCATGGCAAGGGCGGCGCTGATCGCCACCGTCATGGCGGTGCGGCGCACCGGCCTGGATTTCCTGACAGCGGTACAACTACGAAGCTTCATTGACATAACGGCTCCACAGCACGATATATATCGTGAATGTTGTTTGAAATTAAACCCAAAAATAATCTCTACTTAACGATCATTAAAAGGCAGTTTTAAACAAAACTAATCAATAAAAGTAATTATGGCCATTCAGCTACCATTTTTGAATCAGCGGATCTTCAATCCCCTAAAAACGCCCTTTGGCAATATGGTTAAGCGGTCGAAAATGTTGCACGACGTCTTCGAGGCTACGTCTCGATTTAACGAAAAGTCAACAACACGAAGCTCTCGGCAAACGTCCCGTCCGCCCTGAACAGTGGCTTGCGCATCATTGGAATGGTCTGATCTCCCTAGCGTGACGTCCCTCCGGTTCAACCATACGGCGTTACTGTTGTGTTATGCAACCGTCATGTACGCGTTGCAAGTTATTTCGAAAACGGGTCGGAGAGGCGTACGGACCGGCTTTACTCGTATCTCCGTGCGTAGTCGAATGTAATTACGATGTTGAGCCGCGACGCAATTTATGATTTTGATATCCAACCGGGCTGAGCTGTCGTGCAGCAATGGCTAGCAGGCTGTTGCGGCTGCGGAGGCTCAAATCATGGGTTTTTGTCCAGTCGAAGGATATTGCGCGGCATCTCCTGCCTTGCACCGATGAGCGTGGCGGCCCGTATGGGTAAAGTTGCCGCTTTTGCGGCGATGGCATCGCTGGCCGCCGCCCCCGATGTCGCCGACAATGCGGGCATGCCTGCCTCTCCCGCCGAGTCGTCGCACCCATGCTGAACCGGCTGTGGTTCGGTTTCTTTCTGGTGGCGGCGGTGGCGGCGCTGTCGCGCTGGCTGATCGGTGGCGACGAGACGGTGTTCGCGGCGGTGGTGGCGTCGCTGTTCACGATGGCCGAGCTGTCGGTGCAGGTGATGCTGCTGCTGTTCGGCACGCTGACCCTGTGGCTGGGTTTTCTGCGCATTGCGGAGCAGGCCGGGCTGGTGGATCGGCTGGCGCGTGTGCTCGGGCCGCTGTTTGCGCGGCTGATGCCGGAGGTGCCGCGCGGGCATCCGGCGATCGGCCTGATCACGCTGAACTTCGCCGCCAACGCGCTGGGGCTGGACAACGCGGCCACCCCGATCGGCCTGCGCGCGATGCGCGAGCTGCAGACGCTGAACCCGTCGGCCGACACCGCCAGCAACGCGCAGATCCTGTTCCTGGTGCTCAACGCCTCGTCGCTGACGCTGCTGCCGGTGACCGTGTTCGTGTACCGCGCACAGGCCGGCGCGCACGATCCCACGCTGGTGTTCCTGCCGATCCTGCTGGCGCACT
>VFSW01016139.1_pt1 | contig 10212 bp, 8 predicted proteins | sample 5358111 | NCBI WGS metagenome assembly VFSW01 (sample SAMN11554181, study PRJNA540505) | mine drainage metagenome | isolation source: sediment from site ElyBrook_90M | place: USA: Ely Copper Mine, Vershire, VT | collected 2017
CTCCGAGAAAAGGGGCGCTCCGAGAAAAGGGGCGCTCCGAGAAAAGGGGCGCTCCGAGAAAAGGGGCGCTCCAAAGAAGGGGCGCCTCATGCGATCACGATGGCTCGTCGTACTCCCTGCGCTGCTGCTGCTCGCGATAACCACAAGTTCCTTAAGGGCGCAAACGCCGCTCTACACCTTCAACGGCGCCGCGTTTCTTCCGTCTCCAACCTCGTCGCCGACTCAGGAGCATGGCGTCAGTCCGATGGATCTTGCCGCCGCGGTTTCCAACTCGGACCCGGGCATTGCCGGCAGCGGCGATTACATTGCCCAGTTCACCAATGGCGGCCTTTTCGTCTTCGACAAGGTGACTCATTTGCAGGTGGGTTCAACGATCAGCCAGTGGAACTTCTGGTGCAACGGCACTGGCCTCTCAGGCTGTGCTCCCACCTACGATTATCCTTACGACACCCAGATTGCGTACGATGCGACGACCGGCCACTGGATCGTCACCGCGTTGTCCAAAGATGGAACCACGAAGGGCGAGTATCTGTATGTGGCTGCATCTCAAACCGCGGACCCACGCGGCAGCTATTACCTCCATGCCATTTCGGCCTGCCCCCAATACACCGGCTTATTCGGCGACATGCCGATCACGGGGATAAGCCGCGGGGTTAATGGGCGCGTGGCCATCGACCTAAGTTGCGGCAGCCAAACCCAGGATGAGCTTTTCGACATTGGCCTCGGCGCGCTCGAGAGCGGAGCTTCAATCGACTCGCAATGCGCAGACACGGGACACTGCAGGACTTTCAGCTACAACAGTGTGCCGCCTGTGGCGTTACCCTATCACCTTCGGCCATCCGACAACCTGGGCCAAAATGATGACATATTGCTGTCCAGCGTTACGGTAAGAACAACAGATAACGTGGCCGGTCTCAAGGTGTGGGATCTCAGCCCCAATCCCAGCGGAGTCGCATCCGACACATTGGGTGCCATCGGCGGATCGCCCTTCGCGTCGACCATTGCGGTAATGAACACGACCGATGCCCTCGCTCCTCAGCCGGGCTGTACGAATCCACCAAGCTGCGAGATTCTGACCGATGCCCTCGACCCGGTGGGAGGGTCGATAAAGACCAACGCCCAGGGGAATCCCGTCTATGCGGTCGCGTTCAGCGCGGTGGACTACAATAACGTTAACAATTCCACGGCCTTGACTTTCATCCTCAACCAGACCTCCGGCGAAAACAATTTCGTTCCTTATCCGGTGACCGGCGGGATCGTAGGCTTTGCCCAATCGGCGCTTGACTCGGACGGCGAAGTGGTGGTCAATCGAACCGTCTTCAAGACCACCGGCTCGCACAGCGGCATCGACGTGATAAACCGAAATCCGATTTCCACCGCTGCGATCGTAAAGACCTACGCGCAGGTGGCGAGCACCACAGTCCCCCTTCCGCAAGGCGCGTGCACCACGGGAATCTGCCGCTGGGGGGACTACACCGCTGAGGTCTACGATCCGGATCACGCCTGCGACGCCGTCCAGCAGGGCCAGAGCTCGGAATGCGGCTTGTTCTGGAGCACCGTCGAGCAGACCAACGGCACCAGACAACAGTCGCAGATAATCGCGGTACAGGACGACGTCCTTGCCAACGACACCGGAACCATTACCCTGATCGGCACCTCGCGCGCCGAGAGCGAATGCGGCGCGAGCCCGTGCAGCATCACCCTTGCCGCCCCGGCCGGAGCGCAGAATGGCGACCTGATGCTGGTCGCGATGAGCACGACTTTCGCCACCAGCTACCTGCCTACATTGCCAGCGGGATGGACCGCGCTGCCCTTTAGCAATCAGGGCGGATCGCAAAATTTCACTTCAACGGATACCAATTTTGGTGTAAGCGAGACCGGATGGCTCCTGGCCTATACTTACGGGAGCGTCAATCCCGACCCGGGCCAATACACCTTCTCTGAGGCGCTCACCCCGTCGATTGGCGAATCGGGCGGGATGCTTCTCGACTATCGGGGCGTGAACACGAGCGTCGCCAATTTCACCAACCTCTCGGCCTGGGGCTTTGCGGCCTCGGCGGCGAGCGCGACCGTGACGGTGGGACCGATCACTACCAGCCCCTACCAGCAATTGGTCACGGTGTTCAAGAATGCCGGCGATGACGACCAAAATGGCGAGAACACGCTGGGCGTAACCTACTCGATGCCGTCTGGCTCACCCACGCTGAACGTCGAGACTCCGCTCACCATTACCGGCGACACCTGGACGGGTCTGGCGACCGATGCGTGGACCGGCGCGGCTGGCGGCAGCTTCGGCCAATACTCGTCGAGCGTGAGCTATAACGGGACGGCTCTTATCGGCCTGCCGCTGGGATGGATGGCCCTGCTGCCGTCAGGATTAGACTGAAAAGGAGCGATACGATGAACAGAGTATTTCAATGGCTAATGGTGATCGTGCCGGCAATCTGTGTAGCGCTGATCGTATCCACCAGCCGGGCGTGGGCGCAGCAGGCGCCAGCTCAGGCACCGACACCCGCCAAGGGGTGCAACCCGTGTATCAGCCGTAATTTTGACAATTGGACCGACGCGGACGAGCAGCGCGTCTTTGCGCAAGGGATGCGCAAATGCAAGGCGCATCCCGAACAGTGCGACAACACACCTGATCAAAGGTGGCCGGTCCAGCTTAAAAAAGATAGTACCTGGGAGCACAAGAAGGGTCATTCTAACGAGTGTTTCTCGGATGCGAACAATCCCTCACGTCCGACCTGTATCCCTGGTACCTGGGTCGCAAATGGAGGAAATCCTCAGCGGGGCCAGTGCTATTCGGATCCCAAGGACCCTTCAAATCGCCGCTGCGTCCCTCTCGTACCGTCCCCCTACGATTGATCGCGATCAGCGCGAAACTGAGCGATCGCGATGAGGCGAGTGATGCGATTGTTAATAGCGGCTCTGCCGGTTTTCTCCCTGGCGTTTATCCTGACGGCGGCGGGCGCTCAGGCGCAGCAGTCGCCGGCAGCCGCGGCCACGCAGGGATGCGACCCCTGCATCAGCAAGGGCGCCTCCTACTCCCGCATGGAGGACGATCCCGCCTACAAGATCCGAATGAAATACTGCGCCGCACATCCCGAAAAGTGCCGCCCGCCTGACATGCGAAGTCCCGAAAATGCTGCAATCATGGAAAAAGCCAACGAGGCTCAGGCAGTGAAATATCCGTATCAGAAGCCGCAGCCGGGCCACGATACCGCCTGCTTTCGCGCTCGGAAAGACCCCCCGAACCAGTGGGTTTGTATCCCCGACACTTGGTGGCCCAACTGGCCCAAGCAGCCCGAGGATGGTCACTGCTATTCGAACCCGAAGAACCCTTCGGAGCTGCGTTGCGTCCCCACTCGCGAGCAGCAGATGCAAGCCGAGGGCTCTCCGTAAAACGCCAAGCTGACAACCCTGAGACGCGAACCGCAAAACAGAACGCCCGGGCGGCTCGATTGGCCGCCCGGGCGTTGAATCAGTGGATATCCGGCGGGCTAGGCGCCGACCGTCTGCTTCAATTTGATCCCGAACTGCTCCGCCGCGTTTCCCCCCATCATCCGCGCCAGCATCGATTCGTCGACCCGCGCATCGCTCAGCGTCGCGATCGCGTCCCACGCGCTGGTGGTATCGTGATGCGGATAGCGGGAGCCCCAGACGATCTTCGCCGCGAAGTCATCGGGCAGCTTCTGAATCAGCCGCTCCTCCGCGTCGAAACCCAGCATCACGTTGCCCTCTTCCCACAACTCCTCGACATCGGTCCGCACCGGATAATGATGGAGCAGCGGAATCGTCCGCGTCGACGCCTCCATCTTCTCCAGCACCTCTTCCATCCACGAGGCCTTGCCGTGCGACACCACGACCTTCATCTTGGGAAACCGTTGCATCACGGTGAACGCGAGCAGGCTCGACGCGACAAACATGTGATTGTCGAGCCACGGCGACAGGATTGGCGCAATCGGATGACCCAGCGGCGGCGAGGCGGAAAACGCGAACGCCTTCGCAGTTCCGCCTCCGGCCGACGGTCCTCCGCCTGCGACCGAGATAAACTCGTGCTGATTCAGCCGTCCCTTCACCTTCTCGAAAAACGGGCCGTGCGAGGTCCATTCAGGATTCCATAACCCTGACGCCGGATGCACCGCCGCCGCAATCCCCAAGTCTTCCAGCTCCGTCCACAGCGGTTCGTAAAACGGATGCGTAAAGTAGACGCCTTCGATAAACATCGGACGGATAAACGCGCCGCGAAAGCATCCGATCTTCGAGACCCGGCGCAACTCCTCGACCGTATAATCCATGTTTTGCAGCGGAACCATCGCCGCGGCAAAAAGCCGCTCCGGCGCAGCCTTGCAGAAGTCCGCCATCCAATCGTTGTAGGCTCGTGCCAGCGCGTACGCGATATCGGGGTCCTGCACCAGATGGAATCCCTCGGCAAACCAGGTCGGATAAAGGAACGCCTGATCAACGCCCATCGCGTCCATGTCGCGAATCCGCGCCGCCGGATTCGAGGCGCCTTCGGTCATCGCGTGCCGATAGCTCGGGTCGAGCTCACCGACCTTGTCCCACGTCATCCCGGGCCGCCAGATCGCATGGCGCGGGATATTGGAATTCATCGTGTCGCGAAACACCTTGCCGTTGACCTTGAGGTACGAGCCGAACTTGCCCTCTTCACGCCACAGCGCATGCTTCCCGAGCGTGCGATACTCGGGTTCGAGATACTTGCTCCACAACTCCGGCGGCTCGACCGCATGCGTGTCGCTGTCGAACACCGGAAATCCCTTCGTTGCCATGATTACTTCCCGCTTCCGATTGAATTATCGCGCGGACGCATCTCGCGCAGCGCCGCCTCGGGCTTGAGCGACGCACGCACCTCTTCTTCGGTCGGCCACCAGTCGGGCCGCTCGATCTCGGTGACACGATCGCGGATAAAGTTGCGGGGCGGTTTGATGTTGTACATCTTGCGCGCGTTCCCGCCCAGGAACTTCATCTGGTACTGCTCGGGCAGCTCGCAACCGCGCATTGTCTCGAGCGCGCGCCACACGTCGTCACCGTCGTGATGGTACACGTCGGACGACCACGCCAGGATATTCTCGTAGAACTCCGGAAAGCGCGACGGCGGCGCCTCGTCGCCCTCGAAACCGGTCACGCAATGCTCGAAGAAGGTCTCGCGCGGAAGTTTCTTGAGCGGCGCGAGCCGCCGATCATTGCGGTAGAGCTTGTAGGCCTTGTCGCATTCGTCCAGCAGAAAGCTGAGCCACGTCGACGACGCCTCGAACACGGCCGCATTCAACTTCGGATAGCGCTCGAAGAATCCCGACATCAAAACCATCGTCACCCACAGCGCCGCCTCGGCCTGGAAGTTCTGGACGTTGGTCAGGAACGAATGCGGCAACCCGGATGACGTCGCGGTAAGCGCGATCAGCTCCGCCCCGGAGTACTGCTCCGTGTATCCCGGCGGCTTCAGCACGCCCATCGCCGGAAACGGATGCATCCCGTAGACCACGCCCGTCTCTTCCATCGCATGCCACACGCGCGAGTATTTCGGCTGAATCGGGAAATTGCCCATCGCATCGATCGGCCGGATCAGCCCGACCCGGCATCCCCGCGCCGCAACCCGATAGACCTCCTGCTCGGCGAACTTCGGATCCTGCATCGGCAGCAGTGCGGCGAAGAACAGGCGCTCCGGATTCTCCTGGCAGTATTCGTACGCCCAGTCGTTGTACGCCTTGCACATCGCACGCGCGCCCATCGCGTTCAGAATCCACGGATAGGTGTCGATATCGGTCGGGATGATCATCACCTGATCGATACCCTGCACGTCCATGTCGCGCAGCCGCGGCTTGGGCTCGTACGATCCTTTGTGATCGAGGTAGTTCGCCTGCTCCTTGGTGAGCGAGTCCTTGCGATGGAGATTGCGCACATTGAGCGCGCGCTGGATATTGTGCTTCACCCCCGGACCAGCCAGCGAGAGCACATTCACCACGCCCGGCGTCCCGCCGATCCGCTGCGAGCCAAGGCCCGTGTTGGCAAAGCCATTGACCACGAGTTGCTTGCTCTCTTCGTCGAACCAGATGCTGTTCTTAAGCGCCTCGAACTCGTCCTTGGTCAGGTAGCCCTTCGCCCGCTCCCAGAGCCAGGGCGGCTCGGTGACATGAGCATCACAGTCAAAGGTCGCGAAAGTTTTCGTCATCGGCGCAAATTTTTGAACCGGCATCTCACACCTCGCTCGTCGTTCCGTTCCCGGCTAGTTTCCCGGCCTCAGTCGATTAAACGTCGTCTAAACGTCTTCCAGCCACGCCTCGGGCGTCGTGATCGCCCCGTGCCGCGCGAAGATCGCGTCGATCTCCTTCATATCGGCGTCGGAAATCGACCAGCCCAGCGCGCCGACATTGTCATCGACCTCGTGCTCGTTGCGGCATCCCGTCAGCGCTGTGCTGACTATAGGGTTCGACAGCGTCCATCGCAAAGCAAACTGCGGCAGGCTCTTGCCGTAACGCTTCGCCATCGCCTTCAACTCTTCGACCGCGCGCAGGTTCTTGAGGAAATGATCCTCGCCGAACAGATGCTGGAACAGGTTTAAATTGAGCAATTGCCCGCGCTTCGCCCGCCAGTCGCCCTTTTCGAAGGCCTTCTCCTCGGTGAAGGTGCCGGTCAGCATTCCATAGGCCAGCGATCCGTAGGCCATCACGCCGATCTTGTTCTTCTGGCAGTAGGGGAAAATCTCCTTCGCCATCCGCCGGTCGAACATGTTCCAGCAGTATTGCACCACGTCGACCCGCCGCACGCTCATGCAGGCCTCGATCTCGCTCAGGCGGAAATTCGAGAGGCCCACCGCTTTGACCTTGCCCTGCTTCACCAGATCGTCGAGCGCTCGCATGGTCTCCTCGAACGGCGTATGCCGATCGGGCCAATGCACCAGATAAACGTCGACATAGTCGGTATTGAGGCAGGTGAGGCTCTTCTCGATCGACTCCATCACGCGCTTGCGGCTGCTTTCGCGATAGTTCGGCATCTTCGGATAGCCCACGCCGAACTTGGTCGTGATCACCGCCTCCTTGCGGCGCGAGCCGAGCGCCTTGGCGAGCGACTTCTCCGATGCGCCCATGCCGTAGGCTTCGGCCGTGTCGAAGCTGTTGATGCCAAGGTCGAGCGCGCGATTGATCGCCTTGATGAAGTCGGTCTCCTCGATACTGCCGTAGCCGCCGCCGATCTCCCAGCATCCGAATCCCATCGCGGAGATATTGATCCCGGTCTGTCCAAATGGACGATATTCCATGATTTTTGTTCCTCTGAGCCGTTGCCGGGAGCGGGAGCTTGCTTCACCCGCTCACGACCAGTTGTCCATCCTGACTAACACCCTAGCGCATCAGCCGCGCAGCGGTCTAAAGAAAGCGCGGATATCCTCGACCAGGCGCGCGGGCTCTTCCATCGGCGCGAAGTGTCCGCCCGAGGGCATTATGGTCCAGCGCTTGAGATTGTAGTAGCGCTCGGCCCACTTGCGCGGCATCAGCATCACCTCTTTCAAGAAAACCGCGGCGCCCGTAGGCGCTTCGACCACCGGCATCCGATTGTGCGACGGCTTCCAGAGATTGTGCGCCGCTTCATAGTAGTAGCGGGCCGAGGTGCCGTAGCTCTCGGTCAGCCAGTAGAGCGCCATCGTGGTGCAGAGATCGTCCTTGCTGAAACGGCGCTCGACATCGCCGCCGCAATCGCTCCAGGTGCGGCGCTTCTCGACGATCCACGAGCAGAGTCCGGCCGGCGAATCGTTGAGCGCGTGCGCGATCGTCTGCGGCTTGCTCGCCTGCAACTGCATGTAGCCGGCTTCCTTGGTGATGAAGTTCAAGTTGCGTGCGCGCCATCCCTCCTCTCCAGGCCCGAAATCCTCGGCCTTGGGACCCTGATCACCGCCGAAAAAATCCAAGGCGGCCAGCAGATGCATATGGATCCCGATCAGCCGGTCGGCGTACTTATGTCCCAGCTGCGCCGTTATCAGCGCGCCCCAGTCGCCACCCTCGGCGGCGAACTTGTCGTAGCCGAGCACGTCCTGCATCAGCGCGACCCAAAGCTCGGCGGTGTTCCAATAATTGAATCCGGTTTTGGTGAGCGGGGTCGAGAATCCGTAGCCGGGCAGCGAGGGCACGACGACATCGAAGGCGTCGGCCGCATCGCCGCCGTGCGCGGCAGGATCAGCAAGGGGGCGAATGACTTTGTGCAGGTCCCAGAAGGTCCAGGGCCATCCGTGGCTCAGGATAAGCGGGATCGGTTTGGGACCCTTGCCATGCTCCTGGATGAAGTGGATCGGGATGCCGTCAATCTCGGTTTTGAAATGTTTGAAGGAATTCATCTCGCGTTCGTGACGGCGCCAGTCGTAGTGCGAGTGCCAGTGCTCGACGAGCTGCTTCAGGTACGCGGTTTGGGTTCCGTATTCCCAGTTGGGGTTGCCGAAGTCGAGCGGCCATCGAGTGCGCTTGAGGCGGTCGCGAAGGTCGTCGAGGGCGCTATCTGGTATCGAAATTTTGAACGGCTCTTTTTTTGCCACAGGATTATTTCTCTCTATAAATGCGGGCGGAGCAATTATAGCCGCATCGGAGGCGGTGGCAAAGGAAAAAGTGCAGGATTTATGAGGGTTTTCTGATCGAGCAAAATTAGCTAAGCCACTTAGCTAACTGACTTAGCTTAGTGGCTTTGGCGAGGGACGCGGCTATCCGATGCAATTGACGGTATAGAGGCAATTCGGCTTATGTACTCCCCACGCGGGAGGAGTCGCCTTCTTGGGGGAGAAGCTGCTTCCTTCAAATCAGGCTTGAACTAGGGAAGGCGACGTCAGATGACATTTGCATCATGGGAAGCGGCTGAAGACAATCGGCGGTTCAGACACTGGATGGCGCGGCGGGCGGCGGTCGCGGGCGCGCTGATAGCGGCGCTGCTCGCGCTGGCGGCGGCCGGCCCTGCCTATGCGGGACCGAGCATCAAGGTGCCGGCGTCGTTCAACGTCGGCTCGGCGGCGGTGGGCAGCAGCCGGACGCAGAGCCTCAAAATCCAGAACGTCGGCAACGCGACGCTGACCGGGACGCTGGGCAAGTTGAGCCCGCCCTTCAGCCTGGCGCCTGGGGCGAGTTGCGGCCTTTCCATACCAGCGGGGAATAGCGCGCTGGTGCCGATCGAGTTCAAGCCGCTGAAGACGGGGACGGCGACCGAGACTCTGACGATCATCAGCAACGACCCCAAGCACAAAAAGGTGCAGGTGAAGCTGAGCGGACAGGGTACGCAGGGGTTCGCACTTTCGGGGACGGTCGAGGGCGGTGCGCTCGGTACGACGCCGATAGCGGGCGCGCCGGTGCAGTTGCTGGAAGTCGGCAGCGCCTACGGCAGCGCGACCGCGCTGGTAGGAGAGTTAGTCACCGACAGTGCGGGGCACTTCAGCCTCAACTTTACGCCGCCGGCGACACCGGTGGAGCTCTATGTGACCGCCATCGCTGGCAACGCCATAGGGGGGGTGAACAACCCCGATACTGGATTGATGGCGCTGGTGGGGCTGTCAAACAAGATGTCGTCGACGGTGGTGATCAGCCCGTTCACGACGGTGGCGGCGGAGTGGGCGCTGGCCCAGTTCAGCGACCCGACCGGGTTCGCCTTCGGGGCGCCGCCGACCAATGCGGTGGCGTTCAAGAATGCGATCAATCAGGCGATGACGGAGTTGGCCAACAGCGATACCGGCGGGCCGGCGGCTTTTCTGCCGACGGCGGCGCAGTGCGCGGGCTCGACGCCGCCGGTCAACTGCGACGCGCTGGAGCGGCTCGATACGCTGGCCGACGTCATCTCGGCGTGTGTCGAGAGCCCAGCCGGGGAAAATTCGAGCGCGTGCACCGAGCTGCTCAGTGATGCCGGGGTCGGCGCCGGCTTCGGCGTGACGATGGCGGCCGCGCATGAGATCGTAACCCATCCGAAGCACAACGTGGGCGCTCTTTACGGCCTGCTGAGCACGCCCGAGGCGTTTGCGCCGGTGCTGGCGTCTGCGCCCGATGGCTGGGAGCTGGCGCTCGCCTTCACGCCGTCGTCATCGTCCTCTCCTGCGGGGATTGCGCTGGACAGCCTGGGCAACGTCTGGGTAGCAACAGCTGGGGGAGAGACCGAATTGCCGGAGGGCAAATCATACGCAAAAGAGCTGGATTTCAACAACTAGAACAAGCACGACTAGAAATTTGACGGGGA
>VFSW01016140.1_pt1 | contig 10212 bp, 9 predicted proteins | sample 5358111 | NCBI WGS metagenome assembly VFSW01 (sample SAMN11554181, study PRJNA540505) | mine drainage metagenome | isolation source: sediment from site ElyBrook_90M | place: USA: Ely Copper Mine, Vershire, VT | collected 2017
TCGCGCGCAGGCCGACGAGCCCGTCGCCGGCGCCGACGTCGAGCAGCGTCATGTCGGCGCCGACGCGCGCGCCGTCGAGGACGCGGTCGGCGTAGCCGGTGGTCGCGGCGAGCACCGCGCGGCCGTACTCCGGGTCGTCGGCATGGCGCTTGTGGAGCAGCCACTCCGCCCAGCGGTCGACGGTCGCGTCGGTGTTCACCAAGGCATTATCGGGCAGCGCCCCGGCTAAGTCGATCAGGGCGGCGCGGGATTCATCCGGGCCAATCGATCTCGAAGAGGCAGGCGGCGGCGCCGCCCGCGATGCAGGTGACTTCCCGCACCTGGATGCGCGCGTCGATCAAGCGCACGAACAATCGCTCGAACGTCGCCCGGTAATACTCGCACACCGGTCCCGGCGCCGTGTCGCCGCGGCAGATCGGGCAATTCTCCACGCGCAGTTCGATCGGCCGGCCGGGCCGCGCGGAGAAGCGGGCGCTGCCGGCGAACGTCCACGCGTGGCGCGCGATCGCCCGCAGCAGCAGGCGGCGCGCGGCGGGCGCCGGCAGTGCGCCCAACGCGCCGCGGGCGACAGCGGGAATGCGATGCGACACCAGGTAGTCGCCGGTGCCTACGCCTGCGCTGCGCGCGATCTCGCGCGCCTCGGGCTCCGGCAACCCGGCGCGCAGCGCGCGGTGCAGGGCGATCACCTCCGACTCGTCGACCATGTGGCGCGGCGGGGTGGCGAGGTACGCGCCGAGACCGGCGTGCTCGAAAAGGGCGGCCGCGGTGGCCGCCATGCCGCGCGCCTCGAGCGCGCGCGCGACTTGGGTGATCGCGTTCGGTCCGATGCGGGCCGCGCTAACCGGGCCGCTCATTGAAGTCGTGGACCGGCGCGCACCGGCGCGGGCCGGCAAAGTCGACGTCCGCGTCGAGATCCGGCCGTGCCGCGCGCAGCGCCACGATCTGGTCGCGACTCAAGACCTTGCTGGAGTCGAAACCCAGATCGACCTGGGTGGAGAAGCCGTTGTATTTGAGCCGGCCGAGATCGTAGAACTTCTTGGTCGCGGTCGTCTTCGCGAACGCCTTCAGGCACCCGAGCATGTAGCGGCGCTTGAACCGGTCGCGGATCCAGGGATACTCGAGGAAGCTCTTGCGCATGTAGAAGCGCGCGTAGTTCTTGAGCACGCCTTTCAGCACCTGTTCGCGGCTCATCTCGTCCGGCTGGATGATCGGCGTCACGAAGTTGTATTTCGCGTAGTCGCGGACCTCGACGCGTTCGCCGAGTTCCTCGAACAGTTCGGCGAACGGCCAGGGCGTGTACATGTTCCAGTTCGCCATGTCCGGCTTCCAGTCCTGGGCGAGGCGGTAGGTTTCCTCGATCGTCTCCGGCGTCTCGTTTTCCAGGCCCATGATGAACTGGGCCTCGGCGACCATGCCGGCCTCCTTGAGCAGCCGGATCGCGAGCTTGTTCTCCTCGATCGTCGTCTCCTTGCGGAAGCGGTCGAGCTTCAACTGCGCCGCCGCCTCGGTGCCGAGCGAGACGTGCACCAGGCCCGCCTTGCGGAACAGCGGCAGCAATTCGCGGTCCCGCAGGATGTCGGTGACCCGGGTGTTGATGCCCCAGTGCACGTCGAGCCTGCGGGCGATCAGCTCTTCGCACATCGCGACGAATTTCTTGCGGTGAATCGTCGGCTCTTCGTCGGCCAGGATGAAAAAGCCCACCTTGTGGTCGCGCACCAGCGTCTCGATCTCGTCGACGAATTTCTTCGGATCGCGGACCCGGTACTTGCGCCAGAATTTCCATTGGGAGCAAAAGCGGCACGTGAACGGACAGCCGCGGGCGAAATTCGGCACCGCGACGCGGGTGTTCAGCGGAACATAGATGTACTTGTCCCACTCGAGCAGGGACCAGTCCGGCGTCAGCTCATCGAGGTCTTCGATGACGGGGCGCGCCGGCGTCGCGACCACCTTGCCGTCCTCGACGTAGGCGATGCCGCGGATCCCGGAGCGAACCCGGAGATGGTCGCCATCGGCGATCGCACGCATCAGTTCGACGATGATGTGCTCGCCTTCGCCGCGCACGATGTAATCGATCGACGGCGATTCGCCGAGCACCTGCGTGTACATGAACGTGGGGTGGATGCCACCCAGCACCGTGACCGCCCGCGGCGCCGCGCGTTTGGCGAGTTCCAGCGTCTTCTGGGCCTGGTAGATCATCGGCGTGATCGCCGTCGCCATGACGACGTCGGGCGCATTGATGCGGATGATTTCCTCGAGGCGTTCGTCGTCGATGTGATTGGTCATCGCATCGACAAACCGCAGGTTCGTGAATCCCGCCGCCTTGAGCGCGCCGCCGATGTAGGCGACCCACCCGGGCGGCCAGTTACCCGCGATCTCGGCGCCACCCGCGTGGTAGTTCGGCTGAATCATCAAGACGCGCATGAGCTTCTCCCTTTGCTCGTGACTTTTTCTTTTCTTACGCGTCCAACACCTTAACCAGCGCTCTCGATCCCCCCTATAGGTACTTCCCCCGATTCACGGCCGCCTGGCGGTCTTCACCCGCCGGCCGTCGCCCCGAGGGTCGGATAGTCGATGTAGCCCGCGGCGCCGCCGCCGTACAGCGTCGCCTGCACCAGCGGACTCAGGGGCGCGTCGATGCGCAGGCGCTCGACCAGATCGGGATTACTGATGAATGGCTTGCCGAACGCGACCAGGTCGGCGCGGCCGCTCGCGACCGCCTCCATCGCCAGCGCGCGCGTGTAGCCGTTGTTGACGATCCACGCGCCTTGTTCGTTGCCCTGCTTGAAACGCCGGCGCAGCGCCGCGTAGTCGAACGGGGCGATGTCGCGCGGGCCGCCCGTCGCGCCTTCGATCACGTGCACAAAGGCGAGCTTCAACGGCGCCAGCCGCTCGAGATAGTGATTGAACAGGGCCTGCGCGTTGCTGTCCTGGGCGGCGTCATTGGCCGGGGTCACCGGCGAGATGCGCACGCCGGTGCGGCCGGCGCCGATTTCGGCGCTGACCGCCTGGATCACCTCGACCGGCAGGCGCACGCGGTTTTCGATCGACCCGCCGTACTCATCCGTGCGGTCGTTGATGCTGTCGCGCAGGAACTGTTCGAGCAGATAACCGTTCGCCGAATGCACCTCGACGCCGTCGAAACCCGCTTCGATCGCATTGCGCGCCGCGCGGGCGTAATCGGCGACGACGCCGGGCAGTTCCGCGCGCTCGAGGGCGCGCGGCGCCGAGACTTCCTCGAATCCCCGGGCCGTGAAAGTCTTTGAATTGGCGCGCCGCGCGGTGCTCGACACCGGCGCCACGCCGCCCGGCTGCAGCGAGACGTGCGAGATCCGGCCCACGTGCCACAGCTGCAGCACGATCGTGCCGCCGTGGCGGTGCACCGCATCGCAAATCGGGCGCCAGCCGGCCACCTGTTCCGCGCTGTAGATGCCGGGCGTGTCGAGGTAACCCTGGCCGGTTGCGCACACCTGGGTCGCCTCCGAGACGATGAGTCCGGCGCTCGCGCGTTGTTCGTAATAAACCGCCATCAACGGCGTGGGCACCTGGCCCGGGCCCGCGCGGTCGCGGGTGAGCGGCGCCATCACGATGCGGTGGGCGGCGCGCAGATCGCCGAAATGGATGGGGGCGAATAACGTGGGCGTCATGCAATTGTCCTTTCACTGTCATTTAGTGGGCTACGAGACCGCGGATCGCGGTCGAGCGGGGGCCAGTATAGCGATTAGCCTGGTGTGACGCGTCGCGCAAATCGAAATCCGCCAGGTACAATCCTCGGCTTCGACCCTAAAACGCACAGGAGCGCGCCGCGCGCCACGCGCCGCTGGAAATCGCAATGAGCCTCATTCACATCATCATTCTCGGATTCGTCCAGGGCCTGGCGGAGTTGCTGCCGGTGTCGAGTTCGGCGCACGTGGTCGTCGCGGAAAAGCTCCTCGGTCTCGATCCGTCGTCGCCGCCGATGACGCTGCTGCTGGTCTCGCTGCACACCGGCACCATGTTCGCGGTGATCGTGTATTTCTGGCGCCAATGGCGCGCCACGTATCTGCGCGATCTGGAATCGTTCAAACGCATCACCAGGCCGATCGTGGTCGCGACCCTGGTCACCGCGATCGTCGGCGAGGCGCTGATCAAGCTCATCGAGAAGACGGTGCTGCGCGGGGTCGCGCACGCGCAGATCGAGGACCTGTTCAGCCACCTCGAATGGATCGCCCCCGCGCTGCTGGTCGCCGGCATCCTGATCTGGGCGACCGGCTTGTGGGACCGCCGCGCGTCGCGGCCGCCAGGCGGCGCGCGCGATCCGAGCTTCCGGGAATCCGGCGTGATCGGTGCGGTCCAGGGCCTGTGCCTGCCGTTTCGCGGCTTTTCGCGCTCCGGCGCCACCATCTCGGCCGGCATGCTGCTCGGCGTGTCGAAGGCGCGTTCCGAGGCGTTCAGCTTCGCGCTCGCCGTGGTGCTCACGCCGCCGGTGGTCGCGCGCGAAGCCTGGCGCCTGGTGCAGGCGCAGCACCAGAACCCGGGCCTCGATCTCGGGTCGATCGCCGGGCGCTGCGTGCTCGGCGCGATCGTCGCGTTCCTCGCCGGGCTGCTCGCGTTGAAATGGCTGAGCCGCTGGCTCGAGGGCGGCCGCTGGCACTTGTTCGGAATCTATTGCGTCGCGGCCGCGGCGGTCGTCGGCTATTTGTACCTGTCGGGCTTTTGAGCCGCCGGATTGGCCTATAATCGGTCGCTCTTCGCGGTGCAGTCGGAAGCGGCAGCCGCCTTCGTGATCCCACCAACTCATCTCGTGGAGTTCCCATGATCTACGCGTTCCCCGGCACTGCCGGCGCCAAGGTTCAATACAAGGCCAAGTACGACAACTTCATCGGCGGCAAGTGGGTCGCGCCGGTCAAAGGCGGGTACTTCGACGTCATCACCCCCGTCACCGGCAAGGCGTACACGAAGGCCGCGCGCTCGACCGCCGAAGACATCGAACTGGCGCTCGACGCCGCGCACGCGGCCGCCGACCGCTGGGGTCGCACCGCCGTCGCCGAACGGGCCAACGTGCTGCTGAAGATCGCGGACCGCCTCGAGGCGAATCTCGAAATGCTGGCCTACGCCGAGACCATCGACAACGGCAAGGGCATCCGCGAAACGCTGAACGCGGACATCCCGCTCGCGGTGGACCATTTCCGCTATTTCGCCGGCTGCATCCGCGCCCAGGAAGGCTCGATCGGCGAGATCGACGAGACGACGGTCGCCTACCACTATCACGAGCCGCTCGGCGTCGTCGGCCAGATCATCCCGTGGAATTTCCCGATCCTGATGGCGGCGTGGAAACTCGCGCCCGCGATCGCCGCGGGCAACTGCGTCGTGCTGAAGCCGGCCGAACAGACGCCGATCAGCATCCTGCTGGTCGCCGAACTGATCGCGGACATCCTGCCGGCCGGCGTGCTCAACATCGTCAACGGCTACGGCCGCGAAGCGGGCCTGCCGCTCGCGACCAGCCGCCGGATCGCCAAGATCGCGTTCACCGGCTCCACGACGACCGGACGGGTCATCGCGCAGGCCGCCGCGAACAACCTCATTCCGGCGACGCTCGAACTCGGCGGCAAGTCGCCCAACATCTTCTTCGAGGACGTGGCGGAGGCGGACGACGATTTCTTCGACAAGGCGCTCGAGGGACTCGTGCTGTTCGCGTTCAACCAGGGCGAGGTGTGCACCTGTCCGTCGCGCGCCCTGATCCAGGAGTCGATCTACGTGAAGTTCATGAAGCGGGCTCTCGGTCGCGTCAAGGCGATCAAGATGGGCAATCCTCTCGACACGGACACGATGATGGGCGCGCAGGCGTCGAAGGAACAGCTGACCAAGATCCTGACCTACCTCGATCTCGGCAAGCAGGAAGGCGCCGAGGTGTTGATCGGCGGTGCGCGCGCGCAGCTCGCCGGCGATCTCGCCGAGGGCTATTACGTCCAGCCGACCCTGTTCAAGGGGCACAACAAGATGCGCATCTTCCAGGAGGAGATCTTCGGCCCGGTGCTCGCGGTGACGACGTTCAAGGACGAGGCCGACGCGCTCGCGATCGCCAACGACACGCTGTACGGGCTCGGCGCCGGCGTGTGGTCGCGCGACGCCAACACCTGTTATCGCATGGGCCGGGGCATCAAGGCCGGGCGGGTGTGGACCAATTGTTACCACGCCTATCCCGCGCACGCCGCGTTCGGCGGCTACAAGGAATCGGGCATCGGCCGTGAGACGCACAAGGTCATGCTGGATCACTACCAACAGACGAAGAACCTGCTGGTGAGCTACAGCCCGAAGAAGCTCGGGTTCTTCTAAGCCGGGCCGGCCGCCGGTTGGAGGACGTCATGGTCTACAAGTCCAACCCCACCGCCGAGGCGCTCGAGCTTATCGAGCGCCCCAAGGCCCGCCATGGGCCCGTGATGTTCCACCAATCGGGCGGCTGTTGCGACAACAGCGCCGCCAATTGTTACCTGCCGGGGGAGATCACGATCGGCGCCGGTGATGTGTGGCTCGGGGACATCGGCGGCAGCCCGTTCTACATCAGCAAGTCCCAATACGAATATTGGAAGCACACGCAGCTGATCATCGATGTCATCGACGGCCACGGCGGGACGTTCTCGCTCGAGGGTCCGGAAGGCAAGGCGTTCCACACGCGCTCGCGGCTGTTCACCGAAGCCGAATGGGCCGAGCTGCAGGCGGCGGGCCGCGTCTGAGGCGACCCCCTCCGGTGCGAGCTGTTCGCGAACGATTGATCTGGTCACTCACGCAGGCCGGATGGGAGGGGGATTTTCCGGACCGCCGTGAATCCGTCCCTGGAGGCTGCGAGAAAAACATCCGGCGGATATCTCGTTGTCGGCATGTTCGCGCTAGTCAGGTGCCCCGCGCCTGTGACCAGCGCAGCGGCGCGAGCCGCGGCAACATTCCGACCCAGCCGTACAGTCCGATCAGGCTGACCGCGGCGCATAGCACCAAGGCCGCGGTGAAGTGGCCGGTGCGGTCGATGATCAGGCCCGTGAGGGCCGGCGCGACGATGCCCGCGAGATTGCCCACCGCATTTTGAATGCCGACCCAGCGACCGGTTGCCTGCGGACCGGCGAGAATCTGCGCGATCGCGTAGATCCCGGGCGAGGAGGCGCCGCAGAGCGTCATGTACAGGAAAATGCAGGGGATCGCGAGCGGCTTCGGACCCAAGGCCATGCCGAGCATGCTGATCACGGCGCCGAGGTGCGCCGCCACCATGATCGACTTGTACGCGAAATTGGCCGACCCGCCGTGCCGTACGCGCCGGTCGATCAGCACCCCGGCAGCCAGCGCACAGACCGCGGTCACCAGATAGGCGCTGCCGGCGACCTTCGCCATCGCGACGGTCGAGAAGCCGCGCTCCCGCACCAGGTAATAAGGCAGCCATGACAACATGAAGTAATAGGTGTAGTTCGCGGCGAAGTGGCCGAGGCTCGCGCCCCACAGGGCCCGCTCGCGCAGCAGCGCGGCGAACGGCGGTCCCGCGTCGACCGGCACCGCGGGCGTCTGCCGCGGCAACCGGCGGGCGAGGCGGGACCATGGCCACAGCCACAGCAGGGACAGGGCGCCGAAACCGAGGAAGGCGGCGCGCCAGCCGGCGTGCGCCATCACGATCCCGCCGAGATAAGTCCCGAAGGCCGGACCGAACAGATAGGAGAAGCCGACGATGCCGTTCGCCGTGCCGAGGCCTTCAACCGGCACCGCGGCCGCGAGCAGCTTGGAGACGCACGGAAAGCCGGTGCTCTCGCCGAGACCGAGTACCAGGCGCAGCACGAGCAGGGCCGCGAACGAAGTCGCCAGCCCGGAGAGCATCGTCGCGGACGACCACAGCACCAAGCCGATCACCAGGACGCGCCCGGCGCCAATCCGTTCGGCGATCCAGCCGACCGGAATCTGAACCAGCGCATAGGTCCAAAAGAACGCCGACAGCAACATCCCGAGGCGCGCCGGCCGCAACGCAAGCTCGGTTTGGATCAGGCTCGCGGCCGCCGGCAACAAGCCGCGGTCGACATAGTTGATGAACAGGATCGCCGCCAGCAGCCACACGAACGGGCTGCGCGCGGCCCGTCTCGCTGCGAGGGTGGCGTCCGCCTCGCGGTTCAGGTGGCGTAATCCGCTTCGCTGCGGTCCAGCAGACGCTTCCAGGCCGCGAAATGCGCCTCCGTCCGTTCGACCCCGCCGACCTTGGCGGCGGACGCGAATTGCGCGACCGCCGCGCGCGCGACCGTCTCGGCAAGCGGCGCCAGTTCGCGCCCCGTGGACAACGCGAGCACCTGGACCTGGCAGGCACGCTCGAGGAAATAAAGGCGTTCGAACGCCTCGGCGACGGAGCGGCCGACCACCAGCGGGCCGTGATTGCGCATCATCAGCACCGACTTGTCGCCGAGCGCCCGCGCCAGGCGCGCGCCCTCCGCGCCGTCGAGTGCGAGGCCGCCGTAATCGGCGTCGTAGGAAATGTCGTCATAAAAGGTCAGCGCGCTCTGGACGATCATCTCCAGCCGCGGATTTTTCAATGCGCATAGCGCGGTCGCGTAGGGCATGTGCGTGTGCAGCACGCAGCGCGCGCGCGGCGCGAGCTTGTGGGTCTGCAGGTGAATGTGCAGCGCCGTGTCCTCGACCGGCCCGGACCCGGCACAGATGCGCGCGTCAAAATCAATTTCCATGAAGTCCGAGGCCCGCACTTCGGACCAGTGCAGCCCGAACGGCGCCAGATAAAACCGATCACGGTAGCCCGGCACGATCAGGGTCATGTGGTTGTCGATGCCCTCGTGCAGGCCGAGGCGCGCCGCGACGCGATGGCAGGCCGCCAAGTCGATCCTCGCCTGTCGTGCCGCCGGAAACTCCGACGTCGCCGGTTCGCTGTTGCCCCGCATGATGCCCACCCCCGGATGATCGATCTCGGCCGATTCGCACACCGAGTATAGCGGGAAGCGCGCGCCGTTGAATCCGCGCGCCCGCTCCGGGCGCGCGTCTAGATCCCGTTGCCGCTCAAGCTGTCGGCCCAGGTCAGCGCGCTCAGATAACAGCCCGTGACGTCGGATTCCAACAGGCCGCAGAACCGCGCCCGGGCAAGGTCGCCGGATTCCATCGCGATCACGGCCTGCAGCGCCGCGCCCTGGTCGCCGGCGCGGCTCAATATGGCCGACTTCTGCTCTTCGCTCAGCCGCAAGACCTCGAGCGCGTGCGCCATGTCGGTTTGCAGGATGATGTCGAGCGCCGACAGCAGACCGACCGTGAAATAGCCGTCCGGACTGTCGCGGCCGGCTTCGCTCGCGAGCAACTCGCAGGCGCGCGCGCGCACGAGCAACAACTTCAGCAGCTCCGTCGGCGTCGTCCCCATCCGCGCCATCGTCAACAGCGCCACCCAGTTGCGGATGGTCTGCAGTCCGAGGACGACGATCGCGCGCTCGACCGACTCGACCGCCCGGCGCAGGCCGTAGATCGACCCGTTGGCCCATTTGAGCACGGTGATGCTCGTCCATACGTCGCCGCGAATGATGTTGCCGAGTTCCTCCGGCGTCACCGCCGGATCGTTGACCCGTGCCAGCAGATCCAACAAGACCAGCTTGTTCGGCAGGATCCGGCTGCGCTTCTGCACCACCGGCCGCGCGAAAAAATAGCCCTGGAAGTAGTCGAACCCCAGCGCCATGGTGCGCTGATGCATCTCATGGGTCTCCACCTTCTCGGCCAGAAGGCGGATCTTGCGCCCGGCGAGCCATTCGGCGTGCCAGCGCAGCGCCGCCTCATCGAGCGCGAGGCAGTCGAGTTTGATGATGTCGGCGAGTTCGACGAGAGGCTCGCGCTCCGGCAAGTACACGAAATCGTCCAGGGCGATCTTGAAGCCCCGGCTGCGCAGATGGGCGACCCGCTTCACCAGTTCAGCATCCGCCGGCACATCCTCGAGAATCTCGAGCACCAGGCCGGCCGGCGGCAGGGAATCCAAGCCGCGGTTCATCAGGAGATTCCGCGTCATGTTGATGAACGACGGGTGGGTGCCGCTGATTTGCGGTATCCCGAGCTCCCATACGACCTTGAGCAGCATGTCCGAGGAAACCCGATCGCCATCGGTGACCGGGGTCATCGCCGGCGAGCGATGGAGCAGTTCGTAGGCGTAGAGCTTGCCTTCACGATCCAGGATCGGCTGCCTGCCGATAAAACAATGTTCCATGCGCCACTTCTACCATTGGGGAGGGT
>VFSW01016141.1_pt1 | contig 10211 bp, 7 predicted proteins | sample 5358111 | NCBI WGS metagenome assembly VFSW01 (sample SAMN11554181, study PRJNA540505) | mine drainage metagenome | isolation source: sediment from site ElyBrook_90M | place: USA: Ely Copper Mine, Vershire, VT | collected 2017
CCCCCCTGATGCCGCCACCGCCGCCCCTGGCCTGCTGCGCAACACCGAGCTGGATCACCAGGCGGTCTGGCAGGCGCGCATCGACCTTGCCGCCTGTTTCCGCGCCGCCGCGCGGCTCGGCCTGCACGAGGGGATCTGCAACCATCTTTCGGCCATGGTGCCGGGCCGGGACGATCTGTTCCTGGTCAACCCCGATGGCTGGGGCTTCTCCGAGATCACCGCCTCGCGCCTTCTGATCTGCGATTTCCACGGCCGGGTGCTGGCCGGGGCAGGGGTGCCGGAGGCGACCGCCTTCCACATCCACGCCCGGCTGCATCTGCGCCTGCCCCGCGCCCGCGCCGCGTTCCACACCCACATGCCCAATGCCACCGCTCTCGCCATGCTGGAGGGTCCGCCGCTCACCTGGGCCGGGCAGACGGCGCTGAAATTCTACGGCCGCACCACGGTGGACGAGGACTATAACGGGCTGGCGCTGGACGCCGCCGAGGGCGACCGCATCGCCGCCGCGATGGGTGAGGCCGATATCGTGTTCATGCGCAACCATGGCGTGCTGGTGGTGGGCCCGACCATCGCCGAGGCCTGGGACGATCTGTATTACCTCGAGCGCGCCTGTGAAGCGCAGCGCCTGGCGGAGGCGACCGGCAGGCGGCTGCGTCCGGTGCCGGAGGCGGTGGCACGCCACACCTATCAGCAGATGCGCGAGGGCGACCGCGAGTCCGCGAGGCTGCATCTGGAAAGCGTCAAGCGCATCCTCGATCGCGAAGCTTCCGAGTACCGGCACTGACGCGCATGGGGGGTCCCCGCGGGACCTGTCATTCGTGGAGGGGCAACCCGGCCCCGGCCATGCCGGGAACTGCCTCGACGATCGCGGGTCCGGCGGCGCCCGCCCCCGGCGGGGTCGCAAAGGGCAGGGGCCTCCGGCGTTACCTGGAGCCAACCCCCGTGCCGCGCCGGCATCGGGCGGCCTGGGCGGTGCCGTTGCTGCTGCTCTCGGGGTGCACATTGCTCGATCAGCGCAGCATCGCCCCCGCCGCCGTCGCGCCGACCGGCGCGGAGATGGCGGAACTGGCGGTGCCCCCCAACCGGGTGGCGCTGATCCGGGTGCGTTTCGACCAGCCCGATCCGGCGCTGAAGGACACGCTGCGCCAGGCGGTCGAGGCGGCGCGCGCGCGCAAGCCGGATGTGGTCTTCGATGTCGTGGCGCTGCTGCCGCCGGGCAGATCGGCGACCGCCGACCGCGACGCCGCCCTGCAGGCCGGGCGGGACGGGCTGGCGGTGCTGCAGGCGCTGCGCGAGCTGGGGGTGCCGGCCGCGGCGCTCAGTCTCGGCGCGCGTGTGGAGCCGGGCGCGAGCGGCCGGGTGGTGCTGGTCTTTGTCCGCTAGGCGCGGTGATCGGGTCGCTGCCGAAACAGGTGCCGGCGGGCACAAGGAATGCCGCGCGCTGCCCGGCCAGGCGTGCGGATCGCCCCGGCACTCGGCGATCGGCCGGCAGCGTTATCCTTCGCGCCGTGGCGGGCGGACGGCGCGGCCATGACCGCGGCGCGCCCGCTGCTCGTGCTCCATCCCGGTCAGGGGCGGCGGCTGCGCGCCGGCGGGCCGTGGGCGTTCTCCAACGAGATCGCGCTGCGTCCCGAACACCGCCAGTTGCCGCCCGGCGGGCTGGTGCGGCTGGAAAGCGCCGAGGCCTGGCGCCACGGCACGTTCTGCTTCAACCCGCACAGCCTGATCGCGGCCCGGCTGCTCGACCGCGACCCCTCTGCCGAGATCGACGAGTCCTGGGTCGCCGCCCGCATCGCCGCCGCCGCCGATCTGCGCGCGCGGATCACCGATTCCCCCTATCACCGGCTGGTGCATGCCGAGGCGGATTTCCTGCCCGGCCTGGTGATCGACCGCTTCGCCGATGTGTTCGTGCTGCAGGCCAATTCTGCCGGGATGGACCGGCTGACCGGGCCGATCGTCGCGGCGCTGCAGTCCCGCTTCGCCCCGCGTGCGATCGTCGCGCGCAACGACAGCGCCTCCCGCCGTCTCGAGGGGCTGGCCGAGCAGGTCTCGCTGCTGGCCGGCGCGGATGCCGCGACGGTGGTGGAGGAGGGCGGGCTGCGCTTCCCGGTCGATCCGCTGGCCGGGCAGAAGACCGGCTGGTTCTTCGATCAGCGGCCCCATCGCGACCTGCTGGCGCGGCTGGCCGGCGGGGCGCGGGTGCTCGACGTATTCTGCCATACCGGTGCCTTCGGGCTGCGCTGCGCCGCTGCCGGCGCCGCCGCGGTGGTGCTGGTGGACAGCAGCGCCCCGGCGCTGGAGCAGGCCGCCCGCGCCGCCGAGGCCAATGACCTGGCTGCGAGAGTGAGCCTCCGCCGGGGCGATGCCTTCGCGGTGATGGAGGCGGCTGCGGCGGCGGGGGAGCGCTTCGACATCGTGATCTGCGATCCGCCCGCTTTCGCGCCGACCCGCAAGGACCAGGAGGCCGGGCTGCGGGCCTATGGGCGGATGGCGAAGCTGGCGGCGCGGCTGGTGGCGCCGGGCGGGTTCCTGTTCGTCGCCTCGTGCAGCCACCACGCGCCGGCTGAACTCTTCGCCGCCCGCATCGCCGAGGGGCTGGCCAAGGCGCGGCGCGACGGGCGGATCCTGCATAGCGGTGGCGCCGGGCCCGATCACCCGGTGCATCCGCATCTGCCGGAAACCGCCTATCTGAAGGCGCAGCTGATCCAGCTCGCCTAGAACGGTGCCCGATCTGATCGACGATCGGCCACCGCTCTTGCTTATTGTTTTACCGGGCACCTTTATCCGATCGGATCAGTCCATCTGATCGGATGTTGCTCTCGCCGGCACCCCCCGGACGGCTGCGGGTCCAGGGCGCGCAACGCCCTGCAGGGCCAATGGGGCGAGGGGACTGACCCAGATTCCGTGCGCCGGGGGGGTAGCCCCCCCGGGACTGCGGGTCCAGGGACCTCGGGTCGCTGGCGGGTCTCAATTGACCAAGGGGGGCAGAGCGCTGGCCTCATCTCATCCCGACGCCAACGGGACGGAGCCCTCCGGCCTCGCCTGTCGAACCGGCCGCGCGATCAGGAAGCGGGCAGGGTCACCCCGATCATGTCGGTTTCCCGCACGATCCCGGCCAGCCGCTCCGCGTCCCACTCCGCGGTGCCGGCGGGGCGCAGCGGCAGCACCATCCATCGGTAGTCGGCGGTGGAATCGACCACCCGCAGCCGCATCTTCTCGGGCAGCACGGTGCCCCATTCGGCCAGCAATCCGCGCGGATCGCGCACCGCGCGGGCGCGGTAGGCGGCGGATTTGAACCAGAACGGCGGATAGCCCAGCACGGCGCGCGGATAGCAGCTGCACAGCGTGCAGACCACCAGATGATGCAGCTCGGCGGTATCTTCCAGCACCCCGAGAGGCGGGGCGCCGCGCATCGGGATGCCCAGCGCCTCGGCCGCCGCCGCGCCGTCGGTCAGCATCAGCGTGCGATAGTCCGGGTCGGTCCAGGCGCGCGCCACCATGGCGGCCCCGCGCGCCGGGGTGGCGGCATCGGTCAGGGCGATGCGCTCGGCGATCTCGGCCGCCGAGGCGATGCCCCTGGCGTCCAGCAATGTCCGCAGCGCAGCCAGCAGATCGGCATCCGGGGTGATCTCGATCGTCATTGCCGCGTCCTCATGCCGGTTCCAGCCAGGGCGCGAAGATCTCCACCAGCAGATCGTCTCCGGCCTGCCCCTGCTGCCAGATCGGCGGCTGCGCGAAGCGGACGTGATAGAGCGCCAGGCGGGGGCGGGGCGGGCGAAGGCCAGATCCTCGGGGTTGGGGAAATCGCCGAGATGGCGGACCAGTTCGCCGGTGCGGCCGCGCAGATAATGCGGGGTGCGGACATGCACGGGCCCGGCGGCTTCCGGCCAATCCGCCCGCACCCGGACGCGGCTGCCCGGCGGCAGGCCGGGCGGGATCATGTCCGGTCCAGCGCGGTGCGCAGGTCTTCCTGCGAAAACACGCCCTTGCGCAGCAGGGTGGTGACGATCGAGCGCAGCCAGCGCTGGTAATAGCTCAGACGATGGTATTCGGCTTCCGGGATCGCCTCGATCCCCCGGCGCAGTTCGTCCACGCTCATCACGCCCTTGATGCCGAGGATCTGGCGGATCGCATCCACCTCGCGGTCGAAATCGCTCAGCACATGTTCGGTGGTATCGACGGGTTGGCACATGAATGCCGAGACGCCGCCCAGATCGTGGTGAGCGCGATGCGGATGATCGACCATGGGGGCAAGCATAGGATGGGAGCGCGGCGGCTGTCACCGGGGACGCTGCCTCACGCCGTGGTCGGTCTCCTTGTGGCCGTCATGGGGCCGTCCGGCCGTGTTCCCTCCGCCGGCGCGCTCATGTCGCGTTAACCGGTTTCGACGATCTTTGGGACGCGGTGACCAAAACGGGTCCGATACTCCCCCGCCGGACGACGCGAAGCGGCTTCGCTGCGTCCTGGCGATCGTAGGGACGGATCAGGACATGCAGCGGGAAACCCAGCCCGGATCGGGCGATGGCAGAGTCGGCCGGCGCGGCCTGCTGGCAGGATCGGCGCGGCTCGCGGCCTCCCTGGCTGGCGCCCGTCTCACCGGATCGCCGATCGGGCTCACCGGTCTTGCGCTCTCGGGCCTGGCTGCCTCCGGGTGCGCGGCCCCCGGACTTGCCGCGCCCGGTCTCGCCGCCCCCGGCCTCGCCGCGCCCGAGTCCGCAACCGGCGATCCCGGCTCACGCGATCCGGCCGCCACCGAGGTCAGCTTCGCCGGGCAGGGTCAGGGTCTCGGTCCGATCGACCGCGCCGACTGGCAGGATTTCCGTGCCCGCTTCCTGGCCGCGGACGGGCGGGTGATCGATACCGGCAATGGCGGCGTGTCCCACAGCGAGGGGCAGGGCTACGGGCTGCTGTTCGCGCAGTATGCCGACGACCAGGCGAGTTTCGATCGCATCCTGGCCTGGACCCGGACCAATCTGGGCTGCCGCGGCGATGCGCTGCATGCCTGGCGCTATCAGCCCTTCGTCCCGCAGAAGGTGGCGGACCGCAACAACGCGACCGACGGTGACCTGCTGATCGCGCTGGCGCTGTCGCGGGCGGCCGCACGCTGGGGCCGGCCCGACCACGCCCGCGCCGCCGCGGCGATCGGGGCGGATGTGCTGCGGCTGCTGGTCTGCCAGGCTGGGGGCCGCTGGCTGCTGCTGCCTGGCGCGGCGGGCTTCCGGACCGGCGGTGGCGTCATCGTCAACCCGTCCTATTACGTGTTTCCGGCGCTGGCGGCGCTGGCTTCGCTGGTGCCGTCGCCGGTCTGGGACGGGTTGCAGCGCGACGGGCTCGGCCTGATCGGGCAGGGCCGCTTCGGCCGCTGGGCTCTGCCGCCGGACTGGCTCGCGGTGGGAAGCGACGGGTCGCTGGCCCCGGCCACCGGCTGGCCCGCCCGGTTCTCCTTCGACGCGATCCGGGTGCCGCTCAATCTGGCCTGGGCCGGGGCGGAAGGCGTGCCGGCGCAGACCGCCTTTGCCGCCTACTGGTCGGGCTTCGGCGGCGCGCTGCCCCCGGCCTGGGTCGATCTGCAGACCGGCGCGCTGGCGCCCTATCCCGCCCCGCTCGGCTTCCAGGCGGTCTCCCGCCTGATCTGGCCGGCAACGACCGCCGTGGCGACCGGCAGGGGCGGGTTCCCGCCGGTCGCGCTGGCCCGGGATTATTATTCGGCGGCGCTGATCCTGCTGTCGCGCGTCGCGAGCCGGGAAGGGATGGCTGTATAGCCGTACGAATTACAACCAACGCGCGATTTATCTGGTGTCAACCCCGCGCTGATCGTGTAACAACCCAGGATCCGCGCCGAAACGGAGACTTGCCATGGCCGCCGAACCGCCGAACACGGATGCCAATGCCGACGTGGCCCGAGCCCTGGCTGCCCTGGGTGCGCCGATGATCCGCTATCACCGTTTTCCCGCCATTCCGCTGGCGAGCGCCTCCGCCGCGTCCGCTGACCCGATGCCCCTGCTGACGGAGGCGCTGGGCAGCCCGGTCGCGCTGCGCCAGGCGGTCGATCCGCTCGCACCGCCCGCCGACATCGCCATCTCCGCCGAACAGGTCGCGGCCTGGGCCCTGGCGCAAGGCTCCGCGCCGATGGAATACCCTCCGTCGCCCCTGCCCGGCCTCGCGCCGCTCCAGCGCGACCCGCCGGCGCCGCAGCCGCCCTCGCCGTTCTGGTCGGGCCCGCCGCATGGCGGGGCGGTGGCGGTGATGGCCGGAACCCACCCGACCGCTGCCTCGCCCGTCCTGCCGGCCCAGCAGGCCGGCCCGGTGCGCCAGTCGGCCGGGCTGGCGCAGATGTTTCGTCTGCTGGCCGGCCGCCAGGCCGGGCCGGCGCCGGTGCTGCCGGAGGGGGAATTGCGCGCGCTATTCCGCCACTGGTAGCAATTTTTGTGACTCTCATCGGAATTGATGCGCAACCTAGGAAAGCCCTTTCCTTTAACTAGAAATTAGCATACACACACACGCTTGGATTGTCGTCTTGTCGCCAATGCGCGTCACGACCGATGGGTGTGTGCCATGCCTCTGATCTGCGTCGCCTCGCCAAAAGGCGGTGTCGGCAAGACCACCCTGGCGGCCAACATGGCCCATGCCCTGGTGCGCGAAGGGCGCCGCGTGGTGGCGATCGATCTCGATCCACAGAACGCGTTGCGGCTGCATTTCGGGGTGAAACTGTCGGAGACGGACGGTTTCACCTGCCGTCTGGCGCAGGCGCCGGACTGGCGCTGCGCGCTGCGCCCCACCCGGGCCGGCCCGCTGCTGCTCGCCCATGGCCGTGCCGATTGCCGCGCGGCGCTGCAACTCGCGGCCGTGCTCGATGCCACGCCAGGGCTGCTGGCCGATCCGCTCGCCGAGATGCTGGCCGATCCGGACCTGATCGTGGTGGCCGACACGAGCCCCGGCGCCTCGGCCGCGCTCGCGGCGCTGCTGCCGCTCGCCGATCTGCTGGTCAGCGTGCTGCTGGTCGATGCGACCTCGATCAGCCTGATCCCGGCGATCGAGGCCGGCGATGCCTATGGCATGGGAATGCAGGATGCGCCGGGCGGGGCGCGCGCGCTCTATCTGCTCAACCAGTTCGATCCACGCACCCGGCTCGGCCCCGGCCTGCACGATTCGGTGCGCCGGCGGCTCGGCGGCGGACTGCTCGGCGTCATCTATCGCGACGAGGCGGTGGCCGAGGCGGTCGCGGCGCAGCGCCTCATCGCCGAGCACGCCACCCACTCGCGCGCCGGGCGCGATATCGCACTCGTGGCACGCCGGATCGGGGCGCTGCTCGATCTCGCCCCCGCGCGGGTGGGGCGGCAGGCCCCCCCCGATCGTCCCCCGGCCGCGCCGCGCCGCGCCGAGGCGCTGCCCGCCTCGTTCGGCCTCGGCGCCGGTCTCGCTTGAACAACGCCGGCAGGGAGGGGCGCGCATGAACGGGCCGGGCATGGCGCGATCCTCGGCCCGCGACGATTTCCCGGCACCGCCCGGCCGGGCCAGGCGCGATCTCCCCGGCACGTCGCTGCTGATGGCCGCCGCCGTGCTGGCAGGGCTCGGCCTGCTGGGCGCGGTCGCGCTGGCGCCGCTGCCGCCCTGGCACCAGGCGGCGCTGGCGGGGATCACGATCGTGGTGTTCCTGCTGGTCAACCGTCGCCGCGGCCAGTTCGCGACGCTGTTCCTGGTGGTGCTCTCGGCCGCGGTCTCGTTGCGCTACATCGTCTGGCGGGTCACCGAGACGCTGGAGTTCAATTCGCTGCTGCAGGGCGCGCTCGGCACCGGCCTCGTGCTGGCCGAGGCCTATGCCGTGGTGGTGCTGGCGCTCGGCTATATCCAGACCGTGCGCCCGCTCGGCCGCCAGCCGCTGGCGCTGCCGGAGGATCCGGCCGACTGGCCGCGCGTCGATGTGTTCATCCCGACCTATAACGAAAGCCTGTCGGTGGTGCGGGCGAGCGTGCTCGCGGCCCTGGCGATGGACTGGCCGGCGGGGAAGCTCGCGGTCTATCTCCTCGATGACGGGCGGCGCGCGGCGTTCCGCGATTTCGCGCTGGAATGCGGTGCCGGCTACATCATCCGCCCCGACAACACCCATGCCAAGGCCGGCAATCTCAACCACGCGCTGGGACTGACCGATGCGCCCTATGTCGCGGTGTTCGACTGCGACCACATCCCGACGCGGGCGTTCCTGCAGCTCACGCTCGGCTGGCTGGTCGCCGATCCGCGGATCGCGGTGGTGCAGACCCCGCATCATTTCTATTCGCCCGATCCGTTCCAGCGCAACCTGGCCGCCGGCACCCGCGTGCCGGCCGAGGGCAACATGTTCTACGGTCTGGTGCAGGACGGTAACGATTTCTGGGACGCATCGTTCTTCTGCGGCTCCTGCGCGGTGCTGCGCCGGGCGGCACTGGCCGGCATCGGCGGCTTCGCCACCGGCACCGTGACCGAGGATGCCCACACCGCGCTGCGGCTGCACCGGGCCGGCTGGCAATCCGCCTATCTGCGGCTGCCGCTGGCCGGCGGGCTCGCGACCGAACGGCTGATCCTGCATATCGGCCAGCGCATCCGCTGGGCGCGCGGGATGCTGCAGCTGCTGCGGACCGACAATCCGCTGACCGGGCGCGGACTCAGCCTGGCACAGCGGATTTGCTACCTGAACGCAATGCTGCATTTCCTGTTCGCGTTTCCCCGGGTGGTCTTCCTGACCGCGCCGCTGGCCTATCTGCTGGGTGGGCAGACCATCGTTGCCGCATCGCCGGTCGCCATCGTCGCCTATGCGCTGCCGCATGTCTTCCACGCGGTGGCGACCAGCTCGCGCATCCATCGCCACTGGCGCCATTCGTTCTGGAGCGAGATCTACGAGACCGTGCTGGCGATGTTCCTGATCCGCGTCACCATCGTCACGCTGATCAGCCCCCGCCGCGGCCGCTTCAACGTGACCGACAAGGGCGGCAAGCTCGAGAACGGCTATTTCGACCTGCGCGCGGTCTACCCCAACCTGATCCTGGGGCTGGTGCTGTGCGCCGGGTTCGCGCGCGGGCTGAACGGCCTGTTGTTTCAGCAGAACGACTCGATCGCCTTCCAGGCACTGCTGCTGAACACGGTCTGGGCCGGCCTGTCGCTGATCGTGGTGCTGGCGGCGCTGGCGGTCGGGCGCGAGACCCGCCAGACCCGCAGCAATGCCCGGGTGCGCGCGCAGCTGCCGGTGACGATCTGGCTGCCCGACGGGCGGGTGATCGAGGGGCTGAGCCAGGATGTCTCCCAGGGCGGGGCGAGCCTGAGCGTTAGCCGGCCCGAGGCGGTGGCCGATGACGCGCTGCTGGAGATCGAATTCAGCGACGGGCCGGAGCCGGTGCTGCTGCGGGCGCAGGTGCTGCGCTGGGAGGAGGGGGTGCTGCAGATCAGCTGGCAGATCGGCGGCGTCGCGGATGAGGCGCGGATGGTGCAGGCGGTGTTCGGCCGCGCGGATGCCTGGACCGACTGGGACCGCTTTCCCGCCGATCGTCCGCTGACCAGCCTGTGGCAGGTGCTGGTGAGCATCCGCGGGCTGTTCCGCCGGCCGGGCCAGGATCTGCCCGAGGCGGAGGCGCTCGATCTGCAGCGCCCGGAGCTGGACCCCTCGGGGCAGCCCACGGCCGGCCCCGGCCGGATGGAGAGGGGCGGGGAGACGCGCGCCACCGGTACACTCGCCCGCCAGTCGCTGATGCTGCCGCCCCGCCCCGCCGCGGGCTGGCGCCGGGCGGCGGCGATCGCCTTGGTGCTCGGCGCCGCGACCGCGCTGCCGGCGCCTTCCCAGGGGGCGCCTTCCCAGGGGGCGCCTTCCCAGGGGGTGCCTTCCCAGGGGGCAACTGCCCAGGGGGCAACTGCTCAGCGGGCAACTGCTCAGCGGGCGCCTGCCCAGGGGGCGACTGCCCAGGGGGCGACTTCCCAGGGGGCGACTGCCCAGGGCGCGCCTTCCCCAAACGCCCCCTCCCAAGGCGAGCCGGTCCTGGCTGCGCCGGTCCCGACCTCGCGGGTGCTCGCGCAGCTGACGCCGCCGGCCCGGACGCCACCCGGCCATGGTCAGGGTGGCCTGACCATCCGCCCGCTGCCCGGCCAGACGCCGGCGCCGCTGATGGCCGAGCCCGCTTCTGGCTCCCTCCCTTCTGGCTCCCTCCCTTCTGGCTCCCGCCCTTCGGGCTCCGGTCTCGTATACACAT
>VFSW01016142.1_pt1 | contig 10210 bp, 4 predicted proteins | sample 5358111 | NCBI WGS metagenome assembly VFSW01 (sample SAMN11554181, study PRJNA540505) | mine drainage metagenome | isolation source: sediment from site ElyBrook_90M | place: USA: Ely Copper Mine, Vershire, VT | collected 2017
GCGTCTGTCAGTAACTCGTTTTATACAAATAAGATAGCCGTATCACGCTAAAATCTGTGTAAGAAAATGTGTAAATAGATACCCATTTTTTACTAGACCCGGATTCAGCCGGATCGATCTATTCTGGCGAATCTTTGTATTGATCTTGAGGGAAGGCGGTAGATGGTGGCCGAGGTCGGAGTCGAACCGACATGAGGTTGCCCTCGGCAGATTTTGAGTCTGCTGTGGCTGCCAATTTCACCACTCGGCCATAATGAAGATTATATCGCAGCGGGTCGGAAACTCCACGGCAGTAGAGTGCATCCTGTTGGTTTAGACAGGTTTGTCAGGTTTTGAAGTAAGGCTTGTGGCGTGGAACGCGTACGGTCCACACCTTCGGGCTATTGCGCTGATAGCGAAGGGCAGGTCAATCCTTGGACAACTCATCCTTGATGCCAAAGTAGATGACTATAAGCCAGCAACCACCAAGGTGGTTGCGTACATATCTGGCGAGCAAAAAGCTTACGCCATCCAGTACGCGTCAAAACTGGATGGCCTTGGCGCTAATTAATCATCGAGGCTCATGAGACGTACTCGGCTCACTGAATATATGGCCAGCCGTCTGCGGTGAATGCGATGCGGTTAAGGCCGAGTGTGGGCGTTCCATTGTTATTGCCGTCGTAATAGTGGTAGACAAGCGTCGGCAGAGCTTGTGTGCCGGTGGTGCCCGTATCGGTAAAGACACTCTGGCCACCTGGCCCGACGATATGTCCATGCGCACTGAGCAATATGGTGCCGCCCCCGCCGCCCTGGCTGTTGTAAAGAGGCACGCCCCCGCGGTCCAAATACGGTCCTGTGGGACTGGTTGAGCGTCCGTAAAGAATGCGGTAGGGACTGGTCGCGCTACAGCAGGCGTTTGCCGGCGCAAAGTAGTAGTAATAGCCGTTCCAGTAATAGATGAACGGGCCTTCCTCACCCCACCAGCGACGGGCAATGTCATACACCGTGGTGTTGGTGCTGGAGGGCAGTCCGGTAGAGGGATCTAACTGAATCATGTGAGTGCCGTCGAACCACGATCCGTAGACCAGCCACCAGTTACCCTGTGCATCGACGAATGGAGCCGGATCGATGGCGTTGTCGGCAGTCCCGCCCACAAATCCAAAACCGCTCAGCGGGATGTTGCCGTTGCTCCACGAACGGACAATCCATCCTTTATCCGTCCACGGCCCATAGGCGGTGGAACTGGTGGCCAGCCCGATAATTGCCTCTCCGCCCGCGGTATCCGGCTCGACGGGAATGGCATAGTACTGGTAATAGGTTCCATTGACATACATTAAACTCGGTGCCCAGACGTCGGTATTGCCCCCGTTGTTATCCGACGGGGGAGTCTGCAATCCCGTCCACGAAGAGAAGTCGGGGCCTATGTCGGCGCAATGCCCCCCCACGGTCAGCCAGTCATCGCTGGACTGGGTGCTCGCACAGGCCCCCAGGGCCGTAGTCCCAGTGGTGAAGGTAAAGGTGGATAGGTCGGTGGAGTAAGCGATGGTCTGGTGCGTTCCGTAGAGCCAGTAGACGTGGTTCTGATCCTGCAACATATATGGGTCGTGAACGTAGATCCCCGTTCCTTTGACAGTCAATGGTGCCGTGTAGGCTGGATTGCTCGTATTGACCAGCGTCCACTCCTGACACATGCAGCCCCCGCCGGTGGTCGCCCGCGCGCCCTGGTCGATGGTAGCCGTCGGATTCAGATTCGAGCTGTCGTCCTGTAGGTAAAGATGGCTGTTGTGGTTTTTGATGAGGTAATTTCCATCGGTCAGCAGGTATAGCACCCAGTTCTGATCGTCGTTGCCGGTGTTGCTGTATTGGAGTGCCTGCGCGCCAGAGGCCAACGCGGCTGAAGGCACAACTCCGCCGTCTGGCGGCGTGGCTGAGAGGGCAATCACTTGGTGCGTCAGCATATTCTCGATGTTGGCTCGATAGTCGCCGCCTGTGTCTACCTGCTGCATGAAGTGCCACATCGAGTCGGTCGAGTTGGTGTTGGTCTCCTGGACCACACTGGTTCCCGCCACCTGACTCTGTCCTTGAATCCCCAGCACGAGGCCACTGATCGCGTTCTCGATCTGGTACTGGTTGCTGTCGAGCAGTTGGGACACTGGATATTGCACGTTCACCATGGTCCCCATGTCGGGCGTGAAGGTAAATATGGCTGTAGCAACCGAACTGTTGGTGTCTCCGTTGACCGTTGCAATGGCGTTGACGGTTTCGGCTGCGGTTGTAGATAGCGTGATTGCCCCCGCGTACCGGGTGGAAGATGTCGTAGGCGTGCTGCCATCGGTGGTGTAATAGATCGTCGCGCCCGAAGTGGAATCGGAAATCGTCACGGAGCCGACCGCAAAGACCGAACCCGAGCTGGGAGAGATCGCAGGTGTCGTAACCTGCGTTGCAGACTGGGAGCTTCCGCCGCCTGCACCGCCACAACCGGCCAGAAAAACGGCCAACCCCAGCGGAACCAAAATTGCCCCACATATCGCTGCTGTCCCAATCGGTCTGCCACTCAATGACATCTTCCTCACCACTACCTCCGGTTTGTTGAGACGTTTCTCCGTTGTCGCTATGCTACGCGGGCGAGTGCCCCCAGCTTACATCTGTTCGTTAGGGAATCCGCGCAATAAGTGTTAAGTACGCTCCTCAACCCCATGCGCGACATCTCAAAAACTCCATTCATGCGTCGATAACATCATGCGAAGTGGGACGAACCTATTTTGACTCGCCGGTTGTTCCCAGCGCAGCGTGTGGCCAGCCGTCCTTCCATATCAGGGTTGAGATCTGGAGCGCGGGCTTACCCGTCACTGCATCATAGGCATGGAAAACCAGGATGTCACCTTCAGGACGTTGCAGCACTGACTCTCCGCCGGGGCCAAGCCACCGGCTATTGGGCCTCAGCAGTTGCGTGCCACCACCCTGAAGCATCGGCCTACCGTTCGCATCGACGTAGGGTCCAGTGATCGTCTGCGACCGGCCAACCATGGTTCTATAAGTGCTTTTTGTGCCACGGCAACATAGATCGAACGAGACGAAGAGATAGAAAAAACTTTTATGATGCACGATGAACGGCGCCTCGACGGCCTGCCAATCGGGAGGCAAGCCGGGCTTTGGTGGATCGGGATGGAGTGGCACGGCGCGCGCTGCCAGCGAATAGAGCTTAGGGTCCCGGGAAGCGGGCTTTCCAGTGACTGGATCAATGCGCCTTATCTTGATGCCGCCCCAAAAGCTGCCAAAGCTCAGCCAGGGATCCCCGTTGTCATCCAATACGATGTTGGGGTCGATGGCGTTGAAGTCGTCCGACAGAATTGATTTCAGTACCAGACCTTCGTCCTGCCAGTGGTACTTCGGGCTTTGCGGGTCGAGTGTAATGTTGGTCGCCAGGGCAATCCCGGATGTGTTCACTCCGAAGGCCGAATACGCGTAATACAGGTGATATTTACCCTCGAAGAAGGAGATGTCGGGGGCCCACAACTCCTTCGTTGTGGGGCTTGCCTGGTGAATCCAATCGGGAATCTTGTCGAAGACATGGCCGCAGAGCTTCCACGCCAACAGGTCGTGAGAGCAGCGAATGGGAATTTGTCCCTCGCTGGCGTTCGAGGTGGTAGCAAAGACGTAGTAGGTGTCTCCGTCGCGACCAATGGACGGATCGTGCGTAACGGGATAATCGCCGCTGAGTCGAAACGCCTGAGGCTCCTGGCAACGGGAGGGCTGCGGGACGATCATTGTGAATGCGGCTAGCAGCAGGAGGATGGAACGCATCGGAACTCTCTTTCTCTGGCGTGCGGCACTTACATCCGCGGGGATCCGCGATTCGCAGCTTCCTTCCCGAAGGCACGGTGCCCACTACTGGGCACCGTGCTCATCCATGGATCTTCGGGCAACTGAAGCCGCTTCCGAAGTGACCGATCAGTAACTGATCCTCAGCCGCACCTGCATGTTTCTTGGTCCGTTTTGCAGGCCGCCGATCTGGCCGACGCTTAGATTGCTGCTACTCAGGTTGGAGACCGGCCGGGTGAACATGTGACGGTTGAAGGCATCGAACGCCTCGCAGCGAAGCTCCATCTTGACCTTTTCGGTGAGGGGAATGGCTTTGGAGATGCCAAAGTCCTCGTTGAGATAGGCGAAGCTGCGAATATCAGCCGAGTTGCGCGGCATGTTGCCGAAGCGCCACGGATTCCCCTCGCCCGAAGCGCCTACCCCATTTGGATCGCGGTTCTGAAACAGGTTGGGATCGTAAAATGCCGCGCAATTGAAATAGCCCGTTGCACAGGCGGTTGCATTGGTGGTTGGGTTGAAGAGTAGCGGATTCTTGTATGCGGCGTTTTTTACAGGCTGGCCCGCTACACGGTTGAATCGAACGCTGGAGTTCTTGCCGGGAATGCCGGTCGCGCCGAAGATGCTCATAGGCTGACCGCTCACATAGCGCTGAATGCCACTGATGCTCCAGCCCGATACGATCGCGTTGACCGGTCTAGAGGCTTCGCCGAGGAACTTCTTGCCCTGACCGATCGGTAGTTGGTAGACGTAGCTGAGCACGAAGTTGTTTGGCGCATCCTCGCTGCTGACCGCCTTTTCTCCTCTGAGGTTTTCCGGGTCCTGCACGGCACCGCCGTTTTGCAGCGTACTCCAGTATGGCTGGATGACATCTGCATCGGTGAGCGTCTTGGAGAAGGTATACGAGGCCAGGACAGTCAGGCCGTTGTGGAAACGCTGTTCCAACTTCATTTCGAGCGCGTTGTAAGTGGACTGGCCCATATTCTGCAAATAGCTGTCCGAGTTGATATAGCCGATCTGCGGGAAGGGACGCAGTGCCTGCGATATTGGTTCATTCACTGGCCAGGTGCATGTGGGAGGGCCAGCCGGGCAACTGAAGTTGGCGTAAGGCTCAATCGAGTTGACCCCAAATCCGCCTTGCGCATTGGGGGGATAATAGGCCCACCAGTTGAGCCAATCGCCCAAAGCCATATATTTGTCGGGCATATCGTTCATGAAGTTCAGCATGGCGTGCAGATGAGTCGCATGCATACCCAGGTAGCCAACGCTCAGAAAGAGATTGGGGTTGAGCTGATGTTCGACTTCCAGCGTCCAGGTCTCGACCATGCCCGGACGCCCGTTGCTGGGGGCCACATAGTCCGCGCCAGTCGATGTGCCATCCAACTGGTTGGGGTTAAGGTTGGGAGTAGTGGGCAACGGGGCAAGGCCAGCATCCAGCGGGGGGCCATCCAGCGGGTCCGCCGTAAAGAGATTGCCCTGGACTGTGAATCCCTGCGCGGTTCCCTGGCCGTAGTCGGCATAGACCAGTGGGCCGTAGTAAAGGCCGCCGCTACCGTGAATGACGTCTTTCCGAGCGAGAAAATCCGGTTGCCACGAGAAGCCAACACGGGGTTCAAAGTCCTTCTTGTAGACCGTTCCCCAGGTTTCGTTCTTGCTTCCGTTGCGTCCCGCGCCCTTGCCGGCAAATACCAGAGCGCCCAGCGCTTGCGGAAAGTCGCCGCCGGTTGTCGCTGCGTCGGCAAGGGTTGGATTCCAGATTGATGTATCCCCGGCCGCCTCGTGGCGCGGCGTGTCGTAGCTCCAGCGCATCCCCAGGTTCAACGTCAAGTTCGGCTTCACCTTCCAGTCGTCCTGGAAAAAGATCGCGCCATAGTGGGTGATCCAGCGCGGCGCGTGAAGGTCGTTGAGATTGCTCATGAGACCCGATTCGCCGATCAGGAAGGCCGCAAACGAGTTTCCATCCTGTCCCCAGAAATCTTCATCCGACGCCGTCTGATTGTCCCAGAACTGCATGCATCCGGCGTTGCCACTGCATGTGCCGCCAATCTTGCTGACCCACGAGTACTGGTGATACTGTAGCTCGCCGCCAAACTTCATACTGTGCGCGCCATGCTGCCAGTTGAGGATGTTGTTGAGAGCAACCACGTTGTCAATGTCCGAGCTGTCCTCTTGCTGGCCCATGCCACCAAAGGTGTTGCCGTAGAACTCAAAGACGGGAAAATCGTTGCTGAAGCCGTTCGCTATGCCCAGCTTTTGGTCCCAGTTGGTTCCCATCAGGGATGCTTTGGACTTGTTGATATTGTTGGAGCGGTTGCCACCAACCGTCAACGAATTGACCAGCGTCGGAGTCACAATCCAGTCCCAGCCCGCGCGGACTATCTTTCCAAGCTGATTGACCGTTCCACAGCAGGTTTGAATCGGCACAGGAAGGTTTGAGTTTCCGCCCGAATCGGTGTTCTCTCTGGAACTCCAAAAACCCCACATCTTGTTTTTTTGTCCGAGATTCTGGTCGATGCGGAAGCTATACGCCGTATTGGTAACCGTTCCCGTGCTGCGCTGGACGTAATTGTAGGTGCTGCTGCCGCCAACCTCCTGCTGCGCCAGCGGCATGAGGTAGGTGTTCACCATGGTCTTGGCGGTGGTACTCATACGACTAATGGGAATCTTGTTCCCAGGAAACGGCGTCGTACGGCAAGGAACCGAGGTGTTCTCGAAGAGTGGATCGAATATCTCGCCTGGATACACGGTCTCGCCGCAGGGAGACTTGCCAAGCGGGGTTGTGCCCAAAGTGGATGAAAAGTCGAAGTACTGACCATCGCTGCCCAGTTCTGCTGGCGTCGGCAGCAGGCTCTCGATGGGGCCGCCATAGTTCTGGCGCCACTGCTCCCAGTTGAAGAAAAAGAACGTTTTGTTCTTGCCGTCGTAGAGGTGAGGAATGCGAACAGGCCCTCCCACGTTGAAACCATAATCGTTCTTGGTGTCCTCCGGGCGCTTATACTGAGCTTTCGCAGCGGCGGTGTTTCCTTGCAACGCTATATAGCCGTTGTTGAACCAGCTGTTGGCATCCAGTACGTTGTTCTTGTAGAAGTCATAGATCGAGCCGTGGTAATCGTTGGTGCCTCCCTTGGTATTGTAGTTGGCGATGCCGCCAGTAGTTCTGCCCAGCTCCGCAGGTAGACCGGAAAGAGTGATATGGAACTCGCTCACCGCGTCGACCGATGGCGACAGAATGCCGAAGCTGCCTGAGCCATTCTGTTGCCGATTGGTGGTGATGCCGTCAATCAGGAAGTCGGTGCCCTCTTCCTGCCCGCCGTTGATCTTGATAGGATCGGTCGAACTGGCCTCGCCGAACGAGACAACGCCCGGCGAGAGGGCGATCAGTGTCTCCAGCGAACGGAACCCTTGCACAGTGAGAGGCAGGTCCTCCACCTGTAATGGCTGAATGGAGGTGCCGATGTCGGAGGACTCCGCATCCAGCGTTTGGGTACCGGAAGACACTGTCACGGTCTCGGTTCTCGATCCCACTGCGAGCGTAATGTCCTGCGCGCTGTGTGCGCCAATTGCCACGGTAACGCCATTGTGAGCCGCCGTCTTGAAGCCGGCAGCCGTGACTGTAACATCATAAGATCCAGGACGAACCGACGGAAATACATAGTAGCCAGTGGAAGAACTAGCCGTCGTGTAACTCGTTCCCGTGGACTCCTCACGGACGGTGACCTTTGCTTCCGGAACCACCTTGCCGGTTGGATCGAGGATGGTTCCAGCGATAACGCCCGCATCCAACTGCCCAACGGCGGGCGCGGCCGACACCAGGAGCATAACCAGCAATGTTAGCAACACACTGAGAGCCCGCAGCCCCGAACCGAGCAAGTGCATGGATCTGGTCTTGACCCGCATTGGTATACTGTTGGAAATCATCTTTTGCCTCCTGAGCAAATACTTCTCAAGTCCTTCTTCTGCTTTCCGTTGCCGTATTAAGAGGCTGCATTGTCTCCCGTAGGATTACCGACCCTGCCATCCACGCATATCGTGGAATTCGTCGGAAGCCATCGGGAACGACCTTGCTGGCAGCCCCGCAATTTTCTCGTTTTCGGAAGCGCCGCGATTCAAACACCTCGATTCCGCAGTGCGCAACGCTATTAACGGCTTGGCGGGACGTTTGTTTACTTAAGCCATTACTTTTCATTGATTTGAAGGGAAGGCCGGAGGGGACGTTACAGGATGAAATCCATTGCTCGCTCGGCCCAAAATCGCAAGATCGAGCGGTGATATAGTGAGTTGGCCAGCAGGAAGTACGACTGGCATCAGTGAAAACATGGTGACTGACCCCCCATCTCCGGTTGGACAACCGACCGTTCCTAATTCGGAGCAGGTTCTGTTGATACGGCAGCATCTCAAGGAGGTGCTCGCCAGCCATGTGTTCGCTGCCAGCAAACGAACTCAGGACTTTCTCGAGCTGATTGTCACCCATGCGCTGGAGGGTGAATTCGACCAACTTCGCGAGCGGATGATCGGGGCCGAGATGTTCGGCCGCCCGCTCAGCTACGATACCGGAAGCGACTCAATCGTCCGCGTCAAGGCCACGGACGTTCGCAAGAAGCTTGCCCAGTACTACGCGGAAACCAAGGAAGAGCCGCCAATTCGGATAGAACTTCCCAGCGGGTCCTACGTCCCCAGGTTCCATTTCGAGCATCCCCACCCACCTGGGGTAGCCGAAACCGAAAACCAGAGCGCATCCGCGGTTGACCAGGTACGACTGCTGCAACCGTCGTTCCAAAACACAACTCCCGCAAAAACGTTGGCCCCCTTGAAGCCCCGGTCGCGGCTCTGGCAGCGCCGCCTGATTGCCATTTCCATCGGCGTTGCGGCGGTTGCAGCACTTGGTTACGCCGGGTTCCGAAAATGGTACAGCGAGTCCAATTCGCGGCCGGGGCCGGGGATACACTCGATCGTAATTCTGCCGCTCGAAAATTTATCCGGCAACCCGGCCCAGGAGTATTTTGCCGACGGCATGACCGAAGAGTTGATCAATGATCTGGGCCAGGTATCGACCCTGCGTGTCATATCCCTCACCTCATCGATGAGTTATAAGGGGACACGGAAGAAGCTTCCGGAAATTGCGCACGAGTTGGCAGTAGACGCCGTAGTGGAAGGCGGCATTCTACGCGAGGGGAACGAAGTCCGCATCAGCGTCCAGTTGATCGACCCGCGGACAGATCGTCCCATCATGGCTCACACCTATGTGCGCGACCTTACCAACACCCACGCATGGCAGGGGGAGGTAGCACAGGCGATCGTGGACGAGATCAGCATCAAAGTGCCCCCCCAGGAGCAGGCGCGCCTGGCACGCAATCGCCCCATCGACCCGGCAGCCCAGGATCTGTACCTGCGAGGGATGCTCCGATTGGAAGCAGACGATTGCAGAGGCGCTGTCGTTTATTTCAATCAGGCTCTCGGCGACGACCCCAACTATGCGCAGGCTCATGCGGCGCTGGCAAATTGTTATGGCAGAATGGGCGAGTCTGGTCAGATGGCCTATGAGGAAGCATTTTCCCGTCAAAAGACGGAGGCCCTCAGGGCAATCGAGTTGGATGACTCCCTACCGGAGGGTCATGCCGAGCTCGCCAATACAGCAATGACCCTTGATTGGGACTGGGCAACGGCAGAAACTCAATTCAATCGTGCCCTGGAACTGAATCCAAATTCCGCCCCTATCCATGAGAAATATGCATTTTACTTGGTTCGCACAGGACAGATTTCTAAAGCCCTTGCGGAAGTTGAGCGCGGCGTCGATCTCGACCCGGTTACCTGGCATTCCTTCCATGCCGATGGGTTCATATGCTACTTCGCCCGCCACTATGACGACGCACTTTCGCTCATCCAGAGAGTCCACGCGCTCAATATCAATCCCCCGGATTGGAGTTTTCTTCGAGGAGATATTTATGTGGAACAGAGAAAATATCCGGAATCCATAGCCGAGTTTCTCAAGTCCGGCGATGGCCCGGATTCACTGGGCCACCTCGGCAACGCGTATGCCCGTGCCGGTCGAATAGACGACGCTCGCAAAACGATCGCTCGGCTCGAACAGCACATACAGAAGAATGGCGTCGGCCGCTACGAGATTGCCCTGGTGTATGCCGGACTCGGCAACAAGCAGCAGGCCTTCAAATGGCTGGAGGACGCCTATGCCGCGCACGACGTGGGACTACTCTATCTAAGAGTCGATCCGTGTCTTGATCCCTTACGCTCCGACCCGCGCTTTGACGATTTGGTCCGGCGCGTTGGCCTCACAAAATCATAGTGTTGCTCTGAACTTCGACTCCAGGCTGCGATCAATGGCGCAATATCGCTCGTTTCGGAAAACGGGAAAGCCCGTTGAGCCGAAAGCTCAGGCCGATACTGATGCCGAGGT
>VFSW01016143.1_pt1 | contig 10210 bp, 9 predicted proteins | sample 5358111 | NCBI WGS metagenome assembly VFSW01 (sample SAMN11554181, study PRJNA540505) | mine drainage metagenome | isolation source: sediment from site ElyBrook_90M | place: USA: Ely Copper Mine, Vershire, VT | collected 2017
CCCCCCCCCCCCCCCCCCCCCCACCCCCCCCCCCCCCCCCCCCCCCCCCCCGCGCTGGTTCCAGCCGTGGGAGAGCCACCCGGGGCACGTTTTCGCCCTCCAAGGCCGCTACGAGCAGATCGTCGGCCCGACCACGCCCGCGTTCTGGCTCCTGCCCAGCCTGGGCGGCAAGTACTCGCTGCGCGCCTACGGCGACGGCCGCTACGTCGACCGCGGCACCGCCACGATCAACTTCGAAGACCGCATCAAGGTCTACCAGGCGAAGACGGCGGGCGTGACGACAGAAATCCAGCTGGCTCCGTTCGTCGGCGTCGGCTCGGTGTTCGACACGCCGCAGGAAGGAACGGCCAAGACCCTGCGGCCCGTCGCGGGCACAGCCATCCGCGCGGTCGCCAAGCCCCAGGTGGTCGGCTCCGTGGATTTGGGCGTGGGCCGCGAAGGCCTGGCGGTGTTCACGGACATCAACTACTCCTTCTGACGCCCGCGCCCGGGCCGGCCGCGCGGGGTTGAGCGCTCCGGCGTTCTGTGCTAAACTGGACGGGCTTCGGAGCTTTCCTTCTATGAGCACGCCCCCGACATCGATCCCGTCTCCCTCCTTGATGGACCGGCTGCTCAAGCGCAGCGACGGCAAGATCGTGGCCACGCCCGAGGCCGCGCAGGGCGAGCAGGAGCTTCTCGAGATCGCGGGCCTGGCGCCCGACGCGGCGCTGGCCAAGATGAAGACCGGCGACAAGGGCTTGAACGCCGAAGCCGTCGAGGAGCGCCGCGGGCGGTTCGGGCCCAACGCCGTCGCGAGCGCCCGCAAGCTCGGCGTGCTCGGCGAGATCTACCAGCGGGCCAAGAACCCCCTCGTCATCCAGCTCCTCGTGATCGCGCTCGTCTCGCTGGCGATGGACGACGTCCCCTCCTTCGTCGTGGTCGGGCTGATGGTCGTGCTGAGCGTGATCCTGGCTTATGTCCAGGAGGCGCAGTCGAACAAGGCCGTGGAGCGCCTGCTGGCCATGGTCAAGACGACAACCACAGTGCTGCGCGAGGGCAAGGAGGCCGAGATTCCGCTGCACGAGCTCGTGCCCGGCGACATCGTGATCCTGGCCGCGGGCTCGATCATCCCCGCGGACCTGCGCCTCACCACGGCCAAAGATTTCTTCGTCAGCCAGTCCGCGCTGACCGGCGAATCCCTCCCGATCGAGAAGAACGCGGCGCCATGCGACCGCGAAGGCAAGGGCGCTCTGGACCTGCCGAACGCGTGCTTCCAGGGCAGCAACGTCCTGAGCGGGACCGCGCGCGGCGTGGTCGTCAACACCGGCGCCAAAACCTACTTCGGCTCGATCTCCGAGAAGCTCGCGGGAAGCCGCGTGCAGACCAGCTTCGACCGCGGCGTGGAGCAGTTCACGTGGCTGATGATCCGCTTCATGGTCGTCATGGTCTCGATCGTGTTCATCATCATCGGGGTCACGAAGCACGACTGGACGGAGGCTCTTCTCTTTGGCCTTTCGGTCGCGGTCGGCCTGACCCCCGAGATGCTGCCGATGATCGTGACGGTCAACCTGTCGAAGGGCGCGCTGGCCATGTCCAAGAAGAAGGTCATCGTCAAGCGCCTGAACTCGATCCAGAACTTCGGCGCGATGGACATCCTCTGCACCGACAAGACCGGCACGCTGACGCAGGACAAGATCGTCCTCGAGCGCCATGTGGACGTGACCAACCGCGAGAGCGACGACGTCCTGCGCTACGCGTACATGAACTCCTACTACCAGACCGGCCTGCGCAACCTCCTCGACAACGCGATCCTGGCCAACACGGATCTCGACGTCGAGCGCGGCTGCCGCAAGGTCGACGAGATCCCGTTCGACTTCTCGCGCCGCCGCATGTCGGTCATCGTCGACTACGAGGGCGACCACGTTCTGATCTGCAAGGGCGCCGTCGAGGAGATCTTCAGCGTCTGCGGCCGCTACCAGGTCGACGACGAAATCCATCCGCTGATCGACCTTCTCAAGAAGGACCTGCTCGAGGAATACGAATCGCTGAGCGCCGACGGCTTCCGGGTCCTCGCGATCGCCTACCGAGACTACCCGCAGTCCAAGGAGGTCTTCTCGACGGCCGACGAGAACGACATGATCCTCCTCGGCTATGTCGCCTTCTTCGATCCGCCCAAGGAGTCGGCCAACGCCGCGCTCGAGGCCCTGCGCAAAGCGGGCGTGGCGACCAAGATCCTGACCGGAGACAACGCTCTGGTCACCCGGAAGATCTGCCGCGACGTGGGCCTGTCGATCGACGGCCTGGTGACGGGCGACCAGATCCGCGGCATCACCGACGCCGACCTGACCGCGCTCGCCCAGAAGACGACGGTGTTCGCGCGCCTGTCGCCGGCGCAGAAGGAGCAGATCATCCGCGCGCTGCAGCGCGGGGGCCACGTGGTCGGCTTCATGGGCGACGGCATCAACGACGCGGCCGCGATGAAGACCGCCGACGTGGGCATTTCGGTCGACACGGCCGTCGACGTCGCCAAGGAGTCGGCCGACATCATCCTGCTCAAGAAGAGCCTGATGGTGCTCGAGGACGGCATCATCGAGGGCCGCAAGGTCTTCGGCAACATCATCAAGTACATCAAGATGGGCGCCAGCTCCAACTTCGGCAACATGTTCTCCGTGCTGGGCGCCAGCCTCCTGCTGCCGTTCCTGCCGATGGCGCCGATCCAGGTGCTCGTCAACAACCTGCTCTACGACTTCTCCCAGGTCGGCATCCCGACCGACCGCGTCGACGAGGAGTACCTGCTCAAGCCGCGCAAGTGGAACATCGAGTCGATCAAGAAGTTCATGCTCTGGATCGGGCCGATGAGCTCGGTCTTCGACTACACGACGTTCGCTCTGATGTGGTGGGTCTACAAATGCGGGGTCTTCTCGACGCCCGGCGCGGCGGACGCGGTCAAGGGCCACGCCGAGCAGCTGTTCCACACCGGATGGTTCGTCGAGTCCCTGCTCACGCAGACGCTGATCGTGCACATCATCCGCACCAACAAGATCCCGTTCCTGCAGAGCGCGGCCAGCGCCGCCCTGACGCTGACCACGCTCGCCGTGATGGGCGTCGCGATCTATCTTCCGTTCTCGCCGCTGGCCTCGTACCTGGGCTTCGTCGCTCTGCCGCTCTCCTTCTGGGGCTGGATGGCCGGGACGCTGATCGCCTACGTCGTTCTGACGCACACGATGAAAACAATGTTCATCCGCTGGTACGGGGTCGATTGACGCCATGAAAAGCCTGCTGAACGCCCTTCAAGAAGGACGTCTGATCGAGCTGCCCGACGCCGACAAGGAGAAGTCTCTCGAGTACCTCGCCCATTTGATCGAGGCGGTGCCCGACCTGGCCGGAAGCCCCGAGCTCGCCGAGGAGATGATCGCCCGCGAGCGCGTCCACAACACGGGCCTCGGCTCCGGCGTCGCCTGCCCGCACGTGCGCGCCACCGGCGGGGGGGAGCTCCTGTGCGCGGTCGGCTGGACGCCGGTCGGCATCGACTACGGCGCCAGCGACGGCAAGAAGGTCCATCTCGTCGTGATGTACTACATCCCGGACGCGCAGAAGAACGTCTACCTGAAGGAAATCTCCTCGCTGGCCGGCGCGGTCCGCCGCGCCGACGGCATCCAGCCGATCGCGACCGCCGAGGACATCGCGACGGTCCGCGAGCGCCTGCTCGACTGGGTCCAGGCCGCGATCGACGCGAGCGTGCCCGAGACCAAGGCGCGCATGATCCGCCTCGAGGCCCGGCAGGCCGTCGTCGACGGGGGCGCGGCCGCCGGGTCCGCCCCGGCGGCGCTGCAGGTGCTCTCCGCCCTGTTCGTCGTCGCCGACGGCCGGACGACGACGCTGTGCCCGAACGCGGACCTCGCCGCCGAGCTCGACAAGGACGCGGAACTGGGCGTCCTTCTCCGCCAGAAAAGCGCCTTCGAGCGCTCGGGCTGGCGATTTGTTTTCCGCGAGGTCCGCGCCTTCGGCGCGCGCTCGCTGTACGACTACGTCGCGGTGAAGTAGCGGCTCGGCTCGGCCTTGAATCCCCGCGACGCCCTGTTATACTGATCCGATGGAATCCGAAGCCAAGTCGCACAAGGCCGCCGCGGCTTTCGTCCGCTTCGACAAGGGCATGATGATCGTGAGCCTTTCCGACCGCCGCGAGGTCCGCGTTCCGCTCGACTGGTTCCCGCGCCTGCTCGCCGCCCGCGAGGGCGAACTGCGCAAGTGGCGCCTGCTCGACAAGGGCGCCCGCATCCACTGGACGGCCCTCGGCGAGGACGTCTGGGTCTCCGCTCTCCTCAAGCCTTAGCCGGCGCGCCCGAAGCCTCTAGGGATTGGCGGGCTGGACCGAAAGCAGCCAGGAGACGGAGCGCTCCGCGTCCTGGGACAGGCTCGGGCTGTAGCGCTCGACGCGCTCGCTGCTCTTGAGATCCGGCTCGAAGAGGCGGCTCTCGACGTCCGCCGCGAGTTCCGCTCCGAAAGCCACGATATTGAGTTCATCGTTGTCGGCGAGGCTGCGCGCGTCGAGGTTCGAGGAGCCGAAGGTCACCCACTCGTCGTCGACGAGGGCCACCTTCTCGTGCGCCATGCGCGGAAGATACTCGTAGATCTCGACGCCGGCCGCGATCATGTCGGGATAGTAGGCGCGCGACGCGCCCTGGACGATCTTCTCGTCGTTGTTCCGCGGCGTGATCACCTGGACCTTCACCCCGCGCCGGGCCGCCGCCTCCAGGCCCGCGACGACGTCGGCGTCGACGAGGTAGGGATCGGCGACGCGGACGAGGCGGCGCGCGCCGGCGAAGGCGTCCAGGTAGGCCGTCTTGATGCGGGAGTCGCGGCCGCCCCCCTCATGGGCGATCACGAGGGTCTCGCAGCCTCCGGACCCCGCGGCCGGCGGAGGAAAAAGCCCCTCCTCGGGGAACGCGGCGCCGCCCGCCGCCCGCCATTGCGCGAGGAACGTCCGCTGGAGTTCGGCCACGGCCGGACCGCGAATCTCGCTCAGCTGATCGTGCCAGCCCGTTTCTCCGATGTTCATTCCGCCGACGAAGGCGGTCGCTCCGTCAATGACGACGAGCTTGCGATGGTCGAGGTGGCCGTCGAGCGGAGGCGCCCGGCGGACGAGGACATCGACCCCGCCGGCGCGCAGGAAGGCGAGGAGCTTGACGGCCTCGGGCTCGTCGGTGTCCGTGCCGTATTCGTCGATCAGCGCGCGCACGCGCGCGCCCGCGGACGCCTTGGCGGCCAGCGTCCGCGCGAAGGTCCAGCCGTCCGCGTCGGCCTGCCATTGGAAGACCTCGACGTGGATCGAGCCGGAGGCGCCCTCGGCGGCCCGCTCGAGCGCGTCCGACGCCGCCGCGTCCACGAGAAAATCGATGGAGTTCCGCCCCGCGTCGAGCGCGCCCGCCTTGGACTCCAGGCCTTTCGCGTAGCCCTCCCAGACGGCGGGTCCGCTCGGCGGCGCCGGCGCGGCGGGGCGATGGCCCCCCGCGGCCCCCCCCCCCCCCCCCGCAGGGGGCGCGGGGGGGGGGGCCGGGGGGGGGGGGGCCCCCCCCCCCCCCCCCCCCGCCAGCGCGCGCAGCTGCGCGAGCGCGGGCCGAGACCGCGCGGCCGGCCCCGCGGGCGCGGGCTGCGCCGAGGCGGCCGACGCGGCGAAAAGGACGAGGAGGACCGGACTCATGATCGAGGGGGCCGAAAGGCCCATGCGGAATGGTAGTGAAAGTCCTACCGGAGCGTGAGGGCCTTTGGACCTAGTCCGGATAGGCCTTGGGAGCGGCGTCAGCCGTACTTGTACTTGACTCCCTGCCCGCCGCCCGGCCACTCGCAGACGATGTTGTCGAACGGGCACAGCATGCGGCAGGCGCCGCACTCGATGCAGTTCTCGTAGTTGACCACGATCTTCTTGTGGTCGGCCTCCCACTCGTAGACCTTCGCGGGGCACACCGTCGTGCAGGTCTTGTCCGGGCACTTCGTCGCGCAGGGCGAGTCCGCGCCGGCGTTTTTGAGGAGGATGTTCGCGTCCGGCTGCTTCTTCCAGTCCAGCGTGCCGAGCTTGGCTTCGACCGTCGTCGAAATCTTGATGTCCATTAGATCGCCACCTTCCTCAGCGGGAACAGATCTTTGGCGACGCGCAGGAAGCCGCGCTGGCGGATCATGCCGATCGCCGTCTTCAAATGATGGCGCTTGGGCACGCCGTCGGCCGAGAAGCGGAGCTGGGCCAGCTCGCAGGCCAGCTTGGGATAGAACTCGAGGAAGCCCTCGGAGTTCTCCACGTGCTCCTCGAGGTCCTGGATGTCCTCCATGTCGGAGAGCACATAGGACGCCTTGAGCTTGCTCACGTACGCCGACAGCGACGCCTTCGAATAGTCGCCCTTCACCTTGGCCTCGATCACGGTCTCGCCGGCGAGCTTGCCCGCCGTCATCGCCAGGTTCGAGCCCTCGCGGTAGGCGGGGTTCGTCATCTGCGCGGCGTCGCCCGCGACCAGGAAGCCGTCGGCGGCCAGCGGCGGCATCGACTTGTAGCCGCCCTCGGGGATCAGGTGCGCGGAGTACTCCAGCAGCTTGCCGCCGGAGATCAGCTTCTTGACCAAAGGGTGCGCCTTCACGTGCTCGAGATGATCGGCGGGGCGTATGCCCTTCTTCTGGTAGTCCGACAGCTTGCAGCCCACGCCGAGCGCCAGCGACTCCTTGTTGGTGTAGAGGAACGCGTAGCCGAGCATGCCGAGCGAGACCGAGCCGAACATCTCCATCGTCGCGCCCTCGCCGGGGTTCAGCTGAAAGCGGTCCTCGATCACGCCGGAAGGCAGCGCGATGACTTCCTTGGCGCCGAGCGCGACCTCGTTGGATTTGAGCTCGGCGCGGAAGCCGGCCTTCTGCGCGATGATCGAGTTGACGCCGTCGCAGGCGATGACGACGCTGGCCGTCAGCTCGTCGCCGTCGGAGGTCTTGATGCCGGTGATCTTGCCCGCGGCGTCCTTGAGCACGCCGGAAACCATCACGCCGCAGAACACCTCGGCGCCGGCCTCCTCGGCTTTTTTTGCGTACCACTGGTCGAAATGCACGCGGATGATCGTGTAGCAGTTCGGCACGCCTTCCATGAACTTCTGCGACTTGTAGCCGACCGTCACGTAGGAGTCCTCGGTCGTGATGCAGGTCTTCTGCTCCAGGATCGGGCGCTCGACCGGCGCGTCGGCGGCTTTCCAGAAGTCGGGGACGATCTCGTGCAGCATCTTCGAGTAGAGCACCGCGCCCTGCACGTTCTTGGCGCCCGGGTACTCGCCGCGCTCGAGCACGACGACCTTCAGGCCCGCGCGCGCCATCGTGATCGCCGCCGAGAGTCCGGCGGGGCCGGCGCCGACGACGATCGCGTCGTAGGAAGGAGAGTCGGACATGGAAGAAGTCTCCGGGGCTCCGGTCAGGAGGCCTTGCGGCCTTCGGCCGCGGTCTGGACGGTCTTCAGCAGCTCCTCGGTCTTGAACGGCTTCGTCATGAAGCCGGCGACCTGAGGGAACTTCTGGAAAAGGGTCTTGGACGGCTCGAGAGCCGTCAGAATGACGATCGGAAGATCCTTGAGCGCCGGGTCCTGGGAGATCTTCAGCTGAAGGGAGTAGCCGTCGATGCCGGGGAGCATCACGTCGAGGATCAGAACGTCGGGCTTGACCTTGGCGATCTCGTCCCACGCCGTGCGGCCGTTGTCGCAGGTATAAACCTCGAAACCGGCCTGCTCGAGCGTGTACTTGATCAGGCTCAGCATCTCCGGTTCGTCGTCGATCGCGAGGACTTTCTTGGCCATTTCGTCTCCTGGGTCTTCGACCGCAAAGGTATCAATTCCGACGGGAAGCGTCAAGAATCGTCGCGAAAGAACTGCAGCGGCGGCTCGACGCCCTGCCGGCGGAGCCGTTCGTCGAAGCGAGGCAGCGCGCCGCGCTACGGCCCCGGCTCGTCCTCGTACCTCGGCTTGGCGACCAGGGAGTTGAAGAAACCCAGCGAGAACATCAGATAAAAGACGCCGGTGAAGAAGATGAGTCCGGCGACCACCGCCTTGCGCTTGCGCTCGTAGCTCCAGAACGGCTCTTCCGGCACGATCTCCGGATGCAAAAGCGAGGGAACGAAGATGTCCTTCTCCGGTATTCCCTTGACGTCCAAGTTCCGAGGGACCGATATCAATCGAGGCGCCGCCTTCGGCGGGGCCGTCCGCGCGATCTTCGGCGCCTCTTTTTTCGCAAACGCACGGGGAGACAGCGCCGGCGACTCGAAATCGTGACCGATATCTCCCGTATAACGGCTGTGAAGATTGCTGTGCTGCAGGTGAACGACCGGCGTCCCCTGGCGAGTCGAGGCCGCCCCGGGCTTCGTTTCGTTGGCGGACGCCGGAGGGGCGCGGTCGGGGGCGGCCTCGTCGTCGCCGATCGAAACGACGCCTCCCGAGGCCGCCCCGGGCTCCGGCACGATCATCATCGAAACGGCCGCCGGCGGCGCCGGCTTGAAGCGGCGTTCCGCGGGGTCGAACGCGGGCGCGGCCGGAAGCGGCGGCTCGGGCGCGCTTGCCGCGGGAGCGGGAGAAGTCTTGGGAGGCGCGGGAAGCGGCGGGCCCGCCGCGGGGCGGGAAGTAGGGATGAAGTACATGGCCGCCGCGCCCGAAACCACCGCGACGGAAACTTGGACGCAGAGGTTAGGCTTTCGCGGCCGGCGAACGATTTCAACCATGGATGCCGCGCGATCCGCTTGCTCCCGCGACGCGGGAATTCGAGGCGTTCATGCCCCTATATGTAACAGAAACCGTCCCGCCGCGCAACACTCGGCCTACTCGACGGCGGGGTCGACGAGGCTGCGGAAGGCCCCCGCCAGTTCGGCGCCGCTGCGGAAACGCCTCTCCGGATCGGGGTTCAGCGCGCGCGCGAAGAACGCGTCGATCCCCACGGGCAGGTCCGGCGCCACCTTCGAAGGCGGCGCAACGCCGCCCTCGGCGCCGGGAGCCGGCGGCCGGCCGGTCAGGCGCTCGTACAGGGACTGGGCGAGAGCCAGCGCGGCCTCGGCGTCGCGCGCCGACCGCGCGGCCGCGGCCAGGGCCCGCGCGGCCTCGCGCGGCGTCAATCGCCCCGCCCCCGAAAGCGCGGGGCGTCCCGTGGAGAGGCGCGGAGCCGGCTCCGAGGCGCGGCGCGTCCGCGCCCACGCCCAGCCGGCCGCGCCGGCCAAGCCGAGCAGGGCGATCAAGGACCCGAGGCCCGCGCGCGGACGCGAAGACGGCGGCGCCAGACGCGCGATCGCGGCGTCGCTCAACGGCGCCAGCGCGGCATCGAGCTCGGCGGCGCGCCGGTACTCCGAAAGAGTCTCTTCGGGCGAGCGGCGCAGGCCCTCCTTGGCGACCGCCAGGCGCAGCGCCGCGATCCCGCTGCCGGGATTGAGCCGCGCCGCGGCCTGCGCGTCGGCCAGGGCCCCGGAATAGTCGCCGCGGCCCGAGCGGGCCTCCGAGCGCAGGCACAGCAGGGCCGGATCCGGCGCCGTCAGCGCCAGCGCGCGCCCGGCCGCATCCTCGGCAGCCGCGAAGTCCAGCGCCGCGTTGGCCGAGCGCGCGAGCTGCTGGAGCGCGCGCACGCTCCCGGGGTCGGCCGCCGCGGCGAGCTTCGCCTCGGCCTCGGCGCCGGACACGTCGCCGGCGGCCAGGCGCAGGACCGATTCGCGCAGCGCGTCTTCGGAGCGCGACGACGGCTCGGCCGCGGAGGCTCCGGAGAGCGCGAGAACGAACGCGGCGGCGGCGAGTCTCGTCCTCACGCCGCGTCCTCGAGCGAGGCCTGAAGCAGATGCACGTCGAGAATCTCGCCGAACTTCTCGCCGACGCGCCGCAGGCGCCCGCGCTCGACGAAGCCGCGGCGCGCGTGCAGGCGCAGGCTGGCCTCGTTGCCCTGCGTGATCCGCGCGAGGACCTGCTTGATCCCCGCCGCCCGCCCCAAGCGCATCAGCTCGTCGAGCAGGGCTCCGGCGAGCCCCCTTCCGCGCGCCGGCTCGGCCACGTACACGGAGACCTCGGCGGTGCGCGCGTAGGCGCAGCGGCCGGAATAAGGGCTCAGCGACGCCCAGCCGACGACGCGGCCCTCCTCCTCGGCGGCGATCACGGGGTGGGCGGGGCCGTGGCGGTCGAACCACTCGCGCTGGGCGTCGAGCGTCTTGGGCTCGGTATCGAAGGTCCCGGGCGGGCGCGCGACCGCCTCGT
>VFSW01016144.1_pt1 | contig 10210 bp, 8 predicted proteins | sample 5358111 | NCBI WGS metagenome assembly VFSW01 (sample SAMN11554181, study PRJNA540505) | mine drainage metagenome | isolation source: sediment from site ElyBrook_90M | place: USA: Ely Copper Mine, Vershire, VT | collected 2017
GGCGCGCTCGCGTTGCTGATTCGGCTATCGGCGGCGCTCGTGCACCTGGAGAGCCTCAAGCGTGAGAGCATGCCGCTGGGCGTAGAGCGACGCGACGCGTTACTCACCTGGCAGGAAGCCTCGAAGGGCGCGCGTGACGTTCGCATCTGCGTGTGCGACGATATCGACGTGCCGGTTGCCGTGGGACTCTTCGACGCGATGATTCTGCTCCCGTCGCACCTGGTGAGCGCCCTCGATCCGCAAGACCTCGATCGCATCCTCGTGCACGAGCTCGCGCATCTGTTGCGGGCCGACGATTGGACGAACGGGCTGCAACGGCTCGCGTCGGCGCTGCTCTTTTTCAATCCGGCGATGTGGTTCGTCGCGCACCAACTCGATATCGAACGAGAAGTCGCGTGCGACGATCGCGTCCTGGAATTGACCGGTGCAGTTCGGCCCTACGCGCTATGCTTGACCAAGGTGGCGGAGATGACGGCGTGGCCGCATCGTCCGCTGGCCGCGCCGGGCGTATTCATGACCCGCAAAAATATCTCGATTCGCGTCGAGCGGTTGCTCACGGCCGGGCGTGCGTTCGGTTCCTCGATCGCACCGGCGATACTGGGGACGGTTACGGTCGGATTGACGCTACTCGTCCTGCTCCTGCGCACCGTTGCGCCGAGCTATGCCTACGACGTCGATACGAATTCGGCGACGCCGCACGCTCTCGCCATGCAAGCCCACGCAAAGCCTATCGCGCATGCTATTGCGCACGCGAACGCAAGCCCGACGGCAGCGCCGGGAGTGCGCATAGCGGTGGTGATGCCGCACGCAACCGCGCAGCCATCGCCCAACCCGCCCGTCCGTAAGGCGTCTGCCGCCCACGCCGCAGCGCCGCCCGCCCGCGTCGCCGTGCCCCCCGTTCGCGTTACGGTACCCACGTTTGGCGGTCGGGACATTGCGGGGATCGTCTCCCGGGTCACCACGGCGGCGCTGGCGTCGATGACGTATTCCGTGGGGAGGACGACGACGGGCGGGTGTACCGGATGCGATTATTCGCATACGAACCACCCCGGGGCTGACTTTCACGGGCAGAGTTTTACCGGAACCGACTTCTCGCACGCGAGGGTAGCGGGGGCAAACTTTAGCGATGCAAACTTGATGGGCACCGATTTCGAAGGGGCGGATCTGCGTAACGTGTCGTTCGCCGGCGCGCGCCTCGACGGTTGTAATCTGCGCGGCGCCGACATCTCGGGAGCGCGCTTCGAAGGGGCGCATATGGCCGGATGCAGCGTCGATGCTAAGAGTTTAGCCCCCGGGCAAGCGCGGGCCATGCTCGCATCGTGTACGGGTTGCGATTTCTCCGGTGTCGATCTCGAGGGTATGGACCTGCGCAACCTGCACCTCATGGGCGCTACGTTAGCCTCGGCCAACCTTCGCAATGCCGACCTTTCGGGTGCGTCCTTGACCGGCGTCGATCTGGCGAATGCGCGGCTGACCGGCGCGCGCTTGGACGGCACGCATTTTATCGGCTGCAACTTCAACGGCGTCGACTTGCGCGGGGTAGATCTATCGAAAGCCTCAGTCGTCGGAAGCTCGATGCGTAACGCCAACCTGCATTTCTAGCATGTAACCCATTTCTCAAAAAGGAGCCCCCTTATGAAGCATTTCGCGATGCTGCTCTGTTTGCTCGTGCTCGGAGCCGCGACCCCGCATGCCTGCATCGGATGTAATTTCCAAGGCAGCGATCTCCATGGGGCCGATTTTCGCAACGTGCGGTACGTCGGTACGAACTTCGAGCGCAGCAATCTGCGCGACGCGCGCTTCGGCGGAGCGGAATTGGTGGGCTGCAACTTGCGCCGGGCCGATCTACGCGGCGCCGATTTGGATGCGGCCACGCTGACCGGCTGCAATCTATCGGGTGCGTTGCTCGATGGCGCGCATCTTGACGGCATGAAAGCCATCGGTGCGCGCCTCGATGACGCACACGCTCGAGGCGTGCGGTTTCACGATGTGAATTTGATCGGCGCGAGCTTCGTGCGGGCAAACCTGACCGATGCGGACTTCGCAGGCGCAGTGGTCTGCTGGCAGAACGATCGGTGGCGCGAGGCGAGCGACCGTGGTGACGAGCGAATCGGCTGCATCGATCTTGCCGGCGCACGCGTGCAGGGGGCGAGTTTTCGCGGGGCATTGATCTGCTCGGGTAGGCACTTCGCGAGCGCGCCGTCGTGCGTACCGGTCGACGCGCGCACGCTACGGATGCATTCGCGGTCGACCTTGCAAGGGGCGACGCTCTAGTGCCGCGCACGTTCGTGGTCGTTCTCCTCCTCGGCGCGGTATGCTTCGGGCGCGCGGCGGCCTCAAGCCTCGCGGTGCCGCTGGTCGCGACACCACCGTCTCTCGATCCCCGATCGTCCGCTGGATCGTGGCCGGCAACATCGAGCGCGACGCTCGCCTGGGACGTGCAGCACAGTCGCAGCATGCGTGAGGCGACGGCCGTCCACGTGGCTACCGACGGCCGATATCTGTACGTCCGCTTCGACGCGACGCAGAGCGAACCGATCGTCGCGACCCAGCGCACCGACGACGTCGGGCAAGGGACCGATGATGAAGTGTGGGTCGATCTGTGGCCAGGTGGGGCGAACGGCTATTTTTACCAATTCGCGGCAACGCCCCGGGGCACGCACTATCAATCGTCCTCTGAGAATTCCGCGTATGCCCCTCGCTGGGACTCGTATGGCGCCGAGCGCGCCGGCGGTTACACGGTCGTGATGAAAATTCCGCTACGGATTATGCGCGTGGCCGCGGATTCGAGGCACTGGCGCATCCAATTCGTACGTTATGTTCGTCAGGATGGCGACGAAGCGGTGTGGAGCTACAACGCGACGCAGACATCGCCGGACGACGTAGCTCGGGCCGGAGGCTTGGTGCTCCCGATGCTCGATGCCGCGCGCCCGAAACCGAGGCTGGCGACGTACGTTCTGGCTTCGGCCGCCGGTTCATCGGCAGGTGGAGCGACCACACGCATGGGGGCCGATCTTTCGATTCCGGTTACGCCGACGTCGTCGTTCTATGCTACGTTTCACCCGGATTACTCGAACGTCGAACTCGACCAGCAGTCGATTGCACCTTCCGCATTCGCCCGCTACTACGGCGAGGTACGGCCGTTCTTCACGCAGGGATCGAATAATTTCAATCCGTTTAGCTGCGACGCATGTCCGGGGATTAACGAGCTCTACACCCCGGCTATCCCGACGCCGCGCGACGGCTACGCGATGGAGGGCAAGCAGGGCCCGGTCGGCTATACGTTTCTCGATGCGCGGGGTAACGCCCGAAACGATCAGGTTGAGGCGATGACGTACAACACGCCCGATCTACGCTGGAACGTGGGAGCGCAGCGCGTCGGCGTCGATCTGCCGGGATTGCATGACGTCGTTACGACCACGGGAGTAAGCTACTCGGATTTGCGCCATGTGTCCGTATATGCGAATTACGGTAGCGACACGGGAACGAACGTTCTGGACGGCGGCGACGCGCAGCGATACGACGCGGGCGGCGGGTGGTCCAGCTCCAATTTCGGGTTTTTTGCGAGCATGCGTAAAGTCGGCGCGTATTACAATCCCGTTGACGGATTCGTGCAACATCCCGGTATCGCCGGCTACGCGCTCTATAGCCAGAAAGTGTGGACGCCGGAAAACCGATCCGTCGTCAAGGCAATCGGCTTGGGCGGGTTCCTGGATCGCTATCATGCCTCCGATGGAGCGATCGACCAGAGCGACAACACGTTGAACGTGGATATCTTAACGCGCTCGCTGCTGGATCTGAACCTCACCACGGGCTCGGCCTATCTGCAAGTCAATAATATTGGGCCGATCGTCCCGATATCGCAGAACGGCATATCGTTCACCTATCACAGCGGGTCGCAGACGAACAATATAGGAAACTTCGGCCAGCACGGCGCGTCGGCTACTCCTACCACGATCTCGTATAATACGGGCCGCTACGGAAGCGGGCGCCTCGACACCTGGCTGCGAAGCTCGACGCTTCGGCTTGGCATGCGCGGCACGTTGACGCTGGAACTCGACGATACGGCGCAGCGCTTTGAAGCAGCTAACGATCGCGTTCAATGGTTCGAGCGTGTCGGATACGCATACTTGCTGGGGCCGCATACGTCGATCGCCGTCGGCGTGCGCCGCGTGGTTGGTATGCCGCCCGTGCCGAACGGCGGCGGTAATTGCGAAGGCGTCTGCTCGAATATCTCGTTCGCCTACCACACTCGCTTACGGCACGCCGAAGTGTATTTCGCGTACGGCAACCCGAACTCGCTCTCGACCGTCCCGCAACTGCTTTTCAAGATGATCTTCTATGCCGGAGCCGATAAGGGAACGTAGGAGCAGGTCTGCTTTGCGACGTCCTGGGCGAGAGTCCCCTAGCGTTCGAAGCGCGCGGTGAAGTGCCGTAGCGGAGGCGCTTGCCACACCATGCGCAGCCCGCGGATCTGCGAGCGCTGCGCGAAGAGCTCTTCCACCACCTCGCAGACGTAGTCGATGTGGCTTTGGGTATACACACGGCGCGGAATCGCCAATCGTACGAGTTCCATCGGTGCGGTGGTCTCTTCGCCGGTTTGCAGATCGGTGGTGCCGAACATCACGCTTCCTATTTCAACCGCGCGGATGCCTCCCGCCAGATAGAGTTCGGCGACCAGTGCTTGCCCGGGAAACATTCGGGCTGGCACGTGGGCGAGCATCGCGGCCGCGTCGATGTAGATCGCGTGGCCGCCCGGCGGCTGCACGATCGGCACGCCGATCTCGGTGAGACGCCGGCCCAGGTACCCGGTTGAAGCGATGCGGTAACGCAGATAGTCTTCGTGTAAGACCTCTTGCAGGCCGGTCGCCATCGCCTCGAGATCGCGCCCGGCCAGGCCGCCGTACGTTGGAAAACCTTCGGTGAGGATGAGCAGACGGGACTCGGCCCGCGCGAGGGTTTCGTCGTTGGATGCAAGGAAGCCGCCGATGTTGACGAGGCCGTCTTTTTTCGCCGACATCGTGCAGCCGTCTGCATAGCCGAAGAGTTCGCGGGCGATCTCGCGCGGCGAGCGGTCTTCGTAACCGGCTTCGCGCTCGCGAATGAACCAGCAATTCTCCGCAAACCGGCATGCGTCGATGTAGAGTGGAATGCCATGGCGCCGGCAGATGTCGTGAACCGCCTTGACGTTCGCCATCGAGACGGGCTGGCCGCCGCCGGAGTTGTTCGTGATCGTGAGCATTACGAGCGGAACGTGCGCCGCGCCGGCATCGGCGATCAGCGCCTCCAGCGCGTCCACATCCATGTTGCCCTTGAAGGGATGCAACGTGGCGGGTTGGCGGCCCTGCGGAATCGGGAGATCGACTGCTCGTGCGCCGGCGTGTTCGATGTTTGCGCGCGTCGTATCGAAGTGCGTGTTGTTGGGAACGACGTCGCCGGGTTTGCACATCGTGCTGAAGAGGATGCGTTCGGCGGCCCGGCCCTGATGGGTCGGCAACACGTAGCGAAAGCCGAACACGTCGTGAATGACCGCTTCAAAACGATAGAACGAGCTTGCACCCGCATAGGACTCGTCGCCGCGCATGATCGAGGCCCACTGCTCGGAGCTCATCGCGCCCGTGCCGCTGTCGGTGAGGAGATCGATCAGCACGTGTTCCGCGCGGAGCAGAAATGGGTTATACGCCGCCTCCGCGAGATAGCGGTCGCGTTCCTCGCGGGTCGTCATGCGAATGGGTTCGACGCTCTTGATGCGAAACGGTTCGATAATCGATCGGGCTGCCATCGTGTTCTCCTAGCGGGAGGTTCCGTGTCTTTGCAGATCATCGTCGGTTTCGAGGGGCTGCGCGCCATGGTCGGCGTCGATCTCCCCCCCACCGCATGGCTCACCGTCGATCAATCGCGCATCGACGCATTCGCCGCCTGTACCGGCGACGCACAGTGGATCCACGTCGACGTAGCGCGCGCGCGCGCAGGAGAGTACGGCGCGACCATCGCGCATGGGTATCTGGTGCTCGCGCTCATCGCACCGTTGTGGCAAACGCACTTCGAGGTGCGAGACGTCGGACCGGTCATCAACTACGGGCTCGACCGCGTGCGTTTCCCCGCGCCCGTTATAGCGGGAAACCGTATCCGCGCTCGTTTTATAACCACGCAGGCGACCGACGTCGACGGCGGCCTCTTGGTGAAGAAGCGCGTTACCGTCGAAGCCGAAGGTTCGGTAAAACCCGTGTGCGTCGCAGACACGCTCGTGCTCTATCGATCCGGCGGAATCGAGCCGGCCAAGCCCTGATGCGTCGAGGACGGCTTCATCCGAGGACGCCGGCCCCCGTTGCCACGAGCGCTGCGAGTAGACGATCGGCGCCGCCGGCACCCAGGGCCTCGGATTCGATGGCGAGGAACTCGGATTGCATGGCCGAGCTTGCGCGCGCGTCGAGTTCGGATTCGGCCGCTCCGAAGATCATGTCGTTCTCGCGATGAATGTGGGCGCGAATGAAAGCGGCATACGTTTCGACTTCGCGCGTGACCGGCCGACCTTCCACGAGCGCGCGTTCGATCGCGTCGACGAGGCCGCGCCCTTCGCGGTGATCTTCGATCAAGACGTCCGACACGCTCTTGAGAAACGGATCGCCGCCCATGTGTGCGAAGAGCACGCGCTCCTCTTTGCCATGGTGATTGGTATCGACGTAAACGCGCATGAAGTCCAGCACCGCCCGAACGTACTCGTGCGGCAGCCGGCCGTCCGCGGATGCATGGGTGCGTCCTTCCAGGCTTTCTACCACCTCGAGAATGAGGGCATGTTCGGCACGAAGCGAATCGAGCGCCGCCATTAGGCCACCGCCTTTTCAAAGCGTCGCTTACCGAGGAGCGCCGCACCCAGGGCGCTCGCTATCTCCGGTACGGGAGCCACGTTGACCGGCAGCCCGAGGGCCTCTTCGAGCGCAAGCAGCATTCCCGCCTGGCGGCCCATGCCGCCGACCAGCGTGACCTCGCTTTCGATACCGACGCGCTTGAGCAGGAGGACGGCTCGTTCGGCGAGCGAGTTATGTACCCCGCGTAGGATGTTTTCGGTACTCTCGCCCTGGCTCACGTGATTGATGATCTCGGATTCGGCGAGCACCGCGCAGACGCTCGATATGGTGACGGCACCGTCGGCCGCGAGGGAGAGATCTCCGACCTCTTCGAGGGTTGTCTCCAAATACCGCGCCGCGCGTTCGACAAATCCACCGGCTCCCGCCGCGCACTTATCGTTCGATTTGAACTCACGCACCCTTCCGCCCGGCTCGATAGCGATCGCTCGCGAGCTTTGCGCCCCGATGTCGACGACGCAGCGGGTCTGCGGAAAGAGGCGAACGGCACCGTATGCGGCTGCGGTAACGTCGGTCAATTGCAGGTCTCGTTCCGGATAACTCGAGCGCCCGAAGCCGGTCGTGGCAATGTATCGTACGTTTGCGAGGCTCGCACCGGCGCTCGTCAAAGCCGCCTCGATCGCCCGGTCGACCAGTTCGGGAAGCGGCGGGCGCGTCCGCATAACGCTCGTTCCGAGAACGTCGCCGTTGCGATCGAGCAGTACGACCTTGGTGCTTCTGGTGCCGAGATCGACGCCGGCTATAATATCCATGACGTATCCTCCGATCATCGTGCTAATGCAGCTTGCGCGTGTTCTCGCGCGAAGAGCGCCGCGCCGATCGCACCCATGAAGTGGGAATCCGCGCAGACGTTAAGGTGGTGGCCGAGTTTCTCCTCGAGCATCTTCACCATACCGACGTTACGCGAGACGCCGCCGGTGAATGTATATTCCGGTTTCAAACCGACTCGCCGCGCGAGGGCAACGGTGCGTGCGGCTATTGCGCTGTGGATGCCGCCTAAGATGTCTTCGATTTTTTTCCCCTGCGCGACGTACGACATGATATCGGATTCGACGAAGACCGTACAGACCGTAGATAGACGCACGGGATTACGCGCGCGAAGCGATATTTCACCGATTTCGTCGAGCTGCAGGTCCAGGGCCTCGGCTGCGGTTGACAGGAAGCGTCCCGTCCCGGCCGCGCACTTATCGTTCATGACGAAATCTGCGACCTCGCCGTCATGGACGCTGATGGCTTTTGCATCTTGACCGCCCATATCGATGACCGTGGTGGTCCCGGGGAATACCATACAGGCGCCTTTGGCGTGGCAGGTGATTTCCGTGATCTGAAGGTCGCCGAAGGAGACTTTGAACCGGCCGTAACCGGTACCGGCAACGCAGGCGACGCTCTCGCGCGGAATCGTTGCGGCATCGAGCGCGGCGGCAAAACCTCGGTCGCCCGCGCGGATGATGTTGGCCCCGGTTTCGATCAAAGCGCGGGCTACGATGTCGCGCTGCTCGTCGATGATGACACATTTCGTTTGTGTAGAGCCGACGTCGACTCCGGCGAAATACTTCATGAGCTGGCTCCTTGCACCGCAGTGCGGTGCCCCATCGATTCGAAAAAGGCGTCGATGCGATTGCGCATCTGCGCCTCTGAAAAATAGCGCGGGTCCTCCAGATCCGACTCGACGAGAAGCGTTGGAATGCCGCGTTTGGTGAAATACTCGCGCATGTCGCCCTGGCCCGCCGAGAACAGGCGGCAGCTCTTCACCGAGTGAATGACCAGGGCGGACGCGTTCCATTCCTCGAGGTAGCGCTCGATCTGCTGATAGCGCTGGAGAAAGTTGCGATTGGTGAGATTCCATTCGAGCAGGTGCCGTGCGATCGACTCCAGCGGGTGATCGGGGTCGTGAACGAAGCCGAACTCCCAGAGTCCACCGACCGTAGAATACGTCGAAGCCACGGCAACCGCGTTCCAGCGTGAGAACATATCGCGGAAAGTTCGCAGGTGCGGCCACGGGGGCGGCCCTTCGATGACGTACCGGAAACGTTCGGTTTCGAGCGGCCCGGCGCCGGCCGCGGCCTTTTCGGCGAGTTCCGCGTATGCCGTCTCAAAGAAGCGGAGCCCCTGCGGCGTGCCGCGCAAGCAATATAACGGCGCCATCATCGTGACCGAATCAAAGTAGGCGTCGTAGGGTGCGGGGGCGTGCTTCGTGAGATGCTTGATCTTGGACCAGAGCGCGCCGGTTTCCGATGATAAACGCACCGATTCACGCAGGCGGTCCCAGTCGAGCCGCTTGCCGGTGATCTCTTCGCAGAGTTCCACCAAACGCTCGAGCTGGCGGAGAACGTAGATGATGTCGTCGCGCGACGGCGTGCCGGATTGCGTCCGGATGAACGGAATGTCCAGTTGGAAGGCCGGGCGCCCCGTGTATTCGGAGAGATGCCCGAACCAATCTAAGTAGACGTTACAGCCGACGTAGTTGCAGAGCAGCAACGTCGGTTCCGGGATCGTTGCGAAGGGCGTCTTGCGGCCGGCGAAATACATGCCGATGTCGGCCTTCACGTACGCGCAGTTGTCCGACGAGTATCCCATGAATTCGGCGGCCTGGATGTGCGGCAACGACTGCTTCCGGACGGCCAACTGTAAGGCATTGACTTCGGGAAAGACGGGGAGAATATCGAAGGCGCGCAGCAACTCGACCGGGTTTCCACCGATGAGGAGGTAGGCCGCCGGCACACCGCTGCCTTCGGCCGACGCGGTCAGATCGGCATAATACTCTGCCATCAATTCCTTTTGTAGATTGTGCAGATGCCCTTGGTACTGAAGATCCGCCATGACGCGCGCCTCCTAGCTGAATAGCAGCGACTCGACGAAGGTTTCGATCTCCGTCTTGATACGATCGAAAACCCACATCTTTTCTTCGAACTCAAGAGAGATGTGGGGAAGCGCCGCGGCTTGGAGCGCTTTGCGATAGAGCGGGTATTCGAAGAGCGCCGGTTCGCAGAATTTCGCGCAGAGTACGATGACGGCATCGGCGCGATGAACCCGCGCGCGCTCAACCAGCGCATCGGCTTTCGAGGTGCGAATGTCGTGTTTGACCGCACAGGGGACGCTCCGGTCGACGTAGGCGTCGGCGAGCGCGTAGTATGGGTCGTCCGCTTCGGCGTCGACATCACGGGTGAACCACCGGCGCCCCTGAAGGAAGTCGTCGTCCACCAGGTAGCAGCCGGCGTCTTCGATAGCGGCGATGAGGTCGAGCGGCGGTTGCTCGCAGAACGATCCGGCGAGGAGAGCGCGAATCCGGTCTTTGGGCCGTCCCTCGCGCGCCAAGATTCCCTCGCGCGCGCGCAGCAGCACCT
>VFSW01016145.1_pt1 | contig 10210 bp, 8 predicted proteins | sample 5358111 | NCBI WGS metagenome assembly VFSW01 (sample SAMN11554181, study PRJNA540505) | mine drainage metagenome | isolation source: sediment from site ElyBrook_90M | place: USA: Ely Copper Mine, Vershire, VT | collected 2017
AACCCGCCCCAGCCCTCCCCCAGCATGGGATCGTCGAGCGCAGCGGCGCGATCGGGCGCCTCGTGGACTCGGGAAGCAACGAAATGGTCGGGCATCCCTCTACGGTCAACCGATCGCGTTCCAGAAATCGTCGCGCCAGTAGTCCACCTCGTAGCGGATGGTGCGGATCGGGACCTTACGAAGCCCCTGGGCTTCTGCCGCGTGCACGGCTTCCCGGAGCTCGTCGGGAGAATTCTTCGAGATCTCGTCGAGGATACGGCCGAGGTCCGCATGGATCCCTAGATCGAGCGCACGGCTCGGATGACGCACGATCAAACGGTAGAAGTGCTGCCCACCCGACTCCACGACTCGCAGGATCTGCCAGTCGAGTGGCTCTCCGCGCTTCTGGCCGAGGCGGAACGCGGCGAGGTTCCCGAGATCGCAGGCGATCGAGTCCACGTCCGCTGGACCCGGGGTCAGATGGATGGCGATCTCGATCCCACGGGACATGGCAGTCGCAGATGCTCCACTCCGTATCAGTCTAAGCGTCGCGACAGCGGCCGTCGGATCGCGGCTTCAGAGGTTCCCGTTTCCACCGCGCGGCCGGTCGGTACCCCAGTTGAGGATCGAAATGAGACCGGCGATGAGGCCGACGACGAAGCACACGAGCCCCGCTCCCAGAATCACGATGGCGAGCCACACTCCGGGGTTCGTCCAGGTGCTCGAGGTCCAGCTACCCGGCACGGGGTCGAATGAATAGACGATGACGCAGAGGATGAACCCTCCGAGGGATCCGATAGCGACTAGCGACCGCCCTCTCACGGATCACCGCCGAATCGGAAGTCGCGGACTGCCATAGCCTGTTGACCGGAGCCAGTCCTATGGGGCCCCTGCACCGCGAACCGAGCGACGGAGCCGCATCACGAGGTGGAGGGATTCGAGCCCCTGCCGCACGGCCTGGCTGGCATCGGCCGGCGTGTGCGTGGCGAAGTACTCCTCCACCGCGGCTTCCTGATCGATGCCCAGCATCGGAACGCCCATCCTCAGGAAGAGACTATGGAGCGGCGTGCCGGTCCACATCTTCGACAGCGTCGTCGCCTCGTTTCGGTACCATGCGAACAGCTCGCGGCGGCTCGCCGGATTCGCCGCCGCGCTCAGCAGCATCGGAAACGCGGTGCCCGCCGTGACGACCGACGTCGTGATCAGGCCGAGCGCCCGACGAACGAGCGTGCCGTCGGTGAACGAGGCGAGCGCGTGCACGATCTGGACCCGTTCCCCTTCGCGCGTGGTCGCTTGCAAGCGGCGTACCAACGGATCGTACGCGGCCGATCCCTCCGCTCTCGCATAGGCCAGGGCCACCGGTCCACGAAGCTCGGCGGGAAGCCGGTCGAACTCCACGAATCGGGGCGCCAGCTGCCGCGCGAACGCGGGATCCACCTGGCAAAGGCTCGCTGCGAGGACCTCCCGCAGAAGCGGCGCGGAGTCCGCCTCCTTCGAACGGGGCTCGAGGCCAACTCGATCGAGCTGGGCGCGAAGGAACTGGCGCATGGATGTCACGAACGCAGGCACGTCGTGCAGGGGAGCGTACAGGTCCGAAAGCGCAGCCGTGAGCGCGCGCACGGGGAGCGGCTCGCTCAGGCCATCTCCCGCGTGGAGGAGACCGAAGAACCGGCCCAACGGTACGAGTTCCGCGTAGACGAACGCGTGGGTGTCCATGATGAAGCCCCATTGATCGACCGGGGTCGCCGAGGGAAACTCATCCACCATCTGATCGAAGAGGAACGAGTCGTAATGTACGCGTGCGAACGCGGCCCGCTCCGGATCGATGCGCAGGCCCTTCGGGGATCCCAGGGAGATGGTGAGCTCCTCCCTCTCGAAGAGCTCGACGCGCTCTCCCGCGCTCGATGAGATACGCAGTGGGATCGGCCAGACCCCCGGAGACGGGCCGCCGTCGGCGCGAAAACGCTCTTGGCGCAGGTGCAGCTCGCCATCGGTCCAAGCTGCGTGCACGATGGGGTGCCCCGGCCGGTTGATCCACTCCGCCATGATCCGCCCGACCGGCCGGTCGGACACCTCACCGAGCGCGGCCCATAGGTCCTCGCTGCGGGCGTTCGCGTACCGGTACTTCGCGAGGTAGTGGGATACGCCCCGTCGGAACGTCTCCTCGCCCAGGTATGCCTCGATCATTCGCAGTACCGCGCCGCCCTTCCCGTACGTCACGGCGTCCGCATTCTCTCCCACCTCCTCCGGGGAGTTCACCGGTACGTGGATGGGATGGCTCGCCGAGAGAGCGTCCTGCTCGAACGCCGGGCCCGCCCACCGCAACAGGAAGTGCGACCACGCGTCCTCCTCCGGATACAGCCGGCTCACCATGCGGTAACCGACGAAGGTCGCGAAGCTCTCGTTGAGCCAAAAGTCGTCCCACCACGCGGCCGTCACGAGATTCCCGAACCACTGGTGAGCGATCTCGTGGGCCAGGACGAGCAGGACCTCCCGACGCGCACGGACGCTCGTGGTCGGGTCGACGAGGAGTGCATTTTCCATGAAGGAGATCGCCCCCCAGTTCTCCATCGCGCCCGCCCAGAAGTTCTCCAGCGCGACCAGGTCGAGCTTCGACAGCGGGTAGGGCATGGCGTAGTACTCCTCGTACCCCGCGAGGAGCTCGGTCGCCCGCTCGGCCGAGTATCGGCCCGCCGAGGAGCGGCCCGGGGACGTTGCGACCGTAACCGGCCAACGTTCGCCCGGGACCGTAAGCGCCTCGAACGGGCCGATGCACAGGTACAGCAGGTACGCCGACATCGGGGGAGTCGGTTCGAAGACGAGTTCGCGTCGGCCGTCGATCTTTCGCTCGGTCTGGGGAGCCGTGTTGAAGATGACTCGGGCGTCCTCCTCGACGGTCAAGGTCAGCCGGTAGACGGTCTTCACCGCCGGATGCTCGAACGAGGGCAAGATCCTGCGAGCGCCGGTGGGGAACGCCATCGTCGTGAGCACATAGCCCGGGCCGGACGGCGAGACGTACATTCCCACGAGGGAGTTCTCGTCGGCGGCGCCCTGGTAGGCGATCTCTAGTCGATGGGGTCCGGCACCGATCCCGGGGAACTATAACGTCCCGCGAGCGCTGTCCACGCGATAGGTCACGGGTGCGCCATCGACCGTTGCAGATTGGACGGTCAGCTGGGCCGCGTCGACCACGAGGGGGTCCGGAGGCTCCTCGATCGAGATTACCACCCGTCCCGCGAACGAGTTTTCGTGGTACCGGACATCGAGCGCCCAGTCGACCCCTGTGATCCGCATCGACCTTCCTTACCCGCTCGCCAACTTATCCCCTGGCCAAAGCCGGGGGGCCGCTTTTCCCTTGCAGAAGGGCTGCTCTCGACGGGCGAGGGATCGAGTCTGGACGCTCGGCCCGAACCCGGGTTCCGTTGAATCTCGAGGAGATATCCATCGGGATCCCTCAGGAGGATCGTCCGCAGATGCCGGCCCGGTCGCTCGGTGGGCCCGCTCAGCACCCGAACGCCGTGTCGGCGCAGCCTCTTCGCGATGACCTCCGCGCCGTTGACCTTGAAGATGAGTGCGGAGCGGCCCATGCGCGGTCGAGGACCGAGCTCGAATCGGATGGCGCCGGGACGTAATGTTCCGATCGAAGATTGCGACCATGCGTTCCCCACTTGACACGGACCCCCCGCAGGGGGGCGCCCCTGGCCCTTCACCGCAGTGAGGCCCGGAGGTAGTGAGGACTCCACTCCACGGTAGCGGGCCACGTCTATAGGAAGGATCCTGCGATGCCCCGAAGCCTCGATCGAGGCCGCGTCCCCTGGCCCGTGAGCCTTGCAAATGGAGCGTCCGAAGGAAGGAACCGGTGCGGTCCCATGGCCGGTCTGCGAGCTCGTAGGTTCGACAGGCTTTCATCTCGGCGAGACTCACCCTCTGCGAACGCCCGGCCCGGCCGGGGCCGACATCGCCGCGGGCGCTCGCGGGACCGCAATGTCTACCGAGACGCTGAACCCGGACCACCTCACCGATCACGTGATCGATCTGTACGTGAAGGTGAAGGACCCTGCGGACCCCGCTCGGGGCCACGTTCCCCAGTACCATTACAAGATCACGCTCCACGGGTCGGAGGAAGAGATCGGGACCATTCGATTGAGGATCGGCGATCACCCGGCCCTCCTCACGGCCGGGCACATAGGGTACTTCGTCGCCGAAGGCTACCGGGGCCGACACTTCGCGGAGCGAGCCTGTCGCCTGCTCGCGCCGGTGGCGCTCGAGCACGGGATGACGACGATCATCCTCACGTGCGACCCGGCGAACGCCGCTTCGCGTCGGACCTGCGAGCGGCTCGGGGCGCACTTCGCCGGGATCTTCGGGGTCCCTGCCAACCACGAGATGTATCAGAAGGGTGCGCGGATGGTCTGCAGGTACGACTGGGTACTGAACACCCAGGGCTGATCGATCCCGCCGCGCCTCGACCCTCACTCCTCGAAGACGAGCGAACTGCCCTGGATGTCGAGGCGGATGGGCTTCCTCATCAGGCCGAGCGAGCCGAGCGCGTGCTGGACGTCGCGCTGGCGCTCGGGAGGTACGACGAAGAACAGGAATCCTCCTCCCCCCGCACCCAGGAGCTTGCCTCCGAAGGCCCCTTCGCGCTTCGCAACGGCACACCAGGCGTCGATGGTCGGATTGGTGACGCCGTCCGAGAGCCGTCGTTTGAGCTCCCAGTTCTCCTCCATCAGCCGGCCGATCTCGGGAAGATCGAGCTTCTCGATGGCGGCGGCGCTCTGGCGGGCGAGATCCTTCATCGCTCGGTACTCATCGATGTGGCTCTCGATGGCGCTCGCCTGCTGCGCATGGATGGCCGACGAGGGTCGCTCGACCCCCGTGAAGAAGAGCATCAGGTACTGGTTCAGGGTCTCGAGCGCGTCGTGGTCCACCTGCAGGCTCTGAACCGACACCGTGTCGTCCCGGTCCACCCGGATGAGATTCAGGCCGCCGTAGGCCGCCGTGTACTGGTCCTGGACTCCGCCCGGCTCGTGAAGGATCTCGCGCTCGATCCGGACCGCCTCGCGCGCGAGCTGCCGGGGGCCGACTCGGTCGCCCCGCCAGGAGTGGAGCGCGTTCAGGACCCCGACCGCACAACTGCTGCTCGAACCGATCCCGGTGCCGCGCGAGGGCATCTGGGTCGCCGTGATGACCTGGATCCCGCTCGGAATCTGGAGCAGACGCATCGCCTCGCGGATCGAGCTGTGGGCGATCTCGTCGATGCTCTGCCGGGCGTCCTCGGTGACCCGGTAGCTGACGCGGATCTCGGAGGGGACGAAATTCTCCGCGACCATGACGTAGATCCCCTTGTTGATCGATCCTGCGACGCACGCACCTCCTCCGAACCTTCGGTAGTACTCCGGGAGGTCGGTGCCCCCGCCCGCGAAGGTGACCCGAAAGGGCGTTTTCGAGATTACGGCGGTCTTCTCCGGCACCGGCTCGCCTCGGCTGCGGTTCTCCGTAGGAATCTGGGAGCTTATCGAGGTGGCGGCCGGCACCCCGGCCCCTCGCCCGTATTCCACGCCGAGGCGCCGTGGGCTTCCATTCCCCGCTCCGAGACCTTCAGTGCCGGGGGTTCTCGGGGGTCCGGGCCGGCTCAGAGCTTCTCCACCAGCTCTCGGAACTCGGCGGCGGTCCAGCCCTTGAGCGTGATGGTCCGCGCGACTCCGCTCAGCCCGACCCCGAGCGCGAGGCGGTTCGCCACCTCGTCCGAAGGGAGTTCCGCGGTGACCACCGCGTCGTAGATCCCCATGGTATGCAGGCTGGTGGTCACCTTTCCCCCGGCCGCGGCGATCGCCCGCTCGAAATCATTGGCACGCTTGGGTGAATCCTTCACCGAATGGATGCCCTGATCGGTCAATTGCACGAGGAACACGTAGTTCGGCATGGCTCTCGACCGCCCGATGGCGGACGCGTAGAAAGCGCTGCCGGCCGCCGGAGGGGACGGTGCCGGTCGAAGGAACCGCTCGTCCGAACCCTTTTTGGGGAGGGGGGAGGTCGCCTCGTTCTCCGAGGCGCGATGTCCGATCCCAACACGGTGACCGTACGACTCCCGGACGGGAGCGTGCGGGAGGTCCCGCGAGGCCGCACCGTGGGAGAGATCCTTCAGGCGTGGCGGCCGGAGGAATCCGCGACGTACCTCGCCGCGATCCTCGATGGGGTCGCGGTCGATCTCGATCGCCGGGTCGGGGCCGGCGCCGCCCTCTCCCCGCTCACCTTCGAGGATCGAGCGGGCCGGGACATCCTTCAGCACTCTGCGGCCCATCTCGTGGCGAAGGCGCTGACGGAGATCATCCCCGAGGCGAAGCCGACCCACGGACCCCCGACGGACGAGGGCTTCTTCTACGATTTCGAGGTCCGGCCCCTGACCCCCGAGGACCTGGAGGAGATGCGCCGCGTGATCAACCGCACGGCTCGCGCGGGGGACCGATTCCAACGCCGCGAGATCTCGAGGGCGGAGGCCGAAGAGATGTTCGCCACGAACCCCCATAAGCTTCGGTACATCCACGAGGCACCGGAGGGAGAGACCGTCTCGGTGTACTCGACCGGCGACTTTGTCGACCTCTGCCGGGGTCCCCACGTCCCCGACACCCACTGGCTCGAAGGGGTTCACGTCCTCGGCTTCTCGGCCGTCCAGAGCACCGAAGGATCGGGCGCACCGTCGATCCAACGGGTGCGCGGGGTAGGCTTCCCTACTCGGGCGAAGCTCGACGCGTACCTGAAGATGCGCAAGGAGGCCGAAGCTCGAGATCACCGTGCGGTGGGAGCGAAGCTCCAGCTGTTCACCTTCTTCGAGGAGAGCCCGGGGTTCCCCGTCTGGCTCCCGAACGGGATGATCGTGGTACGCGAGCTGGAGCGGTTCGTGACCGAGCATCTGCACGAGTCCGGCTACTCGGAGGTCCGCACCCCGCTCCTGTTCGATGTCTCGGTCTACCAGACGAGCGGGCATTGGGAGCACTACCGGGAGAACATGTTCCTGACGACGAGCGAGGACCGTACGTTCGGCTGGAAGCCGATGAACTGCCCCGGCTCGATGATGATCTTCCGCTCGCGCGCGCGCAGTTACCGCGAGCTGCCGCTTCGTCTCGCCGAGTTCGCTCCGTTGCACCGCAACGAGGCCAGCGGCACGCTGCATGGAATGACTCGGGTCCGGGAGTTTGTCCAGGACGATGCCCACCTCTTCGTATCGGAGGATCAGATCGAGCAGGAGATCCGGGTCCTCCTCGAATGGGTACGCAGTGCGTTCACCACGTTCCACCTGGAATGGAGCTACGAACTGTCCACCCGGCCGGCGACGTTCCTAGGAGACAAGGAGACCTGGGACCGCGCGGAGGCGACGCTCGAGAAGGTCCTGAAAGAGTCCGGTGTGCAGTACCGCGTCTCTCCCGGGGAGGGGGCGTTCTACGGCCCCAAGATCGACATCCACATCCGCGACAGCATTGGGCGGCCGTGGCAGACGGGAACGATCCAGCTCGACTACCAGCAGCCGATCCGCTTCGCGCTCGAGTACCAGGGCGCGGATGGGAAGATGCACGCCCCGGTGGTCATCCACCGGACGATCCTCGGAAGCTGGGAACGGTTCCTCGGGGTCCTGCTGGAGCATTGCAACGGGCGGCTGCCTCCCTGGCTCTGCCCGGTACAGGTCCGCATCCTCCCTGTCGCCGACCGGCACGTGGAGCTCGCCCGGGGCCTCCTCGAGGAGCTCCGAGCGAGCCACCTTCGGGTCGAAGTCTCCGACACGCTCGAGACGCTCCCCAAGCGGGTCCGCGAAGCCGAGGTCGATCGCGTCCCGTACATCGCGGTCGTGGGCGATCAGGAGATCGGCGACGGAACCGTCTCCCTTCGGATTCGCGGTGCGAAGGGCTCCGCGTCGTTTTCGCGCCCCGAGTTCATCGACCGGGTCTCGCGACGCGTGCGCGAGCGCGCCTTCGAACCCTAATTCGGGACACGGGGCGCCTCCTCCGCTCCGGAGCGATCCCGCCACCGAATGCTCGGGCCGGAGCGTCCAAGGGCACCGACCCACCGCCCCGACCGTGCTTTTTTAATAGCGGGGTCGGTACGCGCGACCAGCACCACGGAGTAGAGTCATGGGACTGAGCACCTTCCAACTGGAAATCCTGATCCTCGTCGCCTCGGTCCTCGCACTCGCGTATGCCGCGGTGATGACGCTGTTCGTCCTGCGTCAGTCGGACGGAAACGACCGGATGCGCTCGATCGGCGACGCGATCCGAGAGGGGGCCAATGCGTTCCTGCGCCGGGAGTACACGATCGTGTTCAGCGTGGCGATTGCCCTCGCGATCATCATCGCCTTCGCGTTCGGGATCGGGGGCATCGGACCCGCCCTCGCGATCGGATTCCTCTTCGGCGCTGCGGGCAGCGCGCTCGCGGGAGCGATCGGGATGTACGTCAGCGTCCGGGCGAACGTGCGGACCGCGGCCAAGGCCGAAAAGAGCGATCTTGCTTCGACCATGCGATTCGCGTTCTACGGCGGCACCGTGACGGGCCTCTCCGTCGCGGGACTCGCGCTCCTCGAACTTGTCGGGTTCTACATGGCGTTCGGCGGCAACGTCTCGAGCATGGTCGGACTCCTATTCGGGGCGTCCCTCATGAGCCTCTTCGCCCGGGTCGGCGGCGGGATCTACACGAAGGGCGCGGACGTCGGCGCCGACCTCATCGGCAAGGTCGAGGCGGGCATTCCCGAGGACGACCCCCGGAACCCCGCCGTGATCGCAGACAACGTCGGGGACAACGTCGGAGACTGCGCGGGAATGGCCGCGGACCTGTTCGAGACCTACGTCGTCACGGCGGTCAGCGCGATGCTCCTCGCCTACTTCATCGGGAGCGTCATCACGACCAACTACCCCAACGCGATCCTGTATCCGCTCGTCGTCTGCGCCTGGGCGATCGTGGCCACGATCGTCGGGATCGCGTTCGTGCGGATGCGACCCGGTGGCACCATCATGGGCGCCCTCTACCAAGGGCTCGGCGCGACCACGGTCGTCGGCGTCGTGGGCCTATTCTACCTCAACTACACGTTGATGAACGGCAACTGGGGGATGTTCGTCGCCACGGTGGTCGGGCTCGTCGTGATGGTCCTGATCGTCCTCGCGACCGATTACTACACGAACTCCAGCTATCGACCGGTCAAGAAGATCGCCGAAGCGGCCCAGGCCGGAGCCGGGACGACGGTCATCACGGGCCTCGGTGTGGGTCTCGAGGCGGTCTGGATCTCGGGCCTCTCGATCGTGGGGGCCATCCTCATCGCTTACACCGCCGTGGGCTGGCAGGGCTGGACGACCGCTCCCACTCCCGAGCTCGGGCTCTACGGGATCGGCCTCGCGGCCGCGAGCATGCTGGCGGTCACGGGCATGATCATCTCGATCGATGCGTTCGGCCCGATCACCGACAACGCCGGAGGGATTGCCGAGATGGCCGGGCTCCCGGCGGAAGCGCGCGCGATCACCGATCCATTGGACGCGGTCGGGAACACCACCAAGGCGATCACCAAGGGATACGCCATCGGCTCGGCCGTCCTCGCCTCGCTCGCGCTGTTCGCGGCGTACACCTTCGCGACCGCCCAGGCGTGGTGCGGGAGCGGCTCCTCGGTGACGCTCAGCTGCTGGACCTCCTTCACGAGCATGCTGACGATCGACCAGCCGCTCATCGTCGCGGGCCTGATCATCGGTGCGATCCTGCCGTTCTTCTTCACCTCGTTCCTGATGGAAGCGGTCGGGGTCGCGGCGAGGGCGATCGTCTTCGAGGTACGCCGCCAGTTCAAGGAGATCCCCGGCATCCTCGCGGGCACGGCCAAGCCCGAGTACGGCACCTGCGTCGACATCGTCACGGTCACGGCGATCCGCCAGCTCGCCGTACCCGCGGTCATTGCGGTCTCCGTCCCGCTCGCGGTCGGCTTCCTGCTCGGACCCATCGCCCTCGCGGGCGTCCTGCTCGGGGTCATCCTCTCCGGCTTCCCGCTCGCGATCATGATGACCACGGGGGGCGCCGCCTGGGACAATGGCAAGAAGTACATCGAGCTCGGTCACTTCGGCGGCAAGGGCTCCGATGCCCACAAGGCCGCGGTCGTCGGCGACACCGTGGGAGACGCGACCAAGGACACCGCGGGACCCGCCATCAACCCGCTCATCAAGGTCGTGAACACCGTCTCGATCCTATTCATCGCGCTCATCGTGGC
>VFSW01016147.1_pt1 | contig 10209 bp, 12 predicted proteins | sample 5358111 | NCBI WGS metagenome assembly VFSW01 (sample SAMN11554181, study PRJNA540505) | mine drainage metagenome | isolation source: sediment from site ElyBrook_90M | place: USA: Ely Copper Mine, Vershire, VT | collected 2017
CCGAGCATCGCGGCGAGACGCGCAATCCCGGTGGAAACGCGGTCGCTGGGAACGATATGCTGCAAGGCGAGCGACGTGACGGGCAATATCGAAATGCCGTCTTCATCGATCAGAAACGGGTACTCGTTGGTGCCGTGGGTCGAACCGCGGTACTTGACCACACGCAGGCGCCGCGATGAAGACTGCTCGCTCACCGGATGATCGAGCACGATCACGCAGTCGGAGACATATTCTTCGAGCGCCTGGCGCGCCAATGTTCCTGCGCCGCGTTCGGCGGTGATGATGGCTGTCACTCCTTGGTCTTTCAGCCAGCGGAACAGGCGGCGCAGTTCGGCGCGCACGATGAGCGGATTGGGCAGCCCGGCGAACAGCGATTCGATGGTATCCAGCACCACGCGCTTGGCGCCGATGGAGTCGATGGCCCGACCCAGTCGGATGAACAATCCCTCCAGATCGTATTCACCGGTCGCCTCGATTTCGCTGCGATCGACGTAGACAAAATCCAGCAGGATCCTCTTTCGCGCGATCAGGTCCTTCAGATCGAAGCCGAGCGAAACGACGTTCTGTGTCAGATCCTTGGCGGTCTCCTCAAAGGTCATGAATACGCCCGGCTCGTGAAACCGCATGGCACCACGCACCAGAAACTCCATGGCGAGCAGCGTCTTGCCGCAGCCCGCGCCCCCGCACACCAGGGTCGGTCTTCCGGTGGGCAACCCGCCGCCCGTTATCTCGTCCAGCCCGAGGATGCCGGTCGGGGTTTTGGGCAGTTGGGGACGGCGGTGATTTTGGCGCCTGGATTTATTCTTTGTGAGAGGTCTTGATTTGAGCTCGGATTTATTCACGTTTGCCTACCGCTAGGTTGGCCGACGAGAAAATCAGCGTTTTGATGCAGGCGACGCCGGTCCGAGCTTCGAGTTCTTGCATGCGCTTGCTTCCAATTGACGACACCGAGCCGGCTCGTGGAACCCAGGTCTAGACCAAAAAAGCCGCGCGGTCAGGGCCAAACCGCCGGCCGGCGTCCGGTACTGACGGTCGTCCGGAAACATTCAGCCATATTGAGCACGACCGTCTGTGCGGTAGGGCACGCGTTCGAGGCCGCCGTACACCTCGGCACCGATGCGGCTTTTGGCGTCGTCTCGCTGCCGGTGTAGCATTGGGCGCATACTTCCGCCTGAGACGGAGGGGTCCCGGAAGTGAGCCGAGCCGGATATGCCGCGTTGTTTGATGCGTCCGTTGCAGGTCGGGATGTCCGCCACCGCAGAGTCACGCTGAGGTAGATGGGGTCCTCGGCAATGCGTTATGTTAATTTCGCGACGATGCCGAGGGTCGCGACCGACAGCAAGAGCCTTTGGGAGAGGTGACGGCTATGACGTCGAAGCTCGGCTCCGGGCGTAGCGAGGAAGTCGCCTCCGAGGCTCAACGAAAGTACTTGGATCGGCTTGGCCTGACCTACAGCAATGACATCACGGCTGCGGCTGCAAGCGATCTTATCGGCATGAAACTGCCGCCAGAGCCCGAGACGGTCGAGATGCTGAAATTCCTCGGAATTTCGAGCGAAGGCATGACGCAGACGGACGCGCGTAAGCGTCTTGCCGATGCAATGGCGAATCCGGAGAACAAACAGAAGTGGGCCGAACGTTCGGCAAGCAAAGACCAAACCGACTGCTTGGAGTTCTTCAAACAAGTGATCCCGAAGGGTCTCACACATTCGGTGGCGGAAATAATGCTTCGTGACTTGTTTGCCGACGAGGCGAAAGCGGACGCGTGGGATGCCGAAGTCGAGCGGCGCGAACTTGCAGAGTCGGAAATTGACGATTTTATCGACCTCATCGCCGACTACGCGGATGACCATGCGTGTCGAAAGCCGTCGAAGAAGTTGGCGCGCGCCGTGGTGCTCGACCTGCTTGCCAATGGCGTGACCGTCGAGCGCATCGAAGCGGAGCGATATACCCCGTTCTTTCGGCGTGCGGCAGAGCTGGATCCTTCAATCGTCAAGGATGCCGCGCCGTTCCAACAGCGGATTGCCGCCGCGTGCAATATGGAGACGAGATCGATGCGCGGCGAGGCTCGCATGGCGCCCGGCAATGCGCGGCTGCGGCGCCGATGGTTGCCGTGGGTGTTCCTCGCGGCGCTGTTCGGAGCTGCCGCGTTACTTGGGCTGCTGACGTTGGCGTTTCGGCTGTTCGGCGCGACCGAGGAATGAGATGGACCGGCAGGTTGGACTCCAATTCAGGTTCGCCCGTGGTAACCATGGGGAACCTGGCGCAACGGAGAAACCTCCATATGATGGGCGCGGACCTGCGTACTGACCGTTGCGATCATTGCCGGAAGGAGCACACCCTGGATTTCGGGGTGGCGATGTGGAAATTGATGTCTGACGCAAACAAGTCGAAAGCCGGGGAGTAGGGCGCGGCGCGGCGGTCCGCATCGCTGCCGGCGCGCAGCCGGTGGTAAATCTCGCGTTCAGTCGTTCTAGCAAGGAGCACGCGCATGTCGAGCATTCGTACGAAGGTTCTGGCTCTTACCCTGTTTGCCGGCGCAAATATGGTGCGCGCCGCACCACCACCGAAACCCCCCGCACAGGCCCCAGCGAGGCAAGCGCCTCCTAGTAAACAGGCGACGCAACCCCACATGCAACAGCTCCCCCTCAAAACATCGCCGGCGATGCACGTGCAGTCCCCTCCCAAAAATGCGCTCCCGCAAGCGAAGCAGGCGCAAAAGGCCGGCACCGCCGCGAGGCAGGCGCCCACGCCGGAAGCCGCAAAGGCGAAATCCAACTTGGTATTCGATACGCCGATGAAGACGGCGCCGCCCGTCAAGGCGGACACCCAACCGAAGCCGAGCATGGCCGGACACCCGGTGACCGAGTTCAAACCGCAGGTGAAGACGAAGACCCCTTTGGATGGACCCTCGGTAGCGCCTCCCGCCCCGGTTTTGGCGACTCAGCACTGATGAGTGCCAAACGGGCCGTAACATTCCATGCCTCGAGATCGTCGAAGGATGCGCTGTCGACGCTTACAGCAATTTTGCCGGTTCGTCTCTTTCGGCGTATACCCGAAACCCGGCCCTCTCGTAGACGCGAACGGCTGCGGGATGATCCCAGGTGTCCGTATGCAGCCAGATTCGCGAGGGATTGAGTTTCCATTCCTCGTAGAGCGCCGTCGAGAGCAGATACGGTCCCACGCCGCGGCTCTGCGCTTCGGGCGACGTAGACATGCAGGCGGTCGCCGGCGAGCGGCGACTCCAACTCCGCCTCGGGCGTGAGCAGACGCTGGTCCCGGCGCAACGGCTTGCCCACTCCTTTTTATACAGATCGAGATAGGTCGCGAGGGGCGGCCGGCGCCTCGGTAAGCTGCATATAGCGGACTCGCAGCAGCGGGGCGTCGGGGCGGATCATATCGACGGACCGTGGTCGCTACTGGCTCTTGTCGAGCGAATAAACAAATCCGTAATCCGCCGTTATGCCTCCCGAGACGCCGAAAATCAGGTGATTCGGCGTGACGGAATTGTTGAGCGTGCCATAGCCCATGAAAGTCTTGTTGTTCAACACGGTGGCGGGTCCTTGGCAAATCGTCGGCGGGACCAGGAATCCGTACACGTTGTAAAGCCCATCGACCAGCGAGACATAGCCGTTGATCGCGCACCCGGTGATCGGGTTATGAGTGGCTATCTGGCCGAATTGGGTGATCGATAACGTGACGCCGGTCGATGCATCGGTGTAGGTGCCGGCGAGTATGAAGGTCGAGGACTCCACGTTGTAGTTCGGATCGAAGGTCATCGGCAATGCGCCGGTCGTGACCGTTCCCGCGGATGTGGTGAAGGTCTCGGTGGCGGTTATCGTCTGCTGGGCCACGTACGTGCCGGTCATGGTGCCGGTGCCGTAGGTCGAGCCGTCGGGGAACGTCGAACCGAATTCCGGGATTCCCTCGAAGGTGGCCGAGAACGTGCTCCCGGACACGAACACGGTGCCGATGTACTGTACGCCGTCGGAACGGATGAAGTTCGCCTCGCCGGTCTCGGTCACGATGCAGGTGATCTTGAGGCCGGTGGCCGCCTCGGTTCCTTCCCAAATACCGGGGGCGGTGTTCGCGACCGGCGGCGGGACAGACGGGTTGCCGTTATTGCCGCCTCCGCAGGCGGCGAGGATCAAAAGCCCTGCGACCGCAGAGGCTGTGGAACGGAACATTTGCATTATCAATGATTTCCTTGGCGGTTACGCAGGTCCCTCGCGGGAGCGAAGCGCATGGTACTCGGGTCCCGCGAGCGAGGAAACCGGCGGCCAGCGCGCGTTCGCGCGGCCCGCAACGGACTCGATCTGCCGCAGGGTGGCTGCCTTAATGCCGGGTCAGTTCGGCGAGCGCGTCCAGCAGCGCCTGGGTATCGACCGGCTTGCTCAGGAACCGGCTGTTGGGAATGGGGGACTTGACCACGCGCATCATTGACTGCAGGTCCCCGCTCAACAGCACGGCGGGCACTTCGCGCCCCGTCTGAGCGCGCAACTGGCGCAGCACGTCGAGGCCGGTAAGTCCGTCGGAGCCCTCGAGGTGATAGTCGGCGACCAGCACGTCGCCCGGTCGAATGCTCGCGAGCAGAGTCTCCGCCTCGGCGATGCTCGCGGCAGCGTGGGTTTCGTGGCCTTCGAGGGTCAGAAACAGCTCGGTCGCGTTGCGTACCGCGTCGTTGTCCTCGAGCAAAATGACCCGGCAGCGCGCCGCCGGCGACGCAGCCTTGAGGGGCGCCGCGCCCAAGGGGGCCGCCGGCGCGTCGCTCAGCAACAGCCGGCGTGGGATGCGCAGGCGCACCCGGGTCCCCTTGCCGACCTTGGAAGTGACCGAGATGGAGTAACCGAGCAGGCGCGCGACCTCGCGCACGATCGCGAGGCCGAGGCCGACGCCGAGCCGCTGGGTGCCTTGCGGGCTCACTTGGTAGTACTCGTCGAATATCCGCTCGAGCTTGTCCTCCGGAATGCCGATGCCGGAGTCCTCGACGCACAGGGTGAGCGCGTCCGCATCCGTGGCGTGCGAGACGCGGACTGCGCCGCGTTCGGTGTACTTCACCGCATTGCCGATCAGATTCTGCAGCAGCTGAGTGAACAGGATCCGGTCGGTCGACAACAGCGCACGGGTGCTTTGAAATTCAAGCTGCAGCCGCTTTTGCGCCACCACTGCCTCGAACTCCCGCTCGAGATCCGCGAAGACCCCGCCGAGGTCGACCGGGTTCAGCTGCGGGTCGATGGCGCCCGACTCCAGGCGGCTGATGTCGAGCAGGGCATTCAGCAGGCGCGTGGCGCCGTCGATGGCGAGCTCCTGGCGGCGCAGAGCGTCATGCATCTGCGACTCGGCTTCGGTCAGGCGCAGCATCGAGGCGTTCAGCAATCGGATGGTCTGCAGCGGCTGTCGCAGGTCATGGCTCGCCGTGGCCAGGAACCGACTCTTGGCCCGATTGGCACGGACGGCCTCCTCGCGCGCCGCCACGAGTTCGTTGACGATCACGCTGCGTTCGGTCATGTCGCGAATCGCCGCGGCGACGAAATCGACCTCGCCGCTGCGAAACGGGGCGAGGCGGATGGCGGCCGGAAACTCGCTGCCGTCGGCCCGCCGCGCGAACAGGTCGCTGATCCGTGCACCCATCTCGCGATTGATCGGATTGCGCTGGTACCCCGCGACGTGGGCTCCGTGACGGATCCGAAATCGCGCCGGGATCAACAGATCCATCGATTGGCCGATCAGCTCGGAGTTCGAATAGCCGAACACGGCGCTGGTCGTGCGGTTCGCGAATCGAAGGATGCCGGCCGAATCGACGACAATCAGGGCATCCGGGGAGGACTCGAGCAGATACTGCGAGATGGGGCCAAATTCGACCATGAGCACTCGAAAGGGCACGGTGGCCCGATGCCGCCTGTCAGGCCCGGTATCATCGGCTAGGGGTTCATCCAAGTCCATTGCGGAAACCCGCAAATGCTATTGACTCGCGAATGCGGCACACTTCGGATCATGATCCTCGATCAGCTGATGGAGATCGCCCGCATTTCGGCGCTCGCGGAGATGGCGAGCGGCATCGCGCACGAGCTCAATCAGCCGCTCGGCGCCATCGCCACGTTCTCCCAGGCGGGAGAACGCATGCTAAACCGGTCCGAACCCCTGGTCGAGCGGGCGCTCGAGGTGTTCCGGCAGATCAATCACGAGGCGTTGAATGCCGGGGAGGGCATCCGCCGGATCCGCCGATTGTTCGATCAGGAACTCGACTCACGTTCGCGATGTCCGATGCCCGACCTGGTCGATGAAGTGCGCCCCATCCTCGAGATGCTGGCCGAACGAGCCGGCGGTCTGCTCGAGATCACCGCCGACCCTGACCTGCCGCCGGTGCGCGTCGATCGGCTGCGCATTCAGCACGTGGTCTGCGCGCTGGTGCAGAACGCCTTCGAGGCGGCCGAGCATGGGGCGCCGTCGGCGAGGGTACGCGTCCACATGAGCGCGGACCGATACTCGGTCGAGACCAGCGTGACCGATAACGGGCAGGGGGTGTCCGGCGCCGCCCGCGGGCAGCTATTCCGGCCGTTCTTCACCACCAAGGCGCGCGGCACGGGACTCGGGCTGGCATCGAGTCGCGCCATAGTCGAGTCGCACGAGGGCACCATCGGCTTCGAGAACCTTGTTGCGGGCGGCTGCCGATTCTGGCTGCGGCTGCCGGCGGCGCAAAATTCGGAGAGCGCGAATGGCGATTCAGACTGAGGCCGCGATAGCCGACCCGACGGTGTATGTGGTCGACGACGATGAAGGAATGCGCCGCGCGCTCGGCACGTTGCTGAGCACCGTCGGTTTTCAGACGGCGCTTTACTCGCGGGCGAGCGAATTTCTGGCCGACTACGACCCGCTGCGACCCGGCTGCCTGGTGCTCGACATCCGCATGCCGGAAATGAGCGGTCTGGAACTGCAGCATCAGCTCAATCTCAAGGGCTGCCTGACGCCGGTGATATTCATCACCGGCCATGGCGACGTACCGATGGCTGTTCAGGCCATGAAGGAGGGCGCGTTCGAGTTCATCCAGAAGCCCTTTCGCGAGCAGGAACTGCTCGATCGAATCAACCATGCCCTACAGCACGATTCGCAGGTTCGTGCCGGGCTCGCCCGGCGCACCGAGGTGTTGCGGCGCCTGGAGTCGCTGACTCCGCGCGAGCGGCAGGTCATGGACCTGGTAGTGCGCGGCGATGCGAACAAGGTGATCGCCATCGACCTCGGATTGAGCGAGCGAACGGTCGAGATCCACCGCGCCAAGGTGATGGACAAGATGGACGCGCGGTCGTTGGCGCACCTGGTGACGCTGCATCTCTGCCTGACCGGCGAACAGCGGCCGCGCTAGGCTCCCCAGGGGATCGCACCGTGTCCGCCTCCTCGCCGATGACCGTGACCCTGACCCGGGTCGAGCGCAGCAACGCGCTCGACTCATACATCGCCGAACTGGGACTGCGGCTGCACCGGGTCGATGGGCGCATTGCGCACGGGCATTGGGATATCGCGGCGGGCGCGGCGCACGGTGCGTGGCCGATCCGCTACCAGGTGAAGCTGCACCTGCAGGTTCCGGGGGCGCAAATCCATGCCGAGAATCCCGGGGGCGCCGGCGACGCGGAGCTCCATCAGGCGTTGCGTGCCGCCTACGAAAACGCCAAACGCCAGCTCGAGGATCTCATGCGCGACCGGCGTGCCGGAGGCTAGCGCGCGAGGCCGGCGTTCTTCGCGACGACTTTGCCGATTTCGGACCAATCGGCGTCCGACCCTTCGACGGCAACGGTTTGCAGCAGATGATCGCGCAGCACTCCAAGGACCGGCATGGGTACCCGCAACGACTCGGCCGACTGCGCCACCAGGCGCATGTCCTTGAGTCCGAGAGGCGCGGCGAAACCGGCGGGGCGAAAGCGTTGCTCCAGCATGATGCGGCCGTAATTGCGATACACCGGCGAGTCGAACAGCGAACCGGTGAGCACCTCGAGCAGCTGCGCCGGATCGACGCCGCCCTTCTCGGCGAGCGCCATGGCCTCGGCCAGCGATTCGATCGCGGCGAGGATCATGAAATTACCGCACAGCTTCAGCTGGCTGGCCATGGAGGGAGTCGTGCCCACCGAGAACACCCGCTGACCGAGGGCGAGCAGAACCGGCTTGGCCGCCTCGATGTCGGCGGACGCCCCGGCCGCCACCACGAAAAGTTTGGCCGTCGCCGCGGCCTCCGGGCGGCCGAATACCGGAGCGCACAGGAAGCGCTGCCCGCGTGCCGCATGGCCGGCGGCCGTCGCCTCGGCGGTCGCGACGGCGATGGTGCTCAGCGAGACGTGCAGGGCGCCGGGACGCAGGCCGGACATCAGACCGTCCGGGCCGGCCAGCACCGCCTCGAGTGCGGCGTCGTCCGCGAGCATGGTGAACACGAGATCACCCGCGGCCGCCACTTGCGCGGGACTGCCGGCGAGAGTCGCGCCGGCCTCGATCAGGGCGCGCGCCTTGTGCGCCGAGCGGTTCCACACCGCGAGCTCATGGCCGGCGCGAACCAGGTTCAAGGCGATGGGCTCGCCCATGTTGCCGAGTCCGATGAATCCGATTTTCATGGTGCACCTCCCAAGCGCAATTTCTCCCCATAGCCGGTGAGCTCCAGATACCCGCGACCGACGGGCTTGCCGGCCTGTGAAACTCGCACCGCACCCTCCCAGTAGATCGCGCCGGTGGACAGGCGCGCATCGTTCTCTTGATCGTCCATCAGCGGCTGCAAATCGAAACTGCGCCCGCCCACCCGTACCGTCCAGGCAACCGGATAGCGGATGCCCGTGCGCGCGGATCGCCAGGTGCGCCGCGGCGTGAATTCGACCTCGGCCGGCGCAAAGCTGTGGGTCTGCCCGTCGGCGTCGCGCAGGGTTCCGCCCGCCCAGCGCGCCTTGCCGTCGGCGCCGCGGATGCGAAAGGCCATGAGCGCCGCGCCCTGATCGAGGTCGATGCCGATCCAGTCCCATCCGACGGCATCGGCGTCGAGGTACTCGCTCGACCATTCGTGATCGAGCCAGGCCTCACCCGAGACCGCTTCGCGCCGGCCGGCGCCCCCTGCGCCCGCGAGCTGACCGGTCACCGCAAGGTGCGGCAGCCTGTAATAGTAGCTCGCCGCGTCCGCCGCGGGATCCTTTTTGCTGAAGCCGCGATCGCCGTTCAGCAGCGGCGGCTGGGTCGGCTCGAGCGTCAGGTCCAGGGCGAAATCCTCCGCCGCCAAGCTCGCTCGGTAAGCGTCCGCGGTACGGCGCAACGACCAATCGCCCACCCACACGTCGGTGTCGCCCTCGCGCGCCTCGGCGATGCCCATGCCGGCACGCCGCACCCGCTGGTCGCGCCACAGCCGCCCGCGGCCGGGGTCGCTGAGCGCGACATGTGCGATCAAGAGTTGGCGCGGCGCGAAGGCGCTCGGATTGCTTTCGGCGAGGCCGGGTCGGGTCCTGAAGAAGGTGATCTGGAATCCGAGCGGTGCGCCCTGCGCGGTGGCAAGCCAGCCGGTCACGTACCACCACTCGGTGCGAAACAGCGGATGGCTGCCGTAGTCGACCGGGAAGCGCAGAACCCGGCCTGCGGTGACCGGCGTCGCGGGCGGTGGGGCCGGGTCGGCCGCCGGCTCGGCCGCCGGCGTCGCGGCCGCCAGGGCGGCGACAGCCAGTGCGCCCAGCAGCATCAACATCACCGGCAGTGCCGGCAGTGCCGTCAGTGCCGGCAGCATCACCCGCCGTAACGGGATTCCCGCGAGCCCGCGCCTCACCAGTCCTCCCGCACCGCGTGCACCGCGTCCGCACCCAGCGCCGCTCGACCGCCGAACATGGCGGTCGCCGCCGCCGCGCCGATCAGCACGCCGCCGAGCGCGAGCAGCCGCCACAACGGCACCGATAAATCGATGCTCCAGTTGAATGACTGGCGGTTGATGACGTAAACCAGCACCAGGCTCAATGCCGCGCCGAGCGATAGGCCGTAGCCGACTCCGAGCAGGCTAAGCAGCACCCCCTCGCTCGCCATCATCCCGATGATTTGTCGGCGCAGCATGCCGATGTGGCGCAGCATCCCGAATTCGGCGCGCCGAGCGAGCGCGGTCGAGCCCGCCGCCAGGCTGATGCCGGTCAAGCCGATGACCACCGCGATCGCCTCGAGCGCATAGGTGATCGCGAAGGCGTGATCGAAAATGGCTAGCGAGCGCCGG
>VFSW01016148.1_pt1 | contig 10209 bp, 11 predicted proteins | sample 5358111 | NCBI WGS metagenome assembly VFSW01 (sample SAMN11554181, study PRJNA540505) | mine drainage metagenome | isolation source: sediment from site ElyBrook_90M | place: USA: Ely Copper Mine, Vershire, VT | collected 2017
CCGCCGGCGACGGGGGCACCGCGAACATGCCTGCAGAGTCGAACGGGTTCGGGGCTGCCGGTGCGGCCATTCCGCTCATGGCTGCGCTCCCGGCGCTGCGGGAGCGCCGAACCCAGGCGGCAGGTACCCGAATTTGGCTTGGAACATAGGCGCCAGCGCCGGATTGGAGTGCAACAGGTTCAGCGCGGCGGGGGTGGGTTGGGGGTAGCTCGGAGACGCCCCGGCGGGCGCTGCCCCTGGATCGGAGATAGCGCCGTTGTCCGAGAGCAAGGAATCGAACGACGGGATACCAGCCACGCGACCCCCGAGGTTTCGCACTGCGGCATCGTACTGCGCCTGAAGGCCCGCGCGCCCCGCGTTGACCATCTGTTCTGTCTCTGCGACCGCTTTGTCGAGCTGCCCTGTAGACGCAGCAACGCTCCACGACTGCTGCAGCTTGTTGAGTTCGCTTTCAGGGAACGCACCAGAACCTCGCAACGCGCGCATGACTTCCGTTCCGAAGTACTGAGGTACGAGCGCCATATTCGTGGGCGCCGGCGAGCCGAATAGCCGCGATACCTCTTGCACTGCGGCGTTTCCGGGCACGAAGGAGCCGTTGTGGAGCGCAGCAATAGCCGATTGCACTACGGGGATTGTCTTGGCAACCGTCGCGTAGCCGCGCACAGACTGCCCTGGAGGCCCCGACATGAACTGTCTGTATCCCTGCTCGGCCATAGGCACTATCGCGTAGTTGAGGGGTGCTAATGCCGAAGGTGCGCCCGGTGCAGGCGCGGCCGGTGCAGGCGCGGCCGGTGCAGGTGGCGCGCCAGGTGCAGGTACGCCCGCTGCAGGTGGCGTGCCAGGTGCCGCATCTCCATCTAACACCATTGCAGGGTCATGCCAGCCTGGGTCAATCGACAGATGACCCACAACATCCCAAAAATAATTGGCCAACGCCGCCTTATTCGGGCCATTCCCAAACATGGAAGTCAGGGGCTGTACGTGGCCGTACAGATAGTTTTGCGCAGCCACTCGAAAACCCGCGCGCTGCCAGGGCTTCAGCGCCAGCGCAGCGTGACTGGTAGCTGCCGCTTGGTCTGAACGGAGCGCGCCGAGCGCGTGATCTCCAGCGATTGCCGCTTGGCTGACAGGTGTTTGAACAACAGTCGGGTCCGTGGCGGCGTTCGGCAAGAGGTTCTGGACGAGCTGTCCATCCACAGGCGTGTTCGGGCTTTGCGCACGCGCCGAGAGCGCATCCAACGCAAAGAGCCGCGTATTCGGGTCAGTGTCGGGCGCGGCTACGGTATTGCGCAGGGCATCTATCGTGCCAGTGTTGTCCTGCGCCGCGATTGCCGAGGCATTCCCATATTTTCCCACTTCCTCGTCACGGTACAAGGCAGCCTGCGACGGGGTGTACATGGGTTTGCCATCAGGCCCTGTAGCCTGCTGCAAGTCCATACCTAGATGCTGCGTCGCCTGCAGCGCGTCCTGATTTTCCTGCGCGCGCTGCATCGCCAGGCGCGTGTTCTCCGTCAGGAGCGCATTGCGCGCGTCTTGGTTCATTATGCCGTTTTGTACGCCTGTTCGATTGAAGTTGAACAGCGCGTCGAACAGGTTTGCCATATCAGGTCACGTACCCTTTACCCGCGTTGAAGGAATTGTAGGCACTCTGCAGCGCGGCGGCGTTTTGCTGCTGCTGCAGAATGGCTTGAGGGCTCTGCTCAGGGACCGTGTTGTACGCCTTGTTCGCCCCGCTGCTCGCGCCCGCCAGGACCGCGCTCCCGAGGGAAATCCAAGGATTCGGCTGCGCCGCGCTCTGCGCACGAAGCTGATCCACGAAATTCTGGTTCCAGCTCTGCGCTCCGAGGGAATCGAGCTGCGTTTGCAGCCCCGACAGGTCCAGCCCCTCGTTCTGCCGCTGGCGCACCGCGGCGTCGATGCCGGCCATGTTGCTCGCGTCGGTGTTGCCGAAGGTCTGCACCTGTTTCTGAGAATTGGCGACATCGGCGGCGTAGCGCTTGTTCGCGTTCACGTTGTCCGGCAACGACGAAGTGCTCTGCCCGAAGGTCTGCGTACCCCCGGTCGTCCCGGTGGATGCGCCCACAGCGTTGCGGCGTAGCTGATTGACGTAATCAGCCTGCGCCTGCGCCTTGATCTGCGCAGGGTTGTCGTTGGCAATCTGCTGCGTCGATTTGGTGACATCCGCAGCCGCTTTCGAGCGCAGCGCGTCCTGATTCTGGATGCTTTGCACTTCAGCCGCTTGGCCGCGGCTGTTTGCCTGCTGCGTGTTGTAGTACTGCGCGCCTGCACTCGCCGCAGAAAGCGCCAGTGGCACGAAGAATGCTGGACCCATGTTACTCTGCCGCCTTGTTGGAGCCAGGACGCGGGGGTGGGGCCATCAGCGCGGCGTTGCGCACCGGGCCTGCCATCTGCATGTGCCCCATCTGGTAAGCGCGGGCCAAGTCCCCCGCTGCCTGAGATGCGGCTTCCTCGCCGTGGTACACCGGCATCGTCTGTGCACGAGCCATGAGGTAGGGACTCGCGCCTTGGACGCGCTGGGGGACTGCCCGGAAAAAGTGGTTTGTGCCCATCTGTGTCTCTCTATACCGGGCCGGCCATGCCGTAGGGGCTTCCGAACGGTGAGTTCTGCGCTTTGCGCTGCATAGCAGCCGTCTGCTCGTTATTGTAGATCGCACTGGTGCCGGCGAACAAATTCCCGAGCGTGTTGGCGTTTCCGTAGTTCTGCGCTGCCTGCAGATTCGCGTCCTGAGCGCTCGAAATCGACGCCGGGATCGACCCGGTGAAGTTCCCCTGCTGCGCCAGGCTGATGAGCTGGTTTTTGGAGTTTATGTCGGACTGTTTCAGGGACGCTTCGCCCTGCTGCGCAGCCTGGGATGCGTTGAGCAGCCCTGTGCTGTAGTCCTTCTGAAGCTGCGTATTGGCATCCACAGCTTCGCTTCCGCCAGTCAGACCACTGCGCGCCATTGCGAATTTCAGGTTGCGCGCATTGGTCGCCTCCGAGCGGTTTACCTGCCCGGTGTAGTAATTCTGGAGGTTCTGGCCATATTGGCTGTACTGCTGCCGGCGTTGCGGCGAGCCATACGCCTTGTTGATAGCCGCGACCGACGCGCCAATCTGCGCATTCTGTGCGTTGTTGGCTGCATTCGCAGCGTTTGCGGCAGAATTGTTGGTGCCCATTAGTGCTTCACTCTCGAATAGATCACCGCATCGGCGCCATTGGCGCAATATCCGTGGAGCACGCCTTCTTTATTGTAGCCCAGGACCTTATACCATTTGGACAGCTCATTGCGACTGGATACCCGAAGCGCCGGCGCAATGCACTCGATTCGGTGCGCCTGGCGGCTGAGGAACATCGCGTCCATCAGGCGCCGACAGATGCGCGTGCAGGCGAACCAATGCTCGCGGAACCCAGGGGTAGTGAGCAGGAAATCCCGCCACACCCCCGGACGCTGCGGGACGAAGCCGCCGATCATAATGGGGTCCTCGCCATGCTTGACGACCCACTTCGGCCCCGGCGCGGTCGCGTTTCCGAGCGCGCAGCCGTCGATGTCGTAGGGCTGCCCGGTGAATGCCTCAAGCTGCTCGCGGTCATCCTGCGGCATCTGCGCGCACACCCGGATGAAGTCGTACAGAAACGGGTTGTTGTAGACTTCCAAGCTCATCCAGTCACTCCCCCGCCGGATTGCGGGTTCACATACAGATTCGCCGCGTCCCATTCCCAGGACGGACTGTTCGGAGCGCTCAGCCCAGGCTGATTGCTGTTGAAGGTCAGAATCAGGCTGTAGCTCGGCGCGTTTATCGGGATGGGCAACGGCGTGCCGGGGATGGTGTCCTCTACCTGAACAGTGTAGGGCGCGGTGACGTTGAGCGACGTAGCGAACCCAGGGTTGTCCGATAGCGTTGTCGGGTCCTGTTGGTTATACCCGATCTGGATGGTGCACTCCCCGACCCCTACCAAATCAACCCCCACCAGCATCTTGTTCGCGCCGAGCGAGCCGGCGTCGAGATACGGCCACTGAAGGGTGCTCGTGAACGGCGTGTTGTTCCCTCCCGCATCGTCCACCAGAGTGTAGTAGTCGAGCTGCCACACGAGGTCTCCGGCCGTGCGCATGTACAGAATGCCTTCGCTCAGCGTCCAGTCGGTGATCGAGTCGGGGAAAGTGTACCGGCTCCACGCCTTCATTCCAGCCATGATGCCCATGATGGTGTACTGCAGCCCATTCATGGTCATCACGAACGCTTGGTTGTCGAAAATGGCCCAGTACTGGCCGCGGCCTGGATAGTACAGGCCGAGCGGGTCGTTATTCGCCTTGAGCGCGGCGATGATGAGCGGATCGACGGGCTGCCCTGTATTGCCGACCTGCATATTGGCAGTCGCACCAGAAGTCCCGATGTTGCGCACGCCAACCTCGGTGCAACCGAGCAGGTCGTTGGCGACCGCCTGCCATGAGCGCGTGTAGATCTAGCAGATAGCATAATCATAAAAAAAAAACATATTCGCCGGGTCGGGGTCGATCTGCCACATTTGGTAGCCGCCCGCATTGAACACCATCAGGTTCGAGCGGTAGAGCGCGAGCACCGTGACGGGGTTGTCACCATAGGTGTTCAGCCCGGTCGGCAAGTACCCTGCGTTGTTGGCGCTAGTCCAATCTGTCGGGTCCACCGCAGCCGAGTAGCTGGTGATGTCCACGTCCCCGGCAAAAATATGGGATGCCCCGATGCAGACGGCCTTCGAGTTCGGGCAATTGGAGTCGCTGATCTGGCGCGCGATGCACTCCCATGACATGCTCGTGTTTATCACGACGCCATTCTTATCCGTGTAAGTACTCGGATCGTTGGCGCTTGTGCCAACCGCAGTGGTGAACGCCGGCGCGGTCGCACCTGACTGCATGAGCGGAATGGCCTGCCACGTTATAATCGAGGTCCCGATTGCCTTCCAGGTGACGCCACCGTCGATGATCGTATCGCCTGCAGTGGTGGGCCACACCGGCTCGGTTGAGCCAGAAGCGGCAGGCCCGGACTGTACCGCTTCGTACAGGAAATTGCTCACCGCGGTGGGCTGTTCGAGGTTCCAGCTAATGAGGTCCAAGCGGCCAGAACGCGCGCTGCTGGAGCCCGTCTGGAACTGCGCGCCGGCGCGGCACTGAACCGCGTTCGCAGGCGCAGGGCCGCTGACGGTCAGCTTGGTGTAATTCAGCGTGTTTACGCCGTCCGCTCCCTCGTGGGTGCCAAGGGTATCGCTAAGGTGCGTGCCGGTTGCGTCGTACCAGCTCAGCATCGCGTATATGGCGCCGTCCGTGTCGCCATGCGCATACATCGTCGCCGTGACGGATTGCCCTGGCGTGACGGTCGAGTAGTTCGTCATCCGGATGTCGAAGAAGCCCGCGCCAGTATGAACAAACTCTGCCGAGTAGTTCCCCTGGTATGCGTAAGCATCGTTGACGATTGACCACCCTGGGTCCATCGTCCAGTTGCCATCGTTTCCGGCTTCAAAGTCGCCGTTCGGAATGGCATCGACATACGCGCCCTGGGAAGTGCTCGGCTGCACCACAGCGCCGGCCGAGTAGGTGAGCCCGGCGCCCCACGTAGAAATCGTGGTCGGCGCCGGCGAGTCGCCGTAGCGGTCGGTTATGTTCGTCCCGAGCGGCTGCGGCCCGGGGGCTGTTGACGCTCCCGTAGTGCCAATGTCGTTGGAGTTCAGGTCAAAGTCGCCAAACTCCTGCAGCGTCGCGCCAGCCGTCGTCGGCCATGTGGGCTCGATTGTGCCGGTGTGCGGGGATGTTCCAGCGGCTGCAATCGCCTTGTAGCAGTAGCCCGTTGCCTCGACGGGCTCGACGATTGTATTGGCGGCTACAGTTACGCTTGGCTGCCAGGTCGAATTGGGGGGCATGTCCCGAACGGCTTTGTACGCAAACCCGGTGGCCGTAGGGGGAAGAACGATGTTTCCCGCGGTGTAGACGGTGTTTGCGGTCCACGTACCGTTGTTCTGGAGCCAGTAGTGGAATATGTCTCCAGTGTTGAACTCAGCCGCGACATATATGAAGCCCATGAAGGGTTTCGCAAACCAAATCTTGACCAGCGTAGCGGCTGCGTTGGTGGGGTGCACCAGTACATCGCATACAAACCCTGCGGGGACAGCTTGCAGCGACGTACTGAATACATGGAACACACCGTTGATTGCGGCGAGCCCGACCGTGTTGGCATTCAGCGTTGCGAGGCGGATCGTGCCTTCGCGCGGTACGACAGTCCCCGCCTGCGACAGATAGGCGTTCGTCAGGTCGTAAAGGAACACCGGCGGCGCGCCGCCTTTGATGCGCAGCCGGTTTATGCCGCCTTTCAGTACCGTGAGAGGGATTGGTCGCATGATCAGCCCGTCGTCGTGTCGTACTGAATCATAGTCGGACGCACCGCAGGCGGCGCGCTAATAGTGCCAGGAATGTAGTGCGCTGTCTGATGCGTGCCGGCGATGAGTTCCCCGCGATATGAGTTGGCCTGCGCTTCAACATCGTTGGCGTCCGGTTGCCCGTAATGGGCCTTAGATATGGCGAGCGCGTGCAAAAACACCAGCTCGCTGTCGATTGTCGTGGTGTCGGTGTCAGCCGCGAAGCTGAGCAGCCCAAAATTGCCACGCACCCACAGGAAGTAGGTCTGGTCGGGAGCCGGGTAAATCTCGATGGCCTGCGCGATGTTGTACCGCGCGGGGCGCCACGGTTTCGTTATCATCGTGTAGAGCTGCGGCGGAATCCCCTTCAGCAGCGGGTACCACACGTTTCGCGTGTCCTGAACCCCCACCCAATCAATCGTCTTGGCCGGATCGAGGTGAAAATTGCTTAGGACATCCTCGTCGTTGTCCATCAGCGAGTAGAAACGCTGACCCGGAACGATCTTCCATCGAAAGAAACGGCGCGTGTGCAACGCGGGGTAGCGCCGCCACAGATAGTTCTGCGCGCCGGCGAGCTGTTCGTTGCAAAATGCGGCCATCCCCGGCGGCGGATTGGTGGCTTGGTTGGAGAAACCAAGGCGGATCAGAAGCCGCTGGCGCAGCGCCGCGAGCGTCTGCGCCGGGTAGCCGCTGAAATCCACGCGGCTCGCGTTGTAGTTTATCGGGTCGAAGGGGTTCGGCGCGTCCCAGGTCGGCCCCTCGTTCGCGTTGCGCGTGATGGCGAGCGCCAGAACCCACTGCTGCGCGCCAGTGGCCGGCGTGCCGCCCCCGCTGGTGACATTGATGATGAAGCCGGTGGCTGCCGTCAGGTCAACGTCGATCTGCCCCGACTCATTGATGGTCTCTTGGGGAGTGCCTTCGGAGCCGACCCGCGTGCTCGTGACCGGCGTGCCTGTGCTGCTCGTTGAGTACGAGATGACTGGATAGCTGCCATCGCTCGCGCGCTGCAGGATCGCCCACGTCAGGGAGCATTTCCCCGTCAGAAGCGACGGATCGCCAACGAAGGTGATCTGGCCCCCGGTAACGCCGCTAGCGTTCCCGAACCAGTAATATCGGCCGTCCGAGTTGGTCGGAACGGGAACATCATTGAGCGACATTGATTACTCCACCTGCATTGAGCTGGTATTCAGCCGGCGGCGTTTGCGAACCGCCCTGCACATTCTGCAGCGCAAACTGAAATCGGTTCACGTTGTTCATCCCCACCTGCACCAGCGTAGCGGCTACGGGGCCTAAATCATACTCGACTCCAAACCTGTCCCGCTGCGCTCGAAAATACAGGGCGCCGCTGCGCACGTAGGCCAGGATGACATCCGAGCTGCTGGATTCCTGCGGCCGGGAGTCGTCGAGTGCTGCGAAAACGCGCGGGACCGTTCCGGGGATTGCGCTCGTCCGATAGCCCGGAATCGTGGAGTCGTACCAGTAGTAGCTCGCATTGCCGCTCGCGTCGGCATACGCCACAAATTCGCGCGCACTCTGGTCGAATGCGAGCGCCACCCACACTGCCGAAATGCCGCTGAGCAGCGCAAATGGCGGCGTGTTAGGCGCTGAGAGCACGATGTCGGTTCCGTCTATGCTGGCCGACCAGAGCTGAAAAGTGTTTCCTTGGTTGCCATCCCCGAGCGCCACGCCGCCCAAGTGAAGATCGGACTTGCCGGCAATCGGGCTGAAGCGCACGTACCCCCTCGGCGGCGCGAACGGCGCTGGAAGCGGGATTGTTGAAAGGACGCTTCAGGGCAGCATCAGCCGCGCGCCCAGGAAGTGCTCACGGTCAGCGTGAGCACATGCGAAGCATCCTTTGGAATGGCCGGGGAGAAACTGTATTGGAAACACCCGCGCCCTTCAAAAGGACCGCCGAATGTAACCTGCATGGCTGATATGCCGCCGGGCACGTTGCCATCCGTTAGTCCAAAACTAATCGTACTCTGCTGCGTATACGAGCCTAGGGTGTACCCTCCCGCTGTGACCGTATTATTGGAGTCAACGGTTCCTGAAATGGTTCCGGTAATAGCACCTATCGTTCCGTTCGATACATACGCTGAACTGGCACCCGCGCCGCTCAAGGTGTTAGGTGCCCAAAATCCAGTCGTTGTTGCATTCGCCGCTCGCGCTACGAAATCATACGCCACCCCCGCGATTGTGACCGTCCCGGTAACATCCGCCGTGGGGACGATCTGTTCGACCTGATAAGTGGCGTACAGTGCCTCGTTCGAGAGCACTGTGATAGTCGTCGGGTTCCCGCTGCTGTCGAGTATGAGCGCTCTAGAGAACAGAGACGTTGCAGTCGCGCCGACTCCGATTTCAGAAAGGTTTCCGGTTGCAGTGCCGGCGGCGAAGTTAAACTGGCTTGTCCGCGTTCCAAAATACGGGCTCGCGCTCTGCGCCGTCGCGCTTTGGCTCTGTATTGAAGTCGTACTTGCAACCAGCGTAACCAACGCGGTATCAGTGACTGCGGGAGGGGTGTTTCCAGAGCCGACAGCACAAGTATACTGCCACCCGTTTGGGCTGCTCCCTAGCAGATCGAGCCCGTTGTTGGTGATGAGGTTTGGGAACCAGTTCGCAAGCATGCGGCGCCGCCCATCCCCTGCATTCACCGCTTCGAGCAAAAAGCGGCCGCGGAGCCGGGCGTGGCTTCGGATCGGAAGAATTAGGTCGCGCTTTGGGATGAGAATCATGTGAAAGTTCCCCCGATCAGATTCGCGGTCGTGTCAATCAGTTCCGCGGGCCAATTGGAATAGGTTACTAGCCCTTCGATGAGCGTTCCACTCACAAAGGTGGCGCTCGTACTGAACGACTCCGCGGGCCAGTTCGAGTACGTGACAAGCCCCAGGACGAGCGTTCCACTCACAAAGGTGCCACTTGTGCTGAACGACTCTGCGGGCCAGTTCGAGTACGTGACGAGGCTTGAAACGAGCGTGCCGCTGACGAAGGTAGCGCTCGTGTCGATTGCCTCTGCGTACTGGTACTGCGGCTGCGAGTCCAAGAGGCTCGTAGTGAGCATCGACTCGACGGAAACGATGGGGTAGATGCGGCTCGTCAAGTACAGGATCGCGTCCTGCCACGCATAGGGGTCCATGATGTCGCCGCCGCCGGCGCGCGCAGTTGTCGCCGCCGGCGTGAGCGCAGTGCCCCCCCTCGCCCAGGGGCCAATTTCGTAGAGCCCATCGTCTGGCCCCGCAAAATCGCCGGTGATGTCGCCGTGACCTTCCGGCGCCGGGGTGGCGCTCGGTGTGATCGCCACGCCGCCGCTTGCCCAGGTGATGATGCCATACGGCCCGGTCGCCCAATCCCCCGGCGAGTAATCGCCGGTCAAATCGCCGCCGCCCTGCGGGGCTGCAGTGGCGCCTGGTGTGATCGGAACGCCACCGGAAGCCCAGGACGCCGGCGCGCTCTGGCCGTCCGGACTGAACTGGTAGTCGGCTGTAATGCCGCCCTGCGCGGCGGGCGCTGCCGTTGCGCCTGCGACAATCGGCGTGCCGCCGGCTGCGAAGCTCCCGGCTCCCGCTATGGTGTTGGGGTCCGTCGGCTCGGGGGTGTACAGGTCGATGTCGCCCTTCGGCCCAGGCGAAACGGTCGGCGCCGCGGGCGTGATCGCGGAGCCGCCAGATGCCCACGCCCAGGGGTCATTGACATCGCTCTCGCCGCCCACTGGCCCTCCAGATAAAAAGCGGCCCTGGGGTTTGGCCCGGGCCGCGAACTATGGCACACCGCGATAGGGGCCCCACTCAGGCCAAGAGGCAGTTCGCCCCGTGGGATGAACGGCGCGGCCC